>Ga0302319_10011650_pt1 | contig 16668 bp, 14 predicted proteins | sample Bog_T0_2_FD_203319 | JGI IMG/M metagenome (GOLD analysis project Ga0302319, IMG submission 203319) | Peat permafrost microbial communities from Stordalen Mire near Abisko, Sweden - Bog_T0_2 | ecosystem: Environmental > Terrestrial > Soil > Wetlands > Peat | place: Sweden: Abisko, Stordalen Mire...
AACTCGAGCGGAACCGACGGCTTTATCAATTCCGGATGTTGGTACTATGGCGGGAATGGGGGTGCAGGGGTATGGTTCTCCGGGAGCAACAGCACATTCCTCAATACCGGCACATGGAATGCGCCGGGGATTGCGGGCGACGGGGTGAATTTTGCGAACTCGAGCGGAACCGACGGCTTTATCAATTCCGGAAGTTGGTACTATGGCGGGAATGGGGGTGCAGGGGTATGGTTCTCCGGGAGCAACAGCACATTCCTCAATACCGGCGCATGGAATGCGCCGGGAACCGCGGGCGAAGGGGTGAATTTTGCAAATTCAAGCGGGACTGACGCTTTCACCAATACCGGCGTGTGGAGCTATGCCGGAAGCGGAGGCGCCGGAGTGTGGTTTTCCGGTAGCAACAGCGTATTCATCAATACCGGTGCATGGAATGCGTCCGGGAACGCTAGCCAAGGAGTGTTTTTTGCGAACTCAAGCGGTACCGATGGCTTCTTTAATTCCGGCGTGTGGAACTATGCGGGGAATGGAGGCGCCGGGGTGTGGTTCTCCGGGAGTAACAGCACATTCTTCAATTCCGGGACATGGACTGCGCCGGGTGTAGCGGGTTACGGGGTGAATTTTAATAATTCGAGCGGATCTGACGGCTTCACCAACACGGGCTACTGGTTGTATGCCGGGAATGGTACCGCGGCAGTGGGGTACTCCGGGAGTAATAGCGCGTTCATCAATACCGGCACATGGATTTCGTCGGGCAACCCCACCATAGGGGTGAATTTCTTCAACTCAGGCGGCAATGACAGCTTCCTTAATTCCGGTGTGTGGACTTTCGCCGGCACTGAAGGCGCCGCTGTGGATTTTGCAGGGAGCAACGACACCTTCATTAACACCGGCACGTGGAATTCAACGGGGAGCACCACGGCAGAGGGAGTGTATTATGCAGGAGGAATGGGCACGTTCATCAACACGGGATATTGGTCGTTTGCCGGTAGTTCGGGTCCCTCCGTGGATTTCACAGGAGGCAACAATGCCTTCATCAATTTCGGGACATGGATTTCGACGGGAAACACTCCTGAGGGTGTGTATTTTAGTGGAGGAACCAGCAGCTTCACCAATTCCGGCTTATGGAGTGATGCCGGGAGTGAGGGGCCTGCCGTGAACTTCAATGGGAATGGTAATAACACCTTCAACAATGCCGGAACGTGGATTGCATCGGGAAATCCGGCCTTGGGGGTTTCTTTCAACGGTGAGGCAAACAGCTTCATCAACTCCGGCATGTGGAGCTTTGCCGGGGGAGGCAAAGGGCCTGCCGTTGAATTTCAAGGCGGTAATAACATATTCACCAATTCCGGCACGTGGAGCGCGCCAGGAGGCGCCGTCTATGGCGTCTTTTTCGAAGGCGGCGGCAACACCATCACGAATACGGGGGTCTGGAGCTATACAGGCAACAGCACCAGTAACACAGGCTTCTATGTCACAGGCAACGGAAGCACGCTTACCAACAAGGGCTCCATCACTGTGGGCGGACCCAACCCCGTGGCCATGGATTTCGAGGGCAGCAACAACGTGGTAAACCTCGACGGCCACTCTTCCGTCATCGGCCTCCTCAAGGCCAACGGCAACCCGAACAGCAATATCCTGAACCTCAACTTCACCGGCTTGAGCCTCACGGAGATCGCCTCGTTGAAGGCCCAGCTCATCGCCGATAACGCGCTCACCGGGCAGGATAGCACAGGCAGCTTCACTGTTCGCGGAGTGACTTATAACTACGACCCGTTCGTGGTTGGCTTCAATGTCTCCTCCTACCAGCTCCAGGGCCTTACCCCGAACGAACAAGCCATCGGTGCGAGCCTCGACAGCATTACCTATAACCCGGCCGTGGGCAGCGCGCTCTTCAACTTCTACAACGCGCTCGACGCCAGCGGTGACATTCCCGGCGTGCTCGATGCCCTCTCGCCGCAGCAATACCAGGCATTCGGCGACCTCGCGATCCAGAACACCACGGCCATGGTGCAAAACCTCGATGCGCGCCTGAACAACATCCGCGACGGCAGCGAGAGCATCGATACCTCGGGCTTCGGCGGCATGGGTGGCACGACCACCGCGCAGGCGGCGGCGGATGCGGCGCAGCAGACCGCCACCGCCGGCTACAGCAAGGACGACAAGGAGAGCAAGCAAATCGTGCAGCCCGGCGCACCCGCGCCGCGCTGGGGCATGTTTGCCACGGGTGATGGCCTCTTCTTCCGCGGAAACAGCCGCGGTATCGACGTGCAGGGCGTGAAATCCAACGACGCCGGCACGCTCGTCGGCGTCGATGCGAAGATCGGCGAGCACGCCCTGGGTGGCGCGTTCTTCTCGTATAACAATTCCGACGCCACCTTGGGAAACAACGGTGGCAGCCACGCCACTGTGGATAGCTACAGCGGCGGTCTCTACGGCGATTACCATCAGGATGGCTTCTTCGCAAACGCGATCGCCGCCTACACGCGCAACCGCTACTCCACCGACCGCGACATCGTCTTCCCCGGCTTCGCCAGCACCGCATCCGCCAACACGGACAGCAACCAGGAATCGGTGAATCTCGATGGCGGCTACGACTGGCACGCCACCGACCGGTTGACTCTCGGCCCGATCGCCGGCCTGCAATACGTGCATCTCGATGTCGATGGCTTCAACGAAACCGGCGCGGGAATCGCCAACCTCGCGGTGGGCAGCCAGAACATGAACTCGCTGCAATCCCGCGTGGGCGGCCGTGTGGATTACCACCTCTCCACGAGCCAGACCAGCAGCTTCGCCGCCGAACTCCACGCCGCATGGCAGCACGAGTATCTCGACGACAGCCGCGGCATCAACGCGAGCTTTGAGACCACCGGCCTCGCCCCGTTCAGCGTGCAAACCACCTCGCCGCTGCGAGACGCCGCCGTGGTGGGCCTCGGCCTGAATGTCACCGTGCACGACCGCCTCACGCTCTTCGCCGACTACGAGCTATTGCTTTGGCGCGCAAGTTACTTCGAGCAAACCATCAACGGCGGCGGCCGCATCAGCTTCTAAAAGTGTTGTTCATAAGAACACGCTCCGCCGTGAAACTATTGTAGCGTGCGCTGTCCCCAGCGCAGAGCGTGCCGCCAGCAACAAACGCCCTCATAATACACAGGTCATTGTAGCCACGGCCCTGTGGGCCGTACTTCCCAATTCACAATTGGACGTTGAGTGTTGGACGTTGGAAGTTCCTCCTTCCTCCTTGGTGCCTTGGTGGTGAAATTCTCCAGCGCCTTCTCACACCGGCGTGCTCGGACGAAACAAAGCAGTCATCTGCTTTACGCTCAACTGCACCTTGAACCCGTAATCCGCCCCGAATTTTTCAACCAGCAGCCGCATATTCTCGTCTGTCCGGGGCTCGTCGGAGAAAAATGTTTCCAAATCCATTTTGTAGAGGATATGGCAGCCATGTTTGGCAATCCCTTCCCGGATCTTTTTCGCCAGCGCATCGACATCGTCCTTGAGTACCATAGCTTCGCTGAAAATATGCGTAATACACCGCAAGTCAACGTGCCATCATAATGCTCCTCGTAACAAAGCTCCAGCTTCGTTACGCAATTGTCTTCGAGGCTCCAGCCTCGTCGGCGTGGCTGGCACAATACGCATCCACGTTTCCGATTTTTTTCGCCATTCGAGCTTCGTCATTTTAATCCCCCCTTGGTCTCTTGGAGCCCCGGTGGTAAAACTCCCCGCATGCAAATGAATATGGAAACCGCCTTGTTTGACCTCGGCGTCCGCCCCGGATCGTTGACCGATGCTGATCGCGCGAGTCTGGATCGCGAAGGCTGCATGATCGTTCCCAACGTCCTGCCCCCGGCCCTGTCTGCCGAAATGGCCGCACGGCTCGATGCGATCGCCGCCGCCGAGGGTGAAGACGCCGGCAAGGATTTCCAGGTCGAAAAAGGCGCGACCCGCTTGGGCTCCCTTATCAACAAGGATCCTGTTTTCGACACCTGCTTTTTGCATCCCCGCGGCCTCGCGGCGGTAAACCACATCATGCACGGCGATTTCGGCCTCTCATCCATCACCGGGCGCGCCGCAATGCCCGGCGAAGGGCTCCAGTCCCTCCACCGCGACAATGAAGCGCTGGATTCCGCCAATGTTCTGTGGGCGGTCAGCGACTTTACCCCCGACAACGGCCCCACGCGTCTCATCCCGCGCTCCCACCTCTTCCCAACCGCTCCGGGGGAGGCAATGGCCGATCCCGTCGCCCGCCATCCGGATGAAATTTACGTCATTGTCCCCGCCGGCACCATGATCGTAATCAACGGCCGCACATGGCACAGCGGCACGCGTAACAATACCAGCCGCCCCCGCCATCTCGTCAGCGCATTCTTCCTGCCAAGAGGCCGCTACCAGACCGATTCCCACCGCAAGCTCACGGAAGCCTCCCAGCAACGACTGGGCGACTCAGCACATTTCGTGATCGACCACGAATATTGATCACGCACCTGGATGCGCGGGAACATGCGCTATGATGTAGGTTTACGCCGCACCAGACCGGCCAATAAAACCAGCAATGCACCGGCCACCGCCCCGCCTATTCCGAAAACGAGTTTGGTAAATTTCACGCGGGCCGCGATAAACGGGTTGTTCACCGGATCCATCGTCGCCTGCATGCGGATCACTTTCCATGCGCCGTTTTCCTTGTGGCACACCGACGTCCAGTTGGAACTGAACTTGAATTCCTTGCCACCGGATGTGGTCACCCTGTCCTCCGTGGTTCCATGAGAGACTGCTATATCGCCAAACAAATCCGACTTCTCCGCATTGACGGTTACATGGTAGGAGCCACCCGGCCCGAGCATCTCCTGGATTTTTTGCCAGTAGGTTTTCAGTCCGTCCAAACCTTTGACGGGCTCCCCTGTCACCATTACCCCTGTCACATTGTCGCTGAGATAAGGAGCCAGCCCCGCAGGGTTGCCGCTATTCACGGATTGTTCGTAGGCGGCCTTGATTGCACGAAGCGCGGTGTGTTCGGCTTCGTCATCCGCCCGGATGGAGGAGGCGGCAAGGAGTGCGATGATGGACAGGGTCGTGCAGAGTCTGATTTTTGGTGTGTTCATACAGGGGTGGAGTTGGTCGTTGCAGGGCAAGGTGAAGTGGCTGGAAAGAGTTTCTTGATGGAATCGGCGGCGCGCTGCGCAAAAACGCAAAAATAAATCGCCGTTGCGAGCAGCGACCCGGCAGCGATATCAGCAGTCACATGTTGCTTCGTTGCCAGAGTGGCATAGAGAATCAAAAACGTCCAAATCCAAATCGCCGCAGGTGCGATCCACCGGATCTGGAGCTCGCGAAAAGAAATCTGCGCGCACAACGCTGTATAAACAGCGAAGGCCGCATGGAGTGACGGGAAGGCGTGAAAGGGATTGTCAATCGCCACTAGGGAGCGGTACAGCGCGCCGGTATTGGCAACCGGTGGCCGCGGACAGAAAGTAGGCCAGAAAAAAAATACAGTGTCCGCAGCGAGACTGATCAGCAGTATTCCCGCCGTGTACCGGATGAGTTGCTCCTTCCTGTGCATCAATAGCGGCGCGAGTGGCATGAGGAGATAGATGGAAAGGTAAAACCAGACTGCAGAACTTGAAAACGGGATCATGCGGTCGACGAAACCCTGGGGCATCGCGATCGCCGGGAAAAAGTGATGGCGCTGGAAAAAATAGTAAGGGAGATACACGAGAGGGTTCAGCACAAGAGTGAGCACGATCTTCAACCCGGCATTCGACTTCACACGGGACCAGGCCACGGACACAAGCATAGGTGCCGGCTCATTCATTTTCGGACGATTTTTTTGGTGCGAATGCGCCGGCCGTCTTTCCATACCGAAAAAGGCGGGGATATGAGGAACGCACGGGTGACCTCGTGTGAAACGATCTCAGTGCCGGCCGTGAGCAGGGAGTAACCGCCCACCATCACGCCGTCGCCGATCTTCACGGTTGCGAGCAACAATTCCACGGCCCCTTCGTCACTCTTGTCCAGCACGTGGGAGTTAAGGCGGACTCCCGCGCCGAACACCACGTCATTGCCGATGCAAAGGAACGAGCGGTCGGTGATCAGCGTGCCCGCCGCCCAATAGGTGAACCGGCCGATTTGCGCCCCCCACAACCGCAGCCATTGTGAATATAACCCTGGAACCAGGCGCAGGAGTTCCTCAAGGGCGGGAAACCGGCAGAAGACCACCTGCAATTGGAATGACAGCCACCATGCAAAAAATCCCCGGCTCCCGATTGCGATATGTCCCGCCGGGATCGCATTGGACAAGAGGAGCATCCTCGTGGTCAGTGCGGGCAGGATGTAAAGAATTCCGATCGCAACCCCGAATCGTACAGGCCCGCCCGCATGGAGGACCAGCAAGGCCAGAATCGTGCAGGCGGCATGCACGAGCGGGATGAAATTCAGCACGAGCATCAGCAGCCTGCCGCTCCAGTGGATTTCCCCGGAGTTGATTGCGGCCTTCACGGCTTTTGTTTCCAAGTGAATGTTATTTGATAAGTCTGCCTGCATAACGATTTTCGACATGCTCGCGGGTAAACCTGGGGCCGCGCCATTGCCGGAGGTAGGTGCGCCAGAAAGGCAGGGGCGATTGGGATTCGTCGCGCGGGAGGCGTGAAAGGTGGATCCATGGCACCGTCGGGTGGAGATGATGGTTCAGGTGCCAGTGGTGGTTCAGCCAGATGAGATCAAACACCCGCCACGTTTTCACATTCCACGCGCCTTTCTGCGGGTCGCGCACCGTGCCGTAGTGGTGGAGGTATTGCAGCGTGGACCATATGAACCCAAAGCCGCAGAGCACGGCGAAGTAGTTAAGGAACGGAATTTTAAAAAACCAGATCATGCCGCCGTGGAAGAGGATCACGGCGAAAGCCTCGATCTGGATCAGCCGGAAATATTTCGGATTCAGTGTTTCCTGGAGCGCCGCCGTGGGGCGGTCGAGGCCGGTCTTTCTTGCCAGCCACTCGGGGCGGAGCACGGCGATGAAATTACTGAGCACGATCATGAACCAGAACCAGCCGGTGAGAATTCCGTAAAATTGCACATATTTCCACACACGGTTCTCACCCTCGAAATAAAGATCAAACGCCTCGTCATCCGTCCGGTTCCGCAGGTGATGCCCGATATGTCCCTGGCGGCGGAGCTGAAACGAGCCGGGAAAGAAAATGGTGACAATCGCGCCAAAGAGGTTGTTGATGTTTTCATTGGGATGAAACATGTCGTGCTCGGCTTCATGGCAAAGCGCATACCCCGTATTCATCGCAAATCCGTATGCCGTGGAGAGCAACGCCAGCACCCACCAGTGGTGGGTTTGTCCCGAGGCCCATAGCAGAGTGGTGCAGACTGCCGTCACCAGCAGGGCGAGCAGGATGTTCAAGCGTCCGGGAATGGGGTATTCACCGCTCATAATGCCTCCCCCGGCAGATAACCCGGCAGGGCACGGGGGAGGGTGTCGAATTCCCGCCATGCATCGAGCCGCTTGAAAGTAAGCGGCACTGTTTCCCGGGAATAGAGCGATTGTAAATAGGTCTGGTCATCACCCAGGGCCTCAAGCTGCCGGCAGATTCCGTCGTATTGCGATTGCAGGCCGGGGAACTCCCTCGCCAGCGCTGCCACCACCCTCCGGGCCGACCGCTTTGGCGTGGTGAAATACTCGCGAAGCATCCACCCGAGCAATCGCGCATTGAGTTGCCGCAGCGATGCATTTGTCGCCGGCCAGACGTGGTCCAGCAGCGCCTGGTCCCAACGCACGTGGCCTGCCTCATCCGCGAGGTGTCTCCGCTGTGTTTCGAGGAAATGCGGCTCCAGTTCGTAGCTGCACCTTAGGAACGCCCTTCCAAAAAACAAGGCCCGCTCCTCCTGGAGATGCATCAACCACAGGAGAAACGGAAACCAGTCCGGCCGTCTCGAAAGCATGTCCAGGAGCGCTTTCGCCACGACCGGGATACGGATGAAATAAAAGTCACTTGATTCATAATTCTCCGGCGCGCATTCCCGGTTCAGGCGCAGAAACATCGCGCTGTGTGTTTCTTCCTCGATCATGAATTGGTGCAGGCCTTCCTTTAATCCTGCGGGGAGAGGTTGCCTCAAAAAAAACCCGAGGACATTCCGTGCCAGGGATTTTTCAAAAAACATCGTCTGCTCGTTGAAATAAAGCGCGTTGATCTGGTTGTAACGCAGCCGTTGCTGGTCCGTGAGGAGGGCATAGGCCGGGGTATGGTACAGCGGGGTCAAATCCTCCGGCATGAAGAGCAATGAAAAATCAATGGAACCCGTCGCGGGCATGGCCGGTGCGGGAACAGGGGGCGGGGAGATGCTCATGATTCGGATGATTTCCTTCCCGCGAAAAATTGTTTCCAGACTGCAAGCAGCAGCGAACGGTCGTTCAAATCATCGCGCATGTGCGGCGCAACCTCGCGGCGATGGAATTCGGGCAGCTGGCTCCAGTGCATCGCCGGGCGGATGTGATGGGCGGTGTGGAATCCGTTGTTTAAAAACAGCCAGTTGATAAATCGCCCCGTGATGTTTCGCGAGTGATCATAAAGAGAGGAATGTTCGCAGTGCTGGTGTTGGAGGAGGTTGATGGTGACAATTCCCCACTGCCCGAACACCCATGGTAACCCGATGTAGATCAAGGTTGCATGCCAGTTGGAAACCAGCAGCAGAACCGCCGGCAGCATCACCACAAGGCGTTCCTGCCGGATTCTTCGATACATCGCCGGTTTCTCACTGCGCCACCTCGCGATGTCCTTCCTCTTGTTGCGACGGACCAGCGCCACCACGGCAAACGGAAACACGAGCAGGTTCAGCCAGTTCCGGCGAAAGGAGACTAGCGTGCTCCTCACGTAATCCTCCTCCGTGTTATTTTGCGCGTGATGCCGCTCGTTGTGGACGGGGATGATCGAGGCGGTCGCCTGCCCGGTACAGATGCCGAGCAGGAGCTCGAAGGCGCGGTTCCAGCCCCGCGAGGCAAATGTCCGGCAGTGAATGTGGTTGTGCTTGATGACGCATGCCTCAAACACGAGGAGACATGTCGCCGGCAATAAAAACCAGCTGCGGCAGATACCCGTCCATTGGACAAACATCAAAATTACAAGCAGCAGGAGAAACCCGAGCGCGCGAAAATCCTCGTGGTGACGCAGTGGAACGATCGTGAAAAAGACTGCCTTCGGGCGCGGACTACCCATTGCACTGCCGGGATACGGGTCGGGGGGAAAATTCGCATCCATCGCCGCAGATCGTAAGTGGATCGCCTGTGTCAGGCAATGACAAAGCCGTTTTACAATCATCGAAAAAACCGTTGGAACCATTGATTTTATCAACGTGCGCGGATTGGGATTCCCCTTGAGACTGGCTGCCGTGAAGCATATACCTTTCCTCGCTGCAACCACTCCCCCGCGGTTCCAAATGACTGGTCACAAAATCAAGATAGCCCTGGTTTCCCCGAAAGGGCCGCTTTACCGGCACCGCGGAGGCATCTGGAAAAAATCGCTGCGCTACCAGCCGCTTACGCTGACCACACTCGCGGCTTTGATCCCGGAAGAACTGCCGGTGGAGTTGCAATTGTTCGACGAGGGGATCGCGGATGTGCCGCTGGATCTCGACGCCGATATTGTCGGGCTGACGGTGATCACCGGCACAGCGATGCGCGCCTACGAACTGGCGGACCATTTCCGCAGCCGCGGGATCACGGTGGTGTTGGGAGGGCCGCACGTCACGCTCATCCCGGAGGATGCGCAGCCGCATGCGGATGCGATCGTCACCGGTTATGCGGAGGATTCGTGGCCCCGGTTGCTGCGGGATTTTGCGGATGGGAATTTGCAGCAATGCTACCGGCAGGAACCCGGGCTGGACATCGGCGGCCGTCCGTTTCCCCGGCGCGATCTGCTCCCCTCGAAACATTTTCTCACGAGCAACGTCTTCGAGGCGACGCGCGGGTGCGTCCATAGCTGCGAATTTTGCGTGGTGCCGGCTGCATGGGGAAAAAAGCCGTTCCAGAAACCTGTGGACGAGGTCGTGGCGGACATCCGGCAGCACGGGGCGCGCAAACTGATTTTTGTGGACCTGAACCTGATTGCGGACCGCGGTTACGCGCTGCGACTCTTTGCCGCGCTCGTGCCTTTGAAGCTGCAATGGTACGGCCTCTCCACGGTGTTGCTGGCGGATGACCCGGAAATGTTGGAACTGGCGGCACGCAGCGGCTGCAAGGGGCTGCTCATGGGGCTGGAATCGATTTCCCCGCAGAACCTGCGCGAAAGCCGCAAGGGATTTAATTCGCCGGAAAAATTTGCCCGGGTGGTGGATCGGCTTCACGCGCATGGCATCGCCCTGCAAGGCTGCTTTGTCTTCGGGCTGGACCACGATGAGCCGGATGTTTTCTTCAAGACGGCGGAGTTCGCCGTGCAGGCGGGCATCGACCTGCCCCGGTTCGCCGTAGTCACGCCGTTCCCCAATACGGCGCTCTACAAACGGCTCGAGGCGGAGGGGCGGATCCTCACGAAAAACTGGGAACTTTACGACGGGCAGCACGTGGTTTTCCAGCCCGCAAAGTTGAGTGTGCAGGAACTCCAGCAGGGCACGGAGGATGCATGGAAGCACGCCTACGGTTTCCGCTCGATCGTGCGGCGGATTTCCCGTTCCCCGGCGCCATGGCCCGTGAGATTGGGGACAAATCTCGGTTACCGGTTCTATGCAAACAACCTGGGCAGGTTTTACAATTGCGACTGGATCATAGGGAATGCTCCCTCGCGGCCTGAAATCCGGCCCGCAACACTTTCCATATCCCCGGTGCGCTGATGAGACTCACGATCATTCATCCCTGCATTGGCCGCAAGCCCGGGCAAAGCTACATCCGCACCTGGCAGATGGAGGCGCTGCCCGCCGCGACCATTGCTGGCTTGACGCCTGAAGATGTCGAAATCCGTTTCTACGACGACCGGATGGAGGTTATCCCGTTCGACGAGGCGACCGATCTCGTCGCGATCAGCGTCGAGACTTACACCGCGAAACGCGCGTATCAAATCGCCACGGAGTACAGGAAGAGGAAAGTGCCCGTGGTGATGGGCGGATTCCACGCCACGCTCTGCCCGGACGAGGCGGCGCTGCATGCCGAGGCCGTGGTCTGTGGAGAGGCCGAAACACTCTGGGCGCAGGTGATCGACGATGCCCGGCATGGCAGGCTGCAAAAATTCTACCGCAACACCGGGCCCCGTCCCTCATTGGCGCGCATGAAGCCGGACCGCTCGATCTTCGAGGGGAAAAGGTATCTCCCGATCGGGCTCGTCGAGGCGGGGCGTGGCTGTCATTTGAAATGCGATTTCTGCGCCGTGCAGACGGTGTTTAATTCCACGCAAACGCGCCGTCCGCCGGATGCGATCCTCGCGGAGATCATCGCATTGAAGGGGAAAAGGAAGCTGTTTTTCTTTGTGGATGACAATATCACCTCCAACATGGAGCAGGCGAAGGAGTTTTTCCGCGCGCTCGTCCCGTTGAAAATCCGGTGGGTGAGCCAGTCGAGCATCAACGCCGCGCACGACGAGGAGTTTCTCGATCTGCTGGCGAGGAGCGGCTGCCAGGGGGTGCTCATCGGGTTCGAGAGCCTGAATCCCGCGAACCTGAAAGACATGAACAAGGTGTTTAACACGATGCGCGGCGGGTTTGAGAAGGCGCTGGGAAATCTGCGGCGTCACCGCATCCGCGTATACGGGACATTCATCTTCGGCTATGACAGGGACACGCCAGAGAGTTTCGGGGACACGGTGGATTTTGCCAGGGAGCACGCATTGTACATAGCGGCGTTCAATCACCTCACCCCGTTTCCCGGCACGCCGCTTTACACGCGGCTGAAGGAGCAGGGGCGGTTGCTTTACGAGAGCTGGTGGCTCGACGACCGGTACAGCTACAACCGCATCCCGTTCCAGCCGCGTGGCATGAGCCCCGAGTTGCTCCAGAGCAACTGCGTGGAGGCGCGCCGGAAGTTTTATTCATGGCCGAGCATCCTCGGGCGCGGCATGGACACGGTGAACAGGAGCAACTGGTTCATGTGGCGGAACTTTTATTTGATCAACGGCATGCACCGGAATGATGTGAGCATGCGCGACCACTACCCGTTGGGGGACGAATCATGGCAGGGACCGTTTTTGACAGCCAATTGAACATTACCCGCTCCAGCCGGGTGCAATTCGGCGTTGCCACACGGGACGATGATGCCGGTATCCGCCGGCTGCTGCGCGGTAATCCCATGCGCGGCGCGGTCTCGCTTTCAATGGAGCGCGAGCCCGGTTATTTTGCGGATGCTGCGGTGCCCGGTGAAGAAAAACAGACCATGGTCGCTCGCGATTCCGGGCGCATCGTCTGCGCGGGAAGTTGCACGATCCGTACGCGCTTTGTGAACCGCGAAAAGTGCCGCGTGGGGTACTTGTCGGGATTGCGGCTGGATGCGGGCGTGGCGGGGCGGTTCGATATCCTGCGGAGAGGTTATCGGTTTTTTCGCGAACTCCAGGAGAGCTCACCCGCCGGTTATTATTTCACGAGCATCGCCACCGATAACCGGCGTGCGCGTGATTTTTTGGAGCGGGGAATTGCGGGGATGCCTGCGTATGAATTCGTCGGGGACTTTGTCACGGCGCTGATTCCCGTGAAGCGGCACAAAAAAACGGCGGACAAATTTTGCGCCGGTGAGAACAGTGTGGAGTGCATGGAGGAGGTGTGCGCCTTTTTAAATGAGCAAGGCCGCAATCACCAGCTTGTGCCCTGCTGGTCGCCGGAGCAACTGGCGGCGCTCGAACCGCTCGGCTTGAAGATGGAAAACTTCCGCATTCTGCGTGAGGATGGGGGGATGGTGGCATGCGCGGCGCTGTGGGATCAAAGGTGTTTCAAGCAGACGGTGATACGGGGTTACAGCCCGTGGCTGTTGCGCGCCCGCCCGTTCATCAATATCGCTGCGCGCATCGCCAGCACTCCGCGTCTGCCCGCGGCGGGGAGCGCCCTGGCGCACGCATTTGTTTCCCATTTCGCCGTCGTGAAAAACAGGCCGGAGATTCTGCTCCAGTGCATCGAGACGGTGCTGGAAATGGCTGCGCGCGCTAAATTGGATTTCACTACGCTGGGATTTGGGGCGAACGACCCGCGCCTGGCGGCCCTCACCTCAAAGTTTCACAGCAGGAAATATCACAGCCGCATTTATAGGGTGCGCTGGCCGGGGATGGGAGGATCGGCATGTGACCTGGATGGACGTGTCCTTTGCCCGGAGGTGGCACTGTTATGAAATCTGGTTCACCAGAGGTGGCGGCATCGCTGGTGTCGCGGGCGGAGCTGACGGACGCGCAAAGGGATGCGATGTATCAATTGCTCGCATTCCATTTCGAGGGAGTGACACGTGGGCAGTTTGAGAACGACCTTGCCGGGAAGAACCGGGTGATCCTGATCGGGCGGGAAGATCGCCTGGTGGGATTCTCCACGCTGCTGGCCTATGAATCACAATTCGAGGGGGAACCGGTGAGCGTGGTCTGCTCCGGCGATACGATCATGGCGCGGGAGGCATGGGGGACCCCGGCTCTGTCGCGTGCGTGGATCGCATCGGTGAACAGCCTGCGTGGGATTTATCCCCGCGGAAAATATTACTGGCTGCTGTTGACTTCCGGCTTTCGCACCTACCGGTTCCTGCCGGTATTCTGGAGGGAGTTTTATCCCCGTTTCGATGCTTGCATGCCGGAGGAGCGGCGGCGGTTGGTTGATCATCTCGCCCGCGATCTTTTCGGGAATCAATTTCATGCGGAAAATGGAATCGTGCGTTTCGATCATCCCCAAAAGCTGCGCGGTGGCCTTGCTGGGATCCCGCAGGGTCGCGACGCGGATGATCACGTCGCCTTTTTCCTTTCACAAAATCCGGGACACAAAAACGGCGACGAGCTTGTGTGCATCACCGAGCTCTCCCCGGAAAACCTGACTGCCGCGGGTAGGCGGATGGTAAGGCAACCCTGTGCGTATGCGATTCACGGCGAGCATTGCTAATTCGATCTGGACGCTGTCGAATCTACCGGCGTTCAGGCGGTTTGAGCGGGCATTGCATCACCCGGATGAAGTGCAGACGCGTCTTTTGCTCAAGTCGCTCGCGCGCAACAAGGGATGCGACTACGGTCGGCAATATGATTTCGCCGGGATACGCACTTATGAGGAATTTGCGCGGCGTGTACCGCTGGTGACCTACGACGATATCGAGCCTTGGATCTCACGTATTGCAAATGGGAAAAGGGATATCCTTTGTTCCGAACCGGTAACCCGGCTCGTGCCGACGAGCGGCTCCTCCGGCGCCAGCAAGCTCATTCCATTCACGGCGGGATTGCAGCGCGAGTTCAATGCGGCGATCGCCCCATGGGTCTGCGACCTTTACCGGGCGCAACCGTCGCTCGCATATGGGCCGGCTTACTGGGCGATCACCCCGGTATCACAAACGAAACCTCCTGATTCCGTCGTGCCGGTGGGATTCGATGACGATGCCGGTTATCTGGGGGGCGTGAAGAAATACCTGGTGGATAAAGTCATGGCCGTGCCTCCGCAGGTGAGATTGCTCGGCGATATGCAGGTGTTCCGTTATGTGACACTCCTGTGTTTGCTGAGGGAGCGGCACTTGCGTTTTATCTCCGTGTGGCATCCCTCGTTCCTCACCCTCCTGCTGGACGCGCTTCCGGGTGAATTTGACGATCTGATCCAGGATATTCGCACAGGCCGCTGCAAATATGCAGACCGGATTCCATCGGTGGCGATTGGCGCGTTCAACTTCCGCCCACTCCCAAAACGGGCGGAGGAATTGCGGCGGGTGGGAGCTACCGCGCTTTCGCTACTCTGGCCTTCTTTGAAAGCAATCAGTTGTTGGGGCGAAGGCCCGGCCGCAACTGCGCTGACCGATATGCAAAGACGGTTTCCCGGGGTGGATATCCAGCCCAAGGGACTGCTTGCCACGGAGGGGGTGGTGACGATTCCGTTCGCGAGATTGTACCCGGCGGCTGTTTGCTCTCATTTCTTTGAGTTCATCGGTGAGGACGATCAGGTGCGACCGGCTTGCGACTTGCGCGAAAATAACACATACGAAGTCGTGCTGACCACAGCCGGCGGTCTCTGGCGCTATCGCCTTGGCGATTTTGTCCGGGTAACGGGTTTCGCCGGTCGCACGCCGGCGCTCAAGTTCCTGGGCAGGGGAAGTAGTGTGTCGAGCTTTTTTGGCGAGAAGCTTTCGGAAATATTTGTCTCCGGTGTTCTACAAAAAGCCTCCGAGATTACCGGGCTTAAACCGGTTTTTGCAATGCTCGCTCCCGATGACGGCGCGGCTGGCCTTGGCTACACGCTCTATGTGGAAGATCATCCACCTGAAGACTTGGGAGCGCTTCTCGATCGCATGTTGCGGGAAAATCCGCACTACGCCTGGTGCCGGGATTTGGGCCAGTTGCAACCCGCCCGGATATTTTCCATCACGGGGCATGCATACGCTATTTATTCAAGCCATCTCGCTCAGAAAGGCGCCCGGATGGGTGAAATCAAGCCCGCGCTATTGAGCACCGAAAAAGGATGGTCCAAAATATTTCCCGGAAGTTACTCAGGGATCAATTAGCGGCTTGGGAGTGCCCGGAATCTTTTCGGGACACCACAGAGTTTCTGCCATAGGATTATCGATTCTTATGCAAGGCCAGGTATTTCCACAACGGAAGTTTTTCGATCGCATCAAGCAGTCATTCGGCTCGCTCGCTGCGGCATCGGTCGCTGTGCTGAAGTTTGCCCCGATTTTTCTCAAGACGGGTGGGACGATGCTTTTCACGATTTTCATCTACTCGCAGATCTGGGGATGGCGTTATGGGGTGGGATTCGTGCTCCTCATCTTTGTTCACGAAACCGGGCATCTCATCGCCGCGCGGATGATGGGCTTGCAGGTGGGCTGGCCGGTCTTCATTCCATTCATGGGCGCGATGATCGCTTTGAAAGAAGCGCCTCGTAACGCATGGGTGGAGGCGGTCGTCGGAATCGGCGGCCCGATCCTCGGCAGCCTCGGCGCCTTGGCCGTCTGGTCCGTTTATTTCTTCACCGGCAACGCGCTTTTTCTCGCGCTTGGCTACGCCGGATTTTTCATCAACCTTTTTAATCTCATTCCCATCGTGCCACTGGATGGTGGGCGCATAGTCTCGGCCATTTCCCCGTGGTTCTGGCTGTTGGGGCTGGTCATTCTGATTCCAGTGCTTCTGATGAGCGCAAATTTTTTGCTCATCGTCATCCTCGTCCTGCTCCTGATCCACAGTCTCCCCCGGGTGATCGCGCTTTTCCGTAAACGCACCGATATGGAACAGCGGTATTTTGAATGCACCCGTCCCCAGCGTGTGCTGATCGCGGTCTTATATTTCTCCCTGCTGGCCGGCCTCGGCGCCATGATGTATATCACAGAGCCCTTATTGACTCAGCATACTAGCCAGACCCGGGATACTCCCGGCAATTTCGACGGAACTGATTCAAAATAAGATACTTGCATAAAATATTGCCCGGCCACACGGCCCATCCCACTGACAGGGCTAGAGCATTTTTGATTTATGTATTAACATAACCGGCGGCTTGGAAGTAGTTGAGGCATTCTTGAGCGGTGACGCCATGAAGGATGGA
>Ga0302319_10011651_pt1 | contig 16667 bp, 15 predicted proteins | sample Bog_T0_2_FD_203319 | JGI IMG/M metagenome (GOLD analysis project Ga0302319, IMG submission 203319) | Peat permafrost microbial communities from Stordalen Mire near Abisko, Sweden - Bog_T0_2 | ecosystem: Environmental > Terrestrial > Soil > Wetlands > Peat | place: Sweden: Abisko, Stordalen Mire...
TGCTCTCCGAGGAGAAGCACGTCGTTCCCGATGCTGAATCATCGTCCACGCGCCAGCCCGCGGCCTAAACTGTCGCGTCCATCGCCACGAAATTCCCCTGCTTTGCAAACTCAAGCAGCGCGGCATCCGCAGTGACCAGCGTCGCGCCCAGGTGCCGCGCGGTCGCTACCAGTATTCGATCAGCCGGGTCACCGTGTGCTTCCCACGGCAGGCGCGTGCTGTCTACGGCAATCTCCGGTTCGAGCGGGGCGAGTTTTATGCCCGGCAATGAGAGCGCATCTCGAATCCACACCAGAACATCCCGATAAAGGTCGATGCGCTTCTTGCTGACAAGCACGCCGATCTCCCACGGCGTGATTGCGGAGACATAAGCACGATCCTCTGCGCACGCGCGGCGTATCGCCGCCAGAGCTTTCTCACCCAACTTTGAATCCCCGAACATCAACCAGATGAGGGCATGCGTATCCAGGATCAGCGCCGGCCGCAGTGGGTCGGGAGCGCTCGTCACTGGTTAGCCTCCCACTCATCTTCCAAGGGCGAAATGATGTCGCCCACGATCACTCCACTGCCCCGCAAGGCCCCAAATGGATCCAGCCGTTCATCTTCTGGCATCGGCAGCAGTTGCACCAAGGGCTTGCCATGTTTGGTAATCACTATCGATTGGCGTTCAGCAGCGACTTTGTCCATCAATTTCAGGCATTTGGCCTTGAACTCTCCGGCGGCGATTGTGGTTGGCATGGTAATTCCTCCCATGGTCACGGACTATGGTCATATTTTACCATGAAAGCGCTGATCCGCGACTCGACCGGCGTTCAGCCGATCTCTGGGCTCGACAGATTAGTCTCAGATAAAGGGAAATCTGGGTTCCCGAATCAGGAGAGAATATGCCCTACTACACGCGCGTCCTATCGAAAGATGAAGCGTTCCCTTCCATTGAGGAATTGGTCGAGGTGGTTCGCGCCGGGCATCCCGACTACAAGCTCACTTTGGAGAGCGGCGAAGAGGATGAGTGGGAGACGCTCTTGCTCTCGAGCGTGGATGAAGTTGAAGTCGCCGTGATTGAACGCAATCCCGTCTATGACGGCTCGACAGGCCAGGACGAGATTGCCGATTTCCTGGAAGAACTCCAGGATTGCAAGCCGGAGAGCGGCGTTCAGTGGCTCATTGAATACCTGGCCGAAGTTAAGACCATTTACGCCTTCCAGCACCTGCAGGGAGCGGAGATGGTGGATGGCGGCAACGCGCTTCATGCCCTGCGGTCGGCCTTGTGGGAGCGCGGCGACGCCATCATTCAGGCAGACAACGAGGGCTTCACCAACGAAGAGGGCTTCCACATCGTCTGGCAGTTTTCCGACTCGGTCTCTGGCCCGTGGAACATGGGCATCTGGAAGGACGATTTTTGGCACCACTTCAAGATGGACCTGGGTGACCCGGACCATCGCGCGGCATTCCTCGCGGGCGAAGTACCGGACGATCTGACGGCGCTGCTGGTGGCCAACCCGCGAGAATAAACCGCTCCCGTCCACCCATTTCCTAATAGTTGGGTGTTTATGCATATAGGTGTTTAGGTGTATATTTGGTGGGAGGGGTCGAAATGTCTACAACAACCACGCGCTGGAATCTCGTAGTTTCCAAGGATCTGGATAAATCTTTGCGCCAGTTTCTTGCCTCTGAGGGCCGAAGCAAGAAAGGCGAGCTCTCCCGCTTTGTTGAGGAGGCGGTGAACAAGCACATCTTCGACACGGCGCTGATGGCTGCTCGCGAGCGCAACAAGGATGTCGATCCCGACGAACTGGATGCGATGATCGAAGAATCGCTTGCCTGGGCTCGGGCGCAGATGCGCTAATGCTGGTTCTGTTGGATAGCAATGTGATCATCAGCGCCATGCTCTCGCTGCGCAACAATCCAGCTCGGATTGTCGATGAGTGGCGCGTAGGCCGGTTTTATTTGTTAACTTGCCAACATCAAATCGATGAAATCCGCATTGCGAGCCGCGCTCGAAAGTTCAGGGACAGATTGCAACCCCATCATGTCGGTACGATGCTTAATCATCTCTACCGAGCGACTGTCTGGCCGGAACCTATCCTCTGCAAGCATCAGGCAGCCGATCCAGCCGATAGTTTTCTTCTCGATTTGATCGAGGCTGCACAACCGGACTACGCAATCACAGGCGACAAGCGCTCAGGTCTGTTGCAACTGGACACAATGGGCCGCACGAAGATCATGAAAGCGGGCGCTTTCTGCATCGAAGTGTTGCACATTTAGCCGCATTCCTTCAATCAACCGCTGCTTCATCTCGCCGTGTGCCCGCCGTCACCCGATCCCTCGATTCCATCCGCTAGAATCGCCCTGAGGAGTTTGATAAAAATGCCGCGTAAAGCACTCATTGCCGCCAATTGGAAGATGTACAAGACGCCTGCTGAAGCCAAGGCCTTCGTCGAGGCCTTTTTGCCCCTCGTTGCCGGACACGACCGCGACGAGATTGCCCTGTTCCCGTCACCCGTGCTGCTTCCCACGGTGATTGAGGCCGCCAAGGGCTCGAACGTGGCCGTGGGCTGCCAGAATATTCACTTCGCCGAGGAAGGCGCGTACACCGGCGAGACCTCCGTTGGCCAGTTGCTGGCCGTGGGCGGAACGCACACGTTGATCGGCCACTCCGAGCGGCGCCAGTACTTTGCTGAAACCGACGAGATCGTCAACAAGAAGCTGCATACGGCGCTGAAACACGGCGTCATTCCCGTGGTCTGCATTGGTGAAGTGCTCGCCGAGCGCGAAGCAGGCAAGACTGCCGATGTGCTCAAGACCCAGATCACCGGCGCGCTGGCAGGGATCACCGCCAAGACCGCCGAGCCGATTGTGATTGCATACGAGCCCGTCTGGGCTATTGGCACCGGAAAGACTGCAACGCCGGAGATGGCCGTGGACGCGCACAAGATCATCCGCGCGGAAGTTGCCAAACTGCTTGGCGCCGAGGTTGCCGCTGCAATCCGCATTCTTTACGGCGGCAGTGTGAAGCCGGACAACGCCAAAGCTCTCATCGGCGAAGAAGAGATTGACGGCGCCCTGGTGGGCGGCGCCAGCCTCAAGCCCGATTCCTTTGCCGCGATTGTGAAGTATTAGCTTTTCATCACCTGAAGACGGACTCCCGTTTGGGCCTCGCGTATCATGGCACATGGCTCAACGGGAGTTTTACATTGACCGCCTGCGCAGCGTGATGACTATCCTGGTCATCCTGCACCATACCGCCATCACCTACGGCGCATATGGCGGCTGGTTCTGGCGGGAGCTTGAGCCATCGCGTTCGCCCTCGAGCATGGTGCTCAAGTTCTTCGTCACCACCAACCAGGCCTACTTCATGGGCTTTTTCTTTCTGCTGGCGGGCTATTTCACGCCTGCATCGCGGGATCGAAAAGGCTACGGAAAATTTATTCTCGACCGCTTCATTCGTCTGGGCATTCCGATCCTGGCTTTCGGCTTGATCCTCGGTCCACTGACTGCCGCGATTGTAAATGTTGCGCAAGGAGGAGGTTTCTGGGCAACATTCGTATCGCTCTGGCATGACAAGGAGTTTATATCCGGACCGCTGTGGTTTGCGGAAGCATTGCTGAGTTTCAGCCTCGGTTATGTACTCGTGCGGCGCATCGGTGGCCCGCAGCCAGGCGCGCCTGAAACAGCGAAGCCGTCGCCTGTTCCCTCCTGGCTTGCCTGGTTCATTGGCGCCCTCATCGTCGGAGCTTCCGCGCTCGCCATCCGGCAGGTCTTTCCCATCGGCAAAAGCCTATTCGGCTACTGGGCCATGTACATCTTCCTCTTCATTGTGGGCATCCGCGCGAAACCCCGCAATTGGCTCGCGCAACTCAAATGGAAAAACGCCTGGCCCTGGGTCGTCACCGCTCTAGTCGTATGGCCCACGCTCTTCATCGGATGGAAGCTTGGATCAGGCAAAGTCAATTTCGACACGGGATTTTCCTGGGGCGCATTTCTGTATGCGTTCTGGGAGCCTTTCGTTGCGTGGGGCCTGATCGCCGCATGGCTGCTGGTTTTTCGCAGATACCAGAACAAGCCATCGGCATTTTGGGAATGGCTTGGCCGCCGCGCTTATGCGGTATACATCATCCATCCACCGGTGCTGGTGAGCATCGCTCTGCTATTGCACGGATGGATTGCTCCGGCGCTGGCCAAATTCGGCGTTGTTGGCTTGCTGGCCTGCATTGCCACATGGCTTATCGCTGATCCGCTGGTCCGCTTGCCCGGTGTACGAAGCGTGGTGTAAGGCTTCGCGGGTTAGGATGGACGTGAGCCGGTCGCCGATGACGTTCGGCGCATGATCCCACGTATGCCGCGAAAGAAAACTCCACCCAAACCCGTGCCTCCGCTCTCTTCCTCCTCGGCATTTGAGCAGGCTTGGAGCAGCTTGCGCGCGCCTCAACCGCCACGCTCCGAACCGCTGCCCATTGTCTCTGTGCGATGGCTGCTCACGGCTGCCGGGATTGCTGTTGCGGCAGCGGGGGCCTGCGCATGGCTCACGCTCTGCTTTCTCTTCTGGCAAGGAAGCTGGCAGTTGCTCTACCACCCCACATCGGCCGTCACGCGCACGCCCGCGAGCCTCGGCCTGGCGTTCGATCCGGTGGCTTTTGCGACAACCGAGGCCGGTGAGCCGCGCCTCAAGGGATGGTGGATTCCGGCCGCTCCAGATGCACGCTACAGCACCTACACCGTTCTCTATTTGCACGGCCAAAAGGGCAACCTCGCCGATACGGTGGACGCCCTTGGTTCCCTGCATTCTCTCGGCGTAAATATCCTGGCCTTCGACTATCGCGGCTACGGGCAGAGCCAGTTCGTCCATCCCAGCGAGGCGCGATGGCGCGAGGATGCGGAGTGGGCGCTCCGGTACCTGACCGGAACCCGCCACGTGGCCGCAGGCGCAATTGTTCTGGACGGCAAAGACCTTGGCGCCGACCTCGCGCTTGAAGTCGCCGCAGCCCACGCTGAGCTGGCGGGAGTGGTGCTTGAATCGCCGATTGATTCGCCGGTCGACGCGATCTTCAATGACCCGCGTTCGAAGCTGGTTCCGGCGCACCTGCTGGTAAGCGACCGTTTCGACGCGGACCAGGCCGGGAATGGGCTGCTGATTCCGTCCTTGTGGCTGGTCGCGCAGCCCGCTTCAAACAATGCCGCGGATGGTGCGAAACATCCAGCCGGCTACGACCGAATCACAGCGCGAAAAACGCTCGTCGAGCTCAATCGTGGGCCAATCGCAGACCGGCAATTCGTTGATTGCTACGCCCGGTGGATCGACGATCTGCCGAAGAAAATCGGCTCCCCTTGAGACGGGTTTCGGGCGTAGAACCGATAAACCCTCGCGGTCACATTCCAGCGGGGCGCAGGAGTGATATGCTGGCACGTCGTTTGTTGGGCACCAGGAGGATGAGTTGAAAATAGGGATCATATTGGCGATAGCGGGAATGGCGTTTTTGACGGGGTGCGGAAGTCAGGGAGACAAGGCTTCCAACGTTCCCGTCAAGCCCAAATGGCAGGGGGCTCCCTACCACATCGCGTTTGACACGAAGGCCGCAAAACCGAACCCGGCGGGAGTCACCATTCCGGCCGTCATGTACACGGCCAATCCTGACTTCGTAGAGAGGAGAGCCACCCTCGTGGTGCGATTTGACGCTTCGGGAGCTACGAAAAAAGGGCCGGTTGCGAACCAGATGGTTATGGCCCCCGTGGATGTCTCCGGCACGGAAGGAGCGCTTCCCACGGATTATATGGATGCCACGGATAAAGAGCTGGCGAAGTTCCTTGGAGCCTACTGCATCAAAGGGAAAATCAAGATCACCGTGGCGATTGCCAAATCTTCGCTCAGCAGCCAACCCACAGAATCCGAGTTAGACACAAAGCGGCTGTCCGACTGGCTGCCGATCGAGGTTGTCTTCAAGAATCCCCATGGGGGCTGCTAGCTCTACCCATCCCAGCCCTGGAATTCCCGTTCGGCAGTGTAGAATCTGAGGGATTCGGGACTGGGAATGGAGATTCCGATGGACTTGGTGAAGAACGTTAGAATCGTGTCCGAAGTTGACGCTCTTCAACCCATCCCGGTCGGTGTCACGGTCCACTTCTTTGAGGCTGGCAGCTACAAGACGATGACGGTGAAAATGTCGCGCCCTACACGGTTCGACAGAATCTCCGTCGCGATTGTCCAGGAGACTCTGCCCGTCCTTGCAATGCCCGAGATACCTTTCGACTCTCCCCGCAACCTGGCCCGGTTTGGGTATTACGCTCTGCGCCGGCTCGCCGCCTCCATCCTTCCCGCCGTCCGCTTTCCGGTGCCCGTGCTTGATACACGCAGCGTCGAGCCGAACAATATTGCCCATCTGATTCTCGATGTCATTCCCTGGTATCTCCACGCGCAACGTGCCGTCGGATCAGATATTGTCCTGGTGACACGGAAGGTGAATGAACCGTTTCGCGTTCTGCTTTCCGCATTCAACATTGTTCCGGTGAGCGAAGACCGCAAAATCCAGGCAAGCGCTGTCAAGGTGCGCGGTGCGCGGGGACTTTCAGTCTATGACTTGCCGACGTTCGATTGCCCGGTCATTAGCTGTGTGCCGGATGTCTACTCGGATTTCGACTTTGCGACCAGTGTCAAATTCGAGAGAGTTTTCATCGCGCGGCGCGGCCAGCGCAGTCTGCGGAATCACGCGGAGGTTGAGAGCCTTGCGTCGAGCTACGGTTACAAGACGATCTTCATGGAGGACTACTCGATTGCGGACCAACTAAGCATCGGCACGCAGGCCAGGCACGTCGTCGCGTTGCACGGAGCCGCGATGAGCCCTCTTGTCTTCAGCAAGCAGATCGATTCCGTAATCGAACTATTCCCACCAAACGTCCATCACGAGATTTTTCCGGTGTGCTTCGGCTCGCGCGTGAGGAACTATCACCAGATCGTTCCCGATTTCAGTCCCGCGGTCATGCACAGCGGCTGGGACGCGATCTTTCATTTCAAAAAACAAACTTTCTCGGTGGATCTGGAATTGCTCAAGGGGATTCTGTCGCAGATTCACGGTTGATACGGCGCTCGAATTGTGCTGAAGTCTCCAGCCTGGCTAGATCTTCAGGGAGCCACGGAACCCTCTACCCCGGTAAAAACAAGGGGCTGTGTTGTGATACACAAATACTCGGCCAAAGCGGCGGTCGCCGAAGATAGCTCCACCTAGTACGCTAATTTCAGCAGGTGTTTTCAACCAGCTCTGCGTCTTATTGTCGAAACCTGCCAGCGTCTGCAGTTCGCGATATTGCTCTTCGGTTAGCGGCTCAATCCCCATTGCGGCTGCCATATCCAAAACGTTCCCAGCTGGACGTAAGCCTTCCTTCTCCCTTTTCTTTTGCCCTTCATGGTCGTAGCAGACGTTTCGGCGGCCCTCGGGGCTTTCCGCCGAACAATCGAAAAAGACGTATTTGCCCGTATCTTTATCCCTGCCGAGAACATCTGGTTCTCCGCCCGTACGTTCCATTTCACTCAGTGACCAAAGGGCTCCGCTCCTCCGTAGAAGCCTGGCTTGCAAGTCGGTCCACTCAAGGCCCTCATGACGTTTCATATTCTTCTCGAAGCGTTCCTTCAATATTCTGAGAAGATCCTGACGTTGTTCATTCGAGAGAGTGGCAGGGGTCATGGTCCTAGCTCCGAAAATGGCGTGGGATCGTGGGCAAGCAACTCTGCCGCGCGTTCCTTTTAGCGCCGAGGGAATCACCGGCTAGCCGGAGATTACGCAGTTGCGTGGCTACAATCCAACTCACCGCGGCATATCGCGATGGACCGCCTTCACCTGGTAGCCGGCCTTCTTCAGGCGCTTGCTCATCTCCTCGGCCATCATCACGCTACGATGCTGGCCGCCGGTGCAGCCGAACGCTACAGTCAGGTAGCTCTTGCCCTCATGCACGTAGTGCGGCAGCAGGTAAAGCATCAGGTCGGTTACCTTGCCCAGGAACTCCACCGTCTGCGGAAACTTGCGGACGTAGGCGGCCACCTTGGGATCCTGACCGGTGAGCTTGCGAAACTCCGGCACAAAGTGAGGATTGGGAAGAAAGCGCACATCGAAGACCATGTCCGCATCGAGCGGAACACCGTTTTTGAATCCAAAACTCAGGCAGGAAACCAGCAGTTGCTTGCTCTGATCCTCGTGTCCAAAACGGTCCAGAATATGGGCGCGCAATTGGTGCACGTTGAAGGTGGACGTATCGATCAACGTGTCGGCGAGATTGCGGATGGGATCAAGCAGTTGCCGCTCCTCAACTATGGATCGCGAGACTGTCTCCGACCGGCCCAGCGGATGCGGCCTGCGCGTCTCAGAGTAGCGGCGCACCAGCACCGGGTCCTGTGCGTCGAGAAAGACCACGCTGGTAGGTATAGTTTTGCGCACGCCGATAAGAATTTCGGGAAGGCGGTCGAGCGTCGACCCTTCACGCACATCCACCACGATGGCTGCCCGCGCCACTTCGCCGGATTTGCCCACCAATTCCGCGAACTCGGGCAACAGTTCCAGCGGCAGATTATCGACGGCGTGGAAGCCCAGATCCTCAAAGGCCCTGAGGGCAGATGCCTTCCCCGCACCGGAGATGCCTGTCACGATGACAAGTTCCTTCTCTGTCTTGTTCAAGCTCTTGGCCCGCTTGGCGCCCGCGCGCAGCGGGGTTGCATGATTGGGGGAGATCATGTGCATCATCCTACACTGAAAGCTTCGTTTCCAGCAGGGTTAGATTGGATGTCTCCGGCAATACGCGGTCTTGATGAATTTCTATTGTAGAAATCGGTTGCGCTACGGTTCCGCTCTACGCGCCTGCGGCCAGCGGCCAGCGGCCCAATCCAGCCAGCTTTGTGGCCCGCAGCGGTTCCAGCGCATACGAGAACAAGTGTCCCTGGCCCAGTTCGCAACCCATGCGGTTCAGGGCCTCCAATTGCTCCTGGGTCTCGATTCCCTGCGCCACCACCTGCATTCCCAGTGCGTGACCCAGGTGAATCAACGACTCCACCACTGCTGCCTGGCGGCCTGGCCCGGTTGCTGTCGGAATCAGCTTGGGGGCTAACTTCACCACGTCGATGGGCAGACGCGACAGATAGTTGAGAGGCGCAAACCGGGAGCCGAAATTATCCACTGCGATGCGCACTTTGCACTCCGCCATGCGCTCAAGAATAGCCGCAGCCGCATCCGGGTTAAGGTTCAGCGCGCCTTCCGCAATTTCAAACAGGAGCCGCGAAGGGTCCACCGCATTGGCGGCGAGTGCCTTCTTCAATTGCGCAATCATTTCGGGATGATAGAACTGGCGCTCCGACAGGTTGAGTGTCAGTGTCAGGCCGGGGTTCGAATCCCCTTCGGACCAGCTCTGCAACTGCCTGCAAACCGTATCCATCGTTTCGCGTCCCAGAGTAATCGACATGCCGGTGTCTTCGGCGACTCGAAGCAAATCTAAAAAGCTGTCCACCGAGCCATCCGGCCGGCGGAGACGCAGCAGCGACTCGAAGCCCTCGAGCTTGCCGCTCTTCAAGTGGTAAATCGGCTGGTACCACACCTCGTATTGGTGCTTCTCCAGCACGCGGCGCAACTCCCGCTCGGGGTCCTGATGATTCTTCTTGAACGGCATCTCAAGCTGGGTGCTGAAAACCTCACAGCAGCCTCCACCGATGAGCTTGGCGCGATTCAACGCAAAATTCGCATCGCTGACCAGCAACTCGGCGGATGTGTGGCCCGGTCCGGCCATGGCCACGCCCATGCTGGCGCTCACCCGCACAAAGCTTCCAAAAACTTCAAATGGCTCGCGCATCTTCTCGAGAATGCGCCGGGAAACAGCTTCAAGATCTTCCTGGTCGAGAATGTTCTCCAGCAAAACGGCAAAACCGTTCCCGGCAACACGCGAGGCTGAATCCTCTGCACGCAGAGAAGCACACAGCCGTTCGGCCACTACCGTCAGCAACTCGTTGCCTGCAGCATGTCCCAGTTCCTGGTTAATTTCCTCAAAGCGATCCAGACCCAGAAGCGCCACGCCGCAATTCTGATTTTTGCGTCGCGACCGGCGCTTGAGCGCCAGGGAAAGCCTGTCAAGAAAAAGCGCCTTGTTGGGCAATCCGGTAAGCACATCGAACAGGGCGTCGTGCTGCACCTTGGCTTCCACCTGCTTGCGATCGCAAATGTCGCGGAAGCTCAACACATAGCCCACGCTGGCGCCATCCACGCGCAGCGGCGCGGCTACCAGGGCAACATCCACCAACTCGCCGTCCTTGGTGATGCGAACAGTCTCTATGTCGACACGGCCCTTTTGGTCCACTTCTTTTTCGAGCAGCGCAAGCTCGTGCTGCCGCGTCTCGGGCACAATCAGCTCGCGAAGACTTCCGCCGCTGGCCTCTTCAGCGGTATAGCCAAACATCTGCGTAAAAGCTGGATTGGTGTAGAGCACATGACTGCTGTGCACAATCGCCACGGCCTCGGGGATACTGGCCAGCACATCTTCCATCAGGCGCGACCTGGGCGCTCGCACACGGCCGCTCGGATGAGCCACGATAATGGCCTCGCGCAGCTCCGCGTTCAAAATGCTGTACGTGCCTTCCACGGACAACAGGCGGCCGCTCCGCGCCGGCAGCGTGGCGTGAAACGGACTTCCCGCGCGCGTTCCGATCAGCTGCGTTTGCGGCTCGGCTGTACCGGGAAACAATCCCCACAAAACGTCTTCAACCGGACGCTGAACCCACTCGCCTTCCGCCAGCCCGAGTGTCTGCCGCGCCTCGGTATTGGCATACACCACCTTGCCTTCCCTCTCCAGAAAGACGAGCACAGGCAGCGCATCGAGCACTTCCTGCTGCTCCGCTGAGTCGAAGTTTTCCGGTAAGTTCAAGCTCGTTGTCTCGCAAGGTTCTACCGCAATCCCCGCCTTGGCGCGCATTCCATGCGGCCCGATCGCAGCTTTCCAGACAGGTGTTGCCATACAAGAATCGTAAGCGGAACACTATCCCGACTCCATCCCCTAAAACGGGTATCCGACGGAACCAAAGTATGGAAAGTGTGTATTAAATTGGCACAGAAATGCCCGCCCGCTATACAACTTGGCCGCAGGTTCAGGAAAAGAGAATATCGAGGATCTGGATCGGAGGCAGGGTGCCCCAGGTCTCGATTTTGAGACCTGGGAGACCAGCTCCAGCAGAGATTGGAACGTTACCTTCTGGTGAGCCCTCTATGAAACCTCCACCAGTTCCATCTGCCCGTCGCGGCGTCGATGCAGTACAAACATCTCTCCCGCGGGGTTGCGGAAGATCAGCAGGTCCCGGTCGCGAAACTCCGCGTCCTTGACCGCCTCCTCAATGGTCATCGGCTTCAAAGAAATGGCCTCGCCGCTCTTCAGAATGTGCGGCTCGACGACAGTGGCCTTGTTGGGGAATGAGTGGACCGCGATAGAAGTGCGCGCCCTGGCCCTGGTTGTTTTGGTTTCCCCGGCTTCGGCTGCCTGCTGCGATGCCCGCGATTTGGGACGGGCTACCGGTGGCGCGGTCAGCAATTTCTCTTCCTTGGGCAGGCGCTTGCCGTCGATCTTGCGGTCGCGGTAGCGGCGTGCCTGGTTCACGGCATGCTCGATGGCCTCCTTGAGAGCCGCGTCAATCGTGTCGGCCTTGCCGGTGGCGGCAATAGTCTGCAACCGCACCTGCACGGTGATTTCCACAATCAGCAGGTGTCTCTGCGCACCGAAGGTGATGCTGGCGCGCGCTGTCTTGCCCAAAATCCGGGCAATCCGTTCCATTCCCTCCTCGGCCTGCGCACGCAGCGCCTTGGAGATCTTTACTTGTCTGGCGGTGAACTCCACTTCCATGGTCAGCCTCCGCTTCTCATATTTTCCAGCGCAAATCTGGCTGGATTGTCTTGCGTTCTTTCCGTTTTTTACTGCGCGATTCAACCGCAATGAGCATCGCGTCGCTGTCCGGTCGCCTCGAATGCCGGGTCCCCGAACCGGCTCTGAAATTCGAGGTTGAGACAGGTCAGTATATGCCGCGAATGCGGGTGGGCGAAATAGAACCGCAAAAAACTGGCGTAGGTATTCCCGGTTCGCTCCAAAAACATCGCATCCCACCAAAAGTGCACGATTCGCGGCGAAGGCCAATTCTCCCGCACCTGCTCAGCAAGGCCGATTGTTCTTCGCGCAAAAGGCGGAATATCCGTTGACAATCGGACCTGCGGTACAGTATTTCTTATGTTTAGTGAGCGGGGGCTCGCACCTTTCCAATCAATGTTGACTTCCTTTCAGAATGGGACCTGGGGACGAAGGGGCCACACTCTGGCCAAGAGCTTTGTCTTTAAGTTCCCGCGTTTTATCGGGCCCGCCTTAACATGTTTGAAGCCTCGTCGAAACAGTTGAAGTCGTTCCGTTAACGATTCGGGGCGTAGGAATCACCGCGTAAGCGCCGGTGGGGCGACCGAAGTTTCCGCTCCGCCAGTCCAGCTCACTTTTCCCAGGGGTTCCCCAGTTCCCCTAGATGCGAGGTCCCATCATGTTGTGCGCTTCGGCTCTTTCGATGCCTATACGGTTCCCTCGCGTGAAATGCGGCCTGATCGTTCTTTCCGCGATCCTGCTTATGCCTGCGGCGGCGCGGGCGCAGACGGCTACTGGAGGAGGGATCTCGATCTCGGCTGGCGATGCCACAATCCACACCTCGACGGCCACGGTTAACGGGGCCACCGGACCGGTTGCGACGGTCGCGGTAGAGCTTGACGGCGTCGCGTCGAATGGCAGCAGCTACAGCAGCATGCAGAACGCGTGGTTTATGCTCACGTCGCCCGGCCCCGGCGGTGCGCAATTCGCATTTCTGGGCGGAACGGGTGACGGCTACGACGGCTGCGACTCGAACACCGACACTGGCTGCGACGGGCTGCAGGGTACGTCCGCGGATATCATCACGGTCACGGACAGCGCGCAGTACATCGCCCCGCCCGGCACGGGATCGCCGCAAGGCCAGTTTGGGGGCTGGCTAACTTCCGATATGCCCTACACAGTGAGGCCCAGCTCGTACGGCGCCTTCGGTTACAACAACCCTCCGCTGCCCACGACGCCCAATCAGGCGGACTGGCCGCAGACGGACGGGTGTGCGCAGCCCCAGGCTATGAACGAGACTTACGGCTGCACGGACGGGCCCAACGGCACCACAACCCCGACGTTTAACAGCAGATTCAAGAACCTATCGGCAGACGGGACCTGGACGCTGTCCTTGATCGACGGCACCGACCCGGTATCGATCACCGGCTGGAAGCTTTACCTGACGTATGGCACCGCGGTCGTGATCCAAACCACCACGGCGCTCAGCAGTTCACCAAACCCGGTAACCTATGCCAATTCGACCACAAGCGCTACGGTTACCTTGACGGCATTCGTGGCAACCAGTCCCACGGGCCAGGGAACACCAACCGGGACCGTGGCATTCACCGCGAATGGAACGACGCTTAGCGGCTGCGGCGCGGTAACCTTGACCGGCGGCCAGGCTCAATGTGTTGCAAGCCTGGCGCAGGGCGGCAACGCCATTATCGCCACCTACGCGCCGACCGGGAATTTCGTGACGAGCAGTGGCACGATGACTGAGCTGGTGGAAGTAACAGGCTTCACTGCATCCGGCAACAAATGGTGCAACAACAGCCCGATAACCGAGCCAACCGACGGCATTCCGCTGGCGTATCCCGCTGTTATCACTGTCTCCGGCTACCCCAACGGTACGACGGTGGGGAATGTGAATGTGATCCTGAACGGCGTATCCGGGGCTTCGGGATTTGCCGACCAGTTCCTGCTGGTCGCGCCCGGCGGAGGCACGCACAACCTTGACTTCCTGGACTACGCGTGGTCGCTGTCTGCGTCGGGTGTAAGCTTCACGGTTTCCGACGCTAACAGCACACTGCCCGACCAAAACTCGTCGCCCGCCAACGGCAGCACGTACCTGCCCTTTGACGGCGACAAAAATAGCGCGATGCCCGCCTTCACGTCGTCGCTGGCGCCGGGGATAGATTCGAACATTCCCCAGGTTCCAAGCACCATCAACGATCCGCAGTCCGTGGGCGCCTACACCCTCGAACACGCCTTCGGCGGCGCACCGGCCAATGGCGACTGGGCTCTCTATATCAACGGCGACGAGGCCGTTAGCGTAGGCAGCTGGTGCGTCGACCTCAGCATCAACTCCGGCAGCGCGACCACGACCAGTGTTAGCTCAAACAATCAGCGTGCAACACACGGGCAATCCGTTACCTTCACCGCGACGGTGACCAGCACGGAAACGGTGAACGAGGGCACGGTGGCGTTTGTGGACACAACCACGGGAACGACGCTGGCCGGCAATGTACCCGTGAGCAACGATTCGGCGACGTTTAGCACTTCGGCGCTTGCCGAAGGCGACCATAGCATCACGGCGACCTACAGTGGCACGAGCAACTACAACACCAGCTACGGGACCTGGGAGCAGCGCGTCGACGACGCCACCACGGTGACGAACGCGGGCGGCGATACATGGAATTTCTGCAATACTGGCCCGGTCCAGATTCAGGAGAGTATCAGCGGCGCCTACACGCCGAACCCGTCGAATATCTTCGTGAGCGGGTTCCCGGGAACCTTCGACAGTGCCGCGGTCACGCTCAAAAACTTCTCCGTCCCTTCCGTCACGGCCTACGAGACCGAGTCGCTGATCGAGGGACCAGGCTCGACCCACCCCGCGCTGGACTTCTTCTCGAATGTCATTGGAGTCAGTAATACCGCGGACATCGCTCTCGGCAACTATACCTTCGCGGATAGCGCCAGCGGCTTGGTGCCGGAGAATGGATCGAGTATCAGTCCCGGCCCCTACCAGCCGACCGCCTATGCGTATTGGAGCGGCGGTTCCGACACATTCACGTCCAGTTACTTCTACCCGGTCCCGAGTTCGTTCAGCCTGGCCGCGCCGGCCGCCTCCGGCACCTTTGCCGACGTTTTCCCCAACACCCTCAACCCCAATGGCGCCTGGAGCCTATTCTTCAACCAGCACTATCCAGAGAACGCGCAAATAGACGGCGCGGCCAATGGGTGGTGCGTGCAACTGACTGGGACACCGCCGACTGTCACCGTGTCCACGGAAAATACCGACACTTTCACGCAGGGCCAGCAGAACGCATCGCTCACGATAAACATAGACAACAACGGGAGCACCGGCCCCACCGGCGACCCGACGGCCGGCTCCAATCCGATGACCGTCACTGATACGCTGAACTCCGCTTTCACTTTTGCAAGCGGATCGGGAGGGGGCTGGAACTGCTCTGGGTCTTCGGGACAGAACGTGAGTTGCACAAATGACTCTGCCATTGCACAGGGCAACAGCTACCCGACGCTGACGATCGAAGTGAATGTTGGGAGCGCCAGTGGAAATGTAAGCAACAGCGTGTCTGTAAGCGGCGCTGGAGTTTCGACTACCACTTCAAACACCGACACGATCACTATTAATCCGGTTCCGGTCAACATCGCGGCAGCATTCAGCCCGTCGTCCATCGCGGCCGGCGGTTCCTCGTCTCTTACCATTACGTTGGCCAACCCCACCGCCTTCTCCCAGTCGAGCGTCGCGTTCAGCGACACCCTCCCCGCAGGTATAACAGTGGCAAGCGCAGCCAATCTCACCAACACCGGCTGCGGTGGAACCGCCGCTGCTATTTCAGGCGGTACTACGCTCTCACTGAGCGGCGGCTCACTCGCAGCCAACACAAGCTGCACCGTCTCTGTCAATGTCACCAGCACCACGCCCGGTTTAGCGACCGATACAACCGGAGCCGTAAGCTCAACGCCGGGCGGGACTGGCCTCACCGCCAATGCTAGCCTCACCATCGAAGACATAACCCCGGTTGTCACCCTGAGCCCGATTCCCGCCATGGTGAACCGCGGCACGCCCACCTCTCTCACGGCCACCTTCACCACCATCGCCGGGGCCCCGGCGCCCACGGCGAATATGAACTTCTATGCCGGAACAACTCTGCTCGGTTCAGCCACCCTGGGCAGTTACAACTCCGCCACTTACACCTATACCGCGACGGGGACATTTTCCAACCTGCCTGTAGGTACGCAAAGTATCATCGCAACTTATCCGGGAGATAGTTCCTATCTCACGAACAGCTCCGCCGGGCAGTCAACCTATGTTATCGCCAACGACCTATGGATCGGCGATTCGAATAACACCACGGCAGCTTTCTCCGCTACCGGAACGCCCTATCCGTTGAGTCCCGAGTTGGGCAGCGGCAGCGGCGGCGTGGCCATTGACGGCGCGGGCAACGTCTGGACCCTGAACACAGGCTCCAGCAGTGTGAGCGAGTTCACCAGCAAAGGGACCGTGACCAACGGCCCTTTCACGGACGGCGGACTCTCTGCGCCCTCGGCCCTGGCCATCGACGGCCTCGACCAGGTATGGATCGTGAACTCCACTAATTCCATCTCGGTCTTCAATTCGAGTGGAACTGCTATCTCGACAACGGCCTATACCGGCGCCGGACTTAGTTCACCCACCAGCGTCGCCATCGATATCTCGGGCAACCTTTGGCTCATCTTCTACACCACAGTTTCGGAAGTGATTGATTATCAGCGTGTTGCGGTTTTGGAAACGGCGTAGTGACACGGTTTCTCTCCATCTGCGCCGAATTGAA
>Ga0302319_10011654_pt1 | contig 16666 bp, 16 predicted proteins | sample Bog_T0_2_FD_203319 | JGI IMG/M metagenome (GOLD analysis project Ga0302319, IMG submission 203319) | Peat permafrost microbial communities from Stordalen Mire near Abisko, Sweden - Bog_T0_2 | ecosystem: Environmental > Terrestrial > Soil > Wetlands > Peat | place: Sweden: Abisko, Stordalen Mire...
GCCAATACCTAGGTATCGAACAATACCTTCGTCCAATATATTTTGCACCCCTGGTCTGGCGTAATTTCAATTGAGCGCCTCCTCCAGTGCCCGCCATCTTGGTCTGCGCCCATTCGTCTTCGATATTCATAACTTTCGAAGCGAATTGGAGAAAATGAGAGTTTCCCACAATCCTCGTCAACCTTTTCGAATCAATTGGCACGATATGCGAATCTCTAACTGCGTAATGCCTTAAATAAGTTTTTACGCGTTACATCAACAAACATGCAGAGACAGGTTTTCCTAAGTATTCTGCAAGAACAATCAGGAGTTGAGTATGCCAGACAAAAAGACCGTCATCGTTACCGGCGCCTCTCAAGGTATTGGCGCGGCAGTCGTGAATGCATTTCTGGATCGCGGCTATAACGTTGTAGCAACATCGAGAAGCGTCACCAAGGCCGGCTTCGCGCCTTCACCGAATCTCGCGCTGGTCGACGGAGATATTGGCAAGCCAGAGACAGCTGCAAAGGTCGCGGAGGCTGCAACCACGAAATTCGGTTCGATCGATCATGTGGTCAACAATGCGGGCATCTTCTCCGTGAAGCCCTTCACGGAATACACAACAGAAGACCTCCAGTCCCTCGTCTCCACCAACGTGGAGGGCTTCATCTATATCACTCAGTTCGCGGTCAAGCAGATACTGTCGCAAGGCACGGGTGGAAGCGTAACAACCATTACCACGTCTCTGGTCGACAACCCGATTGCCGGCGTTACCGCATCGTTTCCAATGATCACAAAGGGCGGACTGGACGCGGTTACGCGGAGTCTCGCCAGCGAATACGCGAAGAACAACATCCGATTCAACACGGTCGCGCCGGGCATTGTCGACACCCCAATGCACAAAGATGATCCGAAGGACTTCCTGAAGACCCTTTCGCCATTGGGCACCATTACCAGTTCAAAGGAGATCGCGGATGCGGTTGTTTATCTGACAGAAGCTCCTAACGTCACCGGAGAGGCGCTGCATGTGGACGGCGGTTCGCACGTAGGCAAATGGTGACCGCGAAAGACCGGCAGCCGGGCGGAGCAGAACAACGGCTGCAGGAACTCGGCATTGTTCTGCCAGTCGTACCAACACCATTTGGCACTTACGTTGAGGCGCTGCGAACAGGCAACCTTCTGTATCTCACCGGGATGTTGCCGGTTGTAGACCACAAACCCAAGTATCTTGGGCGGCTTGGGAAGGAACTGGATGCGGAAGCTGGAAGGGCCGCCGTCTACACAGCGGCTTTGGGGGCCTTGGCTACAGCAAAAGACTTTCTCGGCTCGCTCGACCGAGTGTCGCGTATCGTTCGGCTAGGCGTGTACATGGCAACACACGGTGATTTCTTTGATCAGCCGAGGGTTGCCGACGCCGCCTCCGATCTCTTTCGGGATGTCTTTGGTATCGAGAAAGCATCGACCAGGCTGGTAATCGGTGTTGCCAGTCTCCCGCTTGGTATGCCAGTGGAGCTAGAGGTGATCCTCGAAGTCACGGATTGACAAAATCGGGCGGAGGCTGGCTACCAGAACGCGCAGCAGGATCTCCGCTTGATTTCCCAGGCCGAGGGATGTCTCGACAGGAGGAAGTATGGACGCGACGAAATCTCTTCTTCGTAGCGCGGCTACCCTCGCGGTCCTGGTTTCAACGACCGTGCTCCCATATGCCCAGGAGAAAAAGAAGGTAATGGAACAACAAGTGTTTTATCGCACGGTAAAAGTCGATGGGCTTTCAATCTTCTACAGAGAATCGGGGCCGAAAGATGCTCCGACAATTCTTCTCTTGCACGGTCTTCCCTCCTCGTCACGGATGTATCAATCGCTTCTGACTCGGCTTGCCGATAAGTACCACCTGGTCGCGCCGGATTATCCGGGCTTCGGGCATAGCGACTGGCCGGATCCCAAGCAATTCGATTACACATTCGATCACATCGCTAACGTGATGACGGACTTTACCGAGGCTCTCGGCCTGTCGCACTACACACTCTATATGCAGGACTACGGCGGGCCAGTCGGCTTCCGCATGGCGCTGGCACATCCCGATCGCGTGGATGCCTTGATCGTTCAGGACGCGGTTGCGCACAACGAAGGCCTTGGAGTAAACTGGACTACGCGTCGGGCCTTTTGGGCAGATCGCGCTTCGCATGATGAAGCCTTGCGCAAGAACCTGTTGTCCTTTGCTGCCACCATGACACGGCATGTAGGTGACGATCCAAATGTCGAGTTGTATGACCCGGACCTCTGGGCCGATGAGTACGCATTTCTCAACTCACCCGGGCAGGCACAGATTCAAAGCGATCTCTTTTATGACTACCGCACAAATGTCGACGCCTATCCAAAATGGCAGGCATGGATGCAGAAGACTCAGCCCAGGCTGCTCGTCCTCTGGGGCAAGCACGATCTCTCATTTGACCTTGGTGAACCAGAGCGCTATCACAAGGATGTGCCAGGCGCCAGTGTCCACGTCCTCGACGCGGGACACTTCGCGCTCGATACCAGGCCGAACGAGATTGCATCACTGGTGCGCGAGTTCATGACAAACCACAAGTAGTTCGAACCATTCGCATCCGCCGCGAAAATGATCGGAAAATACCTCGCTCACTTTCGCGCGGGTGGAGTCAGGCCAAGTTCGCGCATGGCAATTTGCAGATCGGCCCAGGCATGCTTCTTCTGGTTCGGGTCGCGCAATAAAAACGCCGGATGGTAAGTGACAATCAGCTTCGTCCCACGCAGAGGATGCACCGTGCCACGCCACGCTGAAAGCGGGCGTTTTTCGCCTGTCAGGTAGGTGACAGCAGTCTGGCCAAGAGCCACGATCACCTGGGGACGAACAACGTCGATCTGCCGGAAGAGGAACGGTGAGCAGGTATGAGCTTCGTCCGGTTCAGGTGTGCGGTTGTTGGGCGGCCGGCATTTCACGACATTGGCAATGTAGACCTGCTCGCGTTTGAGCCCCATCGCGCCGATCATGTTGTTCAGCAACTGGCCGCCGCGGCCAACAAAAGGCAATCCCGATGCATCTTCATCGGCGCCAGGGCCTTCGCCGACAAACATCAGCTTTGCGTTCGGGTCTCCGTCGCCGAAGACCAGCTTGTTTCGGCCCTTGGAAAGCTCGCAGCGCGTGCAGTCGCCGATTTCATCGCGAATAAGTTTGAGAGCAGCAAAGTGTTGCTCGGCCGGGACCGGTTCAGCTTGCTGAGGCGGAGCGGGAAAAGGCTTGCGAGGGGCGATATCAGTCTCCTGGTGATTCTGGCCAATCTGCGGAAATAAAGCTGCGTGCGGAGCAGGTGGTGCCGGAGGCAATTCTTGTTGCGGAGCGACTGCAGCCTGGGCTTCGGGTTGAGTCCATAGCGACTCGTCCACTTCGCGACGGTAGAATTCACCGATTCCCAAGTCGCGATAGAAGCGCAGTCGGCCATGCAGCGCCTCACGCAGCGCTGCATCATCATGTCTTATTGGATCAGAAGGGCTCAAACCTGGTGTCTCAGTTTCTACTCGATCATAATCCGCGGCTGGCTGACGATTGCGGGCTCGCGGTCAGAATCAAGCGGTTCAGGTTCCAGTCCTTCTTCCAGCAGTGAGCCCGACTCCATTCCGGAGAGTTCCACGAGCAATGACTGGGGTCTTCGTAAACCGACTACTTCATCCAGAATGCGGTCGGCCAGCTTGCGCTTCGACATCTCCGGCAGATCCTGAGCCGTTGTCGCAGTGAGGAATGTCGCACCATTGGAATCCGAATCGAATCCAACGCCTTCGCGTGAAACATCGTTGACGACAATTGCGTCGACGCCTTTGCGAAGTAGTTTGGCGCGTCCATTCTCCAATTGATTCTCCGTCTCTGCCGCAAATCCGACAATCAACTGCCCGGGCCGGCGCCTTCGCACGACCTCGGCCAGAATATCTTCGGTCGGCAGAAACTCAATCGTCATGGGTCCCGTTCGCTTCAGCTTCTGATCCGCGATCATACTGGGGCGATAATCGGCAACCGCTGCCGACTTAATGATCAGCGTGGATTCAGGCATTCGGTTGAGGACGGCAGCGCGCATCTCGTCTGCGGTAGTTACTTTGATAAGTTCGCAGTGCGCGGGCGGATACAAAGCCGATGGCGCAGATACGAGGATCACCTTCGCTCCGCGGCTCTGGGCTGCCTCCGCGAGCGCATAGCCCATCTTGCCGCTGGAGCGATTGCCGAGGAATCTCACCGGATCCAGTGCCTCGCGGGTCCCGCCGGCTGTAATGAGGACCACTTCACCCGCGAGATCGTGGCTACGCCCGAGAGCGTTCAACACCGCGTTTGTTATGAATTCGGGTTCTGCCAGCCGTCCCGGACCAACCATCCCGCAGGCCAATTGTCCTGAGCCCGGCTCGATCACCTTGACGCCGCGCTGACGCAAGATCTCAAGATTGGCCCGGGTGGCTGGATGCTCCCACATATTCACATTCATTGCAGGAGCCACGAGAACGGGAGCCGTCGTTGCCAGGTACATCGTCGTCAGAAAATCGTCGGCGAATCCATGCGCAAACTTCGCCAGGATGCCAGCGGTTGCCGGAGCCACCACGAGCGCATCCGCCCACTGCGCCTCCGCGATATGCTCGATGCTCGCATCCAGGTTGGCGTCCGCAAAACCGCTTTCGTCACTGGGTCGGTCGGACGGCTGCGGCCAAAGGCTGGTGATAACCTTATGGCCGGTAAGTGCGGCAAATGTCAGCGGCTGAATGAAACGCTGCGCGCCCTCGGTCATTACCACCCGCACTTCGAGGGCTTGCTTCTGCAGAGAACGCACAACTTCTGCCGCCTTGTAGGCTGCAATTCCGCCTGAAACTCCAACCATCACCTTCATATCTGAATTCTAGACTGTTTCTACAACAGGCGACAGGCGTTGCACCCACAGCGTTGGTGACTGATTCAGCTTCATCGCAGTCGATCAGGTCGTCTGCGTGATGGGTGACGCATTCTGTTTGCGTTCAAGCCGTGCGCGCAAACTCAGGCTTGGCCGTTCAACAACCCAATAGGAAAATTCTGCAGCCGCAAAGGCATAAAAAAGTCCGATGGGGAGCATCGGCAAAAGGTACGAAGTGAACAACTGTTGCCAGAGATACAGACTGTAGGACATGACTCCAATATGGCGGACCAGGGAGGCATTCAATATTCGGCCTGCCAAAGACTCGGAGTTCTCAACGACATAAACAAGAATCCCACCGATACAGGCTGCCAGGAGGAATGGCTTCAGTACCAGGCCAAACAAACTGGACAGAAACTTCGGAAGCACTATCAATAAAACAGGCGCGACAAGGAATCCAATCACCGCCATCGCAGCTGCGCTCCACCCGTGAATGAAACGGCGATGAATCCTCTCCCAACGTGGTTCGCCTTTCAGCAACGCCAGCGTGCATCCCACCATCATGGTGTCAACCCAACCCTGAACCATATACTCTTCGTGTCCGCGCGCCGCTGGTGTAATGAAATAAAGGGCCAAACGAATGACCGGCATAAGCAGAATGAGTCCCGCGGCCACTTCCATGGCTCGCTGGCGTTTATGCCCGATCAGAAACGCGAGCGGCCAGAAGAGATAAAACAGCTCTTCAATGCTGAGGGACCAGCTGTGCCCGATAAAATACCCGGTCGCTTTGGGATCAAGGGCCCAGGTGTAGGTCGCAGAAGCTAAAAACGACGGCCAATCCTGGGGAATCCAGCCAACCGCCCATAAAATTCCCATGACCGCGAGAAGAAAATAAAAAGGTGGAAAGATTCTGAGGGAACGCCGAAAGTAAAAGTGTTTGAGAGAGATGGTTTGAGTCTTTTCGAATTCGCGGCGAAGCAACGAAGTAATGAGGTAGCCGCTAATCACGAAAAAGACCGCGACCCCATTGCGCCCGCTGCCCACGATCGAGCGAAAGACGACGCTGTCATGAATCTCGTTTGGAAGATACCACCCGCAATGGGCGAGAATTACCAGGAGTATAGATGCAGCGCGCAAGCCATCGAGAGACGGTATATTGCGGGCCAGCACTTTTTGAGCGACGTTAGAGGTCTTCTCGCTGGCATTCATCCGTCGGGGTGGCTCCATCGGGTTGAAGGCCTACCGCAGATCCATGGCGGTTGGCAGCGGAACTCGTTTCAATCTCAAAGAACGATGGCAAACCGAACAACTTGTTCAGCCTGATCCGGATAGCTCAAGTCCGCCACCGTTCGCGAGAGAGAACAGAGCCTTTAGATAGCCAGGATTGGGATTCCAGGATCTTCCAGTGTCGGCTTTTCCGGTGGAGGCCCCGTGTGGACATACGCGATTTTGCCTGCCTGAATCTCTTCCTGAGCCAATCGACAGGCTTTATTCGACTGACTGCGAACCAGCGGACTGGCTCCGCTTTGAATTTGACGGGCGCGACGCGCCGCCACCATGACTTTGCGATAGTTGGAGTCGAACTTGGTCTCAATCGGTAGATCGTTGCTCATCAATTGTCCTCCAATATTTGAAATGCTATGCATCACAAAAGCGGGTATTGGTGTGGGCCATCCCCTGGATCAATACCGAACGATTCGAGTACTGGCCGTAATCTTTCCCGTGAGTTCGCTTCGCGGCAGCCTTCGGCAATCTCAAGCTCCCGTTTTGTACGCTTGTCAAGCGGCTTTCCGTCCTGCTTCATTCTTTCTACCTGAACGATGGCTTCCAGTTGGGCTACAGCTCTTTCAAGGATATCGTTAACCAGAATATAACGGTATTGGCGGTAATTCTCAATCTCCTTGCTCGCCTCATCCTGGCGCAACTTCAACACGGCTTCGTCTACATGCCCCTCAGCCCTGCTGCGGTTTCGCAGCCGCGTTCGTAAGACCTTTGGATTCGGCGGCATAATAAAGATCGTCACAGCGTCAGAGATTTTCTGCCGGACCTGCTGCGCTCCCTGGACGTCGATATCCAGCAATAGATCTCTTCCCGCTGCCTTCGCTGCATCGAGGGAGTTGCGTGCAGTTCCGTAATAGTTTCCAAAGACCTCTGCATATTCAAGAAACTCCCCGGCCGCAACCATCCTTTCAAACTCCTCACGAGTGGTGAAATAGTATTCCCGCCCGTTCTGTTCGGAACCTCGCGGCTGTCGCGTGGTCCAACTGATGGAGAAATCCAGACCTCCTAATTGCGAACGCAGCGCGTTTACAAGAGTGCTCTTGCCCGAACCCGAAGGCGCCGAAATGATAAATAGAATTCCTGCCACTGTCCCCTGAACTTTCCTGTTACCTGAGCAAACTATTCCAGATTCATGATCTGTTCACGAGCCTTCTCAATCTCCGCCTTCATCGACAGTCCCAACTCCGTGATCAGCGTTCCTTTGCCCGCCACACCAGCGGTCTTTGAAAGCAATGTATTGGCTTCCCGGTTCATCTCCTGAAGGAGAAAGTCCAGCTTCTTCCCGGTTTCGCCGCCTGCTGCCAGGACGTCCCGGAAATGCTGAATGTGTGTTTCCATCCGCGCAATCTCTTCAGAAACATCACTCCGTTCCACCAGCAAGGCGACTTCTTCGAGCAGTCGCTGCCGCCCAATGCCGAGGTTTCCGCCGGCGCCATTTCCGTCCGTTCCAACTGCCGCTTCCAGGCGCTCAGCCAATCGCTCCTGGTAGCGCTGTTCGACTTCCGGCCTGAGTTCCGCCACGCTTTTGACGGCCTCCGAAAGACGGTCGAGTGTGGCGTACAGCACTCCCGCAAGAGCCGCGCCTTCGCGTGCCCGCATGGCCCTCAAAGACGCGATCAGCGGCACCACCTGCTCCAGAACGCTCGCGCTCAGCGCAGCGTTCTCCGCGTCGTTCGAACGGGACTCCGCCTGCATGACACCCGGCATTCGCAGAATCACATTCAAATCCGGCTGCCCCTGAAGCTCAAACTCCTGCGCGGCAGCTTGAAATGCCTCCACATACACCGAAACCAGTTCGCGATTGTAACCGCTGGTCTGCTGGGAGGCGCGATCTACCACCAGGGTCAGTTCCACGTGACCGCGTAACAGGTGTTCTTTCAGCACCCGGCGCAGGTCCATTTCGAGCGCGTCCAGCCCTGACGGCAGACGCAATTGCAGATCCAGAAAGCGGTGATTGACGCTCTTGAGAGTGAGCACATAGCTCAATTGCGCGTTGGCTTCCACCGCCACGCGCGCGAACCCGGTCATCGAAGACACCGTGGATGACGCCGGAGAAGACACAGGGGGAGTTGAGATCGAATTAGCTATCTTCCTGCCTCCATCGTAACGATTGCGTCAGATGACGCGGCTTCGACTCCGCCAACAAATTGCAATTCGTACAGCCGTTGATACGTCGGCGAAGTGGTCAGCAACTCTTCATGGGATCCGATCGCCGTGATGCGCCCGTCCTCAAGGACTACCGTGCGCGTGGCGCGTCGCACCGTAGAAAGCCGATGTGCGATGACCACCACCGTGCGCCCCTGCATCAGGTTGCTCAACGCGGTCTGAACGAGCGATTCGCTCTCCGCGTCAAGGGCTGACGTCGCCTCATCCAGAATCAGAATAGGAGCATTCTTCAGAATGGCGCGAGCAATGGCAATGCGTTGCTTTTCTCCACCGGAGAGCCGCAGTCCCTTTTCCCCAATGATAGTGTCATAGCCCTGCGGCATCTTGAGAATGAAATCGTGCGCAAGCGCATGTTTCGCCGCCTGTTCCACCTGCTCCCGCGGCTTGTCAGGCTGCCCGTACGCTATGTTGTTGTGGACAGTGTCATTGAAGAGGATCGTCTCCTGTGTGACCTGAGCAATCTGTTTGCGCAAAGAGTCAAGCGTGAGCGACCGCACGTCGTGCCCATCGATCATGATGCGTCCGCTGCTGACGTCATAAAAGCGCGGAATCAAATTCACCAGCGTGCTCTTACCCGCACCGCTCGGCCCGACGAGGGCCAGCATCTCACCACGACGTACTTCCAGGTTGATCTTATGCAGGATCTCGAGTTCGCCTTCATCTGTCGAATAGGCAAAGCTCACATTGTCAAAGGCGATCGTGTCATGGAAGGCCTTGAGCGCATGTGCGAACGCCTTTTCTCTCACATCATCTTCAATATCGAGGAAGTTGAAGATCGAAACAGACGCGCCCATTGCCTGTTGGAAACTGTTGTAGAAGAAAGCAAACTTGCGGACCGGATCGTACAGCTTGAAAAGCGCAATGATGAAGACCACAAAGGTCCCCATATCCATCCTTCCGGCTTTGATCTCGTTTCGCCCGACGAAAAGCAAAAGCGCAATCGCAATCGACCCGATCACGTCCATCAGCGGCGAACTGATCGACTGTATCCGGACACTATGCAGATTGGCCCTGAAAAGCCTGCGTGCCGCCTTTTTGAATCGCAGAATCTCCCACAGTTCAGTCGAGAAGGCTTTCACTATGCGATTGCCTGTGATGGTCTCGTGCAGGATGTTCTGAATTTCGGCGACCCGATCCTGCCCTGTCCTCGTGCGAACACGAACGGATCGCCCGATTTTGCGCGCCGAAGTAATCACAACCGGGACAAACAGAAGCAGCACCCAGCTAAGGCGGCCGCCAAGCGCAATCACCGCCGCAACCGTGAACAGGAAGGTAAACAACTGTTGCAGAAATTCGCCAAGCACTGCGCTGACTGCCGTCTGCACCCGCTCCACGTCGTTGATGAGCGTGGAGAGAATCGTTCCCGTGGCATGCTTGTGGAAGAAGCTCGCCGAGCTCTTCATGATAGTTTCGTACAGGTGATTGCGCAGGTCGGTGATCATGCCATACCCGGCGTAGTTCACCATGTACGTGCCCACGTAATCACAAATGCCCTTCAGCACTGTCGACCCAATCAGCGCAAAGGCCACTACGGTCCACGCATTGTGAAAATGAGACGGCACCATCTTCATCAGGTCGAACTGATAGGGAGCAGGCAGTTTGGGAAAAAGCGGAATGCTTTCGTTCTTGACCGCGGGATCCAGGACGGTGCGGAGGATCGGCCCCAGGATAAGCAGGCGCAAGGCTTCGAGTAACCCCACCCCAGCCAGCAGCACCACGCCCAGCAGCGACTGGAACCAGTACGGCGCCACATACATGGCCAGGCGGAAGAATCGCTTCATTCCGCACCACTTTCGCTGGAATTCCGCGATGCCGGTGCCGGCGGTGCTGTTCTGCTCGACTGCATCTTAGTATTGTATCCGGCACGCGGAAGAGCCTGCGCCAATCCGGCAAATCTGCAAGCGACTTCAGTGAAGAGTTCGCGAACGGGAGAAGAATAAACATCCAAGGGAACATCGTTGTGCGCCTTGGCGTATTTCACTTTGATTTAGGGTCGCTGCTTTAGCCCGACTGCGTTCATTTGTGGGCGCAGGTGTCCGTTTACGGACAGAGGCTGGGGTAAGCCATAATCGACGGCCTCCTCCATCTAAAACAATTCAATGTCGGAACCGTCAAAAGCTGAGGTAAATCATTGTGGAAGGCGACTTGCTGCTAGACAATTGGAGGGGATTTTGTCAGAGGCGCAGGGCGGAATGAAGCAGTTCGAAGAATTTCGGCTCGATACATCGAATGAATGCCTTTGGCACCAGGGCAAGCCGATTGAGTTGCCTCCAAAGCCGTTTGCGGTACTCCGCTATTTAATCGAGCATCCGGGGCGGCTGATTACTCACGACGAGTTGCTGGAAGCGCTCTGGCCGGAGACCTATGTGCAACCTCAGGTGTTGCGCACCTACATGCTCGATTTGCGCAAAGCCTTGGGCGACAGCGCTGGCCAACCACGATTTATCCAGACGATTCCGAAACGCGGCTACCGGTTTGTGGCGAATGTAACCGAGTTGAAAGAAAACGCGGAAACAAAGTTCGACCCATCGCCCGCCGGGAACCCAGCTCTAGCCGAAGCACGCCCGCGCATTGTGAATCGCGAAGAAGAGATCGCGTGTCTGAAATCTCAATTTAAGCTGGCATCCGCCGGCCAGCGTCAGATGGTCTTTGTAACCGGAGAAGCAGGCATCGGCAAGACATCGCTTGTGGACGCTTTCTGCGAGCTGATGAATTCGAGCGCTGAGGCGAGCTCTGCGCGCGGACAATGCGTTGAGGGATTTGGCGGGAAGGAAGAGTATTACCCGGTGTCCGAGGCGCTCGCGCAGTTGTGTGCGTCTCCCGGGGGGGACAGAGCCTGCCACGTTCTGGCCAGAATGGCGCCGGCATGGCTCGCGGCCATCGGACGCGAGGCAAAGGATTTTCCCGAAGCATCCTTGCCTCCAATGCGTGAACGAATGCCGGGCGACCTTTGCGCCGCGCTCGAAGAACTTGCATCCGATAAGCCACTGATCCTGATACTGGAAGACCTGCAATGGGCGGATGACTCGACACTTCATCTCATCTCTGCGCTGGCTCGTAGACGCGCGCAGACCAAACTACTCCTGGTCGCAACATATCGAGGTCAGGATCTGATAACCGATCATCCCCTGAAGAGCTTGAAACAGGATCTCCGGCTTCGGAGGTTATGCACCGAAATTGCTCTGGCGCCGCTTGCAAAAAATGCAGTTAAGGAATTGTTAATCCGTGAACTGGAACAGGACGAGTTGCCTCCAGGACTGACTGCATTTGTGCATCGCCGCTCAGAAGGAAATCCTCTCTTTGTTATCGCGATTCTGGAGCATCTGACCGCGCAGGGATTCCTGGTATGTGAAGAAGTCCTCGGCCAACGGAGATGGGTTCAAAAAGCAGGCGCCGAAGAACTGGAAGCAGGAATCCCTGACGGCCTGGCTCAAATGATCGAACTGGAGGTCGCTCACCTGAGCGAGCAGGATCAGCGCATGCTTGAGGCAGGAAGCCTCATGAGCGTTGCCTTTCCATCCTGGGCAGTGGCTGCCGCGCTGCAGATGGATCCTACCGAGGCTGAAGAAGCATGCGATGAGCTCGCAAAGCGCTTGTACTTTGTCGATCGCGCCGGGCAGGATGAGCTTCCCGACGGAACACTGTCGACGTTTTATGTCTTTGCCCACGGGCTGTACCGCGAGGTGCTCTGGCGCAAACAGTCAGAAGCCAGGCGCGCCAAACGTCACATCCGGATTGCGGAGAGACTGGCTGAACTGTTTTCAGGACGCGAAGGAACAATCGCCCGCGAGATGGCAATGCATTTTGAATCGGCCGGGAGCTGGCAGAGGGCGCTGACGGCGCTGAAGACCGCGGCTCATCACGCAATTGAGAGAAAATCCCATGCTGAAGCCGAGGAGTTACTGGAGCATGCATTGCGTCTGGCCGGAAATCTGCGTGACCTAGAGCGCGAGGTTGCAAAGCGCGATCTTTGCGACGATCTCGCGAGGGTCCGCGAAACGATGCTTCTCATACCCGCGGTGAAATAAAAATCATCCACAAAAGCTTGACGGATTCTGGACGAGAACTTGACAACTTAATTTTTCAGAATCGCTAGAGTCATCTTCGTAAACAGGAGGAGACAAACCATGCGATTCAATCTTCGCTCCATCATTATGACGTCAGCAGTATTGGCGGCAGCAGCCTTGGCAACCAACTCCGCGATGGCAGAAACAACCGTAAACGTCCCCTTCAGCTTTGTAGCAGCGGGCAAAGTTTGCCCCGCCGGGCGCTACATAGTCGAGCGCGACTTAGCGCATAATTTCGTCACACTTGCAGGCAAGAGCGCGCCGGTCGGCTTCCGGTGGCTTCTGAATCCCGGCGACGATGCCCGCAAGAGCTCCGACGTAACACTGCGATTTGACGAGAATGGTCAGGACTTCACGCTCGACAGCATCATGTATGGCAAACAGACCACGCCGCATCTTGACAAGCGCGGAGCCCATTCGGAGCACAAGGCAATTCGGGATATTTCGGGACAGTAATTCAGCTTGAATCGTCTGCCGTCTACATTCGAGCCCACGAATTCCACCTGACAGCGGACGAACGTTGAAAACAGCTTTGGCGAAAACACATGGGGGCGCAGGATATCCTGTCGCCCCTTAAGTGTTTTTTAACCACCTTCCGGATGCGGAAAGCACAGTGCCTCCTGCATCAAGTGTTTCTGAGGGCCTCACGCATCAGCGCTCTTCTGAGAGATTGCGAGTGCAAACAGCGTTCCGGCAACGACTCCCAGGCCATCCACCAACACATCCTTCCACTCCAGTGCACTGTGGAAGACCATATGCTCGCCAACTTCGATTCCCAATCCGAAGATCACTGAGCCGAGAAATACCAAAACGCGCACAAGAAGTGAGTGAGAGGTTCGGTTCGCAACATAGCCGACAATGCTGAATACAGTGAGATGTCCCCATGAATGAAGCCTTCCGCTGGTGTGCAGAACATGCTTATCCGCACTCGGAAGAAAGGACACAATCGTTACTGCGAAAGCCACAATAATGGCAAGGGCAATGGAGATTTTCTTTCGCCTGCTTGCGCTATCAACGCTTGGCAAATTTTGAGGAGAGCTCACAGATTCATCCTAACTTCCGTTCCTCTCGAGCCATGGCCCGCAATTTGCCGGTTCACTGCCAACTCTGCGTTGAATGCAGCTCTCCGAACGCTGCTCTATCGCGGCATATCGCGATGGACAGCTTTTACTGGATAACCCGCTTTGCCCAGTCGTTTAGCCATCTCCTCAGCCATCATCACAGACCGGTGCTGACCCCCGGTACACCCAAACGCAATCGTCAGATAACTCTTACCTTCCTTTTCATAGTGCGGCAGGAGGAAGAGCATCATTTCAGTCACCTTGTTCAAGAATTCAGTCGTCTGTGGGAAATCCCTGACGTATTTGGCGACCTTGGGATGGCGGCCAGTCAGCTTCCGAAATTCAGGCACAAAGTGAGGATTGGGCAGAAACCGCACATCGAAGACCAAGTCCGCATCCAGCGGAACACCGTTCTTGAAGCCAAAACTCAGGCACGAAACCAGCAACTGGCTTCCCGAACCGCCCTGTCCATTCTTGGGGCCAAACTTCGCCTGCACATAAGCCCTCAACTCGTGAACATTGAAGCCTGAAGTATCGATGATGAAATCGGCGACATTGCGCACGGCATCCAGCATCTGGCGTTCGGAAGTGATGGAGCGGGCGACCATTTCTGATCGGCTGAGGGGGTGCGGCCGGCGGGTCTCGGAGTACCGTCTGACCAGCACGGCATCCGAGGCATCGAGGAAGACAACCGTCGTATGCAGCGTCTTCTTTACCTTGAGGAGTATAGATGGAAGCTGATCGAGAGTTTGGCCCTCGCGAACATCGACCACGATCACGGCGCGGTCCATGCCCGGTGATCCAGACTCGGCCACACGCGGATTGCGTGCATTTGGCTCCAGCGATCCGGCCACCAGCTCCGCGAATGCCGGCAGAAGTTCCAAAGGTAAATTATCGACGGCGTAGAAACCCAGGTCCTCGAATGCTTTCAGAGCCGAGCCCTTACCCGCCCCCGACGTCCCGGTTACGATTACCAGTTCCTTAGCCGTTTCCGGAATGCCGGACTTCAACTTTTCCGATTCTTTCTTGTCGCGCGTCTTCTTCAATCCAGACATTCGCCCTGGGACGGCTTCGCCGCCAGATTTGTCCTTCAACTTGGTTTTGGAACGGGGGGAGCGGGGCATGGTCCATGCTAACCCGAATCCCCCACCGATTCATCTCCGGTTTCTTAGCGGTAATCAATTGGAACTCCCGCGCTACAGTCGTAGCGCGAGAATTCTCTTAAGGGATTTCAACCAGTTCCATCTTTCCGTCTCGCCGACGGTGAAGAACGAAAAGTTCGCCTATCATATTTCGAAAAACGAGTAGATCTCGATCGCGGAACTCCGCCTCTTTCACTGCTTCTTCGATCGTCATAGGTCGAATTGCAAGAGCCTCATGCGCACTCAGAATATGCGGCTCAACGACCGCTGGTTTGCCTGGAAAAGAATGAACAGTGATCGCGGCCTTGGTTTGCCTTCCTGGCGGACGGGCAATCGCAGGCCTGTGTCCATTCTGCTCGGCCGGGATGTCTGCTACGGCGGCTGCCTCCAACCGTGCTCTGGCTGTCCGGCGCGGAGCGCGCGCCTCGGCCGTGGGTGCTACTTTCGGAAGCCGCTTGCGGGTCCTCACTCGATCGCGAAAACGCTGCGCCTGTAGCTCTGCGTGCGCCAGGGCCTCCCTCAGGGCAGACTCCTGACTGGCAGACTCGCCTTTGGCGACAATACTATGTTGACGGCTCTGGAGCGAAATCTCGACGATTTGCAAGTGCCGCTCTGCTCGAAATGTGAGCGCCGCTGAGGTAATCCTGCCCAAAACCAAGGCAATTCTTTCGATTCCCTCTTCGGCGCCTGCCTTCAAAACCTTGGAAATCTTGACCTGTCTTGCTGTGAATTCGACTTCCATCGATCCCTCCCCGGTTCAATGTTGGGGCCGATCTTCGTGCGTACTCATCAGTCAAGGTGGCTGCACTGGGGAGTTGCAGAAGACCTGGTGAAGAGATATTAAACCTCAAAGCTCCGATGCGTCCGTGTTTGGGAGCACATCTTGAGGGAATTACGGGAATCAGAATCTAATGCCCACGCCTGACAGTCCCTTCGGCAGCAGGTTTCGGGGGAGCACTCAATGCCTTTTTTTGACCGCGACGCCCCAACAGATACATCGTTGTGCCAAATACAAGGAGCACGACGCCCCAATCCAGGTTGGCGTTCAGCCCCAACGACTTGGCGTAGATCTCACTTCCGGAGGTCGCAGCACCAAACACGGTAAGTATCAGACCCACTAAAGTGAACATGAGTCCCATTGGTATACGTAAGTCAAGATTCATAGCTTTCTCCCAGACAATGCGCGGTGAGTAACCAATATTGAACGAATTCCTACCGGAAAATGATATTCAGTGTCACGACCATTACCAGCAGAACCACGGCCAGTGCCTCAGGCCTCCGCCACCATGTGAGATGTCCCATCTCAGGCTTTGGTGTCAGCGAATGCACAAGCCCCACCAATTCCGATTCGGGCTTAGGTTTACCAAAAAGGCTAACAACAATCGCCACTAGGAAATTCGTCGAAAACGCCCAGATTGCGGTCCAGAAGTTCTGCGCCATATCGCTGGGATAGTGATGGAGCACCGCAATCCATCCACCATGCAGGCCGGGGTGCGCCTCAATCGGCAAAGTAAGCCCGTGGTGCATCACAGCCGCGAACGTACCCGAAATCAGCCCTACAAATGCTCCGTTGCCTGTCGCCCGTTTCCAGAACATTCCTAAAAGGAAAGTCGCAAATAGTGGAGCATTTACAAACGAGAAGACCAGTTGCAAGGTGTCCATGATGTTATTGAAGCCCGTCGCCGCGTAAGCCGTTGCCATGGACAGCAATATGCCCCCGACCGTTGCCCAGCGACCCATCGCCAGGTAGTGCTTGTCGCTGGCCCCCTTGTGGATATAGGACTGGTAGAGATCGTAGGTCCAGACGGTGTTGAATGCGGTAACATTCCCAGCCATTCCGCTCATGAAACTCGCCAGCAGCGCTGTTAGTCCCAATCCAAGAATGCCTGTCGGAAAGTAGTGGAGCAGCATCGACGGAATAGCCAGGTCATAATCCAGAAGCGGCTTGCCGCTGGCATCGAGCACGATCTTTCCGGTGATAGGATCCGCCTTGGCCGGAACCAGACCCTGGCCCTTCATTTCAACTTCTGTCGGCACCGTCGTCTCGCGAATGATCGCTCCATTCACGGTCTTCTCGGTCGTCGTGATGT
>Ga0302319_10011655_pt1 | contig 16665 bp, 14 predicted proteins | sample Bog_T0_2_FD_203319 | JGI IMG/M metagenome (GOLD analysis project Ga0302319, IMG submission 203319) | Peat permafrost microbial communities from Stordalen Mire near Abisko, Sweden - Bog_T0_2 | ecosystem: Environmental > Terrestrial > Soil > Wetlands > Peat | place: Sweden: Abisko, Stordalen Mire...
ATGCGTTTGGAGCGGCGCTCGACAATCCGGATCTGATCGTCGCCTGCGTCGTCGGCGATGGCGAGGCGGAAACCGGACCGCTGGCCACGGCGTGGCAGTCTAACAAGTTTCTCAACGCAATCAACGACGGAGCCGTGCTGCCGATTCTGCACCTCAATGGCTACAAGATCAGCAACCCGACGGTCCTGGCCCGCATCGAGCATGAGGAACTGGAACACTTTTTCCGCGGCTGCGGCTGGACGCCTTACTTTGTGGAAGGTGATGAGCCGGACGAGATGCATCAACTCATGGCCGCCACTCTGGACAAAGCCATCGAGGACATTCGGCAAATCCAGGAGAATGCGCGGAACAAGAACGACGCCACTCGGCCGCGCTGGCCAATGATCGTCCTGCGGTCACCCAAGGGCTGGACGGGACCGAAAGTCGTCGACGGCCTGCAGGTTGAAGGCACCTTCCGTGCGCACCAGGTGCCGCTGCTGGTGGATTCCGAGCATCCCGAGCATGTCCAGCAACTCGAACACTGGATGAAAAGCTACAAGGCCGAGGAGCTGTTCGATGAGAATGGCCGACTCATTTCGGAATTGGCCGAGCTGGCGCCGAAGGGCGCTCAGCGGATGGGCGCCAATCCGCACGCCAACGGCGGAATTCTGCTGCGCGACCTGCGCATGCCGGATTTTCACCTTCACGCGGTAAGTGTGCCTTCGCCTGGCGCCGTGGCAGGCCAAGACACCCTCGTGCTGGGTCAGTTCCTGCGCGACGTGGCCAGGCTGAATCAGGATCAGCACAATTTCCGCGTCTTTGGTCCCGATGAGACACTCTCGAATCTCCTGGGCGCGGTCTTTGAAGTCACCAACCGCCAGTGGGACGGCCGGGAAGAAAAGAATGATGAATTCCTCGCGCCCGCCGGTCGCGTGCTCGACTCGATGCTCAGCGAGCACCAATGCGAGGGTTGGTTGGAAGGCTATCTGCTGACCGGGCGGCACGGGCTGTTCAACAGCTATGAGGCATTCATTCGCATCGTTGACTCGATGTTCAGCCAGCACGCCAAGTGGCTGAAGGTAACGTTGGAACTGCCCTGGCGACGGAAGATCGCCTCGCTGAACTATCTGCTCGCCTCCCATGTCTGGCAGCAGGATCACAACGGCTTCACGCACCAGGACCCGGGTTTCCTCGACCACGTGATCAACAAGAAGGCTGATATCGTGCGCGTTTACCTTCCGCCTGACGCCAACTGCCTGTTGTCAGTGTTTGATCACTGCCTGCGCAGCCGGCATTACGTCAACGTGGTGGTTGCGGGAAAACACGCCCTACTCCAATGGCTGACCATGGACGCCGCCGTTGTGCATTGCACGGAGGGAATTGGTATCTGGCAATGGGCCAGCAACGACCAGGGCGCGGAGCCCGACGTGGTGATGGCCTGTTGCGGCGACACGCCCACGCTGGAGATCCTGGCCGCCGTTTCCATTCTTCGTCAGCATCTGCCCGATCTGAAGCTCCGGGTGATCAATGTCGTCGATCTGATGAAGCTACAGTCTGCAAGCGAGCACCCGCACGGGCTTAGCGAGACGGATTACGATTCGCTTTTCACCAAAGACAAGCACATCATCTTTGGCTTTCATGGATACCCCTGGCTGGTCCACCGGCTGACCTACCGACGCACCAACCGCAACCTGCACGTGCGGGGCTACAAGGAAGAGGGCACGATCACGACGGCCTTCGACATGAGGGTGCAGAACGACCTGGATCGCTTTCATCTGGTGCAGGACGTGGTTGACCGGCTACCGCACTTGGGCTCCAAGGGCGCCTATCTGAAACAGCAGATGCAGGACAAGCTCATTGAGCACAAGCACTACATTGCTAAACACGGCGAGGACCTGCCAGAAATCCGCAACTGGAAGTGGGGTAACCCCAAATGAATGCGCAAGAGCTTATAGACACCGCCAACGCGCTGGTCGCCGGCGACAAGGGCCTGCTGGCGATGGATGAAAGTAATCCCACCTGCAACAAACGATTTGCCCGGTTGAGGATTCCGCAGACCGAGGAGGCCCGTCGCGCCTATCGGGAATTGATTGTGACCACGCCCAGTCTGGGCGAGTGCATTAGCGGCACGATCCTCTACGACGAGACGATCCGCCAGCCGACGAAGGATGGCACTCCCTTTGTTAAGGTCATCACCGATGCGGGCATCATTCCCGGCATCAAAGTTGACGCCGGTGCCAAGGACATGGCAGGTCATCCAGGTGAGAAAATAACCGAAGGTCTGGACGGATTGCGCGACCGCCTGGCTGAATACTCTCACATGGGTGCCCGTTTTGCCAAGTGGCGCGCGGTGATTGCCGTGGGCGATGGTGTTCCCAGCCGCGGTTGTATCGAGGCCAACGCGCAGGCGTTGGCTCGCTATGCCGCGTTGTGCCAGGAAGCTGGACTGGTCCCCGTCGTCGAGCCGGAAGTGCTCATGGACGGCGAGCATACCCTGGAGCGGTGCGGCGAGGTAACGGAGGAAGTCCTGCGAACGGTTTTCAACCAGCTTTACACCCAACGGGTAATGCTGGAGGGCATGGTCCTGAAGCCCAACATGGTGCTTCCGGGATTGACCTGCCCCAAGCAAGAATCGGTGGATGACGTGGCCGACGCCACGGTGAGATGTCTCTTGCGAGCCGTCCCCGCTGCCGTTCCGGGCATCGCCTTTTTGTCGGGCGGTCAATCCGGTGAATTGGCCTCGGCCCGTTTGAATGCCATGAATGTCCGATTCACGTCGCGACTGCCGTGGGCGTTGGCGTTTTCGTTTGCCCGCGCCATCCAGCAACCGGCTTTGGAGATTTGGCAAGGCCAGGAGGCCCACATGTTGGCGGCACAGCAAGCCCTGGTTCATCGAGCCAGGTGCAACCGGGCTGCGCGCCGCGGCAAATATGATGCCGCGATGGAAAGGACATGAGCATGAAAACGTGGATGCCATGAATCAAATACCTCTGTATCCGCTACGATTCGAACCGATCTATCAGTATCGGCTTTGGGGTGGCCGGCGTTTGGCCAATCTGCTCTCCGCACCGCTGCCCGGCGATGGCCCCATCGGCGAAGCTTGGCTGCTGAGCGACCGCGATGACCATCCGAGCCACGTTGCCAATGGACCGCTCAAAGGATGGGCCCTCGGGCAATTACTTAAGCAGTGGCCAGAGCAGTTGCTGGGCCAACTGACCGGGCGATTCCGCCGGTTTCCTCTGCTGCTGAAGTTCCTTGATGCGCGCGACACGCTCTCGGTCCAGGTGCATCCATCGGATCGTCAAGCAGACTATTTACCGGCTGGCGAGACAGGCAAGACCGAAGCATGGATCGTGCTGGAGGCCGGGTCGGAAAGCCGTATCTATGCGGGCCTCAAGCCAGCCACCACAGCAGACAATCTGCGGCAGGCGATCGCGAACGGGACTGTCGCGGACCACCTGGCATGCTTCACTCCGAAGCCTGGCGACGGTATCTTCGTGCAAGCCGGGACTGTTCACTCGCTCCACGGCGTTGTGGTTTTCGAGGTGCAGGAAAACAGCGACGTAACATTTCGTCTTTACGACTGGGACCACATTGATGCCAAGACCGGCCGGCCTCGACCTCTACAAATCGAGCAGGGGATGGCCTGCATTGATTTTGCGCAAGGTGCGGTAGGTCCGGTGGTGCCGGTGGTGGAAGAGGTGAAGCCAGTGCTGCGAGAGCGGCTCTTTCTTTCTGAACATTTTGGATTGTGGCGACTCCGCGGAGAATCGCCGTTTATAGTCGGCGTAGCGGGAACGCCGCGTGTGCTGGTGTGCATCGCCGGCAACGGTCAGTTGGAGCACGATGGCGACACTTATGCCGTCGGTCAAGGCGACGTGCTGCTCTTGCCGGCTGTGGTCGGAGCGTGTCTCTGCCGACCGCGTGGCCCCATCAGCGTGTTGGAACTTTCGCTACCGGAAGGAACCTGACCCAATGAAGAAGCTGATTGTTTATGATCTGGACGGTACGCTTGCCGAAAGTAAATCGTCTCTCGATGCCGAAATGTCAGCACTGCTGCACGACCTTCTCGGCATCGTCGAAGTGGCCGTGATTTCCGGAGGCGATTGGCCGCAGTTCGAGAAACAAGTGCTCTCCAATCTTCCCCATGACCAGCGCCTGGTGAATCTATCCCTCCTTCCCACATGTGGAACAAAGTTCTTCCAATACGCAGGCGATTGGAAGAAGATCTATTCGGAAGATTTCACCGCGGACGAAAGAGAGAAGATCGTCAGTTCTCTGAAGAAGGCGATCGGCGCAGCGGGCTTCAAGGTCGAAAAGGTCTGGGGAGAGGTCATTGAAGACCGGGGAAGCCAGATAACATTTTCCGCATTAGGCCAGCAGGCCCCCTTGGAAGAAAAGGAAAAATGGGACCCAGATTTCGCCAAGCGGAAGAAGATCAAGGCAATCCTTGACGCTTCTATTCCCGAGTTTTCCGTCCGAATGGGTGGCGAGACATCAATCGATGTCACCAAACCTGGCATCGACAAAGCCTACGGAATCACAAAGCTGCGAGACATCCTGGGCATTTCGTTGAAGGAGATGATTTTCATAGGCGATGCCTTGTTCGTGGGCGGAAACGATTATCCGGCCGAAGAAGCAGGTGTTGTTTCTATCCCCGTTCGAGGTCCCAACGAGACGAAACGGGTTACCGAAGCAATCATCGCTTGTTTAGATCACGATCAGCAGACGTGGCATTGGCGGAGGAGTTGATGAGTGGATTCAAGTTGCAGCGACTGGGGCTGGTGATGGAGCCGGAACCGGGTAATCCCCAGGAGGTCGAAGGCGTCCTGAATCCGGCTGCCGCTCGTGGCCCGGATGGTCAGCTCTACCTGTTTCCACGGCTCGTCGCGCGAGGCAATTATTCGCGCATCGGAATTGCACGAGTACGGTTCAATGAAGCTGGCGATCCGACAGGCGTCGAGCGGCTCGGCATCGCACTGGAGCCAGAAGCCGATTATGAGCGGCGGCCCGACGGCAGCGGCGGCTGCGAGGATCCTCGGATCACGTTTGTCGAACCGCTCCATCGCTACGTGATGACCTACGCGGCACTTTCACCCCAAGGCCCACGGATTGCTTTGGCCGTATCGGAGGATTTGTTTCACTGGAAGCGACTGGGGCTCGCGATCTTTGATCCGTATTACGGCATCGATTTCGTCCACGTGGACGACAAGGATGCCAGCCTCTTCCCCGTCGCAGTTCCCAATCACGCCGGTAAGATGCAACTGGCCATGCTCCATCGCCCCCTTTTCCCCGATACTCGTCCCGAGGAAACAGCCTGCAAAGCCGAGTCGCGGGTGGTGGATCTCGATCATGAGAGCATCTGGATTTCCTACTGCCCGATGGTTTTGGAGGGCGACGAACCGCAGCATCTTGGCCTGTTTAATTCGCATCACCGGCTGGCGACTCCGGTATCGCCTTGGGAGCGGCTCAAAATCGGCGGCGGCACTCCGCCCATCCTAACCCGGCACGGCTGGCTGATCCTTTACCACGGCGTGCGTAAAATGCCGGAGCCGGACAACGAAGGACGCCAGCTATGTTACTCGGCCGGGGTGATGGTGCTCTCGAACGAGCATCCGCGCGTGATCCGCTATCGTTCGGCGGAGCCCGTATTGACGCCGTCGCTGCCGCAAGAATGCCACGGGACCATCGCCAACGTCGTGTTTCCGACCGGCATCGACCGACGCGACGATCTTGGCTTACCGGACCGCATCGACGTTTATTATGGGATGGCCGACGACCGAATTGGCGCGGCACGTCTTGACGTGCCGAGTGTCCTGCCATCGGGTGGAGTCGCCGATCCGCCGAAAGCAAAGGTGTAACTCGCCCAGTTTCAGAAAGTCACAACAGGGAGTTTGAAATGTCCATTCAACTCAATGAAGAGAACGGCGGAAAGTTGCTCGCCGTTCATGTCAGCGGCAAGCTGGCAAAGGCGGATTACGAGCACTTTGTGCCCGAGTTCGAGCGACTCGTCCAGCAGCATGGAAAGTTGCGCGTGTTGTTCGACATGACCGGCTTTCATGGCTGGGACGCCGGCGCGCTGTGGGCGGATACCAAGTTCGCTATTAAACACTTCGCCGACATCGAGAGGCTCGCGATGGTCGGGGAAAAAAGGTGGCAGCAGGGCATGGCGACGTTCTGCAAGCCGTTCACGAAGGCGACGATCCGATACTTCGATCACGCCGACGCCGATGAGGCACGAAACTGGCTGGCCGAGGCTTAGTGGCTCCGAGCGCGAGGAAAGGGCATGAGCATGGCAACAAATGTCCCGCAACTCGCGCAACCTGTGTCATAACAAAGACGGGAGAATACCCATTATGGAATCCAATGCCGACCAACCCAAGGCTCCCGAATCGAAACCGGGATCGAAGCCCAATGCGAAGGACGATTTGAAATCCCTGCCCCTGCCGGAGGTCGAGAAACGATTGGGGTCGTCGCCGGACGGCCTCAGCCAAGCTGAGGCGCAGAAACGGCTGACCCAATATGGGCCTAACGAGATTAAAGAAGAGAAGACCAATCCGTTTCTGAAATTCCTCACCTATTTCTGGGGGCCCATCCCGTGGATGATCGAGATTGCGGTGATTCTGTCGGGCATAGTTGGGCACTGGGAGGATTTTGGCATCATCCTCTTCTTGCTTCTTTGCAACGCCGTGGTCGGATTCTGGGAAGAACGCGAGGCGGGCAACGCCATCGACGCCCTGAAGGCCAGGCTGGCGATCAAGGCGCGGGTGAAACGCGATGGAAAATGGATCACTCCAGCGGCGCGGGAGTTGGTGCCGGGCGACGTCATCCGCGTGCGTTTGGGCGACATTGTGCCGGCCGATGCGCGCCTGTTGGATGGCGACCCCGTGGAGGTGGATCAATCCGCGCTGACGGGAGAGTCGTTGCCCGCCGAGCGCAAATCGGGCGACGCAGTGTTTTCCGGTTCGATCATCCGCCAGGGCGAAATCGGCGCAATAGTCTATGCCACGGGTGAGAACACCTACTTCGGCAAGACGGCGCAACTGGTGCAGGAGGCGCACACCGTCAGCCATTTTCAGCAGGCCGTACTGAAGATCGGCAAGTACCTGATCATCCTCGCGGTGGCTCTAGTGGCGGTGATTATTACGGTCGGCATCTTCCGCGGCGAACCGATGCTCTACGCGAAACCTCCCAAGGATCCTGTCCTCCTATTCGCCCTCATCCTCACGGTCGCGGCCATTCCAGTGGCCATGCCTACGGTGTTGTCGGTGACAATGGCGGTCGGCGCGCGCCTGCTCGCCAGAAAGCAAGCGATTGTGAGCAAGTTGGTGGCCATCGAGGAATTGGCGGGCGTGGACGTGCTGTGCTCGGACAAGACCGGAACCCTGACCCAGAACAAGCTGACGCTGGGCGATCCGTTCGGCGTGAACAATATCCCCGCCGACCAAGTGATTCTCGATGGCGCACTGGCATCGCGCGCGGACAATAACGACACCATTGATCTGGCTGTTCTGGGCGGCCTGAAAGACCACGATTCGTTGAAGGGTTATGAGGTGGTCCATTTCCAGCCATTCGACCCGGTGCATAAACGCACCGAGGCTGCCGTCAAAGCCAAAGACGGAAAGACGTTCAAAGTGACCAAGGGTGCGCCACAGGTGATTTTGGCGTTGTCGGCCAATGCCGGGCAGGTGAAACCCGCCGTCGAGAAGGCCGTCAACGACTTCGCGGCGCGCGGCTTCCGTTCGCTGGGCGTGGCGCGGGCCGAGGGCGACGGGCAATGGCAGTTTGTCGGCGTGTTGCCCCTATTCGATCCGCCGCGGAAAGACGCCAAGGCGACCATCGCGACCGCGCGGCAGATGGGCGTAAAGGTCAAGATGGTTACCGGCGATGCACTGGCCATCGCCCAGGAAACCGCCAAAAAGTTGGACATGGGCACCAATATCCTCGATGCCAGCAGTTTGGGCGACTCGAAAAAGCAAGAGACCACAGAGGTGGCCGACACCATCGACAAAGCCGACGGTTTCGCGCAGGTGTTCCCCGAACACAAATTCCACATTGTGGATGTCTTGCAAAAACGCGGCCATATCGTCGGCATGACCGGCGACGGCGTGAATGACGCCCCTGCGTTGAAAAAGGCCGACTGCGGCATCGCCGTTTCGGGCGCGACGGATGCGGCCCGCGCGGCGGCGTCCATTGTGCTGGTGGCGCCCGGCCTGTCGGTGATCATTGACGCGATCAAGGAGAGCCGCAAAATCTTCCAGCGGATGAACAGCTACGCGATCTACCGCATCGCCGAGACGCTGCGAGTGCTGTTATTGATGACGCTGGCGATCCTATTCTTCAAGTTTTATCCGGTGACCGCGGTGATGATCGTGATGCTGGCGGTGCTCAACGACGGTGCCATCCTGTCTATTGCCTATGACAACGTTCATTACAAGGATAAGCCCGAAGCCTGGAACATGCGCATGGTGCTGGGCATCTCCACCGTGCTGGGCGTCATCGGGGTCGTTTCCGCCTTCGGCCTATTTTACCTCGGCGAGTGCGTCTTTCACCTTGACCGTGCGCACATCCAGACGCTGATCTATTTGAAGCTATCCGTGGCCGGACATCTGACGATCTTTCTGACGCGCACGCGCGGCCCGTTCTGGTCCATACGCCCTGCGCGGATTTTATGGGTGGCCGTACTTGGCACGCAGATCGTGGCGACGTTGATTGCGGTTTATGGGCTGCTTATGACACCCCTCGGCTGGGGATGGGCACTCATGGTTTGGGGCTATGCGCTGGCCTGGTTCCTCGTAAATGACCGCGTGAAACTGCTCGCATATCGGATTTTTGATCCCGTCAAAGCCGAACCTGAGCCTGAAGCCAAAGCCGAGACACCATCCGATCTGACGCCGCAGATCGCCAAGCGAGCCTATGAACTCTACAAGGAGCGAGTTCAAGGAGTCCAGGACTGGGAGAATGCGGAGCGGGAGATTCGGAAGGATGAACCCCCAAATAAACAGGCGTGAACAACGGGACTGACATAACCGAAAGGATGAAGATGAAAATCAATTCAAAGGACTTCCGTGTGCGGCCCGGCAAGAAGGTCAAACTCGGGGAGTGGCCGACGATCGTGAAGCCCTTTTGTAAGTCGAAGAAGCGGTATCGAAAACTCCTGGGAGAACACGTCGAGGAGCTGAGCGAGCTACAATGCCTTCACTACGCATCCAGCCGCTATGCCTTGCTGCTGATCTTTCAGGGGATGGATGCCGCTGGCAAGGATGGCGCCGTCCGGCACGTCATGTCCGGGGTCAATCCGGAGGGCTGCGAGGTTTTCAGTTTCAAACAGCCCAGCGCCGAGGAGCTGAAGCACGATTTTCTTTGGCGCTCGACCTGCCGTCTGCCGGAACGTGGGCGCATCGGCATCTTCAATCGTTCCTACTACGAGGAGGTGCTCGTCGTCCGCGTGCATCCGGAGATTCTTCGCGCCCAAGGGCTTCCGCATGAACTGCTCGACGAGAAGAACAAGACCATTTGGAAGAATCGGTATCGTTCCATCGTGGACTTGGAGGAGCATCTCCACCGTAACGGCACCCGGATCATCAAGGTCTTCCTCCACCTGTCGAAGGACGAACAACGAAAGCGATTTCTGGAGCGCATTGATGAGGCAGACAAGAACTGGAAATTCAGCCTCGCGGACATTCACGAGAGGAAATACTGGAAGCATTACATGCAGGTTTATGAGGCTTGCCTGAACGCGACAAGCACCCATCAAGCGCCCTGGTACGTCGTTCCCGCCGACGATAAGGACAATGCCCGGTTGATTGTTTCCCAAATTGTCCTTGATACGCTCAATGGACTTAAGATGGCATATCCCAAGACCACCGCCAAGCGTCGGCGGGAGTTGAAATCCATCCGCAAACAGCTCTGAAGGCAGAATTAGTGACCAATATCCCATAGCTGTAGAATAATCTGGGATCACGGTTTCGGTTGTACCAATAGGAAGACGACGCGAAAAGGGTAAACAGCGGCGAGTAGGAAGCTCCTTGCGGCAACTGGTGACGCCGAGTAATCCTCTTTCGGATCGGTTTTTCGGAAACACGAAAGGATCAGCCATGACGCCATCAATCAGGGATAACAGTAAGGTCGCCCCGAAGAAAGTGAAGATGGGTATCCCCGAACTGGTTTCCGCGCTAGCAAGTCCCAATCCGGCGGTACGGACGAAGGCACGAAAGGCGTTGGTTGCCATTGGAAACATCGCCGTGCCCGCACTCATTCGACTCCTTTCGCATCGAAAGTCACACGTGCGATGGGAAGCAGCAAAAGCGCTGTGCGGTATCGCCGATCCGATTGCTGCTTCCGCACTGGTCAATGCGATGGACGACCGCGACAGCGACGTGCGTTGGCTGGCGGCCGAGGGGGTGGCCGCTTTGGGCCCAGAGGGGCTGGCACCTTTGTTGGCAGCGCTGCTCGAAGGGGCTCGATCAAGTTCGTTCTGCGAGGCCGCCCACCACGTGTGTCACACTTTGGTCAAGAGAAAAAGGCTCGGTCCGATTCTGCGGCCTGTATTGGTGGCCCTAAACAAATCTGAGCCGGAAGTGGGGGTGCCTCCGGCTGCTTATGCCGCACTATCGAAACTGCGCAAGTTGACGTGAGGAAATGGTAGGGCCTACTTGCACCCCACGTACGGGCCGCCTGTGCCTCGTTGATAGAGGAGCGATGTCATGCCGTATGAAGTGTCGCTTGACTATGAACCTGGCGTCCTGCGGGTTTTGCAGACCGAAGGCATTCTACAACAAGATTGCCAAGGTTTATGACCTCTTGGCGGAGCATTCTGAGTGTCCCATGCGCGAGGCCGGGTCGAGACTACTCGCTGCTGTCCCGGGCGATCGCATTTTGGATATCGGCTTCGGGACCGGCCATATCTTGGCCGAACTTGCCAATGCCGTCGGGCCAACGGGAACGGTCTTCGGCATTGACATCTCGGAGAACATGTTGGCCCACGCAAAAGACGTTCTGAGTAACCTGGGGCTAATTGACCGAGCTTCCCTCGTTTGCGGCGACGCTGAAAAGCTCCCTTACAGCGACGGCTCGATGGACGGGATATTCACGGGCTTCACCTTGGAACTATTCGACACGCCTGGTATTCCCAAGGCGCTGGCCCAATGCAAGTGGGTTTTGCGGGCCGGGGGCGCATCGTGGCCGTGTCCAAGGAAGACAAGGAAGGGCTTCCGCCCAGACCAGGCTGGGCCAGAGCGATCAAGGAACGGCAAGAGACATCGGTGGACAGAATAGGAACCCGCAATCAGACCTGCGGATAGCCGTACTTCTTCCGAAAGGCGGGGTCGGCCCGCTTGATCGCCAAGGCGGTGAACACCTGGTCCGAATCCTCGCAGCCGGCCACGTTGTCAACGACCCAGCTCGATGCGGCTTATCTGTCACCTTCGGTCCGTGCTTTGCGTCGCGGGATCAGACGGTCGTCGGTCGAAATTGTCCGAGTGTGTGGTAACGAGAGGGGCCGCCAGCAAATCCGGTCGCTGTTCCGGGTTCTCTTCGCCAACGCGAGACATCTCGGCGAGGTGCAGGAAGAATACGGCCAATAGCTGCGCGTCGAAGTGCGTGCCGGCGCTTTGCTGCATGATCGTCAGGACTTTCTCCTCGGGCATCGCCGGGCGGTAGACGCGATCGTGGGTCAAGGCATCATATACATCCACGATGGCCACGATCCGGGCGCTTTCGGGAATGGCGTACCCAGCAAGCCCAGCGGGGTATCCTCCTCCCACCCATTGTTCATGGTGACACAGGGCGATTTCCTCGGCCATCTTCAGCATCGGCGCATCGGAGCCGGCCAGAATCTTCGCACCGATGATCGTGTGGGTCTGCATGATCCGAAATTCTTCGGGAGTCAGCGGGCCCGGCTTGCGAAGAATCGCGTCGGGAATGCCAATCTTGCCGACATCGTGCATGGGGGCCGCCAAGCGGATGTTCTCCGTGTCGGCGGCCGACCAGTCGGCGAATCTTGCCAACAGTTCACTGAGCAGCCCGACCCTGCGGATGTGCGTGCCGGTCTCCTCGTCGCGCCACAGCGAGGCCGAGAGCAGCCGGTGAATGGCCTCCTCCTCGCGGCGACGAATCGTAGCGGTCTGCGCTCGCACCCGCTCTTCAAGGCGGTGCGTGTACTCGCGCTTCTCCAGGATCAATTGCCGACGTTCCAGGGCTCGGCGAGCCTGGAACACCAGTTCCGCGCGTTTTAACGGCTTCAGCAGGTAGGCGCAGGCCCCTTGGGTCAGCGACTCGATCGCCGTGTGGGTATCATCTAACCCGGTCATCATAATGACCGATGTGTCCGGGTAGGCTTCGATAATTCGTGGAAGCAGTTCCGTGCCTGAGCCGCCTGGCATCTTCACATCCAGGGTGACCAAGTGTACCTCGTGGGCTTCGAGATACTCCCATGCTGTTTGCGCAGTGGCGGCCTGCGCGCAGCGGCACTGCTCTTGCGTGAGCCACCGCGCGACGAGAGCGCGCACCAGGGCCTCGTCGTCCACGACCAGCACAGGAGTCTGCCCTACGGGCTTCAGGGTGTTGTTAGGGTTGTCAGTTGGCATGGCGTCTTTTCATCCAAGGCTTCGCGCACCGTGGACAACAATGTGCGGGCGGTGAAAGGTTTTTGAATTAAAGGCACGTTCTCACGCACTAGGCAGTCCGATCGAACGGTTTCCCGGTCATAGCCCGTACAACACACGACCTTCGTCCCCGGAGAGACCTGCTTGATGCGGCGGTGTACCTCGTGGCCCGTGAGTTTGGGCATGATGGCGTCCAGCACGACCAAGGAGATTGTGCCGCGGTGCTCCTCGAACATCCGCAGCGCTTCCTCTCCATCGGCGGCGGCAAGGACCGTATAGCCGGCCCTTTCCAAGGTGCGGATGCTGAGGTTGCGAACCATCGGCTCGTCCTCGGCGACGAGAATCGTCTCGTTCCCGAACAGAGCGGGGCTGGGTTCTTCCACGAGGTCCTCCTCGTCGGCCTGCTCGTTTCCCGGGGGCAGATACAACTTGAACGTGGTGCCCACGCCCACTTCGCTGTAAACGTGAATGGCTCCCTTGTGCTGCCGCACGACGCCATAGACCAGGGCCAATCCCAGGCCCGTGCCTTTCCCCACCTCCTTCGTGGTGAAGAATGGCTCGAAGATGCGCCGTTGGATGTCTCGGGGGATTCCGCAGCCTGTGTCGGACACACTGAAGACGACATACTTCCCCGGCTGGATGTCAAAATGGACATCCCAGAGCGGCTCCGTCACGACCGCCTTCTCGGTCTTGAGGATCAGGCTGCCGCCGGACCTACCGACCATGCTGCGCATGGTTCCCGTCGGTGCCCGCATCGCGTCGCGGGCATTGACGCAAAGATTGAGCAGGGCTTGTTGGAGTTCCCCCGCATCGGCATACACCGTGCCCACGTCGTCGCCCAGGGCCAGGTCCAGGGAGATGTGCTCGCCGATCGTGGGGCGGATCAGCTTGGCCAGATCGTGGACCAAGAGGTTGGCGTCGGTGCTTTTCCGTTCGATGGGCCGGCGGCGGCTGAATCCGAGAAGCTGGCGGGTAAGGGTCCCCGCTCTCTCGGCCGCCTTGCGAACCTGGTCCAGATCGGCGTATCGCTCCTCCTCGCGGGCAAGTCCCTCCATGCCGGCGCAGGCGTAGCCGTCGATGACTTGCAAGAGATTATTGAACTCGTGGGCGATTCCCCCGGCCAGTTGCCCTACCCCCTCCAACTTCTGTGATTGCCGAAGCTCCTCTTCGGCCTGATGGTCCATAATGACCTTGGAGGTCGTTTCTGTCAGATGGGAAAGGAAGGCGTCGTCTTCCTCGGAGATCGGGTGCTTGGCGAACATCGCCATCACGCCGGTCGTATTGTCGCGTGCATCGCGCAGCTTGTAGCCGGCGAAGGACACCAGGCCGAGACGCTTGGCCCACTCGTGATTATGCACGTGCGGGTCCGTGGTTACGCTGTTGGTGAGGAACTTCTTCTCCTCGCCGGTGGCGATGATGCCGATCTTGTAGCAGCTCAGCGGTACGCGGCGATGATCGCCATCGGTGTGGGTGTAGCGTCCCGAGCTGGCCATCAGGTGGAGGCACCGATCGCGGCGGCGGCACAAGTCGGCCTCAACGGTTGTCGTGGCATGGATACAGCCGGCGTCGCAGAGGTCTCCCGGCAGCACGCTCCAGATGCGGCAGAATTCGAGATCAAGTATGCCCACCGCTGCTTCGGTGATCTTCTTGAACTTCTCTTCCAAGAGCGCTGGCAGGATCAACTCCTCCTGGAGTCGGTTGACTCCCTCCAATCGCTGTAAAGAGCGAGCTTGCCTTGCATCGGCCAATTTGCGTTCCGTAATGTCCTCGGCAATCCCGACGATGTACGCCGCTGTCCCGTCATCATCCCTGACCAACGCGGCGGCCGACTTGTTCCATCGCCACGTTCCGTCGCTGTGTTGAATGCGGTACTCGACGCCTCGCTCGGGCTCTCCTGTGGCGAAGATGCGCTCAATCGCGCTGCGGCACACGGTCAGATCGTCGGGATGGATGAACGGCACGAAGCTCTTCCCTTGGATGGCGCTGACCTCCCATCCCAGCTTGTCGGTCCATGCGGGCGAGGTGAAGGTGATAATTCCGTCGGGAGAGAGCGTGTAGATGATCTCGGAAGCATTGCTGATGATGCTGTCCAGTCGATCCTCTCGTTGCCGCAACTTGATATTCCGCGCCGTGATCTCTCGGGTAAGCCATACGGTCCAGGCGAGGATGAGCCCGCTGGGCAGAATGACGAGCAGGGAGGTCATGGCGACGTTCAGAAGAAGTGATTGCTCCAGCAAGGCCCCGCTGCGACTCGCCTGCGCCGTCGCCTCTTCCGCCATCGCGGCCGTGCTGCGGGCCACGCCTCGGAAATCCTCTTTGAAGGGTGTTATGGCGCGATTTGTATCCTCCGGGCGTGTGATTCGTCCCGCGCCAATCCGACTAACAATGGCTTGCACGTGCTTCCGATACGTTTCGGTCGAGACGAGGCAGGCTTCCACATTCAGCTTGTCTTGGCCGGGATGGCTCACCGCTTCGAGTTGCTCCAGGTCGTCGTGCAGCGTTTGCCACGCTGCGTTCCACTTCCCTAGGTAATCACCGCGAGTCGTCGCATTGCTCAGGTTGAGAAATATGTCCTTTTCATAGCGGCGGCATTCCAACGCGGACAGTGCTGCCCGACCGGCCCACGCATCGTTGGCCAGGTCCTCGTCAACTGTCTTGCGTGCTGTTCGCAGCAGCCCCAAATGCTGATAGAAGGCGAGCGCGCCCGCGCCGAACACGAGGATGCAGGCCAACGCTGCTCCGATAAACGCATTCCGCACGATGCCGGAGTCAACATCACGCCCGCGATTTTCCGGGACAGCGTTCATGTCTGTAGTATCCACGTCCTAACGACAAGCGAAGCATTCGTAACTATACAAGCGTAGGTCAAGAGAAGCGGTGGGTGGAGAAACGTAGATGGAGCGGGTGCTGACCAAGCAACTGAGACGGCAAACATGAGAGGAATATCGTTGTGACACATCCCTCACAGCGGTGTGACCGCCGAGCCGTGAAGCTGCGCAGCGAAGTTCCCGCAGGAGTCGCGCAAAACATCAGCGCACCTGAGTCGCTATGTCTCACCATCCGTGCTTTACTGTCGATCGGCTCGTGAATCGTTGAGGGTTCACCTGCGCGACGCGGACGAAGCTGACGATCTCGTCGCTCTATCAGCGGATCGGAATTGTCGCGCGCCTATTCCCAGAAGGAGACCCGCACGCCCTCACGATGGTCGCTGGCCAGCACGATCAGGTTGGCCACCGAGCCCAGCACCGTAAAGTTGCCACCCAACGGGCACGGGTCGCTTGGCATCAGGACAATCGTAACCTATGGTTTAGTTGTTGCAGTACATCACCGGAGACCAAAGACCATGATCCCCTACGTCACCTGGAAAGACTTCTACTCTGTGGGCGACCCGTCGATAGACGCCCAACACAAGCAAATCATCGGCGCTATCAATGAGTTGTATGAAGCCATGCAGCTAGGCAAGGACCGTGCCGTCCTGGAGCCCATCTTGGATCGCTTGCTTCAATACACGCTTGCTCATTTCGAGCATGAAGAACAAGTCATGCAAGAGCATGAGTATCCCGACTTCGCGCCGCACAAAGCCCTGCATGATCGGATTCGACAGAAGACGATCGACCTGCGCGAGCACGCCCACCTTGTCACCGGGCATGACTTGCTCCGGTTCCTGAAAGACTGGTGGGTGGGCCACATCCAGGGTTGCGACAAGAAGTACACGCCGTACTTGGAAGTCCCGGCGGGGCGGTCTTGAATCGAGCCAGCCACTGGGCATCGTCTGGCTATCTCGCCTTGATACGATCAGCCGAAACGTACTTCCTCGCGGCTTCTTCGGCCGCCTGGTAGGTGCTGAATTTCTCAGGCACGAACACGCGGCCCCTGTTGCTGGAAAGGTAGTAGTGCTTTCCCTTAGGCCAGCGGGATATGGTGATGATCTCGTCGTCGAAGTGCTCCGGCCAGGTCAGGTCGTCGCGCTCGATTTCGGCGAGAACGATCAAGGTCGCGTTTTGCGACGCAGCCTCCTGCCGGGTTGATTAGTGGGGGGGGGGGGGGGGGGGGGGGGGGGGGGGGGGGGGGGGGGGCGGGC
>Ga0302319_10011657_pt1 | contig 16665 bp, 12 predicted proteins | sample Bog_T0_2_FD_203319 | JGI IMG/M metagenome (GOLD analysis project Ga0302319, IMG submission 203319) | Peat permafrost microbial communities from Stordalen Mire near Abisko, Sweden - Bog_T0_2 | ecosystem: Environmental > Terrestrial > Soil > Wetlands > Peat | place: Sweden: Abisko, Stordalen Mire...
ACGATCTGGCCATTGCCCGCTACAACCTGGACATTGCGGATACCGATATTTTGCGTACCCGGACCGGGGCCGCGCCGCTGGGCGCTCCCTCCGGACTGATCACCAATACCCTGGGCGGATCGGCCTCAACTCTGAGCACAGGGGGCGGCCCGGGCGGCTCAACTGTCGGATCGGGCGGCGCCGGATCGGGCAGCGAAGGCTTGTCGCTTACGACCCAGGGAGCCGGCCCCGCGCCGGAAGCCCTTGAGCCCTCGGTGACGGCGGCGCTTAACTTCGACCGCCAGAGCACACCTTCCACAAACTTCTTTACCGGCGGCACGGCAACCACTGACACGTACAACTTCACGTACAACCAGGGATTTGTCACCGGCACCGCTTTTGAGCTGGTCTGGGACAACACACGCGCCACCAATACCAACGCGTTTGCCACATACAGCCCTCAGTTCAATGCGAATTTCAAGGCCACGGTCACGCAGCACCTGCTGCAGGGCGCAGGCATCTGGGTGAACAAGCGCTACATGTATGAGGCGCTGAATGATCGCCGCATTGCCGATTCAGGCTTCCGCCAGCAGATCCTTTATACGGTGAACCAGGTGGAGAGTATCTATTGGGGGCTGGTTCAAGCATACGAGGACGTGCAGGCCAAGGCACGTGCCTTGGAACAGAGTACCAAGGTGGCTGCCGATAATCGGAAACAGCTTGAAATTGGCACCATGGCGCCGCTCGACGTGGTCAACGCCGACCAGTCGGTGGCTTCTGACAAGCAGGCGTTGATCAGCTCGCAACTGGCTCTCAACTACCAGCAGCAAATCATCAAACAGGCCATCGCCCGGAACCTGAACGATCAGGCCCTCTCGGCAGCCGCTGTCATTCCCACCGACCGGGTCAGCATCGAGGAGATTCCTGAAGAAAAGCAGACCGCGGAAGAGTTGGTGCAAGAGGCGTTCAAGCAACGGCCGGAGTTGGAACAAGCCGTTCTCACTCTGCGCAACGATGAGATCACGCTGAAAGGCGCTCGTAACGCCTTGCTGCCTCAAATCGACGTGCTGGCGTACCTTGGCGGGCAGGGCGTGGCGGGAACCTACAATCCCAACTGCCAACCGGTGTTCGGCACCTGCCCCAACGGAGGCACGGGTGGTTACGGTACAGCGCTCCAAGACACCTACAACAACTCGTCGCCGGACAAGGGAGTTGGGTTCAATATCAACATTCCTCTAGGCAACAAACTTGCCCAGTCGGTGCAGGCCCGCTCTCTGATGGAATACCGCCAGGCCGAGCTGCACCTGGAGCAGCTTTACACGCAGATCCGCATGCAAGTGGTGAACGCTCAATTTGGCCTAACCAACGATCGGGCCCAGGTTCTGGCTTCGATTGCCGCAAGAGACTATAACCAGCAAAGCCTTGACGCCGAGCAAAAGAAGCTGAAACTCGGAGCTTCGACGACTTCACTTGTGCTGCAGCAGCAACGCAGCCTGGCCATTGCAGAAGACAGTCTGATCGCCGCGCAGGCCGCCTACGCAAAAGACCGCGCAACCCTCTACCAGATACTGGCAACGACCTTGCAACACTACGGCATCAACTTCAATGAGTCTGCAACCGGGAATGTGACTACATTACCAGTGGTACCGGGACTGCTTCCGGCCCCCCCGAGCAAGGAGCCGACCACGGCGCCTCCCTCGACAGCGCCTCCCCAGTCAGGATCTTCGACCCCCCAGTAGTTTTGAGTCAACGGCTGAAGAACGAGCCCGGCGCACCGTTTGAAGGTGCGCCGGGCTCTTCTTATGCAAGGGGTTCGAGCTGGTTTCTATCGTTCTGCCACGCGGTTCAGCAGATCGAAGAACTCGGGAAAGCTGATGGCTGCCGCTTCGGCTCCTTGAATCAGCGTCTCTCCTTCAGCACGCAAGGCGGCGACGCTGAATGCCATGGCAATGCGGTGGTCGCTGCCGGAGTCGACGGTTGCGCCATGGAGGGTCTGGCCTCCGGGAACATCGAGCCCATCTTCAAACTCTTCGACCTCGGCTCCCATGGCGCGCAGGTTCTTGGCGACCAGGGCGATGCGGTCGGATTCCTTGACGCGGAGTTCCTTGGCATCGCGAATGCGGATACCGCCGGAAGTAAACGGCGCGATGGCGGCCAGAACGGGCAATTCATCAATGAGCTGGGCGGCCAGCGCGCCGCGGATTTCTGTGGATCCAAGACCTTCTGGGGGTGCGGAGATCTGGACCGTTCCCACCAACTCAGCATTCTTCTCTTCCAGGTGAAGCACCGAGATTCTTGCACCCAAGGCCGTTAAAACATCGAGCAGCGAGGCGCGGGTTGGGTTCATGCCCAACGAATCGAAGAGGAGCGTGGAGCCGGGAAAGAGCGCGGCCGCGCAGAGAAAGAAGGCCGCCGAGGAGATGTCGCCCGGAACTTGAGCCTCAATGGCATGGAGAGCCTGCGGTCCGGCGATCGACACGGAATCGGCCGTGCGCGCGAGGTTAGCCCCGAATGCCCGCAGCGCCAGTTCGCTGTGGTCGCGGGTCCGCACCGCCTCACGCACGGTGGTGGTTCTCGTCGTCTGCAAGCCGGCCAGAAGAACACAGGTCTTTACCTGAGCGCTGGGAACCGGGGTGGTGTAGTCAATGGCTTGCAGCGAGCCGCCGTGGATGGTGAGAGGCGCATGGCCCTCGGTGAGGGTGAGACGCGCGCCCATGGCTTCCAGCGGCTTGCGGATGCGCTCCATGGGCCGGTGGGACAATGAGGCGTCGCCGACCAGGGTAAAAATGCCGGTCTGCGGCGCCAGGAGCCCGGAAAGCATGCGCATCGTTGACCCGGAGTTGCCGCAATCGAGCGGCTGATCCGTGGGAGTGACTCGACCCGCGACCCCGGTAACCTCGATCGTCCCATCCGCGTTTGCGGCCACTTTAGCACCGAGTTTCTGCATACACTCAAGGGTCGAGGCGCAGTCTGCACCTGTGGAGAAGTTGCTGAAGCGCGAGGTCCCTTGGGCGAACGCCGCCAGCATGCCGTAGCGATGGCTGATGGACTTGTCGCCGGGCAGGCGCAGGCTTCCGTAGATATTCCGCGCGGGGCGGATGATTTGTTCTTCGCTGGTGGTGTGCAAAGCTGCTCCTGATTTCGGTCATCTCAAGTTTAACGAACTCCTGGAGTCCACGGTGAGACGCACGACTCACGCGATGGAAACAAAGGCGCCCGTGCATAGTCTCAGTCCCTTCCACCACTCTGTGATTGGGATCGCTTAAATGGGGACTAGAATGGTCCTATATTAAATAGGACTGAACGAATCGCATATTGGTCGATCTTTGGATTGCCGGCCCTGCACTCCGCAATGGTTCTATGCGGTCATGCATCCGTCTGGTCGGGGGCGGTTTACACCGTTTCTCGCGGCGCGCAGGCCTTCAATCCCTTCAATCATACGCAGTTCTTTGGGCCAGGCGCGGTGGAAGGAAACATCTCGAGCGGAAGCTTCGGTGAAGCGGTGAGCGCGATGGATCCGCGTCTGGTGGAGCTGGCCCTGCGCTACCGATTCTGAGATCGGCACGGTCTTGGTTAAACTGGAGGAGGACGGCTCCGAAAAGACCGGAGGGAGGAGCAGCAAGCTTCCCACAATTTCATGTGCGTTCGGCTTCTCGAAGCGTCTAACTCTCAACGATCAACTCCGCACTCATGGGGCGGATCTTTCTGCTGTATTGACGGGAGAGGATGGCATTCATCGGGACAATCGGAATCGTGCGCCAACCGAACAAGGCATCGCGACCGGACGCTCCGTGGTGGAAGACACCTCGCTTGATGTCGATGCAACGGGTCTTGCGGCGAGTGCGCTGGGTGTGGGCATGTGCGCTGCTCATGGGTGCGGTCTGTTCAGCCCACGGCCTGCAGGATCCTTCCGCGACGTGGGACGAGGAGAAACCGGTCTCGAATTTGCCGGATGCTCCCCAGCCTCAGGACAACGGCTCTCCCTCTATCCCGGCGACGCCCGGGCCCCAGACAAACTCGGTGGGACCGGCGCGGCCAAACGGGCAGGAAAATGCCATGGCAATTCTTCACGGTGTGGTCGTGAGCCGGGAGGGTGTACCGTGTGAGGGCGCGCTGGTGTCGCTGACCGTTTCGGGCCCGATGGCTGCGACCAAACAGACATTCACAGACGGCAATGGCCGATACAACTTTGCCGGCGTCCCGCCAGGGGGATTCAAACTGACGGTCAGCTTGAACGGGTTCGTAACCCAAACAGCTGTGGGCGCGGTGCAGGGCGGCGAGAATCTTGAAGTAAAGGAGTTGGTGCTGCTGATGAGCGGCACCACGAGCGAAATCGAAGTCACTGCCACCCCCGTGGAGATTGCCGCGGCGGAACTCAAAGTGGAAGAGACGCAGCGGGTATTGGGTTTCCTGCCAAATTTCTATGTCTCGTATGCACCGCACCCGCTTCCGTTGACGCGGAGGCAGAAGTTTTCCCTGGCCTGGAAGACGGCAATTGATCCTGCGACGTTTTTAATGACTGGATTTGTAGCCGGCGTCGAGCAGGCCACAAACAATTTTGAGGGTTATGGGCAGGGCGCGAGTGGCTACGCGAAACGCTATGGCGCGGGCTACGCCGACGGTGTGATCGGAACCATGATCGGCGCAGGGGTTCTGGCTTCCTGGTGGAAGCAGGATCCCCGTTATTTTTATCAAGGCACCGGAAGCAAGCGATCAAGGGCCTGGCATGCCATCTCCCGTGCGGTGCTTTGCAACGGGGACAATGGGCGCACGCAGGTAAATTACTCGGCGATCCTGGGAGGGCTGGCCGCGGGCGGCATCTCCAACCTGTATTACCCGGACAGCGATCGAAGTAGCGCGGGGGTGATCTTCGAGAACTCCTTGATTGGTACAGCAGGTGCTGCGGCGGCCAATCTTTTTCAGGAGTTTGTTGTGCGCCGCCTGACGCCCAAAGTTCCGAACTACGGGACAGGGAAGCCGTGAAGGACCAGCGGATCTCTTAGCGCACTCTCAACACGATGATCGTTTCATCATCGAAGCGGTCGTGGCCGGCTTGAAAGAGCGTGACGTCCGCAAGAATGGCATCCGCAATTTCCTGGGCGGGCAGATCCCGATTGCCGCATAGAATGCCGGCGAGCCGATCTTCGCCATACATATCCCCCTGTGCGTTTTCCGCGTCGAGGATGCCGTCGGAGACAAACACGATGGCATCGCCGGGATGCGTGGAGACGAGAATCTCGTCGTAGGTCACGTCCGCAAAAAGGCCGAGCGGGAAGCCTTCAGCCTTGACCGTGGTGGACTGGCCCTGGCGGCAGACAATGGGCTGAACGGCTCCAGAGTTCGAGACCCGAAGCGTCAGGTCCGCATCGTTCCAGAGCGCGAAGAGCAGCGAAACATATTGCGAATCGAGCTTCCGTTCCTGAAGCGCGTCGTTGAGCAGCGCCAGCATCGGAGCCGGTTCAAGCTGTTGCGCCGCGGCCGAGCGCATGATGCCGCTGACCAGGGCTGCGAAGAGGGCTGCCGGTGCGGCTTTTCCGCTCACGTCACCGAGCACGATGGCGGTGCGGTCCGGGCCGTATTCCAGGAAGTCATACAGGTCGCCGCCGATGGTGCGCGCCGGCAGAAACCTGACCGCCATCTCGGCATGGGGGTGGAGCGGCGCGGCGTGGGGAAGCAGGCGAAGTTGCACCTCGCGGGCCATGGCGATATCCCGTTCAAGTTGCCGCTCCTGGCGCCGCACCGCCTGGTAGAGGCGAGCATTCTCAATGGAGATGGCCACCTGCGCGGCCAGCGTGGTCAGGATGCGCTCGTGATCTTCGTTGAAGAAGTTGCTGCGCGTGTGTTCCAGGTCCAGGACACCGATGACCCGCCCTTTGTAAAAGAGCGGCACCACCAGCTCGGAACGCGTTTCCGGGTTCATCTCCAGGTAGCGCGTGTCCTTGCGGACATCGGGCACGTTGATGGTGCGCCACTCCCGCACGGCCGCTCCCACCAGGCCACTGTTGATGGAGATGCGCCGCATGGGTGCATGGATAGAGCCAAAGCGCCAGGCATAGCGGGTGATGAGGATCTCGCCCTTGTCATCGAGCAGCATGATGGTGAACATCTGGTAGTCGATGAGGCGGCGCAAGAGCTGACCCACGCGCTCGAGCAGCTTGTCGAGATCGAGAATCGATGTGAGTTCAACGGCAATCTCGTTCAGGACCGCCAAGGTCTGCGCCTGGCGGGAGACACGCGTATAAAGGCGGGCATTCTCAATAGCCTGCGCAATGCGGGACGCGGTGAGCGTGAGCAGGTGCAGATGCTCTTCGCGGAAATAGTGGGCATGTTCGCTTTCAATGTCCATCACGCCGATGAGGCGATTTTTGGCAATCAGCGGCACCGCCAGTTCCGAACACACCTCGGGATTAGCGGAGACATAAATATCGGAGCCCGAAACATCGTTCAGGAGAATAGCCTGGCGGGTGAGCGCCACCTGTCCCACGACGCCGCGCCCGATGGGGACCCGGGTCTTCTCTGTCTGAGCGCTATGGCCGATCTGGAAGCGCATGCGCAGGTCGTGCGTCCGGTCGTTGAGCAGGAAGATGGCAAAGATACGGTACTCGATGACCGCGCGCACCAGCTCGGAGGTCCGGTTCAGTAATGTTTCCAGGTCGAGCGTGGTATTGAGAGCGTCCGCCAGGCGGACCAGGTAGTTGAGATCCGCGGTTTCTACCCGGGCATTGACGGGGTCCAGGTGAGCCGACGGGTTCGAAGAGTCAGCCGGACGGTAGTCGCCTTCGAACTCGGGTGGCTCATGCGGGGGTGGGAGAAGGTCAGCCATGCAGTCGAATGGAATGATAACGGATGGAGGGCTCATTCCGAGCCTCACGGGTAGTGTCCTAAGAGTGCGTTGCTGAAAAAACGCCGAGCATAAAGCACGGAGCCCGCCCAGTCGCTGTCGGGCGGGCTCCTTTATAAAGTAGATCAATAAGTACTGAGCATCCATCGGCATTCGGCCAAGGCCGGATATACACAAGTTGGGTGAGACGGAGCATCCAAATGCACGAAAGCCCCAAGGCTCTTTGGCTCGGGGCTGTTCGTGACAACGCGTAATCCGGGAAAGTGTTGCTGATCCGAAACGAGCCTTTGGACGCCGGGAAGTCAAGCTACTTAGTCTCGGTAGAGGGTGAAGTATCCCCGGATCTTAGAATCTGTCCAGAAACTAAGGAGATCGGCGCAGGAGCATGTGCGTGAAAGCGATATGGATCATAGATTCCGCCGAGGTGTTACGAAGTTCGTAGTCCTTGCTGAGGCGGCGAGACCAGTTGAGCCATGCGAAAGTGCGTTCGACGATCACGCGCTTGGGCAGTACTCGAAACAGGTGTTGCTCGTTGCGTTTTACGATTTCGACGGAGTAACCAAACATATCTCTTGCCCAGTCGATCAGTTTGCCGGTGTAGCCGCCATCGGCAAAGACCTTGGTGATTGAGTCGAAGCGGCAGAACAAGCGCATCAGCACGGCCCGGGCCGCCACACGGTCCTGGATGCCTGCTGAATGCACGATCACCGCCAGCAGGTTGCCTTGCGTATCTACTGCGATGTGCCGCTTGCGCCCCTTGATTTTCTTGCCCGCGTCGTAACCGCGCCGCCCCCTTTTAGCGCCGTCTTGGCCGACTGCGAATCGATAATCGCTACGGTGGGCGTGGCGTTCCGTCCGCCTGCCTTGCGGCCCTGTTCGCGAAGCATCTGCCCTACGCGCTCCCACACGCCGCTGTCGCGCCAGGCGCGAAAATGCTCATGAACTGTTTTCCAGGGAGGAAAATCGCTCGGCAACTGACGCCACTGACAACCGGTTTTCACCACATAAAGCAGTGCGTCCACCACCCGTCGCTGCTCATGCTTCCGCGGCCGGCCTCCGGCATGACGTTCGCCTCGGGGCTCGTTCAACAGTGGATCTAGCCTGGACCACTGCTTGTCCGTCAGATCACTCGGGTACATGACACTACGCTATCGGCCCCAAAGCTCACCGCATATTCCTTCCATGGTTCCTTCGCTAGTTTCTGGACAGGTTCTTAGAAATCTCGAAGAGTGGCGCGGTTTATCAAAAAACGTCACGAAGGTTCAACACGCATGATCCTTTGATCTGTACGACTCGGCTCGTTCCGTCGAACAAAACCCCACCAGGCCTGGAGGTCTGGTGGGGTTTCCTGTGTTTGGGATGTTTGAGCGGCGACCTTCATGCGGCGCCACCAACCGAGATCCAAGTGCGGCATTTGCGCTTGCGTCGAGATGGGGTCGTCCCGGCGAACAGTCGTCGGTGCGGCGCGGGAAGACTGATATAGTCAAGGTAGTGTTTCGGTCAGCGAGCGGTGTCTTGGAAGACCTCTTCCACAGATTTGTCACAGAATCACGGTCGAAATGACAAATCTTTGATTTAAAAGAGGATAAAGCACCTGCACTGAATCGATAGAATCCACTCCCCGGAGACGCGATGCAGGCGATCCTGGCGCTCGAAGACGGGCGCATCTTTCGTGGCCACGGCTACGGCTCACCTGGTGAATGCCAGGGTGAAGTTGTTTTCAACACCTCACTGACCGGATATCAGGAAATCGCCACCGATCCCTCCTATGCCGGGCAGATTGTCGTTCTGACCAACCCGCAGATCGGGAACTACGGCACCAACCAGGCGGATAACGAGTCGGCCAAGCCTTTTATCGAGGGCTTGATCGTGCGGGAGTTTTCGCCCATCAGCTCCAACTGGCGCTCCGAGCAGGTGACGGATGAGTACATGGAACGGTATACCGTTCCGGTGCTGGCCGAGATCGACACCCGCGCGTTGGTGCGGCATCTGCGCACCCACGGGGTGATGCGTGGGGTGATTTCGACCGATGTGTCTAATCCCGAGGCTCTGGTAGCCAAGGCCCGCGCCATCCGCAAGATGGACGGGACTGACCTGGCACGTGTGGTCTCCACTAAATTGGTCTACACATTCGACGAAGACGATACGCGCAACCAGGCAGGCGATCCTTATCTGGCGGTGGGACTTCTTTCCCAGGAAAAGGTGCGCGGCACCCTCCACGTGGTGGCGTACGACTTCGGCATCAAACACAATATTCTGCGCATGTTAACGCGGGAGGGATGCCGCGTGACGGTGGTTCCAGCCGAAACCAGCGCGGACGATGTGCTGGCGCTGAAGCCGGACGGGGTATTCCTGTCCAACGGGCCGGGCGATCCGGAGCCGGTGGACTACGCGGTGAAGTCGATCCGCAGCATGCTAGGACGCGTGCCGGTCTTTGGAATCTGCTTAGGCCATCAGCTCACCGGCCTGGCCCTGGGTGGTAAGACATACAAGCTGAAGTTTGGCCACCATGGCGGCAATCACCCGGTGCGCAACAATATGACGGGCAAGGTGGAGATTACGGCGCACAATCACAACTTCGCGGTCGATCCGGATTCGATCAACGCCAACGAAGTGGAGCTGACCCACGTGGACCTGAACGACAATACGTTGGAAGGCCTGCGCCACAAGACGTTGCCGCTGTTCAGCGTGCAATATCATCCGGAAGCTGCGCCCGGCCCGCACGACTCGCATTATCTGTTCCACGACTTCCGCACGATGATGGAGGAGTGGAAGGGATGAGTACTTTGGTTCAGGTATTGAACTGTTCGAAGGTTCCAAACGGCGGGGCATTTGCCCCGCTTTTTAGCGTGAACATCGACACGCTCTGAAATGAAGGGTACGGGCTTTAGCTGAAGGGTACGGGCTTTAGCCCGTACATTGAAGCAGAGACAGCAACCGGGGCTTTAGCCCCCGAAGGAATGGGATGCGTCCGACGCGCGAGACAATTCGGAACAACGAATTCGCCTACTTTGTCTCGACACAAACAGCGGGCCGCAAGCCTTTATTTCGCCATGACCGATGGGCGCGGCTCATGCTGGCCACCACCGACCACTACCGCGGAACAGGCTATCAGCTCCACGCCTTTTTCATCATGCCCGACCACCTACATCTCCTGATCACGCCGATTGAATCGGTCGAGAAGTCTGTCCAGCTGATCAAGGGCGGCTTTTCTTTCCGAGCTAAGAGGGAATTGGGGTGGAGCGGAGAGATCTGGCAATCAGGCTTTACCGACCACCGCGTCCGCGATGAGGAGGACTGGAGCCGGCATCTGGATTACATACGCGCGAACCCCTTTGAAGCAAGGCTGGTCGAGGACATTGCCCTCTATGAGTTCATGGGGTTCCCGGACAGCGTATTCCCTCGGGGGCTAAAGCCCTCCGTCGTGGGCAGTGCTGCTGTACGGGCTAAAGCGCGTACCCTTCAGCCCGAAGCCGGCCTCCTTCCATCCGAAGCGCGAACCGTTCAACCTAACGCAGTGTTTCATCCACGCTAAAAGAAGAAGATCATGCCACGAAGAAATGACATACAGAAGATCTTGGTGATTGGCTCGGGGCCGATCGTGATTGGGCAGTCGGCGGAGTTTGACTACTCCGGTACGCAGGCTTGCAAGGCACTGCGGCAAGAGGGCTATGAGGTGGTGCTGGTGAACTCCAACCCGGCCACCATCATGACCGACCCCGAACTAGCCGACCGCACATACATTGAGCCGCTCACCCGCGAATATGTTGAGGAAATCATCCGCATCGAGTCGGCGATGCTGGGCGCAGGCTCGGGCAAGTTTGCGCTGCTGCCCACGGTGGGTGGTCAGACGGCCTTGAACCTCGCCGTCGATTTGGCGGACGCGGGAATTCTCGACAAGTACGATGTGGAGTTGATTGGAGCCAAACTCGAAGCCATCAAGAAGGCCGAGGATCGGCTGTTGTTCAAAGATGCGATGATCCGCATCGGGCTCGACGTTTCAAAGTCGGCGCTGGTCAATAATCTCCGCGACGGGCTCGACTTTGCCGGCAAGCTGGGCTTTCCGGTTCTCATTCGCCCCAGCTTCACGCTTGGCGGATCGGGCGGCGGCATCGCCTACAACCGCGAAGAGCTGATGGAGATTCTGGCGCGCGGCCTGGATCTATCGCCGGTACACGAGTGCCTGGTGGAAGAGAGCGTGCTCGGCTGGAAAGAGTATGAGCTGGAGGTGATGCGCGACCTGGCCGACAACGTCATCATCATCTGCTCGATTGAGAACTTCGATCCCATGGGCGTGCATACCGGCGACTCGATCACCGTGGCGCCGGCGCAGACATTGACTGACCGCGAATACCAAAAGATGCGTGACGCGGCCATTGCGGTGATGCGCGAGATTGGCGTGGAGACGGGCGGATCGAACGTGCAGTTTGCTGTCAACCCAGCGAATGGGCGCATGACGGTGATCGAGATGAACCCGCGCGTGTCGCGTTCTTCGGCATTGGCATCCAAGGCAACGGGATTTCCCATAGCCAAGATCGCCGCCAAGCTGGCAGTGGGTTACACGCTGGACGAGATTCCCAACGACATCACGCGCAAGACGCCTGCGTGCTTCGAGCCGACGATTGATTACGTCGTCGTCAAAATTCCCAAGTGGCAATTCGAGAAGTTTTCCGGCTCAGACGATACGCTGGGCCCGCAGATGAAGTCGGTGGGTGAAGTGATGGCCATTGGCCGCACCTTCAAGGAAGCGCTGATGAAGGCGTGGCGGGCGCTGGAGACGGGCAAGAAGACGGGCGCTGAGACGGTGCTGGAGCCACGCCGCTTAACGCAGAAACTGGTAACGCCGCAACCGGACCGGCTCGCGTACATTCGCTTTGCGTTCGAGCGCGGCCTCACGGTGCGCGAAGTGGCACGGCTCACCGGCATGGATCCCTGGTTCCTGCACCAGATTCGGGAGATCACGGTCGAGCAGGGCAAGATCGCACAGACGACCCCCGACACCATCAGCGAGGAAGATTTGCGCCGGCTGAAGCGGCTGGGTCTGAGTGATGAGCGCATCGCTGTGGAGTGGAAGCTGGAAGGGGATGCCGGCATCCAGCAGGTGAGGGAACTGCGCGAAGGCAAGGGCATCAAGCCGGTATTCAAGCTGGTCGATACGTGTGCAGCCGAGTTTGAATCAATGACGCCTTACCTCTACTCCACCTACGACGAGGAAGATGAATCGGGTCCGACAGATAAGAAAAAGATCATTATTCTTGGCTCGGGACCGAACCGTATTGGGCAGGGCATTGAGTTCGACTACTGCTGCTGCCATGCGGCGTTCGCGCTGAAGGACGACGGGTTTGAAACCATCATGGTGAACTGCAATCCGGAGACGGTTTCCACCGATTACGACACCAGCGATCGGCTGTACTTCGAGCCGTTGACGCTGGAGGATGTGCTGGCGGTGTACAACCATGAGGCGCAAACGGGCGCGCAGATCGGCATGATTGTGCAATTCGGCGGACAGACGCCGCTGAACCTGGCACAGCGGCTACGGGCGGCGGGTGTGCCGATTATCGGAACATCACCGGAATCGATTGACCTGGCGGAAGACCGCAAGCGCTTCGGCAAGCTGCTCGAAGTTTTGGAGATCCCACAGCCCCCGGGAGGAACGGCCACCAGCGTGGAAGAGGCGCTGGCCATTGGCGAGCGCATCGGCTACCCGGTCCTGGTGCGGCCCAGTTACGTCCTTGGCGGCCGCGCCATGGTGATCTGTTACGACGGCGAGGCCGTGGCCCAATACATGGCCCAGGCGGTGGAGTATTCGCAGGAGCGGCCGGTGCTGGTGGACCACTTCCTGATGGATGCCACGGAAGTGGACGTCGACGCGCTGTGCGATTCAACCGATGTCATCATCGCCGGCATCATGCAGCACATTGAGGAAGCCGGTATCCATTCTGGTGATTCCTCGTGTGTGTTGCCCGCTGTCAATATTCGCCCGGAGACGCTGGATGTGTTGCGCACGTACACGCGCAAGCTGGCGCTGGCGCTCAAGGTTGTGGGCCTCGTTAATCTGCAGTTTGCCATTCAGCGCGACAGCGAAGGCAAAGACCATGTGTATGTCATCGAGGTGAATCCACGGGCTTCGCGGACCGTGCCCTACGTGTCGAAGGCAACCGGGATTCCGTTGGCCAAGGTTGCGGCACGGCTGATGACGGGCAGCACGCTGCGCCAGCTGCTGCCTCGTCAACTGGCCCTTGGCAGGGACCTTGACACTGGAGCATTTTATTATGTCAAGTCGCCGGTTTTTCCGTGGAACAAGTTTGCCGGTGTGGACACGGTGCTGGGGCCGGAGATGCGCTCCACCGGCGAAGTGATGGGCGTGGCGGCCACCTTCGGCGAGGCCTTCGCCAAGGCTCAGCTTTCCGCAGGCCAACTACTGCCCACCAAAGGAACGATCTTCATCAGCGTCAACGACCACGATAAGGAAGCCGTCGTCGAGCTGGCGCGGCGCTATGTTCATCTTGGCTTCAAGATTGTGGCCACTGAAGGCACAGCCAACGCGCTGGAAAGCGCGGGGCTCGTGGTGGAGCGCGTTTTCAAGGTGAAGGAGGGCCGGCCCAATGTCGTGGATCTCATCAAGGGCGATCGCATTCAGCTGATCATCAACACGCCGCGCGGCCAAGATACGTTCTTTGATGAAAAAGCCATTCGCCGAGCCGCCGTGCTGGCGCGCATACCCACCATCACAACCATTGCGGCGGCGCAGGCAGCGGCGGAAGGAATCGCCTCCATGCAGGGCCACCAGACCACGGTGTATGCCCTGCAACAACTGCACGCCGAAACCGGGGCTTGAAAGGGAACTGGTTCGGCCTTTCATAAGAGGTTCGCGCGCCAGGCCTCGCCGGGGTGATTTTGTTCCTTGGTTTGTGCTTGCCCCCGGTCTCAAGATCGAGACCGGGGCGCACGCAGAGTTGCTACGAATTCGAGCGGTCGGGGACGGGGCGCTTGCGGCGGTAGGCCATGCGTGCGCCAACGGAATAGCCCACCAGCGCCGCGGCCGGCCATGTGGCGAGAAATGGCCCGTCGTTATCGAGCAGGCCGCTCGGTCGCGGGATGCTCAAGAAGGTCCGCGCGAGTTTGTCGGTGGCATCGCATTGGGAACAGGCATGGGGGCCAACGGGCAGGCTGAGAACATAGAGGCAAATTACCAGCGCCCACAAGAAGCCAAACAGCCACACCCGGCTGGCCATTTCGTCGCGATGGGCGCGCTGGCGAGAAAAACCCACCACGAGGGGAACCGCGATCGACAGGGCAAGAATGACCCCTTGGGGAATTCCCGGAGGGTTGATGGCGTAGCCGAGCAGCATGATTCCCAGCCACCATCCCAACGCAATGGCGCAGTGTTTAAAAAACAGGAAGATCCGGTTGAAGATTAGGGCCGGAATGGAGTCGTGCCCATAGTCGTCCACGAGCGATTGCATCCGCAGTTCTCCTCGCGTGGGCACGGTTTGACGTTTCTGGGGAGGGCTGCTTTCACTTTAATCTACCAGACGCTCCCAGATGCAAGCATTCCCCGTTCGCCGGTCCGAAACGCGCCTTCCAGGAAGCCGGATTTTAAGGTTCTACAATAAAGTCATGTTGATCGAGGGTATCTTTGCCGCGGTTTCCACACCGTTTTATCCGGATGAGCGCGTCTATTTTCGCAAGCTTGAGGCCAACATGGCTCGGTATTCGCGCAGCCTGCTTTCCGGCGTTCTGCTGCTGGGTTCCACCGGCGAGGCCGTGGCTCTGGACGATCGCGAATCCCGCGAGGTGTTGCGGGTAGCCGCCGAAGCGGCCGCGCCGGAAAAAGTGCTGCTCGCCGGCGTGGGCCGGGAGAGCGTAAAGGCGACGGTCGAACTCGCCGAGGCTGCCGCGCAATTCCACTACGATGCGGTGGTAGTGCGCACCCCGACTTACTATGCAACCCAAATGTCGACTGCGGCTGTACTGCATTACTTCCGCAGCGTGGCGGACCGCTCGCCGCTGCCGGTGTTGCTCTACAACATTCCGCGTTGCGTGCCGTACGACATTCCTATCGAGGTCATCGCCGAACTGGCGGAGCACCCGAATATCATCGGCATCAAGGACTCGAGCGGCAGCCTGGAGCGCATTGTGGCAACCGTAAACGCAACGCGGACGGCAGTCCGGCGCACGGTGACGGTGACGCCTGTCTTTGCGGCATTTACCGAGCGGATGCGGACGGTCAAGGCTGAAACCAGCGGATCGTTTGTGGCAGCCGGAGATCTTGCCGGGGGGCTGGCTTTGGCGACTGCCCCCCCCGTAGCGCCGCTGAAAACACGGACCAAGGAAGTGGGTTTTCAGGTGTTGACCGGATCGCCGTCCATTGTCCTCGAGTCGTTGGGGGCGGGAGCGTCGGGCGCCATTCTGGGGTTTGCTGCTTGCGCTCCCCAGGCCTGCCAGGAGGTCTACTTCGCCTGGAAAGACCACGACTTGAAGCTGGCTGCCGACAAGCAGGCGCGCGTGTCCGGGCCGGGGCAGCGCATTGGCGGGCAAATCGGCATTGCCGGGGTCAAATACGCCTGCGATTTCAATGGTTATTTCGGGGGCCGTGCGCGTGCGCCTCTGCTGCCGCTGACCGCCGCCGAGAAGGCGGAGATTGAGAGCCTGCTGGCCGGAATCCGCAATTGAGAAAGCGGCGAAGCGCACTCGACCCTATGGAATAGCCTAGTTCCGGCTGCAACCTCACAAATTGCCGTCTCCAACTGCAGGACATCCCCACGCTGCCAAGTTTACCGGGCGGCTTGGAGTTCGTTGTGATTTGACGGAAGGGAAGGGGGCTTTAGTTCGGTGGCAAGAGCAAGGGAGAAGCGGAGTTCCCTTACGGTACGTGCGAACTCGGACCTGATCGGTCCCTCCCCCGAACATGACGAATGGATGCTGGCCTAACGATACGCCTGGGCATTCGCAAAATGAGAATCGTCACCAGTTTTAGAAAGCTGAAGGTTCCTGGCCGGTGACGGATCGATCTTCCAAGTTCAACTCGGCGGCGATGAGCGCCAAGTTGGCAGACTGGCTTAGTTGAAGCGTGAGATCGATCTGCCTCGACGTGTCACGTCCGATAACGGATATTACGTAAACTCAAGGTCGGTCGCGAGCGCCTATGCCCAATGCGCCCGTCCGTTCAGGTAAATCTTCCCATTTTGGTCGGGTAAAAGTTGTTCATCCCCGCCGCATCAGACTCGTTCCCTGTTCAAGAGGTCTTTCGTCCCCGAGCGGAACGCTCAAAGACCAAAACTCGATAGAACCGTTTCGATTTCTGGCGGCTAACGAATACGGGTCTTGCGACACCAGGGTTCGCGACACGTCTCTCATGGCGTACGTTACGGAATCGACCATTGTTTCGGCCATCGCCTCTGCGCGGCGGAAAATATTAATAAATGTTGCCATAATGAAATGGCTCCGAATCCATCGCCACTCATTTGGAGAAGATTTGAAGTCTCCAACGACATGCGGCGTCAAAGACCAAGGCGAAATCCTTTCCAAAGTAGCGACGATTTGATCAGGGTGGATTCTGATCTTTGGGGACCTCGGAAGGTCATGCCAGCCCTCCATTGAAAAGCGGAATAACAAAACTGCAAGCGCTCTGACTTTTGTGCTTCTGCCCGCTGGGTCATCTGTTGTACTGAAAACGGAATCTGAGCGTTGATGGAATGCGAGCAGTTGCGTATGCACTTTGCCCGGCCCCTTTCGAATGTACCGGAGCATGGCTTTGTAAAGCACAAGTGGTTCCCCAGCGAGTTCATCTTCTTGAGTTTCCTTCCGGTTCCGCTCCGTTTGCGCGGAGCTTTCTCCCTTAG
>Ga0302319_10011659_pt1 | contig 16664 bp, 11 predicted proteins | sample Bog_T0_2_FD_203319 | JGI IMG/M metagenome (GOLD analysis project Ga0302319, IMG submission 203319) | Peat permafrost microbial communities from Stordalen Mire near Abisko, Sweden - Bog_T0_2 | ecosystem: Environmental > Terrestrial > Soil > Wetlands > Peat | place: Sweden: Abisko, Stordalen Mire...
GTCGCGATATATTGGTCGCCGTCAAATTCGTCCGCGCGCCAACGGGTGGTCTTCAAGCCAAAAACATCGGAATTGAATCGTGTCGTGATTCCGTGATGCTCGCATAGGCTTGCGACTTCAGAAAAATGCTTATAAGACGAGGCGAAAGGCAAATAGATGGCAACTTCATCCACGACGTTGCGCCGCAAATACTCGGCAAGTCCCGCATAATCGCTCACCAGGCTGAAGCCCGCCCTCTTGAACCCAATCATCCCCGGCCAATCGTCATCGACAAAGCCGAGCAGTCGATACCCTCGCTCCGGACTTTCCAAAAGTTTTGTTGCAAACTGCACCGCGCGCGGGTTGGTGCCAAGAACCAACATATAGCGAAGGTCTTTTCCATGGATGCGCAGGTAGGCAGCCAGCCGCCTGATCGTCAACCGACCCAACGCCAGCAGAAGAATGCTCGCAATCCAGAAGATCCCCAGGAATTGAATTGTGATCATCCTGATGGAGAAGATGGAAGCAAGCACAACGCAGCAGGCCGTATTAATCGTCATCGCCTTCACAACATCGACGATTTCGATGCGGCGTTTGGAAAGCCTTCTCGACCTGTAGAGACCGCAGATCTGGAACATCAGGTGGCAAATCAGCAGAGCCAGACCGAGTATGATCAGATTCACGACCCTCGTTCTCATTGAGAGAAACCGCACAATTGAGAGTCCATCCTCTACCTTTACGATCGAGAACGTCGTCAGCGCGAAGGCCAAGACCACCATAGCGAGATCGAACAGTTTCAAGAGGTTAACTGTGAGCCTGTGCCTTTCATTCATGGTGTCACTCCGTTTTCCGGGTTGGTGGGGACGCATGGTGAACGATCGTTGGTCGCGCGAAGAACGGTCCTTGAGTATCTGCGTTTTCCTGTTGATTCAAAGGGCCGCAGGCAGCGAAGCTGGATCGCCATGTATGCCATTCGCAGGGCGCTGGGGTTAGGTTTTCAATGGGCGTAACTGACGCCTGTGCTCATCAGCCGGAAGAATCCGGCGCCGGCCGGTTCCAGACTCCCGGATGAAAAAGCGGCGTCTTCGCCTTCGATCGCATCGGCAACGCGAACGACTTGGCGGGATGCGCATTCATCGACGAGCGGCGGGGCGATGCGCATGTTGCCTGAGGGCTGAACCGAGCTTCAGGCATGGGCACAAACAGAAACAGGAAATGCCCAGATCGAGCCGATATTAATGCGAGGCATAGACCGCCGCAGTACCGGCAGCAGAAGCAATTCCCGATGAGCTGGCGATGACCAGGTTCTTCGCGTAACTAAATGGAACGTAGAGGATATCTCCGGGCGCCAATGCAAAGTCCGGCTGCTTCCCTTTCTCGATGTCTCCAAGAGATATTTGCGTTTCGGTATGATCCGCTTTTCGAATCACGCGCGCATGGTTCAACTTGGCAGTTCTCGCCGCGCCGCCTGCGTTGGAGAGCGCTTCGAGCAGAGACATCTTCGATTCGTTGTTGCTCATCAAGAACCCGCCCGGACGGTTCACGTCGCCAAGCACGTATACGATCCCGGCTCTCGGCACAACGACGGTATCGCCGGGGTTCACCAGAACCTGTTCTTTGATGGCTAGTTCCCCATCGTTACTCAGGTTGTAATGAATGGGATTGGCCTTGTCCCCGTGCCTTTCGACGAGAATGTCGCGGTCTGCGCCGTCGGTCAGGCCGCCGCCCAGCGCAACCACGTCGAGGATTTGACGTGGAGTGGCAATCGGATAAGCACCCGGAGTGTGGACTTCGCCTATCAAAGTCACTTCCTGAGTGGCATATTGGTCAACCACAACCGACACCTGAGGATGGTTCAGAAAGTGAGCGCTCACAAAGCGATCGTGAATTGCTTCTGCTGCTTCGCCAGGTGACATATTCACGACGCGCACGCTGCCGATGCCCTGCACCGGAACGTCACCGGCATCTGTCACGCGCGGGAATTGCTCCATGTCCGGCATGTCCATGATGGTAATGTGCAATGCGTCCCCAGGGCTGATGAGGAGGCTGTTGTTGGAAGGAGACTGGGCAAATGCTGTCGCAGCCATTGCTGCTATCAAAGCGGCTGCGCGTATCGACAGGGTTTTCATGTTATGCCTCACTGTAGTAAGTCTTGCCTCTATAACCGTAGAACTCGTTGAACGAAACCGAATTCCGATGCACGCCGTTGACCACGATGCCGACTCTTCGATCTTCGATATCGATCAGGGTGTGATAAGCGCGTTCAAGACTCCTTTGCGTGGTTTGTCCATGCCGCGCGACCAGCAGGGTGGTGTCGGCAAGGCGCGCCAGGATAAGCGCGTCCGCTACAGCAAGAACGGGCGGGCTATCGATCAAGACATAGTCGTAGTTAGCCGACCACGATTTCGCCAGGGAATCCATGCGGTCTGAACCGAGTAGTTCCGCCGGATACCTCGGGATCGATCCGGCAGGCAGCGTGGAGAGCCGCGGAAGCTCAGGAAACGGCATTTGGATTGCCGGTTCTCCGCAGCCTGAAAGCGCATCGCTCAAGCCGCTCGTTCCGTGTTCAATCAGAGTGCCCGCTTTTCGTTCGAAGCCCATGTAGCCGGAGAGTCCCGCACTGCGCATGTCTCCATCGACCAGCAGAACCCGCGATCCGTTCAGAACAAGAGCTGCCGCGAGGTTCAGGCTTAATGTGCTCTTTCCCTCCTGCTCCGCAGCGCTCGTAATCAGGATCGTCTTGGGCGCCGGGCCGTTGCGCGAAAGCAGCAGCGACGTCCGCAGGCCCCGCAACGCCTCTACGTACGCAGTGTTTGGGCCGTCCAAAACAGCAATTTTGCTGACGTAGGATTCCTGGCTGCCGCTCGAAAGTCTCCGCCGCACCTTGGAGCCTAAGCCGCCCAGCGCCCTCGAAGATCCGTCATCCTCCGTCATCGGGAGGACGGCAAGGATTTGCGTGTGAAGAGCGCTCTCAATTGTCGTGATTCCGTCGATCCGTTCGTTGGTTGCATCAGCCAATAAGGCGCCGGAAACTCCGACAAAGCAGCCGCAGACCAAGGACAGGGCGAGACAAATCAGGTTGTCAGGCACCGGCTTCGACGGGATCCGTCCTGCGTCGACGATGGAAATGTTCGACGACCGCAACCCCTCGATAACTCCGGCTTCTTTGAGATGAGAGTAGAGGGTTTGATAGAGCGTTCGACTATCCGTGGCTTCTTGCCGGGCAATCAGGAGCGCGATTGCTTTGTCGTTTTGACCGTCAGCGGCTTTGCGCTCCTGGTCGTATACGCCATGCAACTTGTCCTCCACCAGCTGAGACGCCTGAAAGTCGTTCGCAGCGCGCTGCCCGATGCGGGCCACTTCCGACTTGATCTGGGCATTGGTCGAATCCAGACTTGCCTTCTCGTCGGCCAGCTTGGGATTCGCCGATCCGTATTTCGAGTTATCTCCCGCGTACTGGCTTTCCAGAGCCGCCTGCTGTGTTCGCAGGTTCTGAATCAACAAAAAGGAATTGTTCACACTCGGAGAAGCGCCCGCGAGAGATGAACCTGCCAGCCCTGAAATCAACTCCGGATCGCCATTCTGGACGGACTTGTACAAAGCGCCCTTGAGGATTCGGTTGGCCGTCGCGGCGGACAACGCCTGCGTCGCTTGTTGCAGACGATCCAAAGTCGCGCTGTAGGCTATTTCCTTTCCCTGAGAGTCTGAAATTCCCAAACTGTACACACCCGACTCTCGCTGCAGTTCCTCCACTTTGCCCTGCTGTTGTTCAGCCTCCTTCTTGATGTCGGCCAGTTGGCCGGTTAACCAACCAGAGACTTCGCTGGTGGCTGCATAGCGGCTATTCAGCGTGTAGTCAACAAGCGATTTCGCCACATCGTTGACGACGGCAGCTGCCATCTTCGGGTCCGAACTCGTGTATTGAATATCGATCAGGCGAGTCCCGGACTGAGGCGTTATCTTCAAGTGCTTCTCGAACACCTTGACTGCATGGTCTCTCCGGTGGGGCGCCTCGTCCAGGCTTACCTTCGGCGGATCGGTTGGACCACGCGGTGCGATCAGGCCGAGCACCCATCCAACCGGACTGAAGGCCGGCCTGAAGTCCGCGGTGTTTTCAAGGTCCAGATCCTGAATTACCTTGAGCGCAAGACTATTGGACCTGAGAATCGTCGCTTCAGTCTGCAACGTGAGGCTGGCATCCAGGGCATCGGAGCGGTCATCCTGGACGGGGTTTGTCAGGTTCTCCAATCCCAGGCCGTCGGTCGCGGACTTTTGGATTTCTATCTCGCCCAGCGCTTTATATCGGGGTGTCAGGAAGAAGCAGATAGCGACACCTGATAGGAGACAGACAGCCACAGCCCAGGCAATGATTGCCCGTCGACGCTTCAAAATCGACAAGAGTCCCCTGATTGTCAAGTCGTTCGTTGTAGTTTCAGCTTCGACAATCGTAAGTTGTCCGGCCGGGTTGCTGAGACGCTTTAACATAACACCTCCAGCTTAGGAAGCCATGCCCAGGCATGGGCCCGAGCGAGTTGGATTGGGTGAGGCTTGATTGAGGCAGGATTCAGATTGCCGGGTCAAGCGGAGTGTCGATTCAATCGGCTCAACATCGTCCCGTGAGACGCTGACGGCTAATGTTTTGTGAAGCATTTCAATTGAAATCAGCAAGCGTGAGATTGAATTGCCGCGCAGCAGGAAACCTTCGACGCCGGCCAATGGCCCGGTTGCCACGCGAACGCGGTCGCCCTCTTCCAAAAGCGGGAGAGCGGAACATTCCAGCCGCTGTGTAAGCACCGTGCGGATGGCTTCGATTTGCCGATCGGGGATAGGCAACGGGCCCGAGCTGTTTCCAACAAAGCCCGCAATTCCAGGAGTCTTGAGAACCTGCAGCCGGCCGTCGCTTTTCGGATTCATTCGCACAAACAGGTAGCCGCTGAAGAGCGGAACATGCACCGTCTGCTTACGGTCGCTCCATTGACGCACTTCCGATTTCAGCGGGAGATAGTGTGGGACCCCAAGAGTTTCGAGCATCGAGGCCGCCACTTTTTCCTGACGAGATCGAGTCCACACCGCGAACCAATTGCAATCCATTGCGGGCTCATCGGAGACGGGATCCATCACTCCAACACGGCAATCAGCATTCGCGTCGCTTCCTCGCCCGCAATAAGGACCATACATAGCTTCGCCCTCTCAGCCCCAAGGCCGTTTTCAAAAAGTTCGCCCATCGCATCCAATCGCAAACCCAGGGAGCTTTCGGTCTTGCTGTTTTTGAACGTTGAGCCGGCCCTGCTAACCAGGCCGATTGGCAATTGATGAAAACAGGTAAAAGGAGATCGAGGGTTCTGGCATTGCAATCTCCAGCAACCGTTGGTCTCGCAACCGCATCCAAACAATGAGGCCGCGCAGAGAATTGCGCCGTCTCAAATCAGAACCTGCCGCGTAAGATGATCGTCGTCAAACATCCCATGAACTCCAAAAGCGGTGCATCGATGCTTATCAACCACACGGGTAACTCTTCCAACACATTCGATCCGTATCTCTTCGCCGCTACTGTCGGGCGCGGGAATCAGAATTTCGATACGAACTTCGCATCCGATCGGTGGACATGTGCTGCTGAGAATCAATACTCCGTCGAGCGCGACATCGCTTGTAAAGCCCCCCGCAACGTGCTCAGCCCCGTCGTTCCAATGGAAGAGAACCGGCAACTTCAACTTGTACCGAATCGCCCTTCTGTGTTGCGAAACGATCTCTAGAATCGGGCCGGGCTTCATACGTGAACCGAGAGTACGGCATCGAATGACGCATCACAAGGCGCCGAATGTTTGAAAATTGGTGAGAAGGCCGACGCCGCCGATCGCGTCAATTTCTCTACCTTGACCCCGGAAACGACCAATGAAACCGTGTTGAAACTGAGTCAACGTCCGGTCCCGAAATAGAGAAGGAAGTTTGCATTGACTGAAAAATTCATACGGAATTACGACTTTTGAGGTAAAGTAGAAATCACCGCAGTACTTGGCCCTTTCCAAATTGCGCTGGCATAGATTCACATCAAGTGGCCAACAGAAGTTGAACTCATGGAACAGGGCGTTCCCCAGTCCTGCAGCGCACCGTAAGGCGGACTCTATGTTCCGCAATTGCAGTTACAAGAAAGTCCCCAACCTGCCACCAGGAAATCTCAATCCGGATGGCCTAAGGAGATCTATCTCTTGCAACAGCTTTCAATCAATTCAAACAGTGGCACATTCAGAGGCCTTGGAGATGCTCATCGAACTCTTTCAACCCCCCGTAAGGAGGAGAGAACCGTGAGAATTGCCGAGAATGCAGTTCCGACTTTTCGCGTCCTGATCGTAGATCGGGATTCAATGGGTAGCGATCTGCTGGCAAATGCGCTTGCACGCGACGGCAAATGCGAGGCGGCGGCTATCCAATCAATTCATCTCATCTCTGCGCTTTCAACCAGCCGCGTCGATCTGGTGGTTATCGGCGCAGATCTCAACTCGAAGTCCGGTTCCGGCTTCGATCTTGCTCATAGAGTGTGCTGCGCTTATCCCAACACCGGTATCGTCATCCTTCTTAATCAAACCACTCCGGAATCTGTCATCAACGCATTTCGGTCGGGAGCTCGCGGCGTGTTCTCGCGCCAACAGCCCATGACCGAGTTCCTCGATTGTGTCGCGCACGTCAGAAAAGGATTCATTTGGGCGGGAAGAACTGAAACGGATTCTCTATTAGGAGCCTTTAAGAATATTCCCTCCCCCAGCCTGGTCACGTCCCCCGATTCACCTTCGCTCACTGCACGTGAATTGGAGGTGGTGCAGTGCGCATCAAAGGGCAAGACCAACAGAGCGATCGCAAGCGAATTAGGTCTCAGCGAACATACGGTTAAGAACTACTTATTCCGGGCCTTTGAAAAACTGGGCGTCTCCAGCCGTGTCGAATTGCTTTTCTACCTGACGCTCAGGGGCCACACCTTCAGCTCCGCCAAACCCGAAGTTTTGGATTCAGACATAAGTATCCAGGCATGATGCGCGGCATTCCATTCACTGTGTCCGGACGAGTTTGAGTTGAGAATCTTTGCTCTGCCGCAGCAAAGGTTCTCAACTCGGTATCTTTCCCAAAAGGGATCGAGGCCGGCGACGATGGTTAGCCACCCCTGTTGGCGCTCGAAACGAATCGTGTCGGCGCGTGGCTCCGCGGCTGAGTTTTCCTCATTTGCGAGGTGAAGATGAAAGCACTCCTAGTCGTATTGGCGTTGTCCGCCGTCCAGAGCAACACTTTGCAAGACAAGCCGGTAATTCATCTGCAACCCCATCAAAGATATATTCAAGTCGAAGACGGCGGCGATATTGTTGAGCTCAACAATGCGCCGCCGGATATCTTTCTCCCGAAACTGCCTCCAAAGCAGGATTCGAAGGCAAAACCATGGTCTGTCGATGTGGAGAACTTGGGCCCTGGCTCGGTAACGGTCTTTGGCAACGGTATGTTCCAAGTAAGAGTCGACGTTGGCAAAACTGTTCATATCAGCTCTAACGGTTCCGCATATTCCTTGAAGCCGTAGCAACCTTTAGGTGCAACAAGAGCCTCCTTCGTTGCTGGCTCCGGCAGTCTTCGCCTGGGTCGCAGGAAAGTGTTTTGACATTAGCGCGACGGCCTTTGTCTTGCCAGAACACCGATCTACTGTTTATAAACCGGACTCTTCCGGGCCAAAATGGGTCCCCAGAGCGCCCATCTGCGTCTGCAGTTGCGGTGGAGAAAAAGGTTTCAATCAAAGCTCAAAGGGCTGCTTCAGACCAGAGGTCGTCAGGCAGATTCACAACGATGGGCGCAGAAGTGCTACGAACCACCACCCATTGAAAGGGCACATCGGTGGAGGGATTAATCTCCTGATGCGGAAGCCAAGCGGGGACATAGAGAAAGTCCCCGGCATGCGCTGTCTCGTTAAGCTGCCCTCGCTCGCCCCACCGGATGTATGAAGAGCCGCTTAGGACGTAGACGATTGTGTCTTGTTTCCCGTGGTGATGGATTCCCGTGCGAGCTCCGGGTTCGACTCGAAATAGGCCTCCCCAAATGGGCGACTCGATGCCGGCGCCGGAATGGATAGCGGCGAGGCGCAGGGACCCGGATGTCTGAGCAGTTGCGGAATCGAACTGTTCTGGAGAGACCACTCGAATTGTTTTGTATTGCATCAATTCCCCCTGTATGCCGGCTTCGCTAGCCGCGCAGGCTTGCCGGGGGATGGCTCACGGCGGAAAGTTCGTCGTACGCTGCCTGCGGCAACCCCAGGCCAGCAGCCGAAACATTTTCTTCCAGATGCGTAACCGATGATGTTCCAGGAATCGGCAGAATTACCTTGGCCCTTTTGAGCAGCCAGGCCAAAGCGACTTGCAGCGGAGTGGCCTTAAGCTCTCTGGCGACTTTCTCGATAGCGTCATGAGCCTTCCTTCCCTGCCCAAGCGGCGCCCACGGCAGGAAGGCGATGCCATTCTCTGCGCAGTAATCGACGATGAAATCGGATTCGCGGTCGGCAAAGCTGTAGCGATTTTGCACGGAGACAATGGGCGCGATTTTCTGAGCGCGTTCAATGTGTTCGCGCGTGACGTTGGAGAGTGCGACATGGTGGATTTTGCCCTGCTGGCGCAGCTTGGCCAGCGCTTCTACCGATGCCTCGAAAGAGACGGCATTGTCAGGGGCATGGAGCTGGTAAATATCGATTCGGTCGAGGCGCAAGCGTTTGAGGCTGCCCTCTAGCGCTTGTGTGAGGTGTTTTGGGCTGGCGTTGTGTGTCCATTGATTGGGCCCCGGGCGCTCCCATCCGCCTTTGGTCGCGATCACCAGCCCGGCCGGATACGGATAGAGCGCTTCTGCAATCAACTCTTCCGATGTGCCGGGTCCATAGGAATCCGCGGTGTCGATCAGGTTGACATCGAGTTCAATCACCCGCCTCAACGTTGCAAGAGACGCTGCCTTATTTGGCGGTGGTCCCCAGATGCCTGGGCCGGTAACGCGCATGGCTCCGAAGCCTAGTCGATTGACGGTGAGGTCTCCTCCGAGGGTGACTGTGCCTGAGGCTGCGGCATTGATGGTTTGCGTTCCGCTCATAGAATTCTCTCCTCAACTGCAAGGTTGACGATCCGGGTTGATAATTCACGACAATTTACCGCGGCATTGTTTCATCAGGAGCGATCCTCATTCAGAACCCCTGCGGGAGCTGCGATGAGTCCCAACCACCTCCAAGCGCCTTCACCAAAAAGACGGTCGCTTCGAAGCGTCGCTGCGTGATTTCGATGTCGTTGCGCTGGTTTTGGAGCAGCGCAGTTTGCCAGGTAATCACCTGGAGATAGGTATCCACGCCATCCTCGTATCGCGTGTTAAAGAGGTCGAGCGATTGCTGCGCCGAGGCCGTGGCGTCGTGCTGCTGACGCGCTTCAATCTCCAGGTTGTGCAAAGCATTCAGATTGTCCTCAACCTGCTGGAACGCGGTAAGCGTGGTCTGCCGGTAGGCGGCAACCGTGCTGTCGTACTGCGCCAGGGCCATGTCGGAGGTAGAGCGCCGGCGGCCATGATCAAAGAGGGTCTGAGACAGAGTTGGACCGACTGCGAAGAAACTGCTTGGCCATGAAAACCAGTTGAGCGCAGATGTGCCAGCGAAGCCGGCCACGGCCGAGAGCGATAGCGTGGGATAGTAGGCCGTCTTGGCAATGCCGATCTGCTCGTTTGCTGCAGCCATGCTGCGCTCATACGAAGCAATGTCGGGGCGCCGCTCAAGCAATTGTGACGGAAGCATTCCGGGAATGGCGGGAATTGCAGGTGCGGCGACGGTGATTGGGTCGGGCGGCAAAGTGAACACGGCGGGCGGTTTGCCGATGAGGACGGCAATTGCATGTTCGTACATGGCCCGCTGAATGTCAACATCCGTGGCCTGCACCTGGGCCACCTGGAGTTGTGTGCGTGCCTGCGTCACATCGGATAGCGGTGAGGCGCCGCCGTTGTAGCGATCTTCGGTAAGTTGCAGTGCACTCTGAAACGCATTGACCGTGTCGCGGAGAAGTTTTCTTTGCGCATCGCCTGAACGCAGAGCAAAGTAGTCGGCCGCTAGTTCAGCGTGCAACGAGAGTCGCGAGGTTTCAAGGTCTGCTGCCGAGGCTTGTGCCTGGTCGCGGGCCTGCGTAACCGTGCGGCGGACCCGTCCCCATAGGTCGATTTCGTAGTTCAGGTCGAACGGAAGAGTGAAGTCACCTTCACCGTTGTTGGCGCCCGAAATATTCAGATACGGCTGATTGTTGGAGTCCCGGACGGCGCCTGCGCCTGGCGCGACGCCAATCGTTGGCGCCTCAGACGCGCGATTGAAGCGAATGGCTGCGCGCGCGGCGCGAAAGTTAGCCTCGGCCTGCTTCAGCGTCTGGTTGGCAGGATCGATCTGCGCCTCGAGCGTGTTGAGCTGCAAGTCGTCAAAGAGAGTCCACCAGTCGCCTTTGAGTTGCGCATCGCCTGGCTGCACAGGCTTCCATCCGTCTTCAGACTTGAAGTTCTCAGGCAGCGGCTCTTTGAAGGCCGGCGCAAGTGGGGCGGATGGGCGCGTGTATTGTGGACCGACCATGCATCCGGCGAGCGCGAGGCTCACTCCCGCGCCGAACAGCGAGATGAGCGCATCGCGGATACGCGGTGTAATCATGATTTCCCTCCCGCATTCACAGTCGTCGAATGAACCTCGATGCCGCTGGCCAGCGAGTCGGCGGGATCGAGAATAACTTCGTCGGTGGTCTTGAGACCGGAAGTGATCTCCACGGAATTTCCGAAATCATGGCCGATTGTCACCGGCACAAGCTGGACGCGGTCACCGTGGACGACACCGACGCGAAGACCCTCAGAGCGGAACAGCAAAGTGTTCGAAGGAATCGTTACCGTGTTGCCGATCGCGGGGAGATGGAAGTGGGCAAAGACATAGGCTCCTGGGCGCAGCACACCTTTCGAGTTGTCGACATCCACCTCGACATTGAGGGTGCGTGTGGAGTGGTCGATAGCATTGGCGTTGCGCACGATGGTACCGGGAATCGACTCGTTGGGATTAGAGTCCTGCGTCAGTGTCGCGCTATCGCCGTCATGAATCGAGTCGGAAAAGACTTCGGGGACCGCAACATAGATGCGCAGTTTGTGGGTCGCATCCATGTGAAATAGCTCGCGCGGATTGGATGACCCCGAGCCGGCGTCGATTAGGTCTCCGATGTCGGTATTGCGCGCGGTAATGACGCCATCGAAGGGCGCAACGATGCGTTCGTAGCTCTCAAGCTGTTCGAGACGGCGCACATTAGCTCTGCTTGCATCAACCGCGGCCTGCGCAGCGATGTAATTAGCGCGGGTCTGGTCGGCCTCCTGCTGCGAAACGGCGTGCTTGGCCAGCAGTCCCTGCCAGCGACTGCTGGTCACGCCTGCAAGGTCTGCGTTAGCCTGCATACGCTCCAGTTCGGCGCGCGACTGGTCCAGTTGCTGATCGATCTCAGGTGTCTCAATCTCGGCGAGGAGGTCCCCTTTTCGAACGCGAGAGCCGATGTCAAAGTACCACTTCTTCAGGTAGCCGTTGGTTCGTGAGTAGATCGGTGTATCTGTGAATGCCTGTACACTGCCGGGAAGTGCGAGATCGTCTGCTTTCGATCCCGGAACCGGATGCACAACATTGACCGACGGGATGGCCGCTTCCTCGGTTGCGACCGACAGTCCCTTCTCACTTGCAGAACGAAGGTGAAGTCCGTACACGATTGCCACCAGCAAAGCGACCGTCACGAAGATGCCGATCGTGCGAATGCCGCCGGGGTTTTCAGTGGACGAAGCGGCGCGCAACGCATCCGCGGGTGCAGGAGCAACATCGGTCCCGATCGCTTGCACCGTCTGCTCCTGTGTGATCAACTCTTTCTCTCCGTCAAGGATTCCAGTGCCGGAACTCATGCGTACTCCTCTGCCAGGCGTTTCTTCTCGCGCGCCTGCTCGCTCTTTTCTGATCCATGAATCAGCGCGAAGACGCTGGGAACGAAGAGCAATGTCGCAACGGTCGCACAAAGCAGTCCGCCAATCACCGCGCGGCCGAGCGGCGCATTTTGTTCGCCACCGTCCCCCAGTCCAAGCGCCATGGGCACCATGCCAATGATCATGGCCAGTGCGGTCATGATGACCGGTCGAAAGCGTGTGGCGCCGGCCTCTATTGCCGCGCTCACCGCGTTGCCGTGTTCATCAAGGCGAATTCTTGCGAACGATACTACCAGAATGCTGTTGGCCGTTGCCACACCCATGCACATGATGGAGCCCATCAGTGCAGGCACACTCAGCGTTGTGCGCGTGAGAAAGAGAAACAGCACAATGCCCGCCAGCGCCGCCGGCAGCGCAGTGATGATGATGAATGGATCGGTCCAGCTTTGGAAGTTGACCACGATGAGCAGGTAAACCAGAACGATGGAAAACACCAGGCCACCCAGCAAGCCTGCGTATGAACTGCGCATTGTATCCACCTGCCCCTTCAGAGTAACGAACGTTCCGCGCGGCAGGGACTTCGCGTTGCTGTCGAGAATCTTTGTAATCTGCCGGCTCACTGCGCCCAGATCGCGGTCCTGCACGTTTGCATACACATCCACCACGCGCCGGATGTTGTAGTGATTCACGACCTCCATCTCATGTCCGCGGCCCACGCTGGCAAGGTCACTTAGAATCTCGGGATTCATCGCTGCGTTTGCGGCCGGTGCGCTTCGCGTTGCCTTGTTGATAGGAATGTTCTCGAGATCCTGCATCGTGTCCATCTTGTACTGCGGTGTCTGCGCCACGATGTTGTAGTTCACCATATTGCCCCAATTGAGGAAGAACATGGGCGACACCTGGAAGCTGCCACTCAGCGTATTGAGCACACTCGTTGAGACGTCCTGCTCCGTGTACCCGCCCTGTGCAGCCTTGGTGCGATCCACGTCCACTTGAAGAGTGGGATAGTCGTACGGCTGCTGAATGCGAAGGTCAGTTAGACCGGGAACGTCGCGGAGCTGAGCGAGGAGCTTGTCCGCCTGGGCCTTGCTTGCACCCGCATCGTTGCCTTCAATCTGGATGTCGATGGGCGCGGGCAATCCAAAGTTGAGAATCTGCGTCGTGATATCGGCGGGCAGGGTGTAAAATCTCGCTGCCGGAAAGATGCGGGGCAGATTGCGCCTGAGTGCGCGCACATAATTTTCTGTCGGACCATGATCGGGCTTGAGCGAGACCAGAATGTCGCCGTCCCCCGCGCCCAGTGTGCCGTTGGTGAGGTGCTGCGTGTTCAGCGCGCTGTAAGGCAGGCCGATGTTGTCGAAAATGTTGTCGATCTGCTTAGCCGGTATCTCCTTGCGGATCTCTCCTTCGGCCAGGTCGAATAGTTGTGCGGTCTCTTCAATACGCATTCCCGAAGGCGCGCGAACATGAAGAATGAACTGCCCGCTGTCCGTCTGCGGAAAAAAGTCTTCGCCAAGGAACGGCACAAGAATGAAAGCAGCAAGACAAATCCCCAGGAACGACGGAATGAAGATACGACGCCGGAAGACGAGCGACTGCAACAGCGAATGGTAACGCGAGCGCACGCGTTCAAAAGCCCGCTCAAATCCCTGCTGAAAGCGTGGGAAGATACCTTTCGCTGCAGCGCCATGCTTCTTTACTCGCAGCAGGTACATTGCCAGCGTAGGCACCAGCGTGCGGCTCAGCAGGTAGCTGGCAAGCATGGCGAACACCACTGCCTCTGCCAATGGAACAAAGAGGAATCGCGCCACGCCACCAAGTAAGAACATCGGCAGAAAAACAATGCAGATACAAAGTGTCGAGACGAGTGCAGGTACAGATATCTGCGAGGTGCCTCCGAGAATGGCCTCTCGAAGGTCGTGGCCCTCCTCCAAAAAGCGCTCAATGTTTTCAATGGTGACGGTGGCGTCGTCGACCAGGATCCCAACGGCCAGCGCCAGTCCGCCGAGGGTCATGGTATTGATGGTTTCACCGATCAAACCGAGAATGATGATGGATGAGAGAATCGATAGCGGAATCGAGATCGCGATGATAAGTGTCGATCTCCAACTGCCGAGGAACACAAGGATCATCACCGCTGTCAGCGCGGCTGCGATGACGGCTTCACGAATTACGCCCTGGACAGCTGCGCGAACAAAGATGCTTTGGTCCGAGAGCGGCGTCATCTTCAGTTGTGTCGGCACTGTGCTCGCAACACGCGGTAGGATCGACCGGATTCCCTTGACGACATCCAGGGTTGACACATTGCCGCTTTTTAGAATTGAAACCAGTACGCCGCGATGCCCGTCCTGGCGCACGATGTTGGTCTGCACCTGGAATCCATCGCTGACGCTGGATACATCGCGTAGATAAATGGTGGTACCGTTGACCTGCTTGATGGGGATGTTGGCGAGACCCTCAACAGTGCGCGGCGATCCGTTTGTCCTCACGTCGTATTCCGACTGTCCGATCTTGATTGTGCCCGAAGGCTGAACCACGCTCTGCAGCGCCAATGCGCTTAGCACATCGCCCGGAGCAATGCCTTTGGATTGCATCTCGGCCTGGTCCATGTTGACGCTGATCTGGCGCTGCTTGCCGCCGTAGGGCGACGGCACCACCGCACCTGGCACGGTAATAAGTTGCGTGCGGATGAAGTTGGTCGCATAGTCGTTCAGCTGCGCTTCCGACAGGTCATCACCTGAAATGCCAAGCTGCAGAATAGGTACGCTGGATGCCGAAAAATTGATGATCTGCGGAGGCAGGGTTCCCGGAGGAAGCTGCCGCAATAGATACTGCGATGCCGCAGTGACCTGAGCGTTGGCGGTATCCAACGACGCCCCGGGCTGCAGAAACACCTTCACGGTCGCTTCCCCGTTATATGTCGTCGATTCGATATGCTGGATATTGTCTACCAGCGTGGTGAGTGCCTTCTCGTACGGCGACGTCAGACGCCCCTCGAGCTCTTCAGGATTGAGGCCGGTATATGTCCAGCCAATCGAAACGACCGGAATATTGATGTTGGGAAAAATGTCGGTAGGCGTGCGCAGAATGACAACCGGCGCGGCAATGAGAATCAGCAGCGCGAGAACGATAAATGTGTACGGTCGGTTGAGTGCAATTTTGACGATCCACATACGGTACTTTTGCCCTCCCTTCTGCCGCAGGCGCGGCGACGCTGGCCTTTATCGGCTCTGCGGCTCGATTGATTTCGCCTGCAGTGGTTCTTGCACGAGTCATACCATTCGGCTTCTCGTTTAGAATCACCAGCCATAGACCGCAAACCGGTCCGGCTTTCGCTTCAGGTGTCGAACGGCCGACACCGACTGACGGATCGGGCCAAAGCAGGAAGCCATTGCGCGCCGCTTCTTTGGTCTCCAACTCAGCCCCTCTTGCGGTACCGCTGGACCCACCGCTCTCGGTCTCTCGATATGCCTGAAATCCGGCCAGGGCATGAGTCGTTCAATTCCGTCTGTTTCCGCCCAATCCAGTCGAGTTATCTGGAATGCATGGCGGCGACGGCGCGGCTTCGCATCGCAACGGCTGCAGTGCGAGGTTTGGGTGCCGAGACCAGGATGGGAAGAAGAGTTGATACGGCCATGATGCCTGCAATCACATGGAGGCCCCCCGTATAGGATCCGTCGCTCTGGCGCATATGAGCGATGAGCAGCGGCCCAAATGCGCTGGCAGATCCCCACGCTGTCAGCATAAGTCCGTAAATGGGCCCGACATTTCTCGAACCGAAATAGTCCGCGGCAAAAGCCGGCATGGTGCCGAACCCGCCCCCGTAGCACATCAGGATAATGAACGACAAAACCGCAAGGATGGTCGCGGAAGCGATACCGGGCAGCACCCAGAAAAGGCCCACCTGCAACAAGAACATCGTTACGAATGTCCATCGCCTGGTGATTGCATCCGAAACCCAGGCCCAGAAGACGCGGCCCAGGGCGTTCCCGATGCTGGTGATTCCAACCATTCCGGCCGCCACGATTGCGCTTGCTCTACCGATTTCCTGAAACATGGGAGATTCCTGCGAGATGATCGAGATACCCGCCGATGTGTTCAGAAACAGGAGCAACCACAGCGCCCACCATTGCCATGTTTTCAAGGCGCCACCGAGCGTAAAATCCTGTGCCGCACGTTGCGTGGTTTGGGTAGCGCTGGGCACCCAGCCCTCCGGCTTCCACCCCGTTGGCGGATTCTGCATGAAGTAGCCCGCGCCCATTGTAACCGCAAGATAGGCAACGCCAAGATAAGCGAATGTGTGTAGAACGCCGACACTCTGAATAAGACGAGTAGCCACGGGCGCAACCACCAGCGCCCCGGCGCCAAAGCCGCCAACCGCAATCCCGGTAATAAGGCCTCTGCAATCGGGAAACCACTTCACCAGCACTGCAATAGGAACGATATAGGCGAATCCAACCCCGATTCCCCCGATAACTCCATAACTCACATAGAGCCACCACAGCTTGTCTGCTGAAAAGCTCGCAAGAAAGACGCCGAGGCCGTAGAGGAACCCGCCCGTGAGCGCGACGACGCGCGGTCCTTTCAGGTTCAGCCATAGCCCGCCGAAGAAACAGGCTACTCCAAGGACAAAAATGGAGACTGTGAACGTAAAGGTTACTTCTTCGATTGACCAGTGAAATTGTCTTACAAGCGGGGTCCGGAAGACGCTCCATGCGTAAACCGCA
>Ga0302319_10011660_pt1 | contig 16663 bp, 15 predicted proteins | sample Bog_T0_2_FD_203319 | JGI IMG/M metagenome (GOLD analysis project Ga0302319, IMG submission 203319) | Peat permafrost microbial communities from Stordalen Mire near Abisko, Sweden - Bog_T0_2 | ecosystem: Environmental > Terrestrial > Soil > Wetlands > Peat | place: Sweden: Abisko, Stordalen Mire...
CCACAACATTCTGCCCAATCTTCTGGGCACCAAAAAGATGATGGCCTACAGCTTTGTGGACGAGAACAAGAAGCAGGCGCTCTACTGGCGCGACGTGGGCACGCTCGACGCCTACTACGACGCCAACATGGACCTGTGCTCGGTCTCCCCGGTCTTCAACCTCTATGACAAGACCTGGCCCATTCGCACCCGCGTGCGCCAGTACCCGCCTGCCAAATTCGTCTTCGGCGAGCCGGGCCGTTCGGGCATGGCCGTCAACTCCATCATCACCGCCGGCGTCATCATCTCCGGCGCTTCGGTTTACAACTCGGTGCTCTCGCAGGATGTCAGGGTCAACTCTTACTCCGATGTGGACGCCAGCATCATCTTCTCCCACGTCAACATCGGCCGCCACTGCCGCATCCGCCGCGCCATCATCGACCGCGACGTGCATATTCCCGAGGGAACGGTCATCGGCTACGATCCGGTCGAGGACAAGCGACGCTATTTCGTCACCCCGTCCGGCCTGACCATCGTCACCCGCGACACTTCGCTGTTTGAAAACCCAGTAGCTCCCGAGTTCCTCGAACGGTACTATAAAGCAACTGGTTTCGCCCAAGGCCCGGCTTCTGAATGGAAGCCGGGGCTTCGACGTTGTTGGACGGAACCGGAGGCACAATTGCTGCGTATCAATCCCCTATGCAATGCGCGGGTACATTAAGCTGGAGCGTGATGGGGCTGGCGGGGCTGGCCGAACCGCGAAGGCGTAGGATGGAAACGCCGGAAGCCGGCGCACGTACGCCGAGAGCTGCCCATGGTGCTGCGGCAGCAAACAGCCGGACCGCTTATGACGAACCGTCTCTCGGGAATATGGGTGCATCCCCAGCCGCCGGAGCGCCGCGCGCGGAGGTAAGATCGCTGGAAGTCGACTGGTCCCAAATCGTCCGCCGCTGCATGGATGGGGACTCCGGCGCGTGGGTTGAGATGGTGCGCGCCCACCACAAGCGCGTCTACGGCATGTGTTACCGGTTCACCGGCAACCCCGCCGACGCCGAGGATCTGACCCAGGACGTCTTTCTCAAGATCTACGCCAACCTGGCCAGTTTCGATCTGGACCGCGGCAGCCTGCAGGTGTGGATTACCACCTTGACCCGCAACCTGCTGGTGGATAACTTCCGCCGCTCGCGCAACCTGCGTTCGACCGGCTCGCTGGACGAAGGCTGGGACCAGACCGACGAGCTGAAGCCAATCGACCGGCTCACCTCCGCGGCGCTGTCTCCCCACGAGGTGGCAGCAAAAAAAGAGTTGGCGGCCATGGTGCAGCAGGCACTGGCGCGCGTAAGCATCGAATTGCGCGAAGCCGTCATCTTAAGAGACCTGCAGGACCTGGATTACAAAGAGATTGCCCAGGTGCTGGGCATCCCCGAGGGGACCGTGAAGTCCCGCATCAGCAGGGGCCGCGCGGAACTTGCGCGCCTGCTGGAACGTAGTAAACGGGAGGTGATGTAGCCATGACTGATCGAGCGCATATTCCGAGCTCCCCGGCCTGCGGCCATTGGGAGACCCTTTTGGCGGACGCGCTGGATGGGCTGCTTGCGCCTGAAGACGAGGCGACGTTTGCCGCGCACATGGCCGGCTGCCAAGCCTGCACGGCGCTGTTTGACCAGGCCCGCAAGGGCCGCGAGTGGCTCAAATTTCTCAGCCCGGAACCCGAGGTCCCGGCCGGACTCATGGATAGGATTCTGGCGCAAACCGGACCGGGACCAAAGGCTGGCTTCGGGCTCATGCCTTTACCGGCCACGCTGCCGGGCATCGGCGCAGACACGGTTCCAGCATGGCAGCGGGGCGGCTTTATAGCGCAAATCCGCCGCTTTGCCGAGCCGCGCCTGATGATGACCGCGGCCATGGCGTTCTTTTCGCTGGCGCTTACGCTCAACCTGAGCGGCGTTCGGCTCGCCGATTTGCATATTGCCGATCTGCACATCGCCAGCTTCAGGCCGGCGGCGCTGCGCTCGTTCATGGAGCGGCGGTTCACCACCGCTTCAGTGCCCATCATCCGCTACTATGACAACCTGCGCTTTGTGTACGAAGTTGAATCGCGCATGCAGGAGATGCGGCACACCGAGGACGATGACCAGAACAACGGCGGAAGCCCGAGCAACAATGCGGCTCCCCATGGACAGGGCGAATCGCAGCGCACCCCGGGCCTTCACGATGGAGGCTCGTTTCTGAGGCCACAGCCCCAGCAATCAGGTAAACTGCCGGCTGCGCCCTCCCAAACAGTACCGAACAAGTTCGTTGAAGCTTCCCTTACATTTAACCAATCTGCTTTCTGGTCAACTATCGGGTCAACTTACGGGCTGGCGGCAACTCCGGCCCGCGCATTCCGGCGGCTCCAGATCGGTTCTAGTCAAGTGGGAACAAGGGAAAGGAGCACAGGATGGATTGCGTAAATCACACAGGCGTAAATGCAACCGCCTTTTGCCAGAGCTGCGGAAAGCCGCTGTGCGCCACCTGCGTGCGCAATGAGCCGGGCGGGCAACTGCTCTGCGAGACCTGCCAGGCAAGCTGGCACAGCTATCGCCAGCCCTTCGTTTCCGCGCCTCCGGGGATGCCTCATCCCTCGGTGGCCGCCGCGCTCGGCGTTATTCCCGGCGTGGGCGCAATGTACAACGGGCAGTTTGTCAAAGGCCTCATTCATGTGGTGATTTTCGCGGTGCTGGTAAGCGCCGCTCACGTGTACGGCATCTTTGGCCTGTTCATTGCCGCATGGATCGCCTACCAGGTCTTCGAGGCGTATCACACCGCCAAAGCGCGGCGCGACGGTTTGCCGCTGCCTGACCCGCTGGGGCTCAACGAGGTGGGGAGCTGGATCGGCGGGCCACGCGCGCATTATCCGGGCCATCCGGGCACGCCAACGGGAATGCCGGGTGCAAATCCAGCCGCGAGTCCGGAATCGCAGGGCAGCGCCTATCAACAAGCGCCGTATCAGCAAGCGCCGTATCAGAGTCCTTACGGGCAGCAGCCATATTCGCCGCCTTATCAGCCCTACACGCCGCCGGGCGCTGGCGTACCGCCCATTCCGCCCGTGCCGCCCGTCGGATGGCGGCGCAGGGAGCCCATCGGCGCGATTGTGCTCATCGGGCTGGGCGTGTTGTTTCTGCTGGGGCAGTTCGATATCTTCTCCGGCAAGCTGTTTGACTACGCCTGGCCGCTGCTGCTCATCGGCCTTGGCGTCTGGCTGTTTGTTCGCCGCCTTGAAGAAACGAAGGGAAACCAACAATGAACAATTACATCTTCATTCGCCGCTTGCGCGGTCCCGCAGTCCTGCTGCTCATCGGCGTGCTTGAGCTGCTCCACACCACCGGCATCATCGGCAGCTTCTGGCATCTGTTCTGGCCGCTGCTGCTCATCATGCTTGGAATTCTGCTGCTGGCCGAGCGCGCCGCCGCGTCCGCGGAAGACGATTATCCCGTGCCGCCCTATCCTGGCTGCATGAATCCCGACCCTGTACCCCCGGGCACGGGTGTTCCTCCCGCGCCGGCGCAGCAGTCAACATCTATCGTCCCGGTTTCAAACCACGATTTCGGCAACGGCCATGAAGGAGGACAATCATGAGCACCATGCCTCCCAACACACCTCCGGGCGGCGGACCGCCCCCACCCTATTCGCCCTACGATCAAAAGGCGCAATGGCGCGCCTATCGCGAACAGCAGAAGGCCGCGTGGCGCGCGCAACGCGACGCCTGGCGGGCACAGCGCTATGCCTGGAAGGCGAACTACGTGGGCGCTTATGGCCCCCGCGTTCCATCCCTCGTCGGCCCGGTCATCCTCATCGGCATCGGCGTGGTCGCCCTGCTCCTGATGACCGGCCACATCAACACCGGCGAGTTCTGGTCCTGGTATGGCCGCTGGTGGCCGCTGCTGCTCATCTTCGCCGGCCTTGGCCTGCTGGCCGAGTGGGCTATCGATATGCGCCGGAAGACGCCCGTGCGGCGTGGCGGTAGCTTTATCGGAATCCTCTTCCTGCTTGCGTTCGTAGGCTTTGGGGCCGCGGCGTGGAATCATTCCGGCAACTGGTGGAATCAACAGTGGAACAACAACGGCAGCGATCTGTTCAACATGTTCGGCCTGCCGCAGCATGACTTCGACCAGCAGGCCCAGTCGTTGCAGGTTCCGGCCAACTCCACCATCGACATCGAGAATCCGCGCGGAGACGTAAGCGTCACCGCCTCTGACTCGCCCACCATCCTGGTGCAGGCCCATGAAGTTGCTTACGCCAGCTCCGACAGCGAGGCCAAGAAGATCTTCGACTCGGAAAATGCAACGGCGCGTGGCGAAGGCAACCAAGCGATCATCCGCAGCTCGGGCAGCAACAACGGGCGCGTCAACCTCACCATCACAGTCCCCAAATCCGCGCGGGTCAGCATCAACGCCGGCAAGGGCGATGTTTCAGCGGCGGACCTGGGCCAGGGCCTTAACCTGTATGCGCACGGCGACACGCACCTGAACTCGATTGTCGGCTCGGTGCAGGTGCATCTGGGAGATGGCAAGCACGACTTCTCCGCCCACCAGATTGAGGGCGACTTGACTGAAGACGGCGACTGCAACGATCTCACCCTCTCTGAGGTCAAGGGGCGCGTCTCCGTCAAAGGAGACCTCTACGGAGATGTACACGTGGAGAGCATCGGCGGTCCGGTCAGCATTCACACCTCAAGGACCGACGTTCAGATTGCGCAGCTGCCCGGCGACCTGACCTTCGACACCGACTCATTGCGCGTGAACCAATCCAAAGGACTGGTGCACGTAATCACCCACTCCAAAGACGTTGACCTGAACGGAATCTACGGCGACAGTTACGTCGAGAACCGCGATGGCAGCATCGCCATTGAGCCTGCCGGCAACTATAGCGTTGAGGCAAGCAACAACAAAGGCGACGTGGTGCTGACCCTGCCGCCCAACGCCTCGGCAACCGTTACCGGACACACCCACAACGGCGATGTGGTCAACGACTACGGCCTTTCCATCGCCGGCGACGAAGATAAGTCGGTGAGTGGACGGATCGGTTCCGGCCAGGCAAAAATCGATATCTCCACCAGCAACGGCGATCTGCACATCAAGAAGGGCTCGGCATTTCCGTCCGCTCCCACGGCTGCCAGCACGCCCGCCTCGCCAGACACACAAGCTACGCCCGCCCCCCCGAACACACGCCACCTGAAGGCCCCCAAAACAGGCCCCGGCCAGCCCGTGGCGCAATAGCAATAAAACCTTGGGAATTGATCCATTTCAGGCGCTGGAGGAGTGCTCCCCTCCAGCGCCTTTTTGCGCTTGGATCTAAAGTGTGCTGGAATCACTTGCGAGAAGCCGACTTTCGGGGACTAATCCGCGTTGGTGCCTGCATTGGCAATCAACCACGAAGGTAGAAATGCTCCCGCTCTCCGCTTCACCAAAAATATTGATTCAAAGGCAACTATTGAATAGGCGGCGATTGCAACTCACCTACCCTCCGCCGTAACATGAACTCAATATCCTATCCAATTTTGAGGGTGCCTATGCTATCCGAGAACTTGAAGACTGATGTTCTTGAGCTGGCTGCAATTGCCAGAGAATGCCCCGAGAATTTGCAAGAGCGATGCTTTGAGCTACTACTATCTCGATACCTCGACAGCGTCGTGAAGTCGGCTCCTCCGAAGGTCGAAAGTGCCACCCCGCCTCCGACGGAACCTACGCTGCAAGGCAATTCAGGTGCGGCCGGTGCGGTCGCAGGTTCAGGGGAAGGGCCCGCTCCTACAGATCAAGATTTGACGCTTGCTGGCTTGCCCATTAAGGCGCGCAAGTTTTTGGAAAAGTACGGGCGCAGTATGGACGACTTGAACCAACTCTTCTACAAGGACGGCGAAGATATCACGCCGCTTTATGAAGACCTTAAGACAACGAAAATCACAGAGAGTCAAATACGCATCTCCCTCCTTGCCGCACTGAGAGAGGGAATCAAGACGGGCGAGTTCGTCTTTGACGGCGAGTCCGTCAGAGCAGAATGTCAACTGCGAAAGTGCTACGACAAAGCAAATTTTGCTGCAATTTTCAAGCGCAATGCGGTACTATTCGACGGTTTCGAGGCATACGACCCAGAATCTCCGAAAGTGCGCCTCTCAGAAGGCGGCAAAGAACAGCTTTCCAACCTAATAGTTGAGCTGCGCTAATGTTGGATGAACTCCGCCAATTTCATGTGGACCTGAAGGCATTGAGGTCCCAAATCAATAAAGAGACAGGGCCTAGGATCTCGAAAAAAGGGCTCTGCGCCGAGGCAGAACGCCTCAGCACGTTTTGGTTCTCTGATCTAGCGCCAGCTCTCCTCAAACAGACAATTCTGAAATCTGAGGACATCGATGGCTACTCAACACACTTCCATAGTCTATTGAAGCTGAGCAAGCCGAATAATCGCCGGACGCGGTACGCAGAGGTCCTTGGTCTATGTCTGAAGAAATTCAGCGATGTTCTGATCATTCCAATTCAGAAGCAGCCCATCGCGCAGGAGGAAGTTTCAGCGCTTGCAAAGATGCTTTCCGGGCTTACTGACGCCAATGAGGATGCATACCTGACGGAAGCAATCTCCTGCGCAACTGCGAATCTTTTTCGAGGTGCCGCTGTTCTTGGCTGGTGCGCTGCCGTTGACCGAATTCACAGGGTCATTGAGAAGGTCGGATTTAACAAATTCAACACCGTATCCCAGCAGATGGCCGCAGCGCAATCCGGGAGGTTTAAGCGATTCAACAAAGCACAGAACATTCCATCGATCAGCGAACTCCGGGAAGTGTTCGATTCGGAGATTCTTTGGATCATCGAAGGCATGCAGCTGATCGACAGCAATCAGCACACCCGCCTGAGAAGTTGTTTCGACCTCAGATGCCAGTGCTCTCATCCGGGCGATGCACCCGTGACGGAGTACAACCTTCTTTCCTTCTTTTCGGACATAAACGAGATTGTATTCAGGAACCCAAAGTTCCAATTGACCTAAAAGGCCAGGTGCCGATCCTTTCGCAGCGTTATCGTGGATGAGTGGACGGCGAATCCCCTTGACTTACGATCAGTCCTGGTAAACGCCGTTTTTGTCGGTAACTGCTGGTTTGCCGATAGTTCGGAAACTGTCGTTGACGAAAGAACTTCGCTCCCCGCGCTTTTCCCCGCGTGGCTGCCGGCTTTCCTCTCCATGCAATTCCGTTGTATCCTCCAGTCGCAGGGTGTTTTGGACTCTCAAGGGGAGAATTGCCGCCATGATGCATGCGCCCACAAAGGTGATTACCATTGAAAGGGAGTATGGTTCGCGGGGTGGTGAGTTTGCCCATGAGCTGGCCGACCGGCTTGGCTGGCGCTTGCTTGACTCCGAACTGGTTGCCGGCGCGGCGCGCACTGCCGGCATCGATCCCAAACTGGCCGCAAAGTTCGACGACCGGCTCGACCCCTGGTACTACCGCTACGGCAAAATCTTCTGGCACGACTCCGGCTACACCATGTCGTCGATCGACGAGGATCGGTACTTCGACTCCGAGCGCATGCTGGCTCTCATCAAGCAGCAGATTCTCGACGCCGCCCAAACCGGCGAATGCGTTCTGGTGGGCCGGGGCGCGGCCTGCGCGCTCGCCGGGCATCCCGGCTGCTTTCACGTCTTTGTCTATGCCACGGCCAGCGCCAAGCGCGACTGGTTCCTCCGCGCCTTTCCCCAGCATGCCGAGCACGCCGACCAGCAGTTGGCCGCCCTCGACAAGCGCCGTGCCGCCGTCATTCGCAAGTTCTATCAGCAGGAGTGGTGCTCGCGCGGCCTTTACCACATGCTGCTCAACTCCTGCATGGGGTCCGACGCAATGATCTCCGCGGTGCAGTGCGGCGCGGGCCTCTGCGCCACCACCCCAGAACTGGAGAGCAGGGATCAGGGAACAGGGATCGGGGATCAGAAAGCGGACAGATACGTTTGAGGCCCCGTTCGCTCACAGGAATGACTGTGTCTCAAGTGGCGCGAACTTCAGACTCAGGACCTAAACCGCGACCCGGTGAACCCGCGGCCCAATCCGTGTAAAAACCTCCCACGGAATGGTTCCTGCCGCATCGGCGTGGTCGTAGGCTGAAACCGTCTCCTCGCCCTGCGTCCCCAGAATCACAACCTCGTCGCCCACCGCAACGTCCGCAATCTCCGTCACGTCCACGACCGTATGATCCATGCTCACGCGCCCGGCCAGCGGCGCGCGCTGCCCGCGCACCAGAAAGTGAAAGCGGTTGCCCAGCGAGCGAAAGATGCCGTCGGCATATCCTGCCGGCAGCAGAGCCAGCCGCATCGGCTCGGTGGCCACGAATGTCCCGTTGTACCCGATCACCGCGCCTGCCGGAATCTGCCGAAGATCGATCACGCGCGTCTTCCACGCAAGCACCGGCTCAAGCCTTGAGTGCGCCGCCACGGCCAGCGCCGGGTTCGGCCCATCCTCTGGAAGAAAGCGCGGCACAACCCCATAGAGCGCCAGGCCCGGCCGAAGCATCAGCTTCATGCCGTATTGCGCGGCCAGCGCCGCCAGCTCTCCGCTCACCGCTGAAACCAGCGCGGTGGAGCTGCCAATGTTCAGCCAGTCGGGATAAAGCCCTGCATCCTCAATCCGATGCAGCGCCTGCCGCATGTATTGGAGCTGGAACTGGTTCGCCTGCCCATCGCTTTCATCGGCGGCAAACAGGTGCGTCATCACGCCATCGAGCCGCAGCGGCGAGTCGGGCGCAAAACGCGCCAGCAGTGCTTGAAGATGCTCAAGGTTTGCGCCCTGCCGGCTCATGCCGCTATCTATCTCAACATGCACGGCCAGCGACGACGGTCCCATGCCGGCCGCGCGCGCCGCAGTCTCCAGATCGTCCAACTGGAACGGCTCCCACACCGCCGCTGTAAGGTGATTTGCGATGATCGCCTCGCCCTGCCCAGGAATAATGCCGCCAATCACCATCACGCGCGCATCCGCGCACAACGCGCGCGCCGCCATTCCCTCTTCCACGCTGGTCACGGCTATCCACCGGGCCCCCGCACGAATTGCAGCCGGAACGCACAGCGCCAGGGAGTGGCCATAGGCATCGGCCTTGAGCACAGCCATCAGCTCTCCGTCAGCGGGGGTAAGGCTGCTGAGATAACGAAAGTTGTCTTCCAGTGCTTGCGTGCGGATTTCAACCCAACAGGGGCGGGTTTGCATGGGATGTCCTGCTTCAAGTTTACGGCATCGGCCGAATCGCTCCCGCCGCCCAATGCACGCCGAACATTGCTATGAAACAGGCCGCAGCAGCGCAAACGCCACAATGGTCTCGCCGGCCGCTCCCATCTCCGCAAGGATCTCCTGCTCCAGCTCAACCGGAACGGGCATCTCGCACGCGGCCACCTGCTCCGCCGTCGCTTCGTCAAAGCAGAGTTCGCAGTGTCCCAACCCCTGCTCGCCCTCCGGCCCCGCCGAGCGCACCGGCGGCCCAAACACGCGGCAGGTCATCGGTCGCCACGCGTACACATCGCACAGCCCGGTTGCGCCGTCGAGCGCAGGGCAGGCAGCTTCGTTGGCGTACTCTTCGAATCGCGCCTGCTCCTCGTCGGATTCCCCGAGCAGTCCGCTGCTCAACTTGCCGGGAAAGCCCGCGCCGTACTCGGCGATCCACGCCTCAGCCCGCTTCTCAACCGCCGCTGCCAGCGCCGAATTGCCGCCACGCAGCCGCTCCATTCCCACGCGCAGCCTTTGCGCGTCCAGCTCGTTGATGGCGAACGTCCCGTGGCAGCACTGCGTGCATCCTGGCCGGCACGCAAGCCACGCGCCCGCTTTCCGCGCGGCCTCCGCCAGCCCCGCGTCCATAATTTGCACCAGTTCTCCGTCGCGCGCAGGCAGCTCCATGCGCCCCAGAATACCGGATCGCGCCGGGTGAGCGTTTCTGCGTTGCGCCGGCTTGCGCAGTCAGGTTAGTCTTCCCGCAGAGGACCGTCATGACTCCGCAATCCAGCACCGCAATTCCCGGCTTTCGCTACAAGGATGCAAAGACAGCCGTCGAGTGGCTGTGCACAGTCCTTGGATTCGAGCGCCACGCCGTATTTCAAGACGAGAACGGCGTTGTGCTTCACGCCGAGCTCACTCTGGGCGGAGGAATGATCATGGTCGGGCAGGAAAAGGACGATGAGCTGGGCCGCACTTTCAAGTCTCCCGCCAGCCTGGGCGGCGTTGAGACCTGCGCGATGTGCCTTGTTGTCGACGATGTGGATGCAGTCCATGCGCGCGCCGTGGCCGCCGGAGCCGAGATCGTGCGCCCGCTCGCAGAAACCCCTTACGGCAGCCGCGAGTTTGGAGTAAAAGACCCCGAGGGCCAATCCTGGTTCGTAGGCACCTACAACCCGTGGCTGACCAAACCGCAAGGCTGAGCAATGCTCGATCGCCGCAAAGCTCAAGCCAGCGGCCGGTCCCAGCTTTCCAGCACGCGTTTCAGCTCAAGCATGAATTTGCCGGAGTCTGCGCCGTCGATCACGCGGTGATCGAAGCCTAGGCAGTAGTACTGCAATGAGCGGATGGCGATGCTGTCGTTGCCCTCCGCATCGGTAAGCACTGCCGGCTCCTTGCGCAGCCCGCCAATCGCCAGAATCGCCGCCTCCGGCTGGTTCAGGATGGGCGTGCCGAACTCACCGCCATACGCGCCGGAGTTGGTCAGCGTAAAGGTCGATCCGCCGGTCTCATCCGGCAGCAGCTTCTTGGTGCGGGCGCGCTGCGCCAGGTCGGCGATGGCGCTTGCCAGCTCCACAAACGTGCGCTGCTCCGCGTTACGAATCACGGGAACGATCAGCCCCCACTCCAGCGCCACCGCAATGCCCAGGTGGATGTGCTTGTGATAGCGGATGCTCATGCCTTCGAGCGACCCGTTCAGAATCGGAAACTGCTTGAGCGCCTCTACCGTGGCCGCGGCAATAAACGGCATATACGTCAGCTTTACGCCGTTGCGCTTTTCAAATGCCGCCCGCTCCCGCTCGCGCAGATGCACAATCCGGGTCATGTCGATCTTGTACACCGTGTGCGCGTGGGGACTAGACTGCACGCTCGCCACCATGCGCTGGGCGATAATCTCCCGCATCTTCGTCATGGGCACAAGCTCGTCCCTGAGGCCGCTCTTGCTCACGGGCTGCGGCGTTGCTGCCTGGCCCGTTGGCTTTGCCTGTGCAGCGACGGCCCCACGCGCGAGAAAGTCCAGCACGTCCTGCTTGTTGATGCGGCCACCCAACCCCGTGCCGGGAATAGCGTGAAGATTCAGCTTGTTCTCTTTGGCAATCCGGCGCACCAGTGGCGACGAGCGCATCCGTTCCCCATCCCGCGCAACATGCTCCTCGGCCGCCGCCGGTTTCTCCTGAGCAGCCTGCGCACCGTTCAGCGGCTTCTGGGTTGCGGCCACAGTTGCCGCCTGCGTCATCTCTCCGCCGATGATGGCGATCACGGTATTCACTTCAACCGTCGATCCCTCGGGAAATTTGATCTCGCTCAAAACGCCCGCTGCAGGCGAAGGAATCTCCGCATCCACCTTGTCGGTCGAGATCTCCAGCAGAACTTCGTCCTTCTGGACCATATCCCCCGGCTGCTTGAGCCAGCGCGTAATGGTGCCCTCAAAGATCGACTCGCCCATCTGGGGCATGACTACTTCCGTTGCCATCGCTTCTCTTCTCCGCGTGCGGCGCTCCTGCAAGGGGATGAAATCGCCGGTTCCTGCCGGATTATAAATTGCCCGCGCCCTCAAGCCCCGGCCAACTCATTCCATCATCCCTCAGGCGCGAACTGTCGGACCCTTTGACTCCATTAGCCGCCTGATCTCTTCCGGGACCTGCAGGGGCGTGTCCTCGGCCGGAAATGCCTGTGTTGCCGTATGCGCGCGCAGCGCGGCAAGGCTCTCCACTGCAAGCACCTGTTCATTCAACACCAGCCCGAACTGCCGCGCCGCCTGCTCGCCTACCTCTTCGAGACTCGGAATCTTGAAGCCTCGTAGCGAGGCCGCGCCTGCGCCGGCCAGCATTTCCTTTTCGAGGCTGGTCACCGGATGATCCGCAATCCCGCAGGGCACAATCAGCGCAAAGTCGCGCAAATCCGTGGTCACATTGAACGCAAACCCATGCGACGTCACCCCACGCGAAACATGAATGCCGATCGCTGCAATCTTTCCCTCCGAGACGGGCCGGATTCCACTGCTCTCATCCAAAAGTTTCCGGTCCGGAGGACACCAGACGCCGGTCAGGGCGGGGATGCGGCCTGCCGTCACGCCGAAGACGCCGCAGACTCGGATCAGTGCCTCTTCCATCAAGCGGACAAAATCCACCGGCCCCAGCCGCCGGCCGCTCGTTGGGTTGTGCAGGCTTCGCAGGTCGAAGATCGGGTAGCCCACCAGCTGTCCCGGCCCGTGATAGGTCACATCGCCGCCGCGGTCGATCTCGTGCAGCTCCACGCCTCGGGCTGCCAGCAGCTCGTCCGTGGCTAAAATATTGGTTCGTTTGGCGTTGCGGCCAAGAGTCAGCACGGCTGGGTGCTCCAGCAGCAGCATAGTGTTCTCCACCCGCCCCGCCTGCCGCAGCCGCGCCAGCTCCGCCTGCAGGCGCAGCCCCTCGCCGTACCCAACCCGCCCGAGATAGAGATATTGAATCACCGGCCTGACTCGATTTTAGCTACTCCACCGCAATAGGCGTTTTCGGCCCCTTATCGATAGCCTGGCCGCGAGGCTATTACGGTCTTTCGCAAGTGCGGTACACTCGTGACTGGCAGGAGGACCGGGCGGTCGCTGCCGGCGGTTTGCGCAAGCAAGTCCACCGGGGGAGGAAAGTCCGAACTCCGCAGGGTAGTGTGCCGGATAACGTCCGGGACGCGGGCGTGAAGGCCCGTGGACGGCAAGTGCCACAGAAAACAAACCGCCTCGGCTACCCCTCGCGCCTCACGGCCTGAGGGCATCCGGAGCCTCCGGTCGGGTTCGCCCTTCCGGCCAGGTCTCCCGCCGAAGTAAGGGTGAAAAGGTGCGGTAAGAGCGCACCGCTCCCGCCGTAAGGCGTGAGGCAGGGTAAACCCCACACGGAGCAAGACCAAATAGGGAGGGAAGCGCGCCCCCGGAGCAAGGTGCGCGCTCGGTGCCGGCCCGGCGCCGCAAGGCTGCTCCAACGCTTTGGCCGAAACCTCCGGGTAGGTCGCTGATGAACGTCCGCGGCAACGCGGCGTCTAGAGGAATGACCGCACACGACAGAATTCGGCTTACAGGTTCCTCTTGCCGAATACCAATGACAGCCCCGACGGACAACCTCCGCCGGGGCTGACCATTTTTGCCCCCATCGCCATCCCGCTGCCCCCGCCGATCCGGTACTATCGGATCATGTTGCGTGTAAAGCTGTTGCAAGCCGGAGCCCGTGCGCCTGTCGTGGCCCATCCGGGTGAAGATCTGGGCTACGATTTGTTTGCGCTTGAGGCGGTGCAGCTCTCGCCGCGGGCCACCGTGCGCGTCAGAACCGGCATCGCCGTCGAGGCGCGCCACCCGGCCACCGGTGCGCCGCTGGGCCTTCTGGTGCGTGACCGCTCGTCCATGGCCGCGCGCGGCATAGCCACCACCGGCGGCGTCATCGATGCCGGCTACCGGGGAGAGATCCTCGTCCTCATGACCAACCTTGGCGATGCCCCCGTCGCGCTCAACGCCGGCGACAAGATCGCGCAGATGGTCCCCGTCCCCGTTCTCACCGGACCGGTTGAGGAAGTGAAAAGCCTTGAAGACTCGGCCCGCGCCGAAAAGGGCTTCGGCAGCTCCGGCATTTAGGCCCTTGCGGCCGGCCTAACCCACCGCGTTTTGGAACCTTATCGCCCCGGATTTCGTATCCTTCAGTAGAGAATTGCCGCAGTGTGTCCCCCCAGCGTTCCCGCTGACCGTTTTGCGCCCAGGGAGGAATGCCGCGGGTTGAATAAACGCCGAACCGCCGCTGAGGACCGCGGAAGTTCCGTACACTTGAGTTACGGCTCGTCCACTCGCCAGCGAATTTGCCCGCCGGCCAGCCGCCCGTGGCCACTTTTAGTTGAAGGACCGCTCGATCATGCTGTTTTCCGAGGCCGTTAAACTCGCGCTGCAATCGCTGTGGGGCAACAAGATGCGCACTGTCCTCACTCTCCTGGGCGTAGTCATGGGCGTGGCGTCGGTCATCATGGTCATCACCATGGTCAATGGCGCCAACAGCTATGTGGCCAGCAAGCTCGCCTCGCGCGGCGCAGACGTGTTCTCCGTTTCGCGGGCCTCCTCGGTCATCCTCAGTCCTGAGGAGTACATGAGGTCCCAGAAGCGCAAGCTCATCCGCATGGAAGATTACGACGCTGTCAAGGACAACTGCCTCCGGTGCAGCGAAGTGGGAGCCATGGTGGCCACCTCGGCAGGCGTCCGCTACAACGGCGAGTCCACCACGGGAACCACCGTAAGCGGCATTACCTGGACCATGCTTGACCTGAACAGCACCGAGATCGCGCTGGGCCGCGGCTTTACCCCCGGCGATGAGCAGCACGCCGCGCACAGCGTCATCGTCGGCTACGACATCGTGGACAACCTGCTGGGCGGCGGTGACCCCCTCGGCAAGGAGATCCGCGTCGACGGCATTCCCTACACCATCGTCGGCGTGGGCGCGCGCCAGGGCAAAATCATGGGCCAGAGCGAAGACAACTGGGTCAGTGTGCCGATCACCACCTACCAGCAGACCTACGGTGGCAACGACGCAGTCAGCATTTATGGGCGCGCTCACGGCGATGCCCTGGCAATGGAACAGGCAGAAGACGAAGTGAGGGTGCTCATGCGGGCCCGCCGCCACGACGCTCCCGGCACGCCCGACGACTTTGAGATTGAAACCAACAGCACCTTCATGGACATCTGGAAGCAGATCTCATCGCTGTTCTTCGATGTTGTGGTGGGCATCGCCTCCATCTCTCTGGTGGTTGGCGGAATCGTCATCATGAACATTATGCTGGTGAGCGTTACCGAGCGCACCAGAGAGATTGGCGTGCGCAAGGCGCTCGGCGCGCGGCAGCGGGATGTTCTGTTGCAGTTCCTCATCGAAAGCGCAACCATGTCGCTCGCCGGCGGCATCATTGGCGTGCTCTGCGGTGTATTGGTGGCCAAGGCCATCACCGCAATCATCGGCTTTCCTACAACGGTGGCGTTGTGGAGCGTGTTGCTCGGCTTGTTCGTCTCCGCGGCAACGGGCATTTTCTTCGGTGTTTATCCGGCCAGCAAAGCCGCCAAGCTTGACCCGGTGGTCGCTCTCAGAGCGGAACTCTAGTGTGGCGAGTCGGAAGTTCGTTGAAGAGCAACCGCAGATCCTTCGACTCACCACCCCCAAACTGAAAAACGTTTGGGGCCCTGTTCGCTCAGGATGACAGGGCCTTTGATGGGCGAATGAATGACTCAGGACACTAGGAGCATCTAGGAGCTATTTATGGCACGAGGACAAGGCGGCGAATCGATCAGGATGGCGATGGACACGTTGCGCGCGAACAAGCTTCGCTCCGGGCTCACCATCCTGGGCATCGTCATCGGCGTAACCACGGTCATCACCATCTCATCCATCATCAACGGACTCAACAACCGCGTCAGCGACTTCGCCAGCTCGCTCGGCACCAACGTGGTCTGGGTCACCCGCATCCCGTTTGGCGTTGAGAAGCCCACCAGCGAGCAGTTAACCCGCCGCTACCTCACTCTTGAAGATGCGCTCGCCGTGCGTGACTTGCCCCACGTGGTGGCGGCCGATGCCCGCGCGTCGTACCAGAGAGCGTTTTTCGTCGGTGGCGTCAGCCTTAAGTACCAGGGTCACAAAGTCGCCGGCACTCAGCTCGAAGGCCACACCGCGCAGGTGGCCGACGTCACCAATACAACACTGCTTGAGGGACGCTTTTTTACCGACCAGGAAGATCAGCGCCACGCCAAAGTGTGCGTGCTGGGTTATGACACCGCCGATGAGCTGTTCGGCACTCAGGACCCCATTGGCAAAGAAGTGACGATCGAGACCGGCCTCTATACGGTCATCGGCGTCATGGACAAGCGCAAACAGGCTCTCGGCACCGGCAAGAACCCCAACGACAACGCGGCCTTATTCCCCTTCACCACCTTCCACGATCTGCATCCCGAGGCCACCGAGATCATGATCAACGCCAAGTACGACGACGCCAAAAACAAGTCGCTCGTTCAGGAAGAGATTCGTGAGCTGTTGCGCATCCGCCGCCACGTTAAAACCATGGCCGACGACAACTTCGACATCTTCGGACCCGACTCGCTCACCCAGCTCTGGGGCCAGATCACCGGTGGCCTGGTGGCCTTCATGATCGCCGTCTCCAGCGTCGGCCTCATGGTGGGCGGCGTCGGCGTTATGAACATCATGCTGGTCAGCGTCACCGAGCGCACCCGCGAAATCGGCATCCGCAAAGCCATTGGCGCAACCAAAAAGACCATCCTCACTCAATTCACCACCGAGGCAATCACCCTCTGCGCTCTGGGTGGCATCGTTGGAATCCTGCTCGGCGCCATCATCACCTGGATTGTCTACCTGTTGCCCATCAATCTGCCGGCCACGCTTTCCTCGTTGTGGGTCACCGTCGGATTCACTGTTTCCTGCGCCATCGGCTTGGTGTTCGGCATCTATCCCGCATGGAAAGCCG
>Ga0302319_10011661_pt1 | contig 16663 bp, 14 predicted proteins | sample Bog_T0_2_FD_203319 | JGI IMG/M metagenome (GOLD analysis project Ga0302319, IMG submission 203319) | Peat permafrost microbial communities from Stordalen Mire near Abisko, Sweden - Bog_T0_2 | ecosystem: Environmental > Terrestrial > Soil > Wetlands > Peat | place: Sweden: Abisko, Stordalen Mire...
GTTGACCGGCTCAGACGCAGCGCTGATCCCGCGAGCGCCCACCGCGAAGATGGTATAGACCGCCGACTCTCCCCTTGCGGGCGCGGGATCGGTGAAGCTGGGAGTCGTCAACCCCATGGCGACGGTATTCTGTTGGGGTTCCAGGGTGCTCGACCTCTGGACGCGATAGAACCTTGCAACCGGAACCGGGGCCCAGGTGAGCAACACGGTGTCGCCCTTCACCGCTGCCTTTGCTTCGGCCGGCGCCGGCAACGTTGCCACTCCCTCCGCAGGCAGCAGGCCGTAGACGCAGAACTGTCCGGTCCCCACGTTCTCCGCGCCGAAGCTCGCCAGGTAGACCCTGCCGTTGGCGATGGTTGGCGGAGCCATCTTGGAGTACTCCCCGCAGTCGTCGCGGGTGGGAATCTCGAGCGAGTTCCACAGCTCGTGGCGAATGTCGTCTGCTTCGAACGCATGAAGGATTCCGGGGCGCGATTCATGCCACGAGTCCCCGGTCGCGTGGATGGCCGACCACAAAATGCCATCGTTGTCGCCATTCGCAGACAGGGAAAGCATTGCCCCCGGATGTCCTTCGTTGGCTGTATCGCGCTGGTTGGAGGGCGTATCTTCAAGCCTTTCTCCCTGGAACTTGTAGACCCGCGCCTTGTCTCGCTGACCCCACACGTACAGCATTGGGCCTTGCTTCGCGCTGTTCCAATAGACAAGGCTGTGCATGTGCGAGGCAGTGGCTTGGAAGTGTTGCAAGGTGTGCTCGTCTCCCAAGTGTCCGAGATGGCGCGTGTCGAGCACATACAGGACGCCCTCCTTGCCGCCTCCGAGTACGAGGTGGGTGCCCGGTATGAGTGTCGCGCCCGAGGAGTTGAGATCGTTGTCCGCCTTGTCGAGAGCGAAGTGGTTGGTGGGCGTAAACCAGTCCAGCAGATCAAGCTTCGGAGAGAACTTCAGAAAGCTCTCGCTGAAGTTCTTCACGCCGTCCCAACTCCCGTTTCCGGTGACGACATAGACATTGCCATCTGCGTCTGCGGCCGGCCCCTGCCCGGACTGCCAGATACTCGCTTCCGTGCCTGTGGGAGAAGTATTGAAGACCGACACCTGGTGGAGTGTTTCCGCATCGTAGGCCATGAGGAAGCCGTGGTAGGGGTCCTTGTCGCAGTGAGACGCATAGCCGATGTAGACCATGCCGTTGGCCAGCATGAGCGCTGGGCGCTGGTTCTGCATCAGGGGGTTGAAGCCGGCGGCTTTGATGGCGATGGGACTCTCGGGCAAATCCGCGCCCGTTGCCAGATCGAGAGCGTGGAGCCGCTGTGCATAGCCGTCTCTCACTCTGGTCAACGCAACCACATACAGCACGCCGCGCGCCTTGTCGATTACCGGCGTTCCGATGATTCCCATCTGGCCATTGATGTCGAGGCAGCCAAAGGGGAAGCTGTGCAGGTTGGCCGGAGTGCCGAAGTTGACATGCCACAAGGGCGCCACGGCCTCAGCATCGTTGGCATCGAAGGCGTAGACGCTATTGTTGACTGTCGTCACGTAGACGATGTCGTGCGTTCCGCCGGCAACCGGGACGTTGGTTGCCACAAGCGGCTGGGTGTAGAGCTGATCGTCGACCACGCGCTTGAACAACATGCCGAACTGCGTCTTGTTCACATTGGCGGGCGTCAACTCAGTCTCGCGCAGATTTGCGCCGGTGCGCATGTTGTCGTTGTGCTGGGTTAGCACATCCACCTGCGCGGTGGCGCGGTTGCATAGGACGGCGAAGATACACAAGCCTGCGCAAACACAAAAGACATGCTGCGTCCTGTGAGGGGCGATCAATCGCATTTTTACCTTTCGATCGAATACTGAACCATTCTAAATTGCTTCGACGAGGCAACCGCGGGCTGCACAAATGTGCCGACTGACAGGGCCGGCTCGGCGGGTGTATGCTCTAGACCAATTATGAGAACTCGACTTTTGCAATCCTTGGCGCTGGCACCTTTGATTTCGATGGCGGCTGCGGTTCAAGCGCAGCAAGCACCCAAGCCCAAACCTGAGGAAACCGAGGTATGGACGCCTGTACCGGCAATCGTGACGCCGGGGGCAACCGATGCCGCGCCGCCTTCCGACGCGATTGTTTTGTTCGACGGCAAGAACGAGGACGAGTGGGTGAGCGCCCAGGACCACACACCGGCCCAATGGGTGGTTGCCGACGGGATTTTTACCGTGAAGAAGGCGCCGGGCGTGGGCAATATCGAGACCAAGCGGAAGTTCAGGAACTACCAGCTTCATGTCGAGTTCAGGATTCCCGCGAACATTACCGGCAGCGGGCAGGCGCGGGGAAACAGCGGCGTCTTTCTGGCATCGACGGGACCGGGCGACGATGGGTATGAGCTGCAGGTGCTGGATGCCTACAACAATTTGACCTATGTGAACGGGCAGGGCGGCAGCATTTATAAACAGAGCCCGCCACTGGTGAATCCGGCGCGCAAGCCGGGCGAGTGGCAGACCTATGACGTGGTGTGGACCGCGCCGGTATTCAACGAAGACGGTTCGCTGAAGACGCCCGCTTACGTTACGGTTTTGTTTAACGGCGTGCTGGTTCAGAATCACTTCGAGCTGAAGGGGCAAACGCTTTACATCGGCCAGCCGTTCTATAAGAAATACGACAGTGCGCCGATTAAGTTGCAGGCTCACGGGGACAAGAGCGAGCCGCTCAGCTTCAGGAATATCTGGGTTCGGGAGCTGAATTAGGAAGGTGACTCAGCCCAGAGGCGTTTTGGGGCGTGCGAGCTTTTCGACGAAGTGGGTGATTAACCCCACGGGCAGAAAGCGTGTAAGCAGCGCGGTAAACATGCCTCCGAAGTAAGGCACAATCGTGCGCTGCCCTCGCGCCAATGCAGCCACGCCGATTCTTGCCACCGCCTCAGCAGATTGTCTGCCGCCGCGCAAGAAACTCTCCGATCGCGCTACCTCAAAGAATTCGCTTTCAGTGGGCCCGGGACAGAGGGCCGTGACCTTGACGCCGAACCGGGCAACCTCGGCGGCGAGGCCCAGCGCGAAGAATCGATCGAAGACCTTGGTGGCCGCATAGGTGGTGAGGTACGGCACCGGCTGGAAACTGGCGGTGGAGGCGAGCACGAGGACCCATCCGCGACGGCGCCTGACCATGCGCGGGACAAAAAATCTGGAGAGCCGCACCATGGCCTCGCAGTTCACGCTAATCTGGCTCATTTCCTGGTCGATGGGGTTGGATTGAAACGCTCCATACTGACCGAGACCGGCATTGTTGACCAGAATATCGATGGTGAAGCCGGCGCCTTCGGTGGCATCGTAGAGCTGCTGCGGCGCGGCGGGATCGTTGAGGTCTGCGACAATCGTTCGGACTTCGGTTCCCTTCGCTTCAAGTTCCTTCGCGAGGGCATCGAGCCGGTCTTTGCGGCGTGCGGTGAGAATGAGCTTTGCCCCATGGGAGGCAAGCTCGCGCGCCAAGGCAACACCGATGCCCGCACTGGCCCCGGTGACCAACGCCCACCTGTCTTTGAAGTCCTGGTTTTTTGGCATTCTGCGAACATCATAGCGCATAGGGAGCGCTGATTTGGCGGCGAGACTATAATTCTGCTGCGGTCGGCAGAATCATCAGCGCGCGAATCACAACGTCGTTTGAGAGGCGAGCCTATGAAGACGGAGATTTCTAGTAAGCTCAGTCCCGAGCAATACGCACGGCTGGAGCGGCTTGCATCCCTGCCGGATGAGGCAATCGACACATCCAACATCCCTGAGGTTCGTAACTGGACCGGCGCCAAGCGCGGGCTGTTCTACACAGGTCCAGGAGACAAGGTGGCTATTGGCGTAGACGCGGACGTCGTCGCCTGGTTTCGCTCCCATTCTCCTGACGGCGAGGAGTATGGGAGCGGCATCAATCGCGTTCTTTCGGAGCACATTACCGAGGCGATGCGAAAAGCAAGCTAGGATCGATAGACTTCCCGCCGGTTGCCGATGCGCACGATCAGGATGCGAACCAGCTTGTCTTCAATGCTGGCAATGATCCTGTAGTCGCCGACACGATACTTCCACAGTTCGCCGAGTTCCGAACCTTTTAGCGCCTCGCCGATGCTGCGCGGGTTCTAAAGGAAAGCGACGCGCTCGTAGAGAAAGCGGAGTATTCTGCGAGAAACCTGCGGATCGAGCTGCTCCAATTGGCGCTCTGCATTGCGGCGAATCTCAATCGACCATGCCATAGCGCTTCATCACTTCCTCAAGAGAAACCGAGGTGCCTCTGCCGGCCCGAATATCAGCCAGCTCCTTCTCGGCCAGGTAAATGTCCTCAAGGTCGTCAAGGTGCTCCAGGATTGCCTCGCGAACATAAAAGCTCTTCGTCCGGCCGGTCTCTTTTGCCAGGGCGTCGAGACGTTTCTCAATCTCTTCGGGCAAGCGAATTGCAAGCATGAAGGACCTCCCAAGTGTACGCTATACAAGTATAGCACCTTGTAAATTCAGGAAGTCCATTTCCCTTGCTATGTCTTTGCTGCCGGCTTACGCTTCGCACCTGGTTTCTTGTTCTTTTCGACACGCAGTTTCCAGGCGGTGTGCAGTGCGCCGGTCAGGGTGTCCTCGTCTGCCTCGGCAAGCCGGATATGCGTTGCTCCGCTCTTGCCCCAGCCACCGAAGACGGGAAGAAACAGATCGGGTCGCTCGGCAATGAAGGCTGCCTGGTGTTCCGGTGTGAGCATCAGGTTGCCATAACCCTGTTCCGCTGAAGCAAGCGTTGCAAAAATGCGCCCGCCGACGCGAAAGTCGGGCGCGCCCATGTGCGAGCCTTCTTCCGAGCCTTCCAGGCTGAGTGCGATGCGGCGAAAATCGGCCGCTGTCATTTCATGGCCCCTGCCAGCTCCCCTTCAAACTCTTCATTCAGCCAGCTCGAGAATGCCGAAAACTCTTCGTCGCGGCCAAGGAAATCGCGAACCATCTGACGCCCGGGCTTGGAGCCGCCCTGTTCGAGCACCGCTTTGCGGTAACGGCTCCCGGCGTCGCAGCCCAACAGATCATTGGCATCGAACTGGGCGAAGAAGTCCAGCGCGATGACCTTGTCAAAGGCATAGGTGTAGTAGTTCGACGAATATCCCGTCAGGTGGCCGAAGCTTGCGTACATGCGGTTGCCATCGAGCCAGGTCCAGGGTTGCAGAGACTGGTAGAGCCGTTTGGTGGTTCTATCGAGGTCGAGGCCGGAGGGATCCTGATCGTGCAGGTCTAGCGAGAGAGTGGTGTAGTAAAGCTGCGCGCGCACCCAGTCGGCGCGCCCAAACGCCCCGGCGAGCTTCATCTTGCGGATGGTTTCCGAGGCGAGAGTCTCTCCGGTTTGGTAGTGTTTGGCGAAGGCCTGGAGCAGCTTTTCGTCGCGGAAGAACTCCTCGAGCATCTGTGAGGGCACCTCGATGAAGTCGCCCTCGGTGGCAAAGCCGGAGAGGCAGGCCCACTCAGTCTGACCTCCAAGTATGGCGTGCATCAGGTGGCCAAACTCGTGGAAGTAGGTGACCACGTCGCTGTATTGAAGCAGGCCGGGGTCGTTTTCGTCGCCTTTGGGGAAGTTGCAGATGAGAGCGGCTTCGGGCATTGCGCGGCCGCGAACGCCGGTGACAATGGGCGCGGCTGAGAACCATTTGTCCTTGCCCTCGCGAGGGTGCATGTCGAGGTAGAAACGGCCGACGCAAATGCCCGAGTCGAAGACGTCGAAGACTGAAACATCGGCATGCCACGCGGTCGCTGTGGAAGGACGGAATTCGATTTTGAACAGGCGGGCCGCGGTATCAAGGACGCCGGCCTGAACCTGCGCGTAGGGAAAATAGGGACGCACGGACTGGGAGTCGAAGTCGAAGGCCGAGCGCCGGAACTGCTCATACCAGTAGCCGCGGCTGGTGATGTCGATGGCCTCGAGGCCGGGCTGGCGCCGGCGAACAAAGCCGACGATCAGATCATGCTCGCGCACCGCGCCGTCGCGGCTGGCCTCGTCTAATTTCAAGAGGAACGTACGAACGTTGGCGGCCGAGCCCATCATCTGGTCGGCTGTGGCCAGGTCGGCCCAACTGCGGAAGCCGAGCACGGTGGCGATCTCCTGGCGGGTGGCGAGCAGGTCCTCAAGAATCTGCTTGTTGGCCGGATACGCGCGCGTGTTGTAGGCCAAGAACATACGTTGGCGCAGCGCCTCGCTGGCGGCAAATGTCATTACCGGCTGCATGTCGGGCGGGTCGGTGGTGAGAACAGCTTTGCCGTCGGCGTTGGGCTGATGGCGGGCGAGGTAGTCCGGCGGCAGGCCGTCGAGTTCCGCTTCGGTAGCCTCGATGGTCTTGCTGCCCTCCTGAATGTTGCGGCTGAACTCGAGCGAAAGGCGGGTGGCTTTTTCATGCAGCGACTGCAGGTGGTTCCGCGTGGCCTCGTCCTTATCGACGCCGGAGAGCCGATAGCTGAGCAGGGTGCGCTGGACAAGATGTTTTGTGGCCGCGCTGGCGCCTTCGAGATCGATTGCCGTGAGCGCGTCGTAGACCGGCCGATTGAGGCTGAGCGCGCTGCCGGCCATGGAGACGCGCTGGGCTTCCTGTTGCGCCTGGTCGCGAACGGCCTTGTCGGCGGCGACGGAGTTGAGGACACCGGCTTGCGCTCCGGCCAGGCTGAGCTGCTCGATGGCCTGGTCGTAGAGGCGCAGCGAATTGGCGGGCGTGCGCGGGCCTTCGACGGCGAGCAGGGCGGCAAGCGCGGCCTCGTGCGCGGCGAGACGCGCGCCGACCCAGGCGGACAGCGCCTCAGCGGAGGCAGCTCCGCCGGCATCCCACGCGTGCAGGGAATCGGTTGCGGCCGGGACGGCGAGGTTCTGAGTAGGCATGATGAGCGAGTTCCTCCAAACTTCTAGGGTGCCACAGTGAAGCGGGTTTGCCGGGTTGCAATGGAAGAACAATTTTTCTCGTGTTGCATAGTGGAGACAACAACATTAAGATGCGTCAATCGATGCCCATGCCCAGAACGACACCCACTTCGCTTGATTCCACTCCCCGGCCGCCGGGTCCGCGGCTGCGGCTGGGCAAGATTTGCGTGGCGATTCAGGCCGGTTCGGCGGCGGAGATGGCGGAGCGGGCCGAGGCAGCGCTGAAGGACTCGAAGTTTCTGGAATTCCGGCTGGACTCGCTTGGCAAGCCAGCGGCGACCTTGCCGAAGTTGAAGGAATTTTTGGCCGGCCACCGGGACGTAACGGCGATTGCGACATGCCGGCGCAAGGAGTATGGCGGCCACTTCGTGGGGTCCTTGACTGCCGAGTTGGAGACGCTTGTAAGAGCCGCCGAGGCCGGCTGCCAAATTGTGGACCTTGAACTGGAGTCGGCCGAAGAGACAAAGGCATCGCAATTGGGCCAGTTCCGGACCAGGCTGAGAGACGCGGGGACGGCCCTGTTGATTAGTTCTCACGACTTTTCGCGCACCAGAAGTTTGGAGGGTTTGGAGCAGACGGCGCAGCGGATTGAGGCCTTTGAGCCGGACTTTGTGAAGGTGGTTTCCACGGCACGATCGCTGGCTGACAATCTTGCGATTCTGCGGCTGATAGAGAACCGGTCGCTGACGGCGCAGGTGGTGGGAATTGCCATGGGCGAGGAAGGGCTGGTGAGCCGCGTGCTGGGACCGAGAGCCGGGGCTGCCTTCACGTTTGCGTCGATGGACGACGGCGCCGGGCCTCAAGTGGCGACAGCGCCGGGCCAGGTTTCCGCGCGGACGCTTCACGATCTTTACCGCATGGAACATCTTGACCAGGCGACTCGCATCTTTGGCGTGGCGGGGAATCCGATCGGGCACTCGCTCTCGCCGCTGATGCAAAACACAGCCTTCCGCCGCGAGAACGTCAATGCCATTCTGCTGCCCCTGAAGGTTCGCGTGCTGGCCGACCTGTTGACCCTGGTGCGCGACCTGCCCCTGAGCGGCGTGGCCGTAACCATGCCGCTGAAACAGGAGGTGCTGCCTTACCTGGCCAACATGGACCCGCTGACCAGCCGCATTGGCGCTTGCAACACGCTGCGCACTGGGGCGGACGGCAAGCTCTACGGCTTTAATACCGATGTGGCCGGGGTGGTGAGGCCTCTCGAAAAACGCCTGAGCCTGAAGGGTGCGCGAGTGGCAGTGCTGGGCGCCGGAGGAGCGGCGCGGGCCGCGGTGTTTGGGCTGGTGGAGCAGTCTGCGGAAGTGTTTGTGGTGAATCGTACGCACGAGGCGGCGGTTGCGCTGGCGCGGGAGGCGAAGGCCAAGGCACTGAAGCACGTCGTGTTCGCTAGAGGCCATTTCGACGTGCTGATCAACGCTACTCCCTGCGGACAGATTGGGGGAAAGCAGGCGCTGCCGATCGAGGAGAGTGAGTTGAATGCGGGGCTGGTGTTCGATATGATCTATAACCCGCTGGAGACTCCGCTGCTGAAGCTGGCCAAGGCGCGCGGGATTGCGACGATAAGGGGCGTGGAGATGTTTGTGCAGCAGGGGGCGCGGCAGTTCGAGATATGGACCGGAAAACCGGCTCCGGAGGCGGAGATGCTGCGGGTGGTGGAGCTGGAGTTGCGGAGGCGGGGGTCAGCAATGCCAGAGAAAATTGAAAAGGCGCGGCGCAAGGAGATACTGCATGGAAAACCGCAAACCATTGATTGATGAGCACGGAGAGGTTAGGGAGATTACGGCCGAAGATGTCGCCCTCTTTGAGCCATTCTCGACGCTGCCGAAAGCGGAGCGGAAAATGCCTGGGGCTTCGCCGCGAATCCGAGGCTTCAGAATCGAGACCTGGGGCACCCGGCCGTTAGACTACTTCTTTTGCCGAAATCTCTTTGAGTTGGTTGACTACCCGCTCGAGCTCCTCAACAATCCTGTTGCTGCCGGCTTCTTTGAACACTTTCAGCAGTTCCTCGAAATACCAGAGCTGATCGTTCCGGCCGCGTTTGAAGCGTGCCCAAATCTGCGGCCCGATCCCACGGTAGTCATCGAGAATTGTTTTTGCGTTGTAGAGCTTGTCGGCCGCTGAAATGAGTTGGATATCGGCCGGCTCTTCCCGAAGGCGCTGGATGTAAGCTTGTTTGCGCTCCAGCCACGATTCCTTGTTGGCGGAGTCGACGGAAAGACTGTCCGACAGCCCATCCACCATGCGCGCCACGTTCGAGCCGAAGTTGTGCTCAATGTCGTTGAGCCGCACCTCGCCTCCGTGATCCTCCGCGGCGTCGTGGAGAATGGCAGCGATCACCATATCTTCCGTGACAGGGAAAGCGACATGGCCGGCTTCACCCATGGCCAGCGATGCGACTCCCAGCAGGTGCGCCATATAGGGAATATCGGTTCCCTTGCGCCGCTCGATGTGGAGGATGCGCGCGTAGTCCACGGCTCGGGTAAATTTGCCGCTCAGGTGGAGTTGACTGGCCTCATTCTTGTTCAATTCGTTGGTTTCCGCCGCCATTTCGCCTCTCTTTGGATACCCGGTTCGTTCAAGGCGCTTTTGAGCCAAGTCTATGCCGGCTGCCGGATTCCGCCTACCTCGGTTTCTTCTTCGCCAACTTGGCAGCCTTCTTGGGCTCTCCCTCCACGTGGCCAACTGGAATAGGTCCCATGTCGGGGCCGATGCGTTTTACCTGCGTGTCGATCATTTCGTAATGGATGGTGCGCGCGTTGAGCGGACGGCTGATGCCCGTCTCGGGGTCGACGGTTAGGTCGGGACCGCCGGCGAGCATGAAACTGAAGGCTGGCACGTTGACGCCCTTCTCAGTCTGGAATCCCGTGCGGACCGGCAGATAGCCCTGGATAGGATGGAGCCGGAAGGCAGTCTCATAGCGATGGCGCTTGGTGCTCCAGGTAAACACACGTATCTGGTCGAAGTCGAAGGGCAGGCCATACTTTGGCGGGCTGAGCACGGTAACGTACTCGGGAACCTGCTGGTTGGGCGGGTCAGCCCCTGGGTCGCTGACCCTGGTGAGCACGTATGAGCCGACAATGCGCTGGCCTTCGGCATAAATCCCGATCGCGTCGGGCACATCCACATCCATGCGGCTTGCGAGCAGCCAACCGGTGTGTCCGGCCGAGTCGCGCACCAGCCACCAATCTTCCATTACGGGAGGGGGCGGCGCTTCCGCGGCAGCCAGAGGCGAGACTGCCGACGCGGGAACAGGAGGGCGCTTTGCGGGGGGCGGTGCGCCGGCGGCCGGGGGCGCGGTATGTGTTGCGGCGGGCTCGGGGGATGGAGTTTTCGCGGGCTCGGATGGCTTGGGCGCGGCGGACCTTGAAAGAGTTCCCGAGCCTGAAGCGGCGTTTTTGGGAACCGATGCGCGGGCCAGCAACTGAACCTTGGCGCTGCCTGCGAGCAGATAGAAGTGATCGGTGTCGCGGCCGGGGAGAATGTGGAGATTTACGTCGTCGCGGAGGATGGCGGAGGCGACCACAGTGTCGTCTTTGTGGCGGCTGGAGAGCTGGGCGTACGCATCGAAGGTTTTGGCGTCGATCGTTGCCCGCTCTTCAATCCAGCCGATCTCGTTTTTCTCCGTCTGGACTTTGAGGAACCGGTGGCCGCGTTCGAGGACTACTAGCCGCTGGCCGTTTACCACTTCGGCCACGCGGTTGGAGACGGCGGCGACACGGTCATGCAGATACATCTGGCGTGCGGAGACGTACACGGTATCGTGCTGCTCGTGGTGAAACCGCGCGCAGCCGCAAAGAATTGCCAGCAGGCACACAATGAGCACTGGTGCCGGATAGGCCCCGAAGAGCCGATGAAAACGGTCGAGAGGGATTGGAGATTGCGTGAGCACAGCCAGTGGCGGTCCTCTTGAGGATAGCAGAGAAGCAGGGATCAGGGAGCAGGGAACAGGGAGCAGGGAGCAGGAAGCAGCAGACAGTGAATGGCCGGCACTGGGCGGTTGCTCTTCGGTCAGTTCTCCGACGGCCTCTCTACATGGTCGATGACGATATTCTCGATTGGTCCCTTTTCCGGGGTCAGTTTCAGGCCAAGCTGTTCCTTCACGGCGTCGAAGATTGACGGACGGTCCCGCAATTCCGGAGGCAGACTGTCTCTGGGAACATCTGGCGGGAGCTCCGGAGCAAACGAGAGTGTGAAGTTATAGTTCTTATCCAGGCCGGTCTTGTCGATTACCGGGCGTTCGTCGCGCTGCAATTGCTGCCCAAGCCACCAGCAAAGGTATTGCATGGGAACCCTGACCCCGTTCGCTTCTCCGCCAGCGCCAAAAGTAATCGGAATCTTAAGATCCTGGCCGCTCTGGTTTTCCGTCATCTTCAACCCCGATTTCTCGACGGTCAGAGCATATACGGGGCCTTCCTTCATCTCTTTGTGAAATTTCAGGTTGAAGCGGTCTGCCAGCAGGTTCTGAAACATGGTGTGCAGATCGTCGATGCTCGCTGGATGATCGGTTCTGGCCTCGATTTCGTAGAAGTCGGTATTCAGCCAGTCCGCACCGCCCTCAATATGCCGCATGGGCACTTTGTACATCAAGCTGATCATCAGCTTTACGGGAATGTTTATCACCGTGTAGCCGTTCCCGCCGGGCAGCGGCTTCATCCCGCCGCCTCGCAGACCCGGTTGAGAAGGCCTGATCGAAGCCACATCGAATGTAAGGTGCGCCGGATTTTCCTGGCATTGGGCAACAGAGATCAAGGCCCAGGCCAGTACTGCGGCCACACCGCAAAATCGTAGCTTGAGAACGGAACGCGGCATTCTTATCACAATTGTTCACTGTCCGCTGCTAACGGTCCACTGCTCACTGCCCACTGCTTCTCACGGAGCGGCGGCAATGGCGATGGCGCCTACCGGGTCGCTTCCAGTGGCTGCGCTCAGCGTGGAGGTGAGCGTGCCCGAGCTCAGCGTGTAGGCCTGCAGATCCGGACTGCCGGCAACGTCCACTGCCAGCACCCAGCTACTGGTAGAGTCCTCGGCCAGGCCCAGGTGACCGCTGGCCCCGGCTGCTGTGGTGCCGTTGGAGGCGAGCCCCGTGGATGAGACCGAGAAGCCGGCGATATTGCCGTCCGAGCTGCCGGCAACCGACTGGTTGGCGACAAAGACGTAGTTGCCGTCTGCAGTGGGCAGGATGGCGGAGGGGCCCGTTCCGCCCACGGCATACGGGGAGCCGGCGCTGGTTAGCTCGGTGATTCCATTGGCAGCGATGGAGAATACGCGAAGTCCGCCGGTTTGGGTTTGCGATGGAAGGGCATCGGTCTCGCCGACGTAAAGGAAGCGGTTGCTGGGGTCCACAGCCACTGCGTTGTCTCCACCAGCGGTGTTAACTAGACCCTGGGTTCCATAGGATCCGAAGGGATTGGTGGCGGCGGGGTTAAAGTGAACCAATTCCGTGCCGGCTGAACCCATGGCGACAAAGACATAACAATTGGTGCAGGAACTGGAGTCGTTGGGTGAGAGGGCGAGTTGGGTCGGCGTGAAGGCCGGCAAATTGAAAACTTGCTCGGTCTCGCCGGCGGCAGCAAGGGTGCCCGTGCTGGAATTGACGGCGATGGCATTCAGTTCGCCTGCGCCCGATTCCGTTTCGACCAGCCAGGAGTTTGTGGAGTCGACCTGCATGGTGGTGGCCGCGTCGGGGGCAATGGTTACACCGCCGTTTGACAAGGTGAGCGCACCGTCCGATTGGATGGTGTAGAGATAGATTCCGGAAATCGTGCTTACATATAAAAACTGGCCGCTGGGGGCTACGGCGATGGCCAACGGCGAAGCGGGCAGGGTAGCTGCGCCAATCGTATTCAACTGGCCGGAGGCGATGCTGAATGCTACGACCTGGTCTGTGGTCTGGTTGAGCACGTAGAAGACGCCGCTGGTGCTGGATGTGGAGCTGCAACTGCCGGAGGATGAAGTGACCTCAACGCAGACCGACGTGCTCTCAGAAACGCTGTTGGAGACTCCTGTGACCGTAATTTGATAGGTTCCGGTGGTGGTGATGGACGAAGTGTCCGCGGTGAGCGTGGAGGTTGCTGCCGTCGTACTGCTGACGGAAACCGAAGCGGGAGAAAGGCTGCACGACGGGGGACTGGTGGCACTGGTTGGAGAGCTGGTAACCGCGCAGGAAAGGGCTACGGTCCCGGTAAACGAGTTGGACGGAGTGACGGAAACGGTGGTGGTGTTGCCTGCGGCCTCGCCGGGGCTGACGGTGATGTTGCCGCTGTTCGATAAGGAGAAGCTGGTGTTGGTGCTGCTGCTTGGCGCCTGCCAGAAATCGCCGCACCCGGCGAGCAGGCCGCTGACCGGGATTGCAACCAGGAGCGGCGCAAACCTTGCCCATTTTCCGAGTTTCATTGCCGCTCCTTTTCCGCGTTTGCCGGATATTGCGAAGCCGGTCCAACAGGACGTGCTTACCCTGCATGACCCATCGATCAAGTTTACGGCTTCCAAGGTTACGGCTTTGAGGTGGCCTGCGCCGGCCTGCTTTGTTGGACGTGTGCGGGCATGGTGCGGCCTCAACCAAGAGACGTTTGGGGGCCGGATTCGCTCAGCGCCAGGCCGGGCGGCGCGCATTCCAAACCAATTTGGCCGCGGTCAGGTCTTCAATGGCCATACCCACCGATTTGAAAACAATGCGCTTGAGAATGGGCGACGACGTTTTCCCGGAAAGAATTTCGCCGATTTCGGCGTGGACCTTAGCGCCGGATAGGCGGACGTCTCCCGATTCCCGCTCCACCGGGGAGCGGGCTTCGGCGACAACCCAGCTTGAGAGCATGGCCTCGTCGTCGAGTTCGCGAAGAGTGGAGCCGGTGGCTCCGACGGCAAGCACCAAAGCGTGGGGGGCGAGCCATTGGCCCTCCAGTACCGGGTCGGGCGAGGCGGTTACGGTCAGGACCACATCGGCAGCGGCGGCCTGCTCGATGCTCACGGATTTCGCGTCTGCGCCGGTCTCCTCAGCAAGCCGTTCGGCATTCGCGGTAGTGCGGCTCCAGATGCGGATCTCTTTGAGGGCCGGCCAGACCAGCCGCAGAGCCTGAATGTGCGAGCGCGCCTGCGCGCCGCTGCCCAGAATGCCCAGGCTGGTGGCGCCAGGTGGCAGCAGCGCGGCGGCGGCGACGGCAGAGACGGCGGCGGTGCGCATCTCGGTGATAAGGCGGCCATCCATGACGGCCAGCGGCTCGCCGGTGGCGCGGCTGAGCAGCTCGACGATAGCCATGTGGGTGTGGAGGCCCAGCCTTGGGTCCAGTTCGGCGTTGCCGGGGAAGAACGTGACCGTCTTAACTCCCATGACGTCGCCCGCGATTGCGGGCATAACGGCGAACCAGCCATTGCGGAAGCCTTCGGCGTTGCCGGCGCGGAGGATGGTGCGGGGCGGCTGCTCGACCAGGCCGGCGGAGTAGTCGATCAGGGCTTGGCGAATGGCCGGGATCAGCGCTTCGTAGGTGAGGACGGCTCGGACTTCCTGCTCGGGGATGTACACGGTTCGCTCGATAGCCTACAGGGGAATTGAGTGCAATCCGGAGCCTCAGTTGGGGCGGCCACCGGAACTGGTGCGGCGGCGGAAGCGCTCGTCTACCGGCTGGCGGCCCTGAAAGCCGGAGTCGACCGTGTGCCAGTGCTCGATGGAGGTCTCGCCCATGCGCCAGCAAAGGAGCACCACCTGGTCGTCGAGGCGGCAGGGAAAATCGAGGAGTCCGGCGTCAAGGTCTTTCACCTGAACGCCGATGGAGTCGATCTCGGCAATGCTCTCGCGAACGAGCTGCAGGTGGGCCTCAATCTCGGCGCGCTGTTTGGCTACCGCTCCCACGTCGACACGCATGCCGCCGGAAAGATAGATGCGGCGCGCCAGGTCGGACAGGCAGGAGTCGACTTCTTCCGCGGATTGCTTGCCTTCGATCGCGCGTTTGAGCAGCGATTCGAGGACCGGAAGCAGGGACTGCGCTTCTTCGAGAGTGAAGGTTTTCATTTGAGAAACACCCTTCCCTATAGAATACGACGAAACGAGGCGTGGAAAAATGGTCAATAAGTAGCAGAAAAACAGTGATTAGTGGTTAGTGGTTAGTGAACGGTGGACATTGTTCAGCGATCATGGGCCAGTTGTGAGTTGTCAGATGACAGGTGACAGAAGATGGAAGGATAGCCATGTGTCCGCGGCTGGCCTCATGAAGATAACTCTGATCTCCGGCCATCACTGATGGCTGCTCCATTGATCATTGTCCACTGTTCACTGTCTTCACCCCGCTTCGAGCATTCGATCGAGCGCCACCTTGGCCCAGCGCTTTACGCTTGGGCGCACCTGGATGCGGTTGACTACGCGGCCTTCCACCAGGTTTTCGAGTGCCCAGGCCAAGTGGTTGGGGCTGATGCGGTACATGGTGGTGCACAGGCAGCCGGTCGAGTCGAGGGTGATGATGCGCTTGCCCTGGTTGGCGAAGTGGCGGGCCATGCGGTTAACGAGGTGAATCTCAGTACCGACGGCGAACATGGAGCCGGAAGGGGCGTGTTCGACAATCTTGATGAGCTGCTCGGTGGAACCCAGCGCGTCAGCCTTTTGGCAGACTTCCCAGCGGCACTCGGGATGCACAATGACCTGAATGCCCGGGTACCTGACGCGCACCTGGTCAACGTGGCTGGGAAGAAAACGCTGATGAACGGCGCAGTGACCCTTCCAAAGGAGGATTCGGCTGGCTGCAAGACGGTCTTTGGTTTGACCGCCCTGCAGGGCCCACGGATCCCAGACCGCCATCTCATCCAGCGGAATGCCCATGGCGTAGCCTGTGTTGCGGCCCAGGTGCTGGTCGGGAAGGAAGAGGATCCGCTTTGCGCGAGCGAATGCCCAATCAAAGGCGGCGCGAGCGTTGGACGAGGTGCAGACCAGTCCGCCGTGCTCGCCGCAGAAGGCCTTGATGGCGGCGGTGGAGTTCATGTAGGTGATGGGCACGATTTCGTCTGCGAGGCCGAGCCGCTCCAGAGCTTCCCAGCAGGCTTCGACCTGGGAGATTTCGGCCATATCGGCCATGGAGCAGCCGGCGTTGAGGTCGGGCAGGATGACCTGCTGGCCGGGGTGTGCGAGTACGTCGGCGCTCTCGGCCATGAAGTGTACACCGCAGAAAACAATGTAGTTTGCGCCGGTTTCAGCGGCGACGTTGGAGAGCTTGTAGCTGTCGCCGGTAAAGTCGGCGAAGCGAATCACTTCGTCGCGCTGATAGTGGTGTCCGAGCAGGATGGTGGTTGCGCCCAGTGTGGCCCGCGCCACGGCAATGCGTGCGTCCATGGTGTGGTCGGAGAGCGCGAGGTAGTTTTCAAGACTGCAAGTGCTGCCAGCCTCCGGCGAGACCGCCGTCAAGTCGTCAAGAACCAGGTGCATTTCTCTTCCGCCTTCAGTCCAGCGCGCCCTTTAGAACTTGCAGACGGCGGACGGGGATGTTGAAAGCTAACGCGGGACATGCAGTGGATGCGCTGATATTTCTGAACTCATCGGCCGAGGCGCCGAGTCCTTCTTCACATCCCCATCCACGGGGTTGTTGCAGTCCTTCCTCTACTTGGACCCGGTCTTGAACCCGCCCGATTCAAAGAATCCGGCTTGGTGGAAACCTTAGCCAATGTTCAATATTGTAACAAAAGCGCGATAAACGGCAGGAGCGACGATGAACGAACTAGTAGAGGTATTGATTGGCGACAGTGCACACGCGAAACCGGCACAGATTCTTGAAGGGCTGACAGCGGAGCTTG
>Ga0302319_10011662_pt1 | contig 16662 bp, 15 predicted proteins | sample Bog_T0_2_FD_203319 | JGI IMG/M metagenome (GOLD analysis project Ga0302319, IMG submission 203319) | Peat permafrost microbial communities from Stordalen Mire near Abisko, Sweden - Bog_T0_2 | ecosystem: Environmental > Terrestrial > Soil > Wetlands > Peat | place: Sweden: Abisko, Stordalen Mire...
AAACGGCGCTCATCTGGTTCTGGTGGCACGCAATAAGGAGATGCTGGAAAGCGTCGCGAAAGAAGTGGAGGCGGCCGGATCGACCGCCGATGTTTTTGTCGCCGACGTTTCCCAGGAAGCGCAGGTTCTTCAGCTGGAGAAGGACGTTGCCGCGAAGGTGGGTAAGGTTCAGATCCTGATCAACAATGCGGGCACCAATCTGCGCAAGGACATTCAGGATTTTACGCTCGAGGAATGGAAGGGCGTGCAGGACACCAATCTTACCAGCGTGTTCCTGATGTGCCGGGCGTTTGTGCCGCATATGAAAGGGACGGGTTACGGGCGCATTCTGAATATGACGTCGATCATGGCGCATGTTTCGCTGCCTCAGCGGGCGGCTTATTCGTCGACCAAGTTCGCGCTGCTGGGGATGACGAAAGCGATCGCGCTGGAGCTGGCGAAAGAGGGCATCACGGTGAATGGCATCAGCCCGGGCCCGTTCGCGACCGAGATCAACACCGCAATTCTTCAAAACCCGGAAGCCAATGCGGCCTTCGTAGCGAAGATTCCGATGGGGCGGTGGGGCAAAGTGGAAGAGGTGGGCGCCCTGGCGGCTTTCCTTTGCAGCGATAACGCGGGGTTCATTACCGGCACTGACATTCTGATCGATGGAGGCTGGTGTGCCATGTAAGCGCGCGGGCGTTTTGCTCGCGGTGGCGGCGTGCGCGGCATGCAACCGGCAGCAAGTGAGGCGAATTGCGGTGATCCCGAAAGGCACGGCGGACGTGTTCTTTCAGTCGGTACATGCGGGCGCTTTGGCGGCGGGCCAGCAGTATCGCGAAGAGATTCTGTGGGAAGGTCCGGCCAACCAGACCGACTATGCGCGGCAGCTGGAAATCATGGAATCCATGCTGAATCGCCATGTGAACGGCATTGTGGTGGCCGCGGCGGATAAGACCAGCCTGAACGCTTCGCTCGATCGGGCGGCGCGCGAGAATGTGCCGGTAGTGATTTTCGATTCCGGAGTCGATTCGACGAACTACGTCAGCTTCGTGGCTACCAATAACTATGAAGGCGGTCAGTTGGGCGGGCGCAAGCTGGGGCAGTTGCTTGGCGGCAAGGGGATGGTGGCGATGATCGAGCATGCGCCGGGCAGCGCTTCGACGATGGACCGCGAGCAGGGTTTCAAAGATGTGATGGCGAAGGAATTTCCGGGCATCGCGGTCGTGGCCGAGCAGTTCAGCATGGCGGTGCGCGCCAAGGGGATGGCGGTAACGGAGAATATTCTGACTTCGCATCCGGATCTGAGCGGGATTTTCGCGTCGTCGGAGCCGAGTTCCGTGGGCGCGGCGCAGGCGCTGAAGTCGCGCGGGCTGGGCGGGAAAGTAAAGCTGGTGGCGTTCGATTCGAGCGACGATCTGGTGGAGGATTTGAAGAGCGGCGTGATCGATGCTCTGGTGGCGCAGGATCCGTTTAAGATCGGCTTTGAAGGCGTGAAGGCGGTGAGCGAAAAGCTCAATGGCGCGGTGCCGGCGAAGAAGGTGGATCTGAGCGCGGTGGTGATTACGAAAGCGGATTTGGAGAAGCCGGAGATTCAGCAGCTGTTGCATCCGGATTTGAAGAAGTATCTGGAGCAGTGAACCGTTAAGATGGGGCGATGGCAAACATTCCCGTAGCGGGTGAGCTTGCACGGGAATTCGAACTGCCGGATTCGACCGGAGTGCGGCGGAGGCTGTCTGAACTGATTTCCGACGGCCCTTTGGTGGCGCTCTTCTATCGCGGCAACTGGTGACCATTCTGCCTCCGCCAGTTGGCGGACTATCGGGAACACTACGAGGCAATCCGCTCAGCAGGCGCGAATGTCGTCGCCATCTCGGTGGACGGGCCCGAAAAATCGGAGGCGCTGCGGGTTCACCTGTCTTTGCCTTTTCCGATTTTGAGCGATGCGGAACGTCGAGTCGTCAGAGGTTGGGGCATTTACAACTCAAAAGAAAAAGGCGGCATCGCGCAAACAGCGGTCTTCGTTATCGACGCTGGCGGCGTCCGTTTCGCCGCGAGGGACGATGTTATGCGGCGCGTGCCGGCGGCGGATATTGTTGCCCTGTTGTCCGCGAAGGGACCGGAAGGCAGGCATTTTGCATGCAGAATCATTCTCCCCCTGTTTTCCGATTGGATCGGCGCTGCTCGCAATGTCTTCGAGCGTTGACCAGGCTGTTACAATTTGGACCGTGCATAAACCGCATTTGGGAAGCGCGACCAGCGGGCTTCGAATATTGTCGGCGGCCCTGTTACTGGCCTCCGGCGCCTTCGCCCAGCAACAGTTTGAAATACGGGTGGTGGTGCTGTCGGATCAGTACATCGAGCCTGTGCACGCACTGCTGCAGGAGTGGTATCCGAAGATCAACGCGATTCTGTATGGCCCGAGCTTTCCACTTCCCTACCCGGAAGTGAAGGTTTCGTTCGAACCGACGATTTTCTCGGGGACGGGCGCACAGAAGGTGGTGGTTCCGGCTTTCGCGCTGGACAACATTATTCACGTGAACGAAGACTACATGACGCGGATTCCGGACGACTATCACGCAATGCTGATTCACGAGCTGACCCATATCAATCAGCATCATAAGGACGCGCCCAATGCGAAGTGGCTGATCGAGGGGATAGCCGACTATATCAGGCATAAGTATTACCAGAAGGACATTGTTCCGCGGCTGATTCTGGATGCCGGCGGCAATTTGAAGGGCGATGAGGCAAACCGCAGCAGCCATCCGTTTCAGGTGGAGGGGTATCGGGATGGGTATACGGTGACTTCGGCCTTTCTTTACTGGGTTGAGCTGGCTAAGGACAAGGACATCGTGGCTACGGTGAACCGGGCTTTGCACGATGGAAATTATTCGGATGATATTTTTCAGCGGCGATGCGGGGCGCCACTGGGTTCTTTGTGGCATGAATTTCTGGTGCAGAGCGTGCGATAAGGGCCAAGGGGTCAGTGTTTGCGGGAGTTGAGCCAGTTTTTCCCGCCGAGCCACAGGAGCATAGCGGTGAGGCCGAGTATCAGCATTTCGGGTATATCGAGAATCATCAGGGATTCCTTATCTGGCCCTGATTTTATACTCACAGGCTGCCGAAAGCCAGCGTCGAGGCGAAATTCCGTGAAAATCACCAGAAACTCTTGAGTTTGAGTGGTGTTTAGTAGCACTGTAGGACTAAGGTGGAGAACGGGGACTTTTCCGCCCGGAGGGACATTCGTGAGAAGAATCAAATGGATGATCGCGGCGCTGGTATGCACTACAGCTGTCGGGCAGATGCCGGTCAGCGATTCGCAGTGCAGCTATTTTGGTGCGGAGCGAGACCGCTTCACGCCGCGACCGAAAGGCACGGAGTCGACCGCGGGCGCTTTGACGAGGCAGTTTGTGGCGGCTGCGACGCGGACCGGTTCCCCTGCGCGACCGAGGCCTTACCAAGGCGTACAAGCCAGCAACAATCTCATCGACCAGTACATTTTCTCGGCCATGCAGGCGAACAATGTTACGCCGGCGGGTTTGACGACGGATTATGAATTTGTCCGGCGCGTGACGCTGGATTTGACTGGGCGCATTCCGACGGCGGCAGTGGTGACGCAGTTCGTGGCCAGCTCAGATCCGAACAAGCGCTCGACCTATATCGATTCGCTGCTGGCGACGTCGCAGTGGGTGGATAAGTGGACGATGTACTTCGGCGATCTGTATCAGAATACGGCGTCGAAGGTGCAGGTTACGATTCATCCCGAGGGACGCAACGCTTTCTATAAATACCTGCACGATTCGCTGGCGGCAGATAAGCCTTACAACCAGATGGCGGCGGAGATTATCGGGGCGCAGGGCACAAACAGCTTCGATCAGACCAACGGGCAGATCAATTACTATCCGCTGGGGATTGTGACGGGCGGGCCGAGCCAGGATATTTTTGACAACCAGACGGCGAATATCGCGGACCAGTTTCTCGGGCTGGCGCATGTGAATTGTCTGCTGTGCCACAACGGCGCGGGGCATCTGACGACGCTGAGTCTTTGGGGCGGGCAGACGACGCGGCTGCAGGCGTGGGGACTTTCGGCCTTCATCGCGCATACCTATACTCAGTCGGTGGCGACGACTAAGAATCCGACCACAGGCGCTACCTATAATTACTACCAGCTCGCCTCATACACCAGCGACTACGCCCTGAACACGACCACGGGTAACCGGCCACCTCGGCAGCCGATCGGCACCCAGTCGAAGGTGACACCAAACTATCTGTTCACCGGCAAAACGCCATCTTCGGGCCAGGATTACCGGGCGGCACTGGCACAGTTCGTAACGAACGATTTTCAGTTTGCGCGGGCGGCGGTGAATTACCAGTGGGCTCAGTTCTTCGGGGTGGGGCTAGTGGACCCGCCGGATCAGTTCGATCCGCTGCGGCTCGATCCGAATAATCCTCCTCCGGCTCCGTGGACGCTGCAACCTTCAAATCCGGCGCTGCTGAATGCACTGGCGCAGTCTTTCATCGATAGCGGCTACGATCTGAAAAAGCTGCAGCAGCTGATTGTGAATTCGCAAACTTACCAGCTGGCTTCGGAATATAACGGAACGTGGGATGTCTCTTACGAGCAGTATTTCGCGCGCAAGTTCGTGCGCAGGATGTGGTCGGAAGAGTTGCACGATTCCGTAGTCACTGCTATCAACACACTGCCAAGCTATACCGTAAACGGGTTCACGGCCGATTCTACGGTTTATGGCGTAACATCGCCGGGCTTCGGAAAGATCAACTATGCGATGCAGGCTCCGGATGTGGTGAGCATGCCGGATAACGGCGGGGCGGTGAGCCAGTTTCTGGATACGTTCCTACGCGGGAATCGCGACGACCAGCCGCGCAAAGAAGAAGGATCGATTCTGCAGGCCCTGGGTCTGATGAACGATAACTTCATCGAGAGCCGGATTCAGGCTACGGGCAGCGGGGCGACGGCCAGTTTCCTGACGAACCTGCTGACGCTGAGCGATACGCAACTGATTAACACACTTTACCTGGACGTTCTTTCCCGGTATCCCACGACCTCGGAGATGACACTGCTGGCCGCTCAACTGGAAGCGGGCGGCGCGTCGAACCGCAAGAGCAACGCCGTAGACATATTGTGGACGCTGTTTAACAAGGTCGATTTCGTATTCAACTACTGACAAGGAGGGATGCCATGAACGAACAAGAAAAATTTGAAAAGCTGTTCCGCAAATATCCTCACCCGGTGACGCCCTTCTCGCAGAAGCCTCACCTTTCGCGGCGGCATTTTATGAACATCGCGGGCGCGGGCGTGACGATGTCGTGGCTGGCGGGGAAACTGCCGGCGGCTCCGGTGATTACGACGACGCCGGTGCAGATGCAGAACAAAGCGCAGAACGTGATTTACATTCTGCTGGCGGGAGCGCCGAGCCACACCGATACGTTCGATTATAAGGACCTGTCGGGGACCACGCCGACTTCGTTTGGCCCGGATACGGTGAACGGGGTGATGTTCCCGACGGGGCTGATGCCGAAGCTGGCGGGGATGATGAATCAGTTCGCGATCGTGCGTTCGATGCAGGCGTGGGCGCTGGTCCATTCGCTGGCGCAGACATGGACGCAGATCGGACGGAATCCGGCAGGCGTACTGGGCAATGTTTCGCCGAATATCGGCAGTGTGGTGGCTATTGAGAAGAACGCGAATCGGACGCCGAGCCAGGTGTTCCCGACTTTCGTAGCGCTCAATTCGGACGGCGCGGCGGGTCCTGGTTATTTTCCGGCTTCGTATGCTCCGTTCAAAGTCGATCCCACGAATACGGGTCTGAAAAATACCACCAATCCCGATGGGCAGACGCGGTTCAATGGCCGCTGGGATTTTCTGCATCATCTGGACGATCCACTGCGCGTCAATTCGCCTTACGGCACGCCGCTCGAGGATTACGATCAGTTCTACACGGCGGCTAACGGGATGATGTACAACCCGACCGTGACGAAGGCGTTTTCCTATGCGGCGGCGGATTCGACGGCGTATGGAAGCACTTCTTTCGGCAATGCGTGCGTGCTGGCGAAGCAGATTCTCGCTTCAAACCAGGGCACCAGGTATATCGAAATTACCCTGGGCGGCTGGGACATGCATGTCAATATCTACGCCCAGAACCAGCTGCCGACGCTGGCGAAGACGCTGGACAACGGTTTGTCTCAGTTGATCGCCGACCTTAAGAGCGAAGGCCTGCTGGATTCGACCCTGATCGTGATGGCCGGCGAGTTCGGGCGCACCGTGGGTAAGTTGACGGGCGCGGCCGGGCGCGATCATTTGCCGCAACAGTTTGCGTTCTTCGCGGGTGCCGGTGTAACGGGCGGGAAGGTCATCGGCTCTACCGATCCCACCGGGGCGAATACCGTGGATTACGGGTGGTCGCGGCAGCGGATCATTAAGCCGGAAGATATCGAGGCTACCATTTATTCGGCCATGGGGATTAACTGGACGACGGTCCGATATGACGATCCGCTGGGGCGCGGGTTTTACTATGTGCCGAATTCGGATCAGGATATCTACGGGCCGATTAACGAATTGTGGCAATAGAAGGCACAAGAACGCTCGGATAGCGGTCGGGATCGGTTAGGCGCAGGCAGGTGTGACCGATTCCCGCAATTCCGAGCATAAGCCCGGGAATTTCTCCCGCGCCTTTCGTTCCGCAGGGCCAGGGCATTCTTTTTTCTTCGAACTCCGCTATGCCCGCTTCCATCGTCTCCTTTGAGTGGCAGAACTCGGCGTTGCCCGCGTGGCCGTGGCAAAGAGAGAAGTTCCCCGCCCCAATGTTTTCGAGCGAGGATTTCGAGGTTTCACGCGCGATTTCGGCTTCGGCTCGATAGCCTTCATCCGACAGGATCTCAGCGGCCCGCTCGCGCGCGAGCCCGATACCAGTCGCCCCGTGGCACCACGCAGTCATGTAGCCGGGAGGATCGTTGCGGTAATCGGGCCAGTTGCGCCGTTCCTGGTTATAGCAGGAGCTTTCATAGTGAAACCCTTCTCTCGCGGTGTCGCGAAATCGCGCTTCGCCCGTTGCTCCATAAAGTTCAGTAAGAGACCAGGCGATGCCCGCGGCGCCATGTGCGAAACCTGTGAGGCAGCGGCGATTCGGGTTGCGCGGGGTGGGCCATGCTCCCTGAATCCGGTTTGCGATCAGGTGGTCACCGTGTTCGGCGGCCAGATCGGCGAGTCCGACGCGGAGAAGTGCGGGGATGGCTCCGCCGCTCCCGATCAGAAGGTCCAGTTCCGCGGTAGGATGCAGACCGCCAGCCCATTGCACCGCTTCTTCACCGCGCTCGAAGCAGGAGAGAACCCAAACGATTCCCCCCCAGCCGCAATAGAAACCGGGACGGCGGTCACGGTCGATTCGCTCGGCCTGATCGAGCGCGTGGGCGAGCGCGCCCTCGGCGGTTTCGCGGAATATCGAATCGCCCGTGGCCTGGGCCATTGAGAGAAGAAACAGGGCAATTCCCGCGGTGCCGTGATAGAAGTCCGGGCCGACGGGCGCGGTCGAGAGCCGATTGTCGCCGGCGATGCGTTCGGAAAGCCAGGTGCAGCGGCCGTGCGACCAGATGGCATCGCGGCAGAGACGGGCTGCGATGCGGTCGGCCGCATCAGAAAGAGTCATAAATGTCCTCCGAGCCTGGGTTCAGGTAAGGGACGCGGAGGTCGAGGCCGGCTTCGCGGAAGTGCCGGTCGGCGAGATCCAGCGGGTCGGCGCCGGGATTCTGTCGGAGTTCAAGCGCGGCGCGAGCGAGCAGGGTGCAGCGGTGCATGCCGAAGCTGCGGCCTTCGCCAGGGTCTTCGGCAAGTGAGAGACCGTGGGCCAGCGGGCGAGTGAGCGGCGGGGTTCCCGGGCAGAGGTCTTCCACGATTTGCTTATGGATTCTGCGCGCGAGTTTCGAAACGATGGGCCAGTAGCATTTGTGAACATACAGGACGGCGCAATCGAGCCGGTAATATTCCGATTCGCGCCCTGGGCATTTAAAGCGAAACGGAATCTGAAAGCGATTGAGTTCTCCGGTAATCAACGAGACAAGCGATGGCGCCCCATCGGCCGAAATGTTCCAGTAGAAGCGGATGAGATCTTCGGACTGGCCGAAGGGACTGACGGTTTCGCCGAACGCAAAAAAGAAGGCGTCGGAGGGATTGGCTTTGCCCTCGACAGGCGCGTGCACCAGGATGGGGTCGCCGCCTTCGGGTTTGCCGCCGGGGTTGCGCTGAGTGAGGAATTCACCTGGAGAAAAGCGGCGGCGCGCGGTGTGTTTTGTCGCGATAACCGAGCCATCGCCCGGCACCGTCTCGACCGCCCAGCCCATGTCCATAAACGCTTGTCCGCGGTTGGCTCGGGTAAGATCGGCCCCAAGGTGTTTTCGGTTTTTTGAATGTTCGGGCTTTGATTGCGGATAGCGGATGACATACCCGTGGTGGTAGAGCCAGGTGGCGAGGTCGTCTTCTTTATGGGGAGCGGCGGCAGCGGCGGCGGTTAAGAGTTCGACGAGATAAGACATCACGGAAGGTCCGCCAATTCTCGCGCGGCGGCCATGGGATCGGATGCAATGTTGAGAGCGAGCTGCAGCATTTTCAAAACGGGTTCGCTGGCGTGAGTGGTCACGCGCCGATCTTCCCAGGCGCGCTGAATCAGACGGGCAGCCGAGAAGCGCATAGAGCGGATGAGGAAGTCGTCGTTGTCCTCTGTTATAAAGGCCGCGCGCCAGGCCGTCCAGAAGTGGCGGATGGCGGCGCGCACGGTTTCGATGGACGCGCGCTTCACGATCCAGTCGGCCCAATAGGCCTGAACGATTCCCGCGACATCCCAGCAGGGGTCGCCCCAATCGGCTTGCTCCCAGTCGATGAATTGCAGAGAAATATTTTCGGCAGGACCGCTGGCGATGCAGTTGTCGAACTTCATATCGCCGTGGTTGAGGGTTGCCGGGTTCCATTCGCGTGCCAGGCTTTCGAGGAAGGGCACAAACGCGGGGTATTCGTTGAGGATGGAGATGACGGTGAGCTGGCCGGTCTCGATAGTGCGTTCGGGGTCGGGTGGACTTTGGTGGAGCGAAAGGACCCACGGCGGTGCGCTGCGCGCGTTAAAGGCCTTCGCGGCGTCCGAGCGCTGGACCGCATGCACAGCCGCAAGGGTGCGTCCGAGCAGCGAAGCGACGGCCGGTTGAAACCGAGCGGGGTTGGTTCGCAGGTCGGCCGCGCCGCGTCCGGCAAGTTCAAAGATCAGGATTTCCGACGTGGGGTCGTACGCGAGGCAATGAGGAATGGCGGTCCTGAAAGAGGCGAACGCGGGTTCGTTGCGGACCAGCCAGTACCAGCGGGCTTCTCTGCGAAAAGCATGCAGTCCGGCGCGATTCCATTCACGAAGCTGCTTGACCCAATAGCCGCGATCGCCTAAGAGCAGGACGCGAAAGCCCTGATTGCGGGTGGTGTGAGCCGAGATTTCGAGATCGCCGTCCATAATCTCCTCGCGCGTGATGTAGCGGCGCGCGAGAAGATACGGGACGAGGGTGGATGGAGTGAGATGCACGGGCACTCACCAGAGACGGCTAGTGGAAAGCGGGCGGCTCCTGCCAGCCTGGGACCTGACCGCTGCCGCCGCCATGATGGTGATGGCAATGATCTTTGTGGTCGGTCGTATCCTTGCAAGGGCCATGCTTATCATCGGTGGTTTCCTTGCATGGGCTGGTGACGTTGGTCGTATCCTTGCACGGGCTGGTAACGTTGGTCGTGTCCTTGCACGGGCTGGTGACGTTGGTCGTGTCTTCGCACGGGGTGGTGACGTTGGTGGTTTCGCAGTCGTCGTCGGTGGTGCAGTCGTCATCGTCGTCGGTGGTGTCGTCGCAATCGTCGTCATCGGTGGTGCACGCGTCGTCGTCGCCATCGGTAGTGGGCTCCGCCGGCGGACAGCCCGGGGGCTGCGTGGGATATTTATCGGGGTCTTCGCTCGCCTGCGCGGAAAGAGGATCGGTCAGAGAAGAATAGTCGCGGTAAACGGGACCATCCAGAAATTCGGAAGCGTTATTGGCCATGGTGCGTACTCCTTTTCAGGGTCTGAATATCCGGCTACTCACTCTCCGGCGCCACTTAGTGTCCCATATACGGTTGGCGTTGCACTGGGTATTTCACGGGCGGAGCATCCAGATGCTGCCGGTCCGTTCCTCGAGACTGAAAACAATCTTGTCCTGAGCCACGGAAATCCACAGCATATTTTCGGGAAAGCGAAGGGAACTGGAGAACACGTAGAGAGTGGTGGGCTTGCCGAGCGGATGTTTGTTTTGCGGGTCGAGGCGCTGCGAGAGTATGGCGATATGGCCGTCGCGATCGGAGACGAAATAGATAGTGTTGCCATCGGGGGACCATCGGGGATAGAGGTCCTGAGATTTGCCGTCGGCCAGGAAGATCCATTCGCTTTCGGGAGGAGGGTTGCCGGGACGATAAGGCGCGATGGCGATGGGGATGCCGGCGGCGCCTCGGTCGGCGCTGAGACTGATCCACTTGCCATCGGGTGAAAAAGAGCGGGGAAAGAGGCTGTATTGGGGGTGGCGCAGAACTTCGCGGGTCTGGCCGGTATCGACATCGAGATCGAGGATGGGATTGCGGGCCCTGGCGTAGTCGGTCACAAGCAGGTGTTTGCCGTCGGGAGCCCAGCCGGATTGAGCGCCGCATCTCTCACAGACACGTCGGGCGGGCCCCCCCGCGAAGGGTACGGCATAGATGGAAGTAGCGCGGCCTTCCACATCGTCGGCAAAAGCTACGGTCTGGCCGTCTCGGGTGATGACGGGTTGGCGCTTGGCGGCGGGGCTGTCGGAAAGTTGCTTCTCCGCACCGGTGTCGAAATCGTGACTCCAGACCTCGGGGTGGCCGGTTCTGTCGGTAAGAAACACAAGCCTGCGGCCATCGGCGGAAATATCGCGAACGCTGTCGACGGAAGCGGTTTTGGTGACGCGGCGGAGTTCACCGGTGAGTTCGCCGGTGTTCGTCTTCATGGGCAGCGCGTAGATATCGATGTTCGAGGCGAGGCTGGCGAAAACGAGGCGGCCATCGGAAGAGAAAGACGGGTATTCGTCGTGAGTAGTGCCGAAGGTAAGTTTGCGGGGCTCGCCTGAGACCTTCCAGTCCCGGGGCGAGATTTCGATTTCGCGCACGTCGGCCGCGTTGGAATCGGAGCGCGAATAGATGACGCGGTCGCCATGCCACGCGACGGGAATCTGCAGGCGGTATTGGTCGGTGCTGCCGGAAACGCTGGCTTCGAAGCCGGTATCGACGGGTTCGCCGCCATCGAGCGGAGTGACCCACCAATGGGAACTTTGTTTGGCGTCGGGGGTTCTGGTGCCGATGAACAGGAGATGGTTGCCGTCGGGCGTGAAGAGGGGATTGATGGCCGCGGCAAAGTCGGCGCGAACGGGCCTGGGACCGCCGGAGGAGAGATCGACAATGAACATTTTGCCCCAGTCCGGACGGGTGGCGTTGGTATTGGAACGCGGAGCGGTGTAATAGACGATCTTCCCGCCATCGGGAGAGAACTGCGGCCGGCGCCCTTCGGCGGCGATGAATTTTTCTTCGCCGGTCAGCGCCGGAGTTATGTAGATTGCCCCGCCATTGCGTTCGGACCGAAACGCGATTTTGGTTCCGTCGGGAGAGAAAACGGGCGACGTTGCGTCGGCGCCTTCCTTCGTCCGCCGAAGGGGTTGTGCGTTGCTGCCGATCTGCATCACCCAAAGATCGAGCGTGCCTTCGCCCGAGCGATCGGAAGCATAGGCGAGGAGTTTGCCATCGGGCGAGATGGCCGGAGTGGTGTCGAGACCTTCGTCGGATGTAAGCCGGACCGGTGTGTTGTCGGTCGGTTTAGCGGGATGGCGATTGAAGGCGTACCAGAGGCATCCCGCGACGATCAGAATAACAGCGGCGGCGATTGCTTCGAGACGGATTCGGCGGCGCGGTGGCGCAGAGAGCATGGCCAGCTGTTGGACGGAAGAAATACGGACGCTGCCGGCCCGTTCCCCTGCGAGTTCCATGGTCCTCTGCCGGCGCTCTCCTTCGAGCGCGTTTTTGGCATCTTCGATCGACTGGTAGCGCAGGTTCGGATCCTTACGCAGGCAGCGTGTGACCACTTCGGCGAGTTGAGGAGAGATGCCGGGCGCGGCTTCGGCTACGGGTTTGGGCTCATCGCGAAGGACCGAAGCGAGGACGGAGAAGGCTGAGCTGCCCGTGAACGGCAGAACCCCGGTGAACATCTGATAGAGCATGATGCCGAAAGAGAAGATGTCGGAACGAGCGTCGATCTCGCGCCCTTCGGCCTGTTCGGGCGACATGTAGGAGGGCGTACCGACGGTCTGGCCGGCGATGGTTTGGGGCGAGATGGGGAGCGTGGGCGCATCGCTGATGTCGCCCGCGGAAGGGGTTCGTTCGGTGAGTTTCGCGAGGCCGAAATCGAGAACCTTGACGAGCCCGCGTTCGTTGACCATGACGTTCCCGGGCTTGAGATCGCGATGAACGATCCCCGCGCTGTGGGCAGCGCCCAGGGCATCGGCAATCTGGATGGAGTAATTCAGGGTTTGGTCGATGGGCAGCGGGAGCCCGGTGAGCAGAGGGTCGAGGGTAGTTCCGGCGACGTATTCCATCGCGATATAGTCGACGCCGTTTTCCTCGCCGACGTCGTAGATGTGAACGATGTTGGGGTGATTGAGGGCGGAGGCGGCCTTGGCTTCCTGGGTGAAACGGGCGCGGGCCTGGGTGTCCACCTTGATATCGGAGCGCAGGACTTTGAGGGCGATGTAGCGGTCGAGGTGCGTGTCCAGAGCTCGGTACACGGTACCCATGCCGCCCTGCCCCAGTTCGTCCATCAAACTGTAGTGGCCCAGGGTCTGCACTATCTAAATCTGCACTATCTAAAAGAGATGTTCTATTGTATGATGCCCGAACAGCGTCATCGCGGCAGAGCGGCAATGGCGGCTTCGAGTTCGTCGAGGGCGCCGGCGAAGAAGTGGTCCTGGGCTTCGATGAGCTTGAGGGATTTGGGTTCGGCGAAAGTTTCGTAAGCTTTTTCGAAAACGGCGCGCGGCGCGAACTGGTCGTTGGTACTCAGGATAAAGTGTTTGGGGAGTTCGCACTCTTTGAAGTAATCGTAATGGCCTGGGGTGTAGAGAGACCCGGTGGGGAAGCCGACCGGGATGATGCGGCCAGGGCGCGGCGCTGGAGCGGCACAGCCGAGTCTTAGCGCCACGCGGGAGCCGAAGGAAAACCCCGCCATCGCGTAAGGCAGCGTCGGGTAGCGCTCACGGAGGAATTGCAGCGCGGCCCATGCGTCGTCGACTTCGCCTCGGCCATTATCGTGTTCGCCTTCGGAGAGGTTCACGCCGCGGAAGTTGAAGCGGAGCACCACGCTGCCGGATTTGCGGAGGCCTCGGGCCATGCGATAGACCACTTTGTTGTGCATGGTGCCGCCGTGCAGCGGGTGCGGGTGGCAAACCAGGGCCGCTTCGGTGGGGTCCGTTTCTTCGGGTTCTTCTAGGAGGGCTTCAATGCGGCCCGCGGGGCCGGGGATGAAGTGGGATTCGATTCGGCGGGGCATGGGGTTGGGTAGGAGTGGTGGACAGGCGGAACCGCCTGTCCTACCTAATTCGTTCGGAAGTTAGTGAACTGGAGCTCGATGCCGAAATCGGCGCCTTTAAGTATGGCGATAGCTTGTTGAAGAGTGTCGCGGTCCTTGCCGCTGATGCGGACTACGTCCCCCTGGATGGTGGGCTGGACTTTGAGTTTGCTGTCCTTCAGCTTCTTCACGATCTCGCGCGCTTTTTCGACGGCTATGCCGGATTGCAGGGTCACTTCCTGCTTGACCGTGGAGCCGGCGGCGGATTGTACGGTTCCGTAGACCAGGTTGCGAATAGGCACGCCTCGCTTGACCAGCTTGCCCTGCAGGATTTCGGTGACGGCTTTAAGCTTGAAAGCGTCGGCGCTCGCGAGGATGATCTTCTTATCCTTTTCTACCAGCTCGATTTTGGATTTCGAGTCCTTCAGGTCGTAGCGGGTGACGATTTCCTTGCTGGCCTGGCTGATCGCATTAATCACTTCCGGCATTTCTATTTCGGATACGACGTCGAAACTGTTATCTGGCATTCACAAGTAGTTTACAGAATGGCACGGTTCAGACCACCATCGATGGGTATGGTTGCACCCGTAATATAGGCGGCTTGTTCGGAGGCGAGGAAGGCGACCAGGGCGCCAAGCTCGTCGGGTTGGCCGAGACGGCGTGCGGGGATGGTTTCGGCCATGTGTTCCATGTTCATGTGGCGGACGCGGTCGGTGAGGATGATGCCGGTGGCGATATTGTTCACGGTTATGCCGAGGGGCGCGACTTCGTCGGCGAGGAGTTTCGCCATGCCGACTACGCCGAGGCGGCTGGCGGTGGAGAGGATGGAGTTGTTGAGGACGCTCTTGACGCTTAGGCTGAGGAGGTTGACGATGCGTCCGTGGCGGGCTTGTTTCATGGCAGGGAGGGCGAGGCGGGTGGCTCGGATGACGCTCATGAAGTTGAGTTCGAGGGCATTGTGCCATTGGGCATCGGAGAAGGATTCGAAGGGGGCGAAAGGCGGGCCTCCCGCGTTGTTGACAAGGATGTCGATGGAGCCGGCGGTTTCGAAGAGGGCTTCGAGTTGGACGAGGTTGGTGACGTCGGTGGCGATGGGAATTACCGTGGCTCCGGTTTCGGCTCGGATTTCGTTGGCGGTCTGTTCGAGGTCGGTTTGCGTGCGGGCGGCTATGGTAACGAGGGCTCCTTCGCGGGCGAGAGCGAGGGCGGAGGCTTTGCCGAGTCCTTTACTGGCCGCGAGGATGAGGGCGTGTTTGTTGGTGAGGCCAAGGTCCATGCTTTGATTGTTGAATATGCCGTGGCGTGTCTGGATCCTTTGGGGGGTGTTCCTCGCGCGGGGGTGCTTTTATTGCACGATGATGCCGCTTTGGGAGGGTTGGGATGAGTATGCGCATTTCGCTTATCTGCAGCATGCGGTTTCGACGTTTGCCCTGCCTCGGTTCGATGAGCCGATCTCGCGGGAGATCGATGAATCCATGCGGCTGGCTCCTTTGGGAGATGAGCTGCGATGGATTGGTCCGCCTTATCTGACGCATCCGCAGTGGTGGGCTTTGCCGGAGGCGGAGCGCGCGGACCGCGTGCGGCGTTTGGCGGCGATTCCTCCGGCCTGGGCGTTTGAGAAGGCAGAGCATCCGTTTGTGTTCTATGAGGCGCAGCAGCCTCCGCTCTATTACTGGATTTTGGCCCTGCCTCTGCGATTGATGGGTGCGTGGCATTTGTGGGGAAGGGTTCTGGCGATGCGGCTGCTAAGCATGGGTCTGGCTTCTTTGGCGATTCCTTTGACGTTCCTGGCGGGGCGAATTGCTTTCGATGAGTATCGGGCTGTTTTGTGCGCGGGATTGCTCGCCCTGGCTCCTGGGTTTGCGATTGATGCCTCGCGGGTGGCCAACGATTCTTTGGCGATTGCTTTGGCCGCTTTGCTGTGCTGGCTGGTGATGAAGCGGTCGGGCTGGCTGGTTATTGGATTGGTGCTGGGCGCGGGGTTATTGGCTAAGAGTTACTTCATAGGTCTGGTGTTAGGTGTTGTTTTGTTGGGCTATTGGCGCAGCGCGGGTTTAGGAGTGTCAGTAGCTGTCTGGTGGTATGTGCGGAATGTGTTGTTGGGTTATTCGGCGGCGGGATGGCAGGATCAGGCTTCGATTTCGAAAATGCTCGCAGCGCTCACGGCGGTGAACTGGATCGACGCGGCTCGGGTGACGGCTCAGTCGTTTTTCTGGTTTGGCGGATGGAGTTTTTTGACTCTGAAATCGTGGATGTATGCCGTTGTGAATTTAGTGGGAGCGGTGGCGGCGGTTCGGGGATTCAAGCGTGAAGTGCGGGTTCCGTGGGTGTTTGTAGGCTGCGTTTTCGCGGAAATGGCTTACGGGGTATTGAATTACCAGGCATCGCATGGAATTGGATCGTTGCCTGGCTGGTATGCCTGGGTAGTGGGCGGGATGATGGCGATGATTATCGCGGCGGGCGGCGGGCGCGGCATCTGGTTCCTGATCGTCGCTTTGGCGACGATCGACGTTTATGGCGCGAGCGTAATGGCCCGCCATTATCATGAGGGACTGGTTTGGCTGTGGCTGGTGCCGATTAATTCGGCGGGTCTGGCCGTTTGGCTGCCGGGTTTCCGTCGAGGAAGTGCTTTTCAGACGCGATGTTAGAGTGGCTTCATGAACACAGCCGAAGGATTCCAGCACCCTGGACTTCCGGGATAGCACCGCTTCCTTGACCCGTCTTGGGCTTCCGGCGCTCTCTTCGGGGGTCGTCCGTGGCGACCGGAAACATGGGGGCCCAGGCCAGAGCCGCAACCAAATTGAACGCGTACCCGAGCAACGCAGCTTTCGCTGCGTGTCCCTTCCGGCCAGGGATTCGTCGCGGGCTCTGGCTGCTATCGATGTTTACTGGCGCGGGGGGCTGATTTGGCTCTGGCTTGTGCCGATTAATTCAGCGAGTCTGGCGGTTTGGCTGCCGGGTTTCCGTCGAGGAAGCGCTCAAACCAGTAACACTGCCACTTGAGGCTTTCGACAAGGTGTTTAGGTTCGCCGGTGCGAGTCAGGTTGTG
>Ga0302319_10011665_pt1 | contig 16659 bp, 15 predicted proteins | sample Bog_T0_2_FD_203319 | JGI IMG/M metagenome (GOLD analysis project Ga0302319, IMG submission 203319) | Peat permafrost microbial communities from Stordalen Mire near Abisko, Sweden - Bog_T0_2 | ecosystem: Environmental > Terrestrial > Soil > Wetlands > Peat | place: Sweden: Abisko, Stordalen Mire...
TGGAGACGGGGACTATACCCACGAAACCTATGCCAGAGAACAGATTCTCAATGACAAGTGGGACCAAATTCTTAGTGCTTGTCAGCGTCATCTTCAGGAGGCCCATGAGGAGGAGGATGACAACAACCCAGGAGAAGTGGAAGAGGAATGGCAGAAACTTCACTCAGTGAAGTATGATGAGCCTGAATTCCCGATGGAAGACGTATTCTACACCCTCATCTGGGGTTATGTGTCTCTGGAAGAGTGTGATGCCATTTTTAATGGCGAGTATGACATGTTCAAGAACGAAGTCCGAGAGTTCTTCATGCGATTTTACAACCAAATCCGGGTTGTAGACAAAAACTTTGAAGTGTGGCGACTCACTCCAAGAAATCTTGACACCATCATCGATTGGGTATTTAATGAGAGTGGACTGGAGGAGTCTGACTTGACCCAAATGAAGGATGAGGTTTACATTGAGCAGTATGAAGGTGGCAGAAAATATGCGGGGATCCCCATCGGGGATATTCTCAATATGAAAAATCCAGGTGAAGTCTGGCGGTACCAGGGGATGACAGTTGCCTCCAAGCAGGCTGCGATGGTTCAGCTTCCTCATGACCAGGAGGTCAAGCTACCCCTATATATGCTGAAGAAGCTCAAGCAGATGGCTTACATGTTTGACCCCAGGGCTGACTTCCGTTTTGTTGGTGGTTGCGTCAGAGACATGCTACTTGACCGTAAGCCAAAGGACTTTGATGTGGTTACCAACACAACGGCAGAAACGTTGCAGCAAATGGGTCTGGAGAATGTGGGGAAGGCTTTCCCTGTCTACCTTTACCAAGATCCAACCTATGGCCAAATTGAAATCGCGGTGGCCCGTTCCGAAGAAAAAAATGGGGTGGGTCACAAAGATTTTGATGTTACTCCAACCGGCAACTTCGAAGACGACATGGTTCGCCGGGACCTAAACGTGAACGCCATGTCGGTGGATGCGGACGGCAAGCTGTTCGGACCTCCTGAAGCACTGCAAAATATCAAGGATAAGACCCTCCAGAACGTCAGTGAGAAGTTTGCTGAGGATGCATTAAGGGTATATAGGGCGGCTCGTTTCAGTGCCCAATTTGGGTCTGAGTGGAAGGTGAGCCCCCAACTGGTAGAAATGATGCGGCGGATGCAGCCAGAACTACAATACCTCCCGGCTGATCGTATCCGAGAAGAGACCAAACGTGCGCTTGTCGGCAAGGTTCCGATGCGGTTCTTTGAAGTGCTACGTGAGGGTGGGTGCCTAGAACCCTGGTTTAGTGAATTCGAGCAGAATTGGGACAGTATAGCTAAATCAGTCAATTATGGTCATCAGAATGGTTGGGATTTTGATATGCAGATGGTGGGGATTGAGTCTCTGCTTCCCGTTCCGGATAGTCTGAACAACCGGCTGGGCCTGTCCAACCAAATCAAACAAGCGGCTCAGTTTGTTAAAAAGAACCGGGAAAATATCCGGCAAGCCAAGTCTTTGCCAAAAGATGCGGTAGTAAACATCATTCAGTCTGGGTCCAGGGGGGCGTTTGACTTCTCCCAGTTGTTGGACTGTGCGCTCTATGGGGCTAACCAGGAGTCCAAATCCTACCTGCTGAGTTGTGCGGCGGCAATCAAGAACACCGATATGACCGGTGTGACGAGCCGCAATGAAGCTACAGAGCGGCTGGTTGGGGCTATCTCAAAAATCGGAAGGGTCAAGAAAGCGATGTCGGCCCAGCAGGCTGTAAATGAAGCCGCTCAACAAATTGGAAGAGAACTTGCAAAAAGACCCAAGCCGCATGAGACTCCGCAATTTAAGGCGTGGTTCGGTGATTCCAAAGTTGTCAATAAGGACGGAACCCCAAAACGAGTCATGCACGGAACCACCAATGAATTTGACCAATTCTCTATGAGTAACGCATACACGGATGGCTGGTATAGCAAGGGAATATATTTTACCGATTGTGAAGTGGATGCGAGTCAGTATGCAGATATCAATTGCCGAGATTTGGCTGGAAAAATTGATGAGGTTGCAGAAGACTTGATGAGTGATGGGGGAGATTGGGAAGAAGAGATGGGGGAAGAGCACGAAGACAACCCCAAAGCTATCCGAGAGCTTGCCAAGAAAAAAGCATGGGAAATGTTAGGTGGGACTCATCAGGGGGCCGTCTACCTCACTTACTTGAAAATGGAAAACCCAGTCATCGTAACACCAAAAGGCGGAACCTACTTGGGTGGGGATGGTGGCCCTGACCCGGAGAATGAAGATGAGTGGGTAGATGGCCCTGAAGTTACCAAACTCTATGAGGCGGTACAGGCTGCTTGCTCAGAGTCAGACATACGAGCAGACCGCATATGGGAAGAATTGGTGGAGAAGTTGTTAGAGGGCTGCTCTGCTTATGAATTTGAAAAAGCTGTAAGAGGAAATGATGAAAGTGCGGATGCTCAAGGAGGTGCAGGCGCTCTTATCTCTGCTATCTACCGCTACATGGGGTTCGATGGGATAATCATGGATGCGAGTGCTCAATTTCTAAACATGAGAATGGCCCCTGGCACTCGCCATTACATCGTATGGAATCCCCGTCAAGTAAAATCAGCCATAGGAAACAAGGGGACATTCGACCCCTCCAGCCCTTTGCTTACCGCTTCAGTGAAGCCCCGAACCGAAGGTGGTGGGTTAAACGTAGACCCCGTGGAGGGGATGGTGAATGAGGAGACACCAAACGCTGAAAAGGTTACTCCTCCGACTCAAGAGGAAGAGGACTTAGCCAAGTCACTGGCGGATAGGCGCATCAGTCCAGCCGCCCAAAGCAGTGTGCTGAAGCCCGGTGAGGTTGACCCCCACAGTCACGCTACTAGCCAACCGGACCTTCAGAAGATGATGGAGAATGAGAAGTTTGAGTATAATGTCAACCTAGCGGTAGATAACTACCCCAACTTTAAATATATGCGAGAGGGCCGTTTCCAGAAGTTTGATGCTCATGAAAAGGCTGAAGAGATCATCAACCACATGGCTGCAAACCTCATCTGGCTGTATAAGACTTGGGATAAATCCCTAGCGGATAGGGCTAAATTATGGTACGTGGGAGGCAATCGCATCATTCACAGGTGGGCGGAGAAGTTCCATCTGGAGCCACACAAGGTGGCGGCTGTGGTGGCGGCGATGTCCCCCCAGGCTCACTGGTTCCAGAACGTCACCACCGCAGAACGTATCATTGAAGCGTTGGTAGAGTTGAAAGACTTCCGCTGGGATTGGAAGATGGATCGGGTGGCCCTGCATCGCAACTGGACCCCGGATGACCTGGAAGATGACATGAAGGAAGCGGTTAGGGCCGGAGAGTCAGAGGAGGGTGGCAAGAAGAAAAAGGAAAGTGCCAGGAAACCCAAGAAAACCAAGGAGCCCAAGCTGAAGTGGTCTACAGCGTTGGCCATTCCTCTGCTTCGTGGTAAAACTCTCAACGAAGTGCTAACAGAAAATACCCCTGAATCAGGTCGAGAGTATTTGGCTTCCGTATGGATCAGGGCTTGGGCCGAAGGACATACGGATAACAAGCTTCGTGAAGTCACTCCGGAAGGGAATTTTGGAGATTGGTTCAAAACTGGGAAACAGAATGCTAAGGTTCGCTGGAACAGCTTCGCCGCCATCTCCAAGGCTGTCCGAATCCTTGAATCAGAATCGGTCAGTGATGTATCTAAATTGGTTGGAACGAATCATAAGGTGCGGTCATTCTACAACAATCTTATCGCCCCAATGGCTGATGAGGGTGATGTAACGATTGATACCCATGCGGTTGCGGCGGCACTGATTCGCCCGCTGAGTGGTGCGGCGGTAGAAGTCGCTCATAACTTTGGCACCGGTTTCAACCCTAAGAAAGACAAAAATGGCAAGGTGTGGGTATGGGATGATGATGAGGGCGAATATGTCGAGGGTGACCCCGATATGGAGAAGATTCCAGGTCCGAGTAATAGTTCAATCACAGGTCTGAACGGACTCTATGCTCTTTACGCTGAGGCATACCGTAGAGCCGCGAAAGACCCTGCGGTGGGCATCCTACCCCGCGAACTCCAGTCAATCACCTGGGAGGCCGTCCGGGCACTTTTCAGCCCTGCGGACAAGCGAGACAAGAAGTTCATCCGTATTGCAAATGAGATCTGGGCCTCACACGATCCAGAAGATGGAGGGCTCAATGCCGAACAAGCTAGGGAAAAAATCACCGCTGTTATCAAAGAACGAAGGGGCGGAAAAAACGTCTTCGAAACCCCAAGCTGGGTCGGATCCGATCCTATGCTTCATGCAGACTCACAAGATTCCTCTTACAAGAGAGGCGTATCTGGGGATGGCATACCCGGATCACAAGCCGGGGGCATTACTCCCACCGGAATTGGAGGCGGAGCTTCCCGAACAACTGCGAGCAAAATAAACTCCTCTTTGCTGATAAAGATTGGAGCGTTGACGTTCAAACATGAGCACAGGGACCAGCGGTTTGGCCAGAATTACTTCACACTGTTCGCCCTCAACGGAAGATTCTGTGTGGGAGAGATTCGTTATTCCATCTATGAGGGCTACCCGTGGATTGATAGCATCGACATTGGAAACCAAGCTCTGACTACTCTAGAGGCCAGGAAACTGATGTCCGAGCGGTTACGCAAAGCTGTGGATCCAAGAGAGTATGTGGGTCACGAGATGCTCAAGTATCTCCAAAAGCTATATCCTGATATGGACCTCCATGTTGAGAAAATGGATGCGGCTCAGGGGCTGTTGTTTGACGAAAAAGAGACTGAGTTTGCCCCTCTGATGGATGAAAAGGAACAGCTAACCAAAGAGCAGCAAGTGGTAGACCAAGCCCTAGAAGAAAATGCTCAGGAGGGGGACTCTATAAAATGGTCAGAGAAGTACGAGAAACTCGTGGAACGGTGGAACCAGATTGACGACCGTCTTCACGAAATAGAGGATGAGCTAAACGTCTATCCCACTCCAGTAAGGCAGAAACGTCTTATCAGAACAACGTAATTCGCAATCCTTTATTGAACTGTTTGGAGCCCCACATGTCCGAAGTCATCACTCTTCTCGCCTCATTGGCTTCTCCGTTGATCCATAAAGAGGCAATCAGCGAGAGGAAGATAGAGTTTCTGGCCGGTCCTAATCGATACGGCCCTAAGCTCTACCACTATGTGACGACCCATAATATGGTCAATCTGATGGATGAGACACTGGGAGACGAGGAAGACCAGAAAGAAGCTAAGAAGCAGAATGAGCAGATGCTTAATGCAAAATATGCTCAGATTTTGACCGGAGTGGCTGCGGCTGACCCTACGGATGGCATCAACAAGAATGATTTCACCGAATGGCTGCTGAAGATATGGCTGGCCATGGATGATGGGCAGAAAAATCAATGGAAGGAAGACACAGAATCAATAAAACAGAATCTGACTGATTTTACTGATCTCCGTAAAAGTCCTGAGTGGAAGAAGCAAGACCTCCCCACCGACCTAAACCGGTTCTCTGATTTGGCAAATCTGAGAAGCACCTTGACAAAGTTCAACTCCGCTTCAGATATCTACACCCTTCCTGAACTAAGCCCAGAGGGGGCAACAATTATCTATCAGGACAAGACGTATATTTTATGGCAGGTAACTAGTGCAGAAGACCTATCTGCTCTCTCTCGCTTTCCCCCAAACAATGAACCCGCATGGTGTACCAAAGACGTAGGCACTGCCACCAAGTATCTATCCACCGGCCCCAATTATGTGGCGTACAAGAACGGCGACCCTTTCTTCCAACTTGATCCCGCAAAGGACGAACATAACAATGAAAGCAAGGCGCAGTTCATGAGTCGAAACAACTCCCATATGTACGGGACCAAGCTGATGAACCCGGAGTGTGCGGAATTGATTGAAAAAGCCCTAGCTAAGGGCACAATGAACGACCGGGCCAGGGCAGATCTGACTAAAACGATGGGGTGCTATCAGGTCCCTAATCTGGATGCGGCTGAGACGTTCTCTTATCTGCAAGAGTATGTTATGGTCAATGGTGGTAATGTAAAGAAGGACAAGAAGTTCTTGGATGTCGAGGAAAAGTATATTCGTCCCAGATACGAACTTTTAGAGCCAGATGAACTCAGAGAGTTGACTAATCGTTACGCTCGTACCGGAGAGGCGGTTGCCCCCTACTACGAGGCTAATAAGAACGTGGTTGAAATTGCAAAGAAAATTGATAGAACTGAATCCTACACTGACTTCGTTAAGTCCATGAGCACCCCCGATTCTGATCCCAACCACCTCACATCGGCAGAATATGGGTTAGCCTTCAGAATTGAACCGTTGTTCAAGAAGGTGTTTGCCCTTTTCTCTAAGGAATATGACTGGGATGAGAAGTTTGCTCAGTTTAGAGCGGCTGTAAAAGAAGGAAGCGAGAAAGCGGTAAGTGAGGGCGAGGCTCTGGTAGGTTTGTTGAACAGCAAGTTTCCCTCATCCACCTATAGTTATAACAACGCTGATGGAAATGTGAGTGGGTTTACCGTGCAACTTATGGGTGAATATGGGGCTCACGGGATGCAGACTAGGGATTTCACAAGAAATACGGCGGTTCAGCCCTATATCAAAATGATAAAGAACATGTTCCGTCCCTTTGTGAACCAAGCCTGGGAGAAGGCGGTTGAGCGGGCAAAAGCAGAACCAGAATACGGCGTAGCATACAGACTATTGAAGGATGCAGGGGACATCTACAAACGTAGAGTTTCCGGAGATGGGGGTGCAGAGGAACGAGCTTCTGCCGCTATCGGACAGGCTCTGAAGGATATCCAAGCTCCAGCCAGAGAGAAGCTTGACGCAGCCCTAGCGGGATTCACTAAACTGAAGGAAGTGGCAGCCTATGGGAGAGAGAACTTCCTCAACGGTAGCCCCTTCAAAATTAGGAAAATCCCCACCTGGGCGCAGCCCTCTTTCGAAAAGAAGATCACTGAAATTGAACTCCTGACTGAAAGAGCGATGGAGGATAAGCTCCAAAAAGTGGATCGAGGAGAAACAAAAATTCGGACAACTCCAAAGCGGGAGTATGAGTTCTGGAAAGATAACCATCGGGATAAGGATCTCCCCGATCCCACTGATAAGGTTTTGGAGTGGGTCATCAACTCCCCCTCATTTGATGACCGTAACATCATGGATACATTGACTGAAATGAAAAATATTTCTGCGGTGGGTGAGGCATGGGTGCTTGAGAAGGCACGTTACCTCAGTAACTATAATCTCAATCAGTATATGATGAGGTTCCACCCTAAACGGTGGCCTGAGCTTGAGAGAGACTATCCGGCCATCCTGGATAACGAGGAATATATTGATCGAGTGTACGAAAAGAATGAGCGAATCCCTCGTCAGGAAGAGACCCTCATAGAGAGGGCGGGACGGAGAAGAGGGCTCACTAATGCGATTGAGTATATCAAGGAGCGGATGAATGGGAAGCCATGGCCCGAGCTTGAAGCAGCCACAGCTAAAGCATTTAATGAAAGAAAATGGGGAACCGATTATGACGATGGACCCGTAGATATAGCCAGCGGAATACTCCAATACATCGCTGAGATAAAGAAAAGTCGATGGAAAGAAATTGAAGACAAGATGTTTGAAAACCAGAATTGGGGCTACAAATATCTGTTCCAAGTGCTTGGTGCGGATGAGGCGTCTAAACGGCTCCGCAAACTCTTGGACGAAGAGAGTGATCAACTCCCACGGGGCGAGAAGCAGTCCAGACTGCATCAAGTCCTCTTTGCCAGAGTAATGAATTATAAGGAGAAAGCATGAAAAACAATGACAGAATGACCATCCCAGCAAAGGGCTATATTCGAGTGTTCGAAGAAGCTAACCCAAGCAACACAATATTTGCGGAGCATAACACTGTGTGCTTGAATACACAATATTTGTTCGCCAGAATGATGGCTAACATCAGTGATCCGGTTGCGGGTGTGTGGGGGCTGGCGATTGGAGCCGGTGCGCCTGATTGGCCGCTGAACAACCAGCCTGATGCGTTGCCTACCCAGCAGAACATCATCACCCCAATTCTTCGCAAGCCGTGCAGCTATATTCAGTTCGTGGATGAGAATCTGAATGTCATTCCAAACGAGGGCTATTCCAACATAGTTGATTTTCAGACAATTCTGAATGCTACGACCGATTCAATCAACACTCCGATCAGGGAGCTTGGGCTTATCGGTGGGGGAAGCACCGCCTCGTCTACCACCCTCGGGGCCGCCCCCTTCTTCAACAACGCCACTCAGGCCAGCATCAACGATACGAACACCGCTATTCTGATCAATTACAAGACTCTCCCACCCCTAGTTTTACCAGCGGGTATTAATTTTATTATGTCATGGGTCCTGCAATTCTGACTAAAAAACGAACTTTCCGAGTATTAATATACAAAGGAGTTCGTTATACCAAATTCAAACTATTTTAAATTTGTTGAGGTCACGGCTGAACAAGTGGGTAGCTGCTATCTGTGTGGCGGTGCTGGAAATTACTACCATGCTGCTAAAAGGTTGTACTGTTGTCATCAAAAGGCTAGGGAATGTCTAGGTTACAGACTTATGCAATCAAAAAATACTACAGCCCATGCAGTCTCTATTATGGATTTGGAAACCAGAGCGAAAATTCAAAAGGAAAGACATGCCAAAGGGCAGAAGGAGCGGCAAGCAAGGAGGAGTGCTGAGTTGCCCTCTGAGGGCCAACTATGCGAAAATGGCTGTGGATCTCTGGCTAAGTTTCATCTGATGAAATCGGTCAAGACAAATACGGGGCAGGTTCTTCATTGGTATTGGTGTTGTTCAGATCATTACAAGAAGTGTCCGGCTAAGTGTGCTCATTCTGAAGAAGAGAGAAGAAAAACTTCATTGGAACGGTACGGCGTGGAGCACCATACACAGGATCACTCTTTCATTGAGAAAAGAGAGCAAACCTGTCTTAACCGCTATGGAGTGGCTAATCCCATTAGTCTTCCTGAGTTTGTAGCTAAAAAACAGGAGACTGAAATTAGCAGGCATGGATCCTTAAAATCTGGGTATGAAAAAAGAAAAGCTGTGCTCCAAAAAATGTTTGGAGTGGACAACGTATTTCAAATTCCTGGGATGGGTAGGCGTATTCAGGAGACAATAAATGCTCGTTATGGGGGACACTACGCAAAAAATAAAAAATGGAAAGAAGGTCAGAGAATAAAGACGGGGTATGAACATCCCCGCCAAAATCCGGAATGCGAAGCTAAGCGAGCTTTGACTTGTGTGGCTCGTTATGGAGTTACCGCCCCTTATCAATCGGCAGAGATTCGTGCAAAAGGAGAGGTAACAAATATTAACAAGTATGGAGTGCCTTACCCGCTTCAGTCTCCCATATTCTTTCACTCCAGATTAAAGTTAGGTTATGCTCGTAAGACGTTCACTTTTCCTTCTGGAAAGACTATCCAAGTCCAAGGATACGAGCCTTTAGTTATTCAAGAGTTGTTAGATTCGGGCACTTCAGAAGCTGATATTTTAACCGGAATTGACTGCCCTAGTTTCTTCTATGAATTCAAAGGAAAATTACGTAGGTATTACCCTGACATTTTTATTAAATCCAAGAACCTAATCATTGAGGTAAAATCAGTGTACACTTATCAAAAAACTTTGGCTATGAACCACGCCAAAGCACAAGCAGTCAAACAGGCTGGCTATAATTTTGAGTTCCATATCAAGCATTCACAAAAACTGAGCGAAACCGCAATACTCAAGCCTTAAGTGAAGGAACTGGGATGCCATTCAAACTACTCTTCAAACATGCTTTCCTCCTCAGCGCAGCCGCTTCGGAAGCTAGGCAAAAGGCACTGGCGAGCAAGTATCATGCTACCCCAGAGGCTGTTAAGCAGCTTGCAGATATTGACCCCACCAACAATGGAACCTACACAGAGTTCCTGGTTAGGGAGTTTACAAAGGGTAGATTGGGTCTTAATCAGATGGCTTTAGAAGAGGCGCATGAATCACTGGTCAAGTTCAACCGATTAAAGAACTCCCAAAAGTTCAAGGCTATGCCCGACACCCACACAGATATCTTGGCGTATGATTGGTACACATTTACAGCCCAAATGGCTGAGATGGACCGGGGACAGCTATCTAAAAAAGAGCAAAAGAGGGAAGTAGAGCGGAGACGGCAAGAGTATCTGAATAACGGCTGTGAGCTTCTGACAGAGCAGAGGGGCTACGCTTTTTTTAAAGTAACTACTCCAGAGGCTGCAATGCTAATGGGCAAAGGCTCCCATTGGTGTACAAAAAATGAGAACTACGCCAGAACTTACCTAGCTAGAGGCCCACTTTATGTAATCGTGCAGGCAGAGGTGGGTGGGACTTACGGCTCAGATCGTTACGCTCAATTTTCTATTCCAACTAGTGCGGACGACATTGAACACTTTGAATGTCAGGATGTAGATGGGAATGACTTTGGAAAGAAAGAAGCGGAAGGGCATCTCTACTATTTTAACGATGGTAACTACTGGTGGCTCGTAGAAGTGTTGGTCAATTATGACAAGACCCTAGCTCACTGGGTAAACGAGGGCTTTGTATTCAACGATTGGGATGACGCGCATCCGTATGACCAATGTGCGTATTGCGAAAAATACATAGATGAGGATTCTCCTGACGCATATTACACAGATGACGGCCCCTTCTGTAGCAGGAGTTGCTTTGTATCTAACTACTCAGATATAATAGGGCAAGAGGTGGAACGCCTCTATCATCCTGATATGTCACAAAATGAAAAAATTGATGCGGAACTAGAATTTTATATCAATAGCCCTGAATCTCCTGAGCGTGATTACTTCCAACTTATAGAAAAAGCAAGAAAGATTAAACAGCCAGAGACAGCAGATGAGAAGTGGACATTTGATACTCAGTTAAACAACGCGCGAGGCGGAGCCCGCGCAACTCAAGCCGATATTGACAGAATCATTCCTGGCTTGAAAAAAGAGGATGCGGAGCGGGTCTACGCCTATTTAAACGCACTAATGGGACAACGGAAAGATTTGGACGCACTTAGAGCGGATGCGGTTGATCACGTGGAGAGGATGCTAAATCCTGACAATATGGATGTAGAAAAAATTCTTCGTGAGGGTGGGTATCTCGATTCACAACCAAAGGCTAGCTCCTTACTCAAGAAAAGGGCTAGAATGAAATTTTTGGCTAAGCCAACGGAGGAGCCCGAACTCTCAACCATTTCCTCTAATTACCCAATCCCCCCGGAGATCCGGACTGCCGCGATGGCGTTAAAATTGGAGTTTGAAAATATCAAACGAGGGCAAAAATGGCCATCGGAAAACGGACTTGTTGACTCTTTTTTGAAGGGGTCTGAAGTCTGGAAGAAGTTATCGAACGACCTTAACTCTCAAAACAGACGACTTGTCTTACAGGAACTAAGCCGCGAGGACATCCAAAGAGGACACGCCAATGTCAGACACAATTCGCAAATGGGTGATGGAGATTCAAGACGATGAGGACATGATCCGCATCCTGCTGGTCGGAGAGAAGCAAGCGGAGCTTAAGTACATAGCGATGTCTCAATTTGATGCGGCTGAATTGATTTCAGCCCTGGAGTGGGTTGATAGCTTCCGCAATGGCATGGTGGGGATCCCCAAACCAGCCAGAAAGAAGCGAGCACCAAAGCCAAAGCCTAAGATGGTGATTCTGGAACTTGAAGAGAGGAATCAGAAGCCGCAAGATTAGCCTTTTTCAATCGAGCCCTTAGTTTCGCCGTCTCTTTCCGATGGCAGCCCAGGCAGAGGGTGCGGAGGTTTTCTTCTCCACATTGATTTTTGTTCTCGGAAACGGGTATGATGTGATCAATATCATAGAAGGTGGACCTCCCATGGGTATTCACCCATTCCATATTGCGAAGGTCGAAGAACTCCATTTCCAGAGCCCTCTGAGCATGACGGTAATTCTGGTAGCCTGCATAGATGGGTTGCTGTTGAAGTTCCTGAATGTGTTCTCGAACATACCGCCTAAGTCTGCTTACGAATCCCTTACAGTCCAATCCACAAATCTGACAGATGTATTTATCACGTTTGGCAATATAGATTCGGATGTAACTAGCACTAGAGCGAATGTTGAACTCGTGTACACACTCATCCGAACAAAAAGTTCTCCGCTTTGCACTCAAGCGGTGAACGTCTAACCCACACCACCTACAAAGTTTAGCCTCTTTCGCCCTCTTGTAAGACTCAGCCTTTTGTTCCGGGGTAAGAAATCGAGCCATTTTTACTCAGGTTCAGTCGGGGTATCAAATGGAATGACTTCCAGATCACCCTGAACCTGCATCTCTCCCATGCATGAGTCAACGTAGTATCCAAAGTAACTGGTCTTCTGGAAACTACGACCATCCGGAGTGAGCCGGAAATACCCTTTTAGTGGAATGTCTTGAAATTTCATATGTCTACTCCTTCTTATTAATACTCATTTTTTCATTGACTCTAACCTGCCAGTCACAGAACCACTCCTGAAATCGCATCGAAGGACCATATCGAAGGACCATATCGCGGCAAGCCAGAGGGGCCAAAAAATCCATTCGAAAATGCTCATACTGCTCCTGTTGGAATGAAAAAGGGGCCATGAGGCCCCTTTCAATATTGCCTACCCTACTTATTACTCAATCTGGCACCGAGTCAGAAGGGTCTGCTTGGTGCCTTTGTAGTCGGTGTGGTCTTTGACGGTGCCCTTGACGCTGTAGGTCTGGCCGATCGCCATGGAGGGGTTGGAGGTGGCCTTCCAGACGATGCAGTTGCCCTGCTCGTCGTTGAAGATGAACATGGTCGTGGTGCCGTAAGCCGTGTCGTAGGAGTAGATGTTCTTGACGGTGAGGGTCAGGACAATCCGCTCACCCTTGGCAGCCACGTAATTGCTGACGGTGCGAGCCTGGGGGGCCTGGGCAGCCTTCAGTTCGGCCTGAGCCTTCTTGACCGCATCGACCCACATCTTCGTCGCATAAGCGACCAAACCTTTGTAGCGGAGCGACTGCGCGAGGATGGCAACCCGGCAGTTGTGCTCGAACTCGGACAGGTTGTCCTTCTCCATCCAGAAGTCCACGACCGTCTCCTGAACACTCACGATACCGGTATGCTTCAGCCAAACGGAGCACTCTTCCTTGGCAGCGTAGTAAGCGGCCCGTTCCTTGGCATCAGCGAAGCTGCTGAGGGGGCTGGTCAGGTAATCCGCATAGTCGGCACTGCTCTGGCTCATGTTCTCATCAGCCTGCTTCTTGGTGACGAAGCCCTTGGTGGAGGCGATCCAAGCGATGGTGGAGATGAAGGAAGCGGTGTCATCATAGCTCTTGCGGCTCCCACCGTCCATGCCCCAGTCATCGCTGTCCAGGATGGAGTGAACGTGGTAGGAGGTGCTGAGGATCTTCGCAACGTCCACGCCGAAGTAGAGGTCAACGCAGGTGTCGCCAATCTGCTTCTGGGTGCCAGTGGGGTCGATGACGATCCAGGAGCCCTTGCGGTTGCGCCTGAAGCCGCAGTGCTGGCATTCGATGGCAGCGGTGCGGTAGGCGTCGAGGTTGCCCTCGTAGCCACCGATGCGGGTGACCATGTTGAGCCCTTCAACGTTTTCGATACGAGCCACGACCTGGGTGCCAGCGATGCGAACCAGTTCCTCGGGGACGGTGATCTCGGCATCGAACACCACGTAGGTGATGTTCTGGCCACCCTCGGTGGTGCAGTTGACCTTGCGGGGGGTGACGGAGGTGACGACCAGGGTGGACAAGCCCATCTTCACCAGGGGCTTGTTGGCCTTGGCGACCAGTTCGTTCATGCGGGATTCAGAGCGGAAGGTGAAGGGCATGGGGTTATCTCCTCTACCTTAAGTATACCACGGGTAGAGGAAGTATGCATTAAATTTTATTAATTTTCTGGTGGATGCGCTTTGGCCCACTGTGTGTTCAGGAGAGCTTTGTAGCGCAGCCAGCAGTGATCATAATCCACCCGAGCTTGAACGTCAGTCTGGAGTTGGTCCTTTGGAGTGTAGGACATGAGACCACAGCGAGTGAGTCTGTGCTGCTTCATCCGATCCGCTATGGCCATGAAATAGAGCCAGCAAATCAGAACTCCAGCAAAGGTGAGAATGGCCCATGAGATAACACTTGTCATCCTATTCCTCCTCCTCTTTGTTCCCATAGAAGTGGCTAATCAGTCCACTCAGCACCAGCATCACTCCAAAGCTGATCCATCCAAACTCTGCACGAGTTAGGAGGCCGATGGCGAAGCTAATGATGACTCCACCCCAAAAAATGGCTTGTTGATTGCTGTCGTTCATACTACTTCCTTTCGAGACCGATGTCTTTGACACCGAAGATGTTGCGGGCGCAGTCACAGCCGATCCACATTCCGATGTGCCCGATTTTGCGATCATCCGCTTCGATGGGCACGAACATACCGGAGGGAATGTGCTTGCCACAGGCTTCACAGTTGCAGTTCAGGCCGCTGAAGCGGGTAACCCGATGCAGAGTGCCAGGGGTCCATGCTACGTAGTAAGCCTTGTCTAGCAGAGAAGCGTTCCCATCCCGGCTCATCATGAGTTGGCCGAAATTGGGATTTTTGCGATCAGCGATACGGCGAGGGACCAGATTGTATTTAATCTCCGCCATCTTAATGGAGGGGAGGTCCACCCGCAGATCCATCTCCTCCAGGGTGGTAGTGACACGAGGGGAGAGACCGATGTCAGTGATGACGGGCTTGGGGCGGGCTTCGTCCAGAGCCGCACAGATGATGCCCTTCTCTTCGCACAACGCCACCCACGCCTTGACGAACGCCATGGAGTGCTTGCCACGGATGAGCTTGCCATCCTGGTTGGTCATGGTTTCGAGCCGATTGGCGATGTGGTCAACCCCACAGTGGGGGGTGGAGCCGAACCGGAGGCACATCTGGAGGGCGAATTCGGCGTCATGGTCGGGGTTCTCGACCGTTTCGGGCCAAAGCTGGTCGCCGTAGCCCAGGACCATGTTGCCGGTCTTCGTATAGCTGCTGGTCTCAGGGGTGTGGATGCCGACACCTTGACCGAAGCCAACGTTGGCTTTGATGGAGCCACGAGGCACCCAGGCGTCCTGAGCGGCGGAGACGTTGATGATATCCACGGACTCATCGAACTTCTTCAGCCACGCACCCTTTTTTTCGTTGCGGATGATGGCGACCAGTTCAGGGGACAGACCGTTCATGGGTAACTCCTCCACAATTAGTATACCGCACAATAGGGGAGTTTGTATAGAGAAATTTAAAAGTTTGGAGCGGGGTCCCAAAGAACAACGCTCATCACCACAAAACCGGGCTTCTGTTCAAAGTCAGTAATGTAAGTGACACGCGCATATTGGGCATGTCCGGTGTAGTTCTCCCCATCCCACTCACGAAGCAGGAGCATATCCCCCTTCTGAAAGTTACGGTCGTTCTGGCGGATTTCAAACCGCTTCATTTCAGTGATGATTTCATCATAGAATTGGGGGAGGGTCTTTAGTTCATGGTACATTAAGGCTCCGGCATGATAATGTAGCAACTGAGGGGGTCGGGATTAGTCCGATTCAGATTGTTAGCTTCTTCCTGAGCCTTCTCCGAATCTTCAAAAACCAACCCAGTGGGGTGGTGGTAATCCCAATAGTCAAGTCTAACTACTCGAAAAGCCATGTCTTCTCCAGAACGGTTGGATCTTTGTCGATGCCCCACACTAGACACTTTACGCCATGCATCTGGACATCAGCCCGCGATGGGCGAGTTATCGATCGGCAGGATTGCCGGAGTGGTGTATCGGGCGAGTTCCGCCTCCAGTTCTGCGACCCGGTTGAGCCCATCCTGCCGGGCCTGCTTATGGGTTTGGACAGGTGCGGTTTAGAATTCCTATAAGTCAAGCGAGCGGATGTAGTAATCCCTACTTAAGCCCCACTTGCTCACCATTAACTGGACCGGTGCTACACGGCCTTATGCAGCAGTTCGGGCTTGATTTCCGGGCACTCCGGAAAATAGCGACGAATGATGTCTGACTGGGCGTCCCGTGCGGCGTCCCCTGCGGCGTCCCCTGCGGCGGCCCCTGCGGCGGCCCATGCGTCCCGTGCGGCGGCCCATGCGTCCCCTGCGGCGTCCCGTGCGGCCCATGCGGCGGCCCATGCGGCCCATGCGGCGGCCCCTGCGGCGTCCCGTGCGTCCCGTGCGGTGTCCCGTGCGGCGGCCCCTGCGGCGTCCCGTGCGGCGGCCCCTGCGGCGGCCCATGCGTCCCGTGCGGCGTCCCGTGCGGCGGCCCCTGCGGCGCATGCGGCGTCCCCTGCGGCGGCCATCTCCGCACGGGTGGCATCTCCAGCGGCAAACCGCCGGCCAACCTCAATGGCCTGCCGTGGCCGGTCCTCGCCAGCGGGAACATAGATCAACGCAGCCTCGGCAAAATCACAGGCCATCAGGCGCAACCTGGGATCGTCCTGGTTCAGCGTGGTCCGGGCGAGCAGCCAGAGCATCCAGTCCGAGCATTTGCACTCGCGCCATGCGGTTTCTAGATCGGGCTGAGTTTTGGCCCAGATCCGGGCATCAAGACATGCACCAGTGCGAATGAGGATCGTTGAAAGTTCCATGTCGTTCTCCTTGGGGTCCAGGTGATCCTGGACAGGTGCTACTCGGTTTCGGTTTCGCGG
>Ga0302319_10011666_pt1 | contig 16655 bp, 16 predicted proteins | sample Bog_T0_2_FD_203319 | JGI IMG/M metagenome (GOLD analysis project Ga0302319, IMG submission 203319) | Peat permafrost microbial communities from Stordalen Mire near Abisko, Sweden - Bog_T0_2 | ecosystem: Environmental > Terrestrial > Soil > Wetlands > Peat | place: Sweden: Abisko, Stordalen Mire...
ACTCTCAGCGCGCGTAGTGTATTCCAGCGGCTTGCCCGGCCGGTTTCGGTTTCAATCTCCAAGGGAATCCGCTCCGGGTGAAGCAGGTTGAGCGGCCAGCGGCCGTTCTGGTGGCGCCGCTTCCTCACAACTTCAATAGCTTCGTCGACTCGGCGGTCCGGTTTGATCCCGGCATTCTTCAAATACTCAAGCCCGCGCAAGACGTCGTAATGCCAAAACGTCGGGAACGAGAAGCGGAGCCAGCGTTTCTCGATGACCTCGCCGGTTCGCAGCGAGCGGAACAGGTGACGCTCCAGCAGATACTCTTCAGCCCTCTTGCGAGCCTTGGTGACTGCCGCCGACTGGCGCCCGGCGCGTTCATAGTCGAGCAATCCTTCCAGCACGCAGATGGTGGTGTGGAACGACGACCGCCGGCTTTGGGGTGCTTCGCAATTCCATCCGCCATCCTCCAACTGTTCGTTCAGCAGCTGCTGGGCCAGCGCGTCGTTGGGTTCTTTGAAATACGCGCCGATGCCCAGGATTCTGCCGTTGATGCAGGGCTCCGTTTCGCCGTGCAGGTAAGGCCGGTTGTTGAGCGGCTTAAACACCAGCCGCTTGTCGACGCGGTCGATCATTTTTCGCGCTTGCTTGCCGGCCGGGTCGAGACCCAGGTCCTTCAACACCACGAGACTGTACAGGGTAACCAGGTCCCACTTCGGTCCGCCCCAATGGCCCGCCGGAGATTGGCGAGCCAGCAGTTGGGCTCCCCAACCTTCAGTGGCAATACGGGCGCGCTCGGCTGCGATCGTATCGGGAGCGTCGCCTGTTAGGTCCCGCATTACCTGCCAGCGGATGGCTGGGTCAGAATCGAGGAGCCATTTGAGGTGTGCGGGCCGGGGCGCATAATCGTATAGGCGCATTCGACTGTTATAACAAGTGGCGACTCCTGCGCGATTCGTCGCTCTCCTGGGCCCTTGCGGCTTTCGTCGAACACCCCGCAGATGTCTGCGTAGAATCTTCAAACCACCCCTAGCGCCCCGCTAGCGGCAAGCGGCCACGGGTGTACGTGGCCCGGTTTGGCCCGGGCGAAGGACCAGGTGCAACGTCACGTTGGTGGGTTGGTTGCCTCGTCCATCCATCCCGTTAGCCACAATCGAGTACGATCCGCCGGCCTTCACATCGAACTCCAGCTTGAAGTGGTTCGGCGTATCATAATCCTGGGCGACTTTGGTGAGTTCGTAGATCGAAGTTCCCGAATAAGCGGCCCCGGTCATAATCGCCTGTTCGCTATCCAGAGCGTCGATGGTCACGCGGCCATTGGCGGGAGCCGTCCAGCCCCACCAGATGGTGTTAGCGTTTCGCGCGTCGTATGCAATCATTTTGCGAACGCAAATATGAATTGGCTCGCCGGACTCTAGAGTCGCAAATAAGGAGTTGCCGATCAACAGAGCCTGGTTCCGTTTCATCTTCGGCCGATCGTCGAAGGCGTCCGTGCCAACCCAGGCGTCGGGAATCGCCTTCGCGATGAAATGCAGGTTGGTCCGCAAATTTCCCGGAGGAACGCCCGGGCCGGTGCCGCGGGCGATCTGATACTCCACTCCGGCCTTCACTGGAATTTTCAGCTTGGCCCTGTCTGTCGAATCGTCGATCCGCGCAACCGGCGTTAGATTTTCCAGCTTTTCTCCCACGTAAACGGCGATCACCGAACCTTCGGCCCCAGTGCCGATGCTGTCCAGGTACTGATTCCCGTTGGCCGGCGCCTTCCACTTCCACCAGGCTGATGCGCCCACGTCCGCCCGAGTGTGCCTTGGTTCCAGCCCTTCCGGAGTGAAGAATCGGTTATCCACTTGCCCAGCCGCGACCGCACCCTCCAAGGCGCCCCGGTCGGCAAAGTTGTCCGCTCCCAGCACCATAGGCGGCAGATCGTTGGGCGTCAAATGAACGTTGACCTGAATGATTCCCGTCGGACCGGTGGTCGCGCCGATGATATAGGGGTCGCCTTTCTTACCCTGGAATTCGAAACGGATTTGGCCCAACGGGTGTGAAAGAGCCGGACGGTCGCGACAGATGGGACCATGTCTTTGAACGTAGTTCCTCCCCCAAAGACGGCGATTCCATTTAAATCGATCTCGGTGCCGGCAAAATCGATGGTCACTTTGCCATTTTCCGGCGGAGTGTATTGCCACCAGATGCTTTTGTCGTTGCCGGGGTCCATGCCGATCGGCGGCTCACCACTCTCTACGGTTGCGTTGGCGTTACTGACCGGCGAATGCGCCTCCAAACCGGTGAGAAGGATACGGGTTTCCAGGATGTCGTTCGGCGGACCGGCCGGACCGGCTACCCTCCGCGACGCGGCGGGTCCGCGTGCAATAGATCCGGGCGCCGCAGGCGCCGCGGGGGCCGCAGCCGACGGCGCAGATGAGGGCGAAGGGGGAGCGGGGCCAAGGACGAAACGGATGTTTTCGCCGGAAGCGACCGCGATGCGGTCTCGCGTGGCGATAGCCTTCTTGGACATATTGAGAAAGTCACCCGCTGAGCTGGGAACGACTTTCGGGTTTTGCCCGAGCACGCCCGCGACCTTGCCGTCTACCGTGATCTCAATCAGGTTCAGAGTCCAGCGGTAGCCGCCGGTACCGGGGGCCAAGGTGATGGTCGCGGCTGCTCCTTTCGCCAGGAAGACGCCTGCAACGGCGGTGTCTTTGGCGACGGCTGCGTGAAACCGTTGACCAGCGGAGGCCTGCGCGGAGTCGATGGGGTCGAGCAGCTTGACGGTCAGCGCGTTCGGCGAGGGTGACTGCGCATCAAGCGGGCGACCGCCGATAAAAATGAGAGCGACTCCCAGCAGGAGTGCGCCGGCAAGCAAAAAATGACTAGATTGCAGGTCGGAATGATTTCTCATCCCGCATCATCGCACCCCGTTACGACGCTGTCGTCAATATTGGGCTTGTCTCCCAGCGGCGCTTCGCTGCTCCGAGGAAGCGTTGCCGGCCGACGACCCTGTATCCAGTTGCCGGATAGCCGCCAGCTTCATTTTTTTCGTGAACTTCCGCCGAGCAATTTCATGAGTCAATTCGCTGAATTCTGACTCTTAACCGTTTGTCTCAGACCAGGGACAAGTCCATTCGACTGTTATAACAAGTAGCGACTCCTACGCGATTCGTCGCCTTCCTGAGCCTTGCGGTTTTTCGCGATGCCTGCGTCGTGCTGCATGCCGAAGGTGGTGCATTGGATCATGTCGAATCCCTGACACGGCCCGGGTAAGACGCTATCTTACTGTGTGAAGACAGTAATTTCTTCGAAGGGACAAATCGTTCTACTTGCGGAATTCCGGCGGAATTCCGGCGGATGGATCGCGTGAAGGCGGGACAGGAGTCCGACATCCAACGCGTCGATAGCGGCGAGTACCGCCTCGTCCGGCGCGCGGCTCCGCCGAACGAAGGCGCAATCGATTGGCTGCTCGCCTGTCCATTCAAAGACTTCTTCGCGGCAGTTGCATCTGAGTCGACGGACTCTCTGTGAAGTATCTCGTCGACGCCAACATCCTAAGCGAACCGACGAAACCTACTCCTGATCCGCGAGTGATCGCCTGGCTACGAGCACACGAAGAGGACATCGCCGTAGATCCTGTTATTGTCGGCGAGTTTCCCCAAAGGAAAGAAAAGAACTGCGCTTGAACGGTGGTTCGAAGCCGGCGCCGGACGTCTCCAGTCTGTCCCTTGGGATCTCGAGTGCCTGGACAAGGTCCTGGAGTGGCCGCGCCGTTTCAGGGGACGACTGAGTTGGCCCCTACCGAAGCGTCTGGCAAGAAGGTCGCTAATATCGTCCTTGTGGGCATCGCTGATGGCGGATCAACGCTGAAGTTTTTAGCCTTTGCAGAGCAAGCTCAGAGTCCGATCCAACTTACTCGGCGTCTTGCCGATTTCGATCTGTCCAAGCTCGTGTACAACCCACCACGCGAGGAGTAGAGGAATCTCATGTAGTGGTTCAATCCGGCTTGGCCCGATTTGTTAGCTCGAATCGACCAACCAGCGTGCCTTCACAAGCTAAAATACAGATAGCGTCATGATTCTTCTCCGCCTCGTTCCGTGCCTACTCTTATTCAACTTCGCACAGGCGGGAACCCTCGCCTTCTCCCTGAAAGACGCCACCGGCGCAATCCACACCGCCGCCGACTTAACCCGCGATAAAGCGACAGTCTTCCTCTTCGTCGCCACCGATTGCCCCAATTCCAACACCTATGCGCCCATCCTGGCCCGCTTGTACCGCGAGTACAGCCCGCGCGGCATAGCTTTCTTCAACGTCTATTCGGACCCTTCCGAAACCGCGTCCACCATCCACCGGCACGACACCGATTTCGAGACTCCTTTCCCCGCGCTGCTCGACCCGCACCAGACTCTCGCCCGCGAAACGGGCGCGAGGTCCACTCCGGAAGTAGTGATTCTCGGACCTGCGGGGCAGCAGTTGTATCGTGGCCGCGTCGACAACCGTTTCGTCGAAGTCGGGAAGACGCGCTACCGGCCGACGGAAAACGATCTGCAGGAAGCGCTGGATGCCATACTGGAAGGAAAAGCAGTCCCCCATTCGGTCACTCGAACGATCGGTTGCGCGATCCCGGGAATCAACTAAAAAGAGGACAAACCAATGCGACTTTCCATCCTGGCTTTCGCCACCGTGACGCTAGCCGGATTCATTTGGGCCGCCGATACGAATCAGGCCCCGGCCGTTCCGACCTTTAACCGCGACATCGCGCCCATCCTGTACCACAACTGCTCAAATTGCCACCGCCCCGGTCAAGTCGCGCCGTTCGCATTGCTCACTTATCACGATGCCGCCAAACGCGCCAAACAACTCGCGGACGTTACCCAGGCGCACGTGATGCCGCCGTGGAAGGCCGAACCCGGATATGGCGATTTTAAGGACGTCCGCCGGCTCAGCGATCAGCAAATCGCGCTGATTCGGGCTTGGGCGACGCATGGCGCTCCCGAAGGCGACTCCGCCGATCAACCCACGCCTCCGAAGTTTGCCGACGGATGGCTCGCAGGCGAGCCCGAGCAAGTGTTCAAGATGACTCAGCCGTATGCAGTGCCCGCCGAAGGTGCGGATCAGTTTCGCTGCTTCGTGATTCCCTTAAAGGCCGATCAGGATGAATACGTAAAGCGCGTGGAGTTTCGTCCGGGCAATCCGCGGATCGTTCACCACGCCATCCTATTTCTCGACACCAGCGGTGAAGCGCGCAGCCGCGAGACCGTTCCCGGACAAGGCTATTCTTGCGTGGGCGGCCCGGGCTTGGACATCACCGGAGCGCTGGGCGGATGGGCGCCGGGAGCAACGCCGGCGAATGCGCCGGAAGGCGTCGCCAGCACCATAAAGAAAGGCGCCGATCTGGTGTTGCAGATCCACTATCATCTGGATGGCAAGCCGGAGCAGGATCAATCTACGGTAGGTTTGACGTTCGCGAAGGAAGCCCCCGCCAAGGGACTGACTCTCTTCGTACTGGGCAATCAAAGGATCGATATTCCGGCCGGCGACTCCAGTTACGTGGTGAAAGCGTCGGGAGTGTTGCCCATGGATGTCCAGGCGATCGCCATTTTTCCGCACGCGCACTATCTGTGCAAGGACATGAAGGTGGACGCGCATGTTCCCGACGGCTCGGTGATTCCGCTGATCTGGATCAAGGATTGGGACTTCAACTGGCAGGGCGCTTATCGCTACACCAGCGCCGTCAAATTGCCAGCGGGTACCCGGCTGGAAATGCAGTATACCTACGACAACTCGGCTGCGAATCCGCATAACCCAAGCGATCCGCCGCGTGAGGTGAAGTTTGGGGAAGAGACCACCAATGAGATGGGCTTCGCCTTTGTATCTGTGACACTCGATAGCCCCGCCGATGTGCCCGCCTTCAAACGCGCAACACGGGCGGAGTTTATCGCCGACATGCTGACCAACGGGGTGGACAGCGAGGCCCTTGGGCCGGAGCGCGCCGGAAAGTTAACGATGCTGCTGAATGCGTTCGATAAAAATCATAACGGGAAACTCGATCCGGAAGAACGTCCCGCGCTGGTGCAATTTCTGATTAAGCGTGAAGAACGGCAGCAGCAGCAGTAGCTATTACACGTACACGCGCTTTACTCGTGCGCTGATCCCGCACAGCACGCTGTAGGAAATGGTGCCGGCGGTCTTCGCCATTTCCTGCGCGTCGATGCTGACGCCTCCGTCACTGCCTAGTAAAATCACCGGGTCGCCTACCTTGAGCTGGGGACTGGCGGTGATATCGATGGTAGTGAGGTCCATCGATACGGCGCCCAGGATAGCTGCCGCCTTCCCCCCGGCGATCACCTTGCCGCGGTTCGAGAGCCGGTGCGGAATTCCATCCGCATACCCAGCCGCCAGGACCGCGATCTTCATGGGCTGCGGAGCGCGAAACATGCCGCCGTACCCCACGCGAGCCCCCGCTGGTATGTCTTTCACGGCTAAGATGGCGGCCTTCCAGGTTAGCGCTGGCTTAACTTTCAGCACTTGTGGCGGCGCGGTACCTTGCGAAACCGGAGACACATAACCGTAGATGGCATGGCCCGGCCGTACCATCTTCTTCCACGCCGCCCTGCGCCCATACGCCACCGGAATCGAGCTCGATTCATGCAGATACTCAGGCGAAATGCGTTGCCCCGCGAGCTCTTGGCAGAGTGCCTCAAAGGTGCGCATCTGGTCGTCGGTTTGGGTGCCGGCATAGTCCGCGGCCGAGGCGAAATGGGTCATCAGTCCTTCCATCTGAACGTGCGGCGCATTTTGAATCGCTTCGCGGATTTCACTGGCGGATCGGCGCGTGCCCAGCCGCCCCATGCCGCTATCGATCTTCAAGTGATAAGGCGGACGGACGCCCCGGCTCTGCGCCAGACGGTTCCAATCCTCGATGTCTTCGAGTTGATGGATCACCGGGGTCAGATTGTAATCGAGCAGCGTCGGCCGCTCGAAGGGTAGAAAATCTGCCATCACCAGGATCCGGCAGCCGATACCGGAGTCTCGCAGGGCGGCGCCTTCCTCCACGTTGCTGACGGCAAGCCAGCGGGCGCCCTCGCGGGTGAGGACTCGCGAAACTTCGATAGCGCCATGCCGGTACGCGTCCGCCTTCACCACCGGCATCACTTCAACTTCGGGTCCGACGACGTTACGCACGGCTTTGAAATTTTCTGCGATTTGCGAGAGCGAGATCTCCACCCAGGATCGGAACGCGAAAGACATTCACTTCATCATCGCAAGTAAGGTGCGGGGCCAGCCGCGGTAAAATTGGACGTGCATAACGAGTTCACCGCGATTATCGAGAGGGATGGTCCATGGTACGTCACGTACTGCGCCGAAGTGCCAGGGGCGAACGGTCAAGGCGCGTCACGTGAAGATTGCCTGGCGAACCTCCGCGAGGCGATCGCACTCATTCTGGAGCATAGGCGTGAGGAGTCGTTGCGCTCGATAACTTCCGACGCCGCGCAAGAACTTGTCATCGTTGGATGAAGCGACACGCGGAGGGCCAACTGGAGAGCCACGCCGCCGCGCTCGACCGGCTGTTGCAGATACTGCACTTGCCTGAGCGGGATCTATTCCATTCGCCCGCTGAGATGCTCGCCGAAGCCTATAGCCAACAGGAAGAGCGTATCGCCTACGAACCGGCTTTCAAACGCGCGGCCGGATGAAGATCTTCACCGTCGGGTTCACCAAGAAATCGGCCGAGACTTTCTTTACAAGATTGAAGACCACGGGCGTCCAGCGCTTGATCGATGTGCGCCTGAAGAATGTCTCGCAGCTCGCGGGGTTCGCCAAAAGAGACGATCTGCGCTACTTCACCCAAGCCCTCTGCGGCATTGAATATATTCACCTGCCAGAACTCGCTCCGACCGCTAAGATTCTCGACTCTTACAAGCAGCGCAAGAACGGCGATTGGGAATTATATGAGCGGCAATTTCTCGATCTGATGCAGGCGCGGCACATCGAAGAAACCACGTCCCGGGAGATGCTGGACGGCGGGTGTCTCTTGTGTAGCGAAGAGCAACCCGTTCATTGCCACCGCCGCCTGGTTGCCGAATACCTGAAGAGCCACTGGGAAAATATTGAGATTGAGCACATTCCCTAGAACCGCGCCTTGGCGATGACATCCAGAAATTGGCGAGCCCGGCATTCCACGAAAGTGGGATTCTAAGATACCGAGCACTTGGGATTCGCTGGTGGCGGCGCGGCGCGTATACTCACATCAAGTTGCGCGCCCTCACCTTACCGCTGATTCTCTTATTTGGCCTCACGACCGCCCGAACGGAGACGCCCGGTTTCGGGGTCGGTCCGCAATATGACAGCACGCACGTTTACGTCGCCCCGGAAGATTTCGACCGTTTTGTCGCCAGCCTCGTCGCCACCTTCGGAGGCTCCGCGAAAGCGAAAGGCGTCTTCACCGTAACGCCGACCTCCAGCAACACCCTGTCCCAGTTAGTGTTGACACCTGCGGGGAGCTTTTCGGTATTCGGATTTAAGACGCCAATCCCATATCCCTTCGGCGCGGAGCGAACGGGCTATCTGGTGACCAATCTCGATGGGGCCGTCCGAGCCGCCCAACTCGCGGGAGCAGACGTAATAGTGACGCCGTTCAACGATCCCATAGGGCGCGATGCCATCATTCAATGGCCTGGCGGCGTTAACATGCAGTTGTACTGGCACACCACGCCGCCGTCATATCCCGCGCTCCAGACAATTCCCGAAAACCGTGTCTACTTGTCTTCTGAACGGGCAGATGCCTTCACCACCAGCTTCGTTGCTTTCTCTCACGGCAAAGTGGTATCGGACGACGCCCATGCGGCAGGAATTGAGATCGGACGCCCTTCAGATACCTACCGGCGCATTCGCATCGGAACCACCTTCGGCCTGCTGACAGCGTTAGTAACCGACGGACATCTTCCTTATCCTTACGGCCGAGAAATCACTGGTTACGAGGTCTCTGATTTAACCGAGACGCTGACCAGGGCAAAAGCCGCGGGTGTAACGATCCTGGCCGGTCCTTATAGCGCGGGCGGAAGAGTCGCGGCCATGCTCCAATTTCCTGGTGGATATATCGCAGAGATTCACTCCATGGCTTTATGATCGGCGCAGCGCCGCGGAAATCCCTGTATTCTAAGCCGCTCTCGTCCGTTCAAGGATATGGCCTTGCGGTTCTTTCCGTCTCGACGGCGCTCGCCGGTGCGCTGCTGTTGGAGCGTCTTCCCATGCGTGGCGTAGAGATTCCGTTTTTTCTTTTCGCCCTCGCGATATCAGCTTGGTATGGAGGTGGAAAGGCAGCCGCACTGGCGCTTCTGCTTTCCACCGTCGGCTTCGATTACTTCTTCACCGAGCCTCTTCACACACTCGCGATTTCTCCATCCGACCTTCCTTACTTCTTCGTTTTTGCCCTATTTGCATCGTTGGTTACTTGGTTTAGCGTCGTTCGCCGGCGCGTGGAAGCGGAGCTCCGTCTAGCTCGCGACAGGCTGCAAACCGAGGTGACGGAACGCACCCAGCAGGCCAGCTTATTGAACCTTACGCACGATACTATTTTCGTCCGTGACATGGACGGTGTGATAACTTACTGGAATCGGGGAGCGCAAGAGTTATACGGCTGGACGGCGGCGGAAGTTATCGGCCAGTCTGCCGACCAGCTGTTCCATACGGCCTTCCCAGAGCCGATCGAAGGCATTCGCACAAAGTTGTTGAACTCCGGCCGTTGGGATGGCGAATTAGAGAAGACCAAGTCTGACGGAACCCGGGTGGTCGTGGCCAGCCGTTGGTCCTTACGCCGAGACGACCAGCAGCGGCCCACCGCAATCCTCGAAACGAACAACGATATTACGCAGCGCAAGCTCCGGGAATCGGAAATCCGAGTCCTCAACGAAGAACTCGGAAAGCGCACCGCCGAACTTGAATCGATCAATAAGGAATTGGAAGCGTTCGCCTATTCGATATCGCACGATCTTCGGGCGCCGCTACGCCACATGGCCGGCTACACTGAACTTCTACGAAAAAATAGCGCTTCCGTTTTAGATGAGAAGAGCGGGCGGTACGTCGCGGTGATCATGGAATCGGCAACTCGGATGGGCAACCTGATTGACGATCTGTTAGCCTTCTCGCGCATAGGCCGGTCCGAGTGGCACAAGACCACAGTAAGCCTCGACCAGTTGGTGCAAGAAGCGCTGATGGAGGCGGGCCAGGCTGCCAATCAGCGCAATATCGCTTGGAAGATCGGCGCTTTGCCCTCATGTTATGGAGACCGCTCTATGCTGCGGCTGGTGCTGATCAACCTGATTTCGAATGCAGTCAAATTCACCGGCACGCGCGACCCCGCCGAAATCGAGATCGGGTACCTGAACCAAGAGCAGCATGAACTGGTGGTCTTCGTTCGAGATAATGGAGTCGGATTCGATATGAAGTACGTAAACAAGCTGTTCGGCGTGTTCCAGCGTCTTCACCCGGCCGAGGCGTTCGAAGGAACCGGCATTGGGCTGGCTACCGTGCAACGCATCGTCCACCGGCATGGAGGCCGGGTATGGGCTGAGGGTCTAGTGGATCGGGGGGCAACCTTCTACTTTTCACTTCCCCAGTCAGAAGGAATTTAACCTATGAGCGCCTTGGGACGTATATTACTGGTGGAAGACGATCCGAACGATGTGGAGCTCACGCTCACCGCTTTAGAGGACTATAATCTCGCCAACGAGGTGGTTGTCGCACGCGATGGCGCCGAAGCCTTGGATTATCTTTATTGCCGCGAAAAGTTCGCTGCGCGCTCAGGTGACAACCCCGCGGTACTGCTCCTGGATCTGAAACTACCAAAGATCGATGGATTGGAAGTCCTGCAACAGATCAAGTCCGACGATAAACTTAATATGATCCCGGTCGTGGTTTTGACTTCCTCTCGCGAAGAGAAAGACATGGTAGCGAGTTATCGTTTAGGCGTCAACGCATATGTAGTGAAGCCGGTGGATTTCCACGAATTTGTCAATGCGATTAAAGAACTCGGGATATTTTGGGCGGTAATAAACGAGCCCCCACCGGGCAGTTTAAAAAAGACGTAAGCGCCCCATGGAATCGAAGCTGCGAATCCTTCACCTGGAAGACGATGCGATGGATGCGGAACTCGTTCAGGACACATTGGAGGCCGCCGGTATTGTTTCAAATGTCACGCGCGTTCACGCTGAGACGGAGTTCGTCGCAGCGCTGACCGAGTCTGGCTACGACCTGATTCTTGCCGACTATACGCTTCCCTCCTTCGACGGACTCTCCGCTTTAAAGATCGCCCGTCAAAACTGGCCGCATGTGCCATTCATCTTCGTCTCCGGAACCCTGGGTGAAGAAATAGCTATCGAAGCGCTGACCATAGGCGCGACGGATTACGTTTTTAAGACCCGCCTTTCGCGAATAGTGCCGTCGGTGCAAAGGGCGCTAAGGGAAGCCAAGGAGAGGGCCGAACTCAGTCGCGCCGAAGAGGCGCTCCGGCGCAGCGAGGCTTATTTAGCCGAGGCTCAAAGGCTGAGCCATTCCGGAAGTTTTGGCTGGAATAGTTCGACTGGGGAGATCTACTGGTCTCAAGAGACCTTTCGGATTTTTGGATACGAACCGTCACTGCAGCCGACCATCCAGCGAGTGGTGGAGCGCATTCATCCGGAAGACAGATTGGCTGTCGACCAATCGATGAACCTCGCTGCGCGCGATAAGACCAGCATTGATTTGGAACACCGGCTACTGATGCCCGATGGATCAGTCAAATACCTCCGGGTGGTGGGTTATCCCACGGACCGCGAGCCGGGCAGTTTTGAATTCGTTGGCGCCGTTTCCGATATTACGGAGCGCAAGCGGGCAGAAGAAGAATTACGGCGCAGCGAAAGTTATTTACTAGAAGCGCAAAGGTTAACTCAGAGTGGAAGTTGGGCTTGGAATGTAAGGACCCACGACACCATCTGGTCGCAAGAGATGTATCGCATTCTTGGCTACGATCCCAAGACTACAAAACCTACTCTGTCCCATTTTCTGGAGCGGGTTCACCCCGAGGATCGGCTGCGCATGGAGCGGCAGTCGGTGCTTGAATCGGCCAAGGGAACGCGAGTCGATTCGGTTACGGACTATCGGATCGTTCTCCCGGATGGAACCATAAAGCATTTGCATTCCGTCGGCCATCCGGTACTCCATGAATCGGGCGATGTCACGGAAGTGGTCGGCACCAGCATGGATGTGACCGAGCAGCACGCAGCGAGAGTGGCTCTGGAGACGGCCTTCGAACAGATTCAGGCTTTAAGGGACCAGCTGCACAACGAGAACATCGCGTTGCGCGAAGAGATCGATAAAGCATCCATGTTCGAGGAGATCGTCGGCGAATCGCCCGCGTTGCACGCCGTTCTCTCGCGAGTTGCTAAGGTTGCGCCGACGGATTCCACCGTTCTGATTACCGGCGAAACGGGCACCGGCAAGGAATTGATCGCTCGCGCGATCCACAAGCGATCGCATCGTTCCTCGAGAGCCTTTGTCAGCGTCAATTGCGCGTCTATCCCCGGCACGCTGATCGCCTCGGAGTTGTTCGGCCATGAAAAGGGATCGTTCACAGGCGCTCTCCAGCGCCGTCTGGGCCGCTTCGAAGTCGCACAAGGGGGCACGCTCTTTCTGGATGAGATCGGCGAGTTACCTGCGGAAACGCAGATCGCCCTGCTGCGCGTTTTGCAGGAACGAGAATTCCAACGAATTGGCGGCGCCCATCCGATCCGCGCCGACGTACGCGTGATTACCGCGACCAATCGCGACCTGGAGAAAGCGATCGCGGCCGGAACATTTCGGAGCGATTTGTTCTACCGCCTGAACGTTTTCCCTATTGAGATGCCGCCGCTGCGGGAACGCCGCGAAGACATCCCGACCCTGGTCGAATATTTCATTCATCGTTTTTCCCGGCAGGCGGGCAAGCGGATCGGGACAATTGAGAAAAGAACCCTGGACCTGCTGGAGTCGTATTCTTGGCCGGGGAACATTCGCGAACTGCAAAACGTGATCGAACGCTCGATCATCGTTTGCGAAACCGACCAATTCTCGGTGGACCCAAGCTGGTTCTCCGTAAAAAGCCTGCCGCCGTCGCAGATGTTGCCAGCGCAAGACAAGAAAGCCATAGAGGCGGCCTTGGCGGCGACGGGAGGCCGTGTCTCGGGACCGTCCGGCGCGGCGGCTCAATTGGGTATGCCAGCCTCGACTCTCGAATCCAAGATCCGGTCGTTGAGGATCAACAAATATCAATTTAAGACAGTCTGATCCTGGCCGTCGTGAATTCGCGAAATCCTCGTTAATTCGCGAACTTCAAGACCTTGAGACTTTGCTAAGTCACTCATTCCGATCAGCTTTCCAACGGGCCGGCGATTGCACTGTTCAGTTTGTGCGCCAACGGAATGCTTAAGATCGAGCGATCGTGGGACCAAAGAGTGATTTTATCTTTGAGTGGCCGCATTGAAATGGACGACGTGAACGAGTTGCAGCGGCTGCTAAATTTGGAAAGCCCCGGGGATGGCATCGCGCTCGATTTACAAGACGTAACTCTTATCGATCGTGACGCCGTCAAGTTTCTGGCGCGTTGGGAAAATGCAAACGTAAAGCTCGAAAGATGCCCGGCCTATATCCGGGAGTGGATTGACGCTGAGAGGGGCCGCCATAACCGCATCGATGACCGGCCTGAGGGTAAGGGGACGATTACAAATGGCTTCTAATCACTGTTTTTCTTCGGGGCAGGATCGCGAGACAGGCTATTCACCGGATGGCTTTTCGAGTAGGCTGACCTGGCTGGAGACAGCTCGGCCCCGGCCTACGCTAGGGACGATGCCTTCTCTCGGCCAAGTCTTCGCCGGTGTTCGAACCGAGTTGGGTTTACCGTACACCGTCGGATTTCGCGTGATCGTGGAAGGCCGTGAGAGAGCCTTGAAGCCGTCGCTCCGTGAGGAGATCTACCAAATCGTCCGTGAAGCTATCGCTAACGCGTGTCGCCATTCCAGAGCGGAACGGATCGAGGCGGAGATAGAATATCGGCCCACAGAATTACGGATCGTCGTGCGCGACAATGGGTGCGGCATCGACGCCGAGAAACTCCTGCACAAACGGAACGAACTCTGGGGACTGCAAGAGATGCGCGAGCGGGCCGAACAAATCGGCGCCCGCCTGCGCATTTTGAGCCGAGTCACGCTGGGCACCGAGGTTGTATTGCAGGTGCCCAGCCGGATCGCTTTCGAACAGGCCTGAGAATTGACCGTTAACCAAGCGAACGCGGCAGCAGAGAAAAAGGCGGGTTCTACGAGTAACATTTATTGAGTAAAGCCGATAAAGTGACGGCATCGGTCTCGACGACCCGGATTGAGAGCCGAATTCAGATAATCCGATGTGTCGCCGCCATTGCGAGTTACGAAGCCAGCGCCCGCATCGCCGGCAGCTTTCTTCATTGCCGCCAATGATAAGATGCCCATAACGTATGCGCATGCTTGCCTTGGCGGCATTCACCCTCTCCGCCCATGCCGCAACTTACTACGTCAGCGCAGCGGGCAGCGATTCCAACTCCGGCCTCAGCGAGAACGCGCCCTTCCAAACCATCCAGGCCGCCGCCAACAAGACCCAGCCCGGCGACGTCGTCTACGTGATGAACGGCTCCTACGCCGGATGTACCGGATGCACTCTTCTGGACATCACGAGGTCCGGAACCGCCCAAGCGTGGATCGCCTACCGCGCCTACCCCGGCCACCAGCCGATTCTCTCCTCCTTGGCCTCCTGGAACGCCATCGAAATCCACGGTGGCGCTTCCTATATCGAAATATCGGGCTTCCATCTCCAGGGCAACCTTCTGAACGTGACCCTGGCGCAATGCACCGCGGAAGCGATCCGGGCGCTTCCGAACCCCGACCCGGCGTGCAACGGGAACGGGATCGACATCGACGGACGCCAGGATGGCGCCAACAAGCCCCATCACATTCTGATCGCGAACAACGACATCTACGATTTTCCCGGTGGCGGCATCGGAACGGAAGAGGCCGATTACATCACCGTCCAAGACAACTTCGTTCACGAAAACGCCTGGTATTCGCAGTACGGCAACAGCGGCATTTCAATCTTCGAATCCTGGAACTACGATAACGGGCCCGCTCCGCATACCATCGTCCGCCGCAACCGCGTGTTCGATAATCGCTCGCTGACGCCCTGGCAGGAAACGGGCAAACCCACCGACGGCGACGGCATCATCATCGACACCTCGCGCAACAACCAGCCCGGCTCGGACAACATTGGGGCGTATACGGGCGGGTTCCTGGTGGAGAACAATCTGTCGGTGAACAACGGCGGCGCTGGCCTGCTTGCTTTCGACAGCGATAACGTCACCTTCCTGAACAACACCGTTTACGGGAACGGCCTGGTGGTGACGTACGCCGACATTTTCGTGAACCAGTCTGGCTCCGTGAACGTGTGGAACAATGTCGTGGAATCGGCCGCTTCCGGAACCGCCGTCGACGTGTACGGCAGCACCAACGTCCAGTTCGATTACAACCTGTATTGGAACGGACCCGTGAACAACCCCGCCGGCCCTCACGATTTGACCGCCGATCCGCAATTCAACGCCCCGGGCACGAATCCATCCACGTCCGATTTTCACCTGCTTGAAAGCAGTCCCGCGGCGCGCACCGGAAACCTGGCCGTCGCGCCAGTGGACGACCTCGAAGGCCTGTCGCGCCCGCAGCAGCCCGGAACCGTGAACCGCGGGGCGTACGAATCTGCGATCAGCGGCACTGTCGCGCTTACCATGGCTGGAGTCTTGAATGGCGGCAGTTTCGCGGGTGGCGGAGTGGCGCCTGGCGAACTGGTCACCATCTTCGGCGCCGGTTTCGGAGCTAGTCCCATAGCGGTGGCTGCCTATGGAAGCGACGGTTACCTCCCGGTGCAAGCCGGGAACACGCGAGTATACTTCGACAACGTTGCAGCGCCGATGATTTATTCGCTCACCGGGCAACTGAGCGCGGTCGCCCCCTACGAGATTTCCGGAACCACCCAAGTGCAAGTGGAATCCGCAGGCTTAAGGAGCCAGCCGGTAACAATTCCGGTACAAGCTTCCGCCCCCGGAATCTACTGCTACAACGGCGGGTCGGGCCAAGCGGTGGCCATCAACACAGCGGCCGGTGCAATGGCGGTATTCAATAAGGACTCTCCGGCCGCGCCCGGAAGCTATCTCACTTTCTTCATCACCGGTGAGGGACAGACCGCGATGCCTTGGGCTGACGGCTTACTGCCGGTGGCGCCGGTATTCCCGATCCCCGCCGCGCCGGTCAAGGTCATGATAGGCGGCATTCCCAGTGACTGCTCAGGCAATTGGGCGGGCCTGATCTACGCGGGAGTGACGCAGGTCAACGCCTGTGTACCCCAAGGCGCGCTCACAGGCGATGCGGTTCCCCTGGAGGTAAGCGTTGCCGGCGTCTCCGCGCAAACCGGCGTTACCATCGCCATCGGAAAATGAACGGGAGGCGGTAACCAATTCGTGTTAGCCTTTTTAAGAGATGATTGCCGAAACATTCGCGGCGCCGGGCTTTCAGACCCCGCTTATAGTCGAGAGCCCGCGGGACTGTTATTTCTACCATACGATGGACCTACCCCAGTTTGGGCTCCAAGCCGGACCCTGG
>Ga0302319_10011668_pt1 | contig 16654 bp, 15 predicted proteins | sample Bog_T0_2_FD_203319 | JGI IMG/M metagenome (GOLD analysis project Ga0302319, IMG submission 203319) | Peat permafrost microbial communities from Stordalen Mire near Abisko, Sweden - Bog_T0_2 | ecosystem: Environmental > Terrestrial > Soil > Wetlands > Peat | place: Sweden: Abisko, Stordalen Mire...
CGACAGGGCGGAGGAACTGGAGGGCGCATAGGTGCAATTGGTGCCTGTGGTACTAAATTTGACCCCAGAGATGTAATTGTAGGTGATCGAGTAGTAGCCGGGATCGAGGTAGAAATAGCGGCTGACCGAGCGGCGCGATGTGGTCTGGCTGCCGCTCTTATTACTATCGAACTCCAGCGCCTGGCTGCCGCCGTCGCTCATGCCGGACGCTCGGACAATGCCCACCTGATCGTACGGACCGGTCGCCCAGCTCAGAGTCTGACCCGGCCATCCGTAGTTGCTGGCGCCGTAGTCCGCGTCCAGCGTCGAGGTCGTGTCGACCGTCGAACCGCTGGCCCCAATCGTCTCGAAGCTGTCTTCAAACAGCAGGGGCGTGGTGGTCCAGGCGCTGGGGAAGTTGTCCTGCACCGAGCCCGAGCAGGCCGTGACGCACACCTGAATGGCGTCGATATCTCCGCCATAGCTGGTGTTCGCCCCGTCCGCAGCGAAGGTAAGCCAATAGTAGCCGGGCGTGGACACCGTGATTGTCACGCTGCGTTGAATCCAGCCGCTGGATGTCACGCACACGTCGATCAGGTTGGAGCCCGCCAGGGTCACGCCGCTGGTATTGGTGTGGGTGGGCGCGGCGCCGTTGTTGTCGGCGTCGAAATACACCCCGACCTGATTGGCCCGCAGAACGTTGTTCGACGATGCCGTGGGTGTGTATGTGTCGTTGGCCCACGAAACGTCCGCCGCCGTCGAGCCGCAGATATAGGTCGGATCGTAGTCGGGGTAGGCGATACGCCCGGTGTAATAGTAGCGCAGCTCGTATGTTCCGGCGGCGTAATAGGTCTTGTTGGAGATCGATGAATCGCCCGCCGTGTCGCTGCCGTTGTCGCAGTCCAGTTCGGCGGCGTGTGTCCCGTCAGCCGATGTCGATCGGATGACGCCTGATGCATCTATTTCCAAACAATAGCCCATGATGGTCCATTCGGCGCCGGAAGCCCCGACGTAGCCGACGTTGGACGGAAAGGTTTGGACCGGTGTTGAGATGAAACTGTTTCGTGCGCCGGAGGGCTGGAATGATGACCAGCAGGTGCCGCTGCAAGCTGAATTCTCAAAGCTTTCCGACAGCATCACCGTACCGGCGGTGGTTTGCGTCTGAGCCTGAGCGGTCGCGCAGGAGATCGTCACGCTGACGGGTAGAGAATTGATCGAAACGATGGGAAGAAACAGCGTCGGCACGCTGGCCGTCAGGCTCACCTGCCCGGTCGCCCCAAGCGCCGCATAGGTGAAGGGCGTGGAGGTGGACTGGGTGAATATGAAGTTCTGATGGGACAGGCTCTGGGTGATGAAGCTGTTGACCTGAGTTTGGTAGGTCTGAACGCCGTTGTTGTTACTGTAGGCGACCTGATAGACCGTCGGGCGCGTCGAGTACTGGCAGGCCAAGGTGGCGACGTTGGACAGCTCCTGGCGCGCCACGACGGCGCGCGACAGGTCCAAGCCCGCGCCGAGGAAGGCCACCAGCGCCGTTGCGGAAAGAGCGAAGATGATCGCCACGCCGCCCTGGGCGTCGCGCCAAAGGCCGCAGAGCCGCCGCGGCGGCCTCGTCCTGGTTCGGTCGGTCATGTCGACGCCTCGTCCACGCCTCGACGATGGTGCGGCTCAGCCGGAACCTGAAACGCGACCTCCAAAAGGGTTTACGCAGGCATTATCGGACGTCGTGGTTGCGACTCCCTTAAGCCGGAGGCGAAACGGCTTAGCTTTTTGGGGCCGACGAAATGCGAAAGGCCGCCCTGTCGCCAGGACGGCCTTTCCATAGTCAGGACCGCAGCGCGGCCTCGCGACCCAGCCCAGTGTGCTGAACAGGCGAAATTCTGAATCGCCACACTAGGTTCGGCGCGGACCCCGTACGGAGGCCCAGGTCACGATTTCCTCGCTGCGGATGAAACTATGAGACACTGGATCACCTCCTTTCAATGGTTGGCACGACAGCCAATCTAGGGACGGCGCAAGGCATGTCAAAGTCACAAACCTTTGTTCAGGCTGCGACAATTTCGGCGATGATCAGGTTTTAGGCGCCCGCGAGGTCAAGGGCGCCCTCAGATCGGAAAGGGCTCTAGCGCAGAAGCCGATCCGCGGCCGCGGGTCCGGATTGATTGAGGGCGACGGCCGCGGACTTCTGTGCGATCAGGCCGTCGATTCGGGCTTTCTCAGCCTTGAACGCCGCCAGTTGCTTGCCGCCCAGGACCTCGCCTGAAGGGGCCTTGAAGCCCGATGGATTGATTTTCTTGCCGTGGTCGATGATTTCGTAGTGCAGGTGTGGTCCCGTGGACATGCCCGTGGAGCCGACATAGGCCACGACCTGGCCTTGATGCACGTGCTGTCCCGGCTTAACCGCCCAGCCGGAAAGGTGGCCGTAGCCGGTCTCATATTGGCCGTTGTGCCGAATCTGCAGCCAGCGGCCGTATCCGTTCACCCACTGCGCCTTTTCCACCACGCCATCGCCGGCGGCGAACACCGGCGTGCCGGTCGGCGCGCCGAAATCGATCCCCGCGTGCATGCGGGTGAATCCCAGGATCGGATGCAGGCGCATGCCGAAGCTGGAGGTGATGCGGGCGCCGTCGAGCGGGGTGCGCAGCAGGAAGCCGCGAATGTTCTTGCCCATTTCGTCGAAATAATCGGCGGCCGCAGCCCCAGCCGCCTGGAAGCGGTAGAAGCGGTTCGCGCCCCCCTTGGCCTTGATCTCAGCGTACAGCAGGTCGCCCGCTTCAACGGTCCGCCCGCTTTCCGTGACCTTGCGGTCGAACACCATGCTGAATTTATCGCCCGGGTGAATGTCCCGGCTGAAGTCCAGCTTGTGCGAGAACAGCTTGACCACCTGTGCCGTCAGTTCGGGCGTGGCGCCGGCCTTTTCGGCCGAGGCGTAGAGCGAACCTTCCATCTGCCCCTGGGCCACCACCGTCTGGGCGGACACCTTCTCGTCCATTTGGCGCAGGTGCAGGGCGCCGTCGAAGGCGCGGGCCAGGGTCACGGCGCTGGCCGGTCCGGTGCGCATGGACAGGCCGATCAGTCGGGCGGGACCATTGTTGTCGCGCGGGCGGGCGATGGCGGCCTCGAAAGCCAAGCCGGCCTTGATGTTCACCGTGTCAAACACAGACCCCAGGGCGTGGACGGCCTGCTGGGCCTCGTCCTGGCCGACGCCCGCGCGGCGAACCGCGGATTCGAAGGTTTCGCCGGGCGCCACCTTGATCATGATGCTGATCGGCTGGGCGAAGCCGGGCTGAGCCTGGGCCTGGGTGAAGGCCTGGCGTTCGACATTGGCCAGGGATGACGCGTCCAGGACGGCGCTCTGCGGAACCGCGTTGATGTGATTGTGGTTCGTAAGCTGCCAAGCGAGGGCGAGGGCGCTGCAACCCGAGAGAATGATGAACAGGCGCGGCGCGAAGCGCAGCGTCGGCTGTCTCGGATCGAATTCCTGCATCCTGCCCCCGAAAGAACGCGAACTCGCCGGGCGAGTCGAGATAGGCCTGTCTGATCGACGCGAACCATGACCAGCGCGTGTGGTTAAAGGCAAGTAAAATTTGCGGCAGCTGGGTTAACCGCGGCGGCCTTTCCCCGCGCTTGCTCGGGGCCGATTACGTTAAGCTCAAATTTGCTTGCCGACGCGGCGCCTTTGCTCGTGTCGATTTGACGCAGAGCGCGACCCGCGGCCGATGAGGGGGCAAGTGGCGCCAGGCCAGTTCCGCATGCGACCCGGGCGCTCAGGACCATGGCAGGCGAGGCCGCCAACAAAAACGCCCGCCGGTGAGGGCGGGCGTTCGGAAACTCGGGCGGCGCGACCGATCAGGCGGCGGCGACGGATCCTTCGTGCGGGTCGCGCAAGACATAGCCGCGGCCCCAGACGGTTTCGATATGATGCAGGCCGTTGGCCGCCGAGGCGAGCTTCTTGCGCAGCTTGCAGATGAAAACGTCGATGATCTTCAATTCGGGTTCGTCCATGCCGCCGTAAAGGTGGTTCAGGAACATTTCCTTCGTGAGGGTCGTGCCCTTGCGCAGGGAAAGCAGTTCGAGCATCTGATATTCCTTGCCGGTCAGATGCACGCGCATGCCGTTCACTTCCACCGTCTTGGCGTCGAGATTGACGGTGATATCGCCGGTCTTGATGACCGATTGGGCATGGCCCTTGGAGCGACGGACCACCGCGTGGATCCGGGCGATCAGCTCGTCCTTGTGGAAGGGCTTGGTCATATAGTCATCGGCGCCGCCGCCGAGCGTCTTGACCTTGGTGTCGATTTCCGAGGTGCCCGACAGGATCATCACCGGAGTGTTGATCTTGCCCACCCGCAGCTGGCGCAGGACGTCCATACCGGACATGTCCGGTAGGTTAAGGTCCAGCAGGATGAGATCATAATCGTAGATCTTGCCCAGATCCACGCCCTCCTCACCCAAGTCGGTGGTATAGACGTTAAACCCTTCCGACTTAAGCATCAGCTCGATGCTCTGCGCTGTAGCGCTGTCGTCTTCTATCAACAGTACGCGCATCTGGCCCCTCCCCGCACTCAGGCGGTCGTAAATACGAGACGCTTTCGTACGTCCCGAAATCCGAGACTCACGCTAGGCCTTAGTTAATTTAAACTTGGTTAATCTGAATAACTGGTTAGGGCGATTTGGCGCGGAAGGGCAAGCGCCCCTTTGGCCCCTCGAACGAAAAAATTAACCATGTTGGCTCAGCCTGAACGGCGTGGGGTCCGGGCGCCCCTGCGATCAGTCTAACTCCAGCCGGGAACTAGCTTTTTTGCGTCCCGCTGGCGCCGTTTTCAGGACCCCTTACACCTTGCAGACCCTTCTGAACGCCATTGAACGGATCGACGCTCTGTCCGTGTCGGGCAGCGTGGCGGCGGTAAACGGCCTGCTGATTGAGGCGCGCGGCAGTCTGACGCGGCTGGCGGTCGGCGCGCGCGCCGAGGTGGTTCGTCGGGGCGGGCAAGCGCCCCTGCAGGCGGAGGTGGTCGGCTTTCGCGACGAGCGGGCCCTGCTCATGCCATTCGGCGCGCTAGAGGGCGTGGCGCCGGGGGCGGAGATCCGCATCTGTCCGCAAGGGGCGGAAGTTCGCCCAACGCTCGCCTGGCGCGGCCGGATCATCGACGCCTTCGGCCAGCCGATCGACGGCAAGGGGCCTTTGCCCGAGGGGCCGGCCGCCTATCCTCTAAGAAGCCCCCCGCCGCCGGCGCACGCGCGCGGCCGGGTAGGCGAAAGGCTGGATTTGGGCGTTCGCGCCATGAACGCCTTCACCACCTGCTGCCGAGGCCAGCGCCTGGGCGTGTTCGCCGGTTCCGGCGTGGGCAAGTCGGTGCTTCTTTCGATGCTGGCTAGGGGCGCGGCTTGCGACGCCGTCGTGGTCGGACTGATCGGCGAGCGGGGCCGGGAGGTGCGCGAGTTCATCGAGGAGACTCTGGGCGAGGAGGGGCTCAAGCGCGCGGTCGTGGTGGTCGCGACCTCTGACGAGCCGGCGCTGAAGCGCCGCCAGGCGGCCTATATGACTCTCGCCATCGCCGAATATATGCGTGACCAGGACCAGGAGGTGCTGTGCCTGATGGACAGCGTCACCCGCTTCGCCATGGCCCAACGCGAGATCGGCCTAGCCGCGGGCGAACCGCCCACCACCAAGGGCTATACCCCCACGGTCTTCACTGAGCTGCCCAAGCTGCTTGAGCGCGCCGGTCCCGGACCCGTGCGGCCGGACGGGAGCGAAGCGGGGCCGATCACCGGCCTATTCACCGTGCTGGTCGACGGCGACGACCACAACGAGCCCATCGCGGACGCCGTGCGAGGCATTCTGGACGGACACATCGTGATGGAGCGCTCCATCGCCGAGCGCGGGCGCTTTCCCGCCATCAACGTCCTGCGCTCCATCTCGCGCACCTTGCCGGGCTGCCAGACGCCGCAGGAGCGGCCGGTGACGGCCGAGGCGCGTCGGGTAATGGCCGCCTACGCCAATATGGAAGAGCTGATACGCATTGGCGCCTATCGGCCGGGCGCGGACCCCGAAATCGATCGAGCCATCCGATTGAACCCCGCCCTGGAGGCGTTTTTGCGCCAGGACAAGGACGAGGGCACAAGCCTGGAGCAGGGCTTCGCGCAATTGGCCGCGATCCTTGATGGAGATCCGAGATGAAGTGGGCCAACTCTCTGATCCGAATTTCCAACCATCAGGTGGAGACCCTGCAGAAGCGCCTCGCTGTTCTGGTGGAGACGCGCATGGCCGCTGAGATGAAGCTGACCCTTCTGCACGCGCAGGCGGAGGCTGAATCCGCCCACGCTGGCGAGGATGCGGAAGCGGGATTCTACCGGATCGGCTTTCTGGCGGGCTGGCGCTTTCGTCGCGACCAGGCCGTTGCTGACATAGCCGCGGCCCAGGCCGAGGAGGAAGGCGCCCGCGACGCGCTTTCGCGGGCCTTCGAGGAGCTCAAGAAGTTCGAGCAGGTGGCGGAGCTGGCCCGCCAGGCCGAGCTCAAGGAAACGGCGCGCCTGGAGACGGCCGCGCTGGACGAACTGGGCTTGAGGGCGGCGCAGAGGGCGCGCTGAGGAAAAATCGCGACGGGGCTAGTCGCCGGACCGAAGGACACCCATGACGGTCACGTCCTGATAGCGGCCGTCGACGTAGGCCGCCCTGAGCATCACGCCCTCAACCTGAAACCCAGCCTTGCCGTAGACATGCACCGCTCGTGGATTGTCGCCAATGACCCATAGGGATAGGCGTTGGAGGTTGAGGCTGCGCCAAGAGAAGTCCACGGCCATGCGCATGGCTTCCTGGCCATAGCCCTGGTTCTGGTCAAGCGGGTTGCCGACGAGGACGCCGATCTCGGCGATGCGGGAGGCCGCCTGGATATTGACGATCTGCACATATCCCAGAAGCCGCAAATCGCCTTGTTTGCGCATGGCGAAAACAACACGACCAGGGTCCCTTCCAACGCCCGCGAACCAATCGTTGAACTTGGCCTCGTCCGTCGGCCGGTAGGGCCCGTTGCTTCGGACCAAGTCAAAATTGTTGGTCCAACTGAACATGAGCGGGGCGTCGCCCTGCAACACGGGGCCCAGACAGACCTTATCGCCAATGAGCATCGTGATTCTCGGATGTGGCCTTATGCAGCCTCTGGTTGACCTGGCATTTAGGGCGAACCGATGGCGTTTCGGCGCGGTCATTCCCAAGCCTTAATTTGGGCCTCAATGGCGTTCAGCCAATTCTGCTGGAGCGGTGCAGTGTCCAAGCGCTTCGTATTGCTTCTCGCCATCTGCGTGTTCACCACCACGGCGGCCCATGCGCAGTACGGTGGCGGTGCGGGAGGCGGAGGAGGCGGACGCGGAGGCCACGGCGGAGGGGGCCGAAAGTCGCCGACCAGTCCAACACCAGCGTCGGGCGCCACCTCCAACCCAGCCTCGCCGGACAAGCCGCTGAACACCGTTCAAATCATCGGAGAGGTCAAGGCCATCGATCCGGACAATAGCCGTGTCACGATCGCCTATGAGCCGGTCGACGCGTTGAACTGGCCGGCGGGAACAATGCCGTTCGTCGTGAGCAAGGCGGAGCTGCTCAACGGAATAACCGTGGGAGAGAAGGTGCGCTTCCATCTCGAAAGCCAGCAGATCTCCACACTGGCGCCGTTTTGAGATCGGCGTCCGTGTCGGTCAGCGCAATTCGCTGACGTTCATCGAACGCAGACGCGAACGATCCGCCACAGACCCAAGCTCGGAGAAGCGATTCAATACCGCGGCGGAGGCTGTTGGGGCGGCGGAGCGGCGCGCGGCGCGGTGGCTTCCTCAGCGGCGCGGCGCAGGGCGGCCAGATCGTCACTGATACGGAAAATGGCCACGTAGAACTCGCAGAAGGCGCGCCAGGTCAGGGTCAGGGCGGCGACGACCAGCAGCCCGGCCACCAGCACCGGCAGGGCCAGCAGCTTCTCCACCGCCGTGTCGCCGCGCATCAGAAAGCCGACGAAGGCGCCGATCACGCCGAAGCTCACCATCAGCACCAGGCCCAGGCCGCTCCAGTAGATGAGGTGCACCACCGGCCCGGTGAGCAGGCGGTCGAAGGTCAGCAGATCCCACAGGACCGTGGCGCCGACTCCTCGCTCCCTTGTCTTCTTGGCCTTGGCCATGCTCTGGTCTCAACCCCTCGCGGGCGCGCCTGGATCGGCGCGAACCTCGCTAGCAGCGCAGCGGCGCGCGCGCAACGGGCGTGCGGGCCAACGGCCACGGTTGCCGAACGTCCGGCGCCTTCCTAGGTTGCAAGACTTAACCCAGGGAGAAGACCATGATCCGCAAGGCCAAGGCCGTTTGGAAGGGAACCGGACGCGATGGGACGGGGTCGCTGACCACCGATTCCGGCGTGCTGTCGTCCACGCCCTACAGCTTCAAGACCCGCTTCGAAAGCGAGCCTGGGACCAATCCGGAGGAGCTCGTCGCGGCCGCCCACGCCGGCTGCTTCACCATGGCCCTGGCGTTTCAGCTGCAGGCGGCCGGTTTCACGCCGGATGAGTTGAGCACCGAGGCGGCGGTGTCGCTGGTTCCGGACGGGCCGGGGTTCAAGATCGACAAGTCCCACCTGACCTTGCGGGCGACTATCCCAGGCATCGACCAGGCCAAGTTCGACGAATTGGCCGGCGCCGCCGAAAAGGGCTGCCCGGTCTCGCGGCTGATGAACGCCGAGGTCACGCTTGAGAGCTCACTGACCTAGCTTCATCTTCGGAGACCAGAAGGCCGACCTCGGACGTGATCTCGATCGACCGCAGGCGTTTGTCGAAATCGAACATGTTGCAGGTCACGATCAGCTCGTCAGCGGCTGTCCGGTCAATGAAGGCGGCCAAGCCTTCGCGCACCGTGTTCGGTCCGCCGATCACCGCGCAGGACAGGTAACTGTCGAGCAGGGCCCTTAGCTGGGGATCGAGCCCTTCCAGGTACCCCTCTTCGGGCGGGGGCAGCGGACCTGGCTTGCCGGTGCGCAGGTTGACGAAGGCCTGTTGCTGGGAAGAGGCGAGGAAGGCCGCCTCCTCGTCCGTTTCGGCGGCGAACACGTTCAGGCCCAGCATCACATAGGGTCGCGCCATGCGCTCTGACGGCCGAAACCGGCCGCGGTAAACTGCGATGGCCTGCTCCAACATGGCCGGCGCGAAATGCGAGGCGAAGGCGAAGGGCAGGGACAGATAGGCGGCCAGTTCGGCGCCGAAGGTCGACGAGCCCAGGATCCAGATCGGCACATCGAGCCCGGCGCCCGGAACCGCCTGCACCGCCTGTCCGGGCTGGACCGGCGCGAAATAGGCCATCAGTTCGGCGACATCCTGGGGAAAGCGGCTCTCGTCCCCGACCAGCGTCCGGCGCAGGGCCCTTGCAGTAGCCATATCCGTTCCAGGCGCGCGGCCCAGGCCCAGGTCGATGCGGCCAGGATAAAGACACTCCAGGGTGCCGAACTGTTCGGCGATGGTAAGGGGCGAATGGTTGGGCAGCATCACCCCGCCCGCGCCTAGCCGGATCGTGGTCGTGTCCTCGCCCACAAAGGCCAGCGCCACGGCGGTGGCCGCGCTGGCGATGCCGGTCATGTTGTGATGCTCGGCCATCCAGAACCGGTGGTAACCCAGCGCCTCGGCATGGCGCGCGAGGCTGCGGCTGTTTCTCAGGGCCTGGCCGGGGTTTGAGCCTTGGGGCACCGGGGCCAGATCGAGCACTGATAAAGGGATCATCGCTTGGATATAGGGACGGACGCTGTCGCGGGCGAGATGGCGATGAACCAATACCGCCCCTTGCGCGTATCCCTCACATGACCCGACGCGGCTTAAACGGCGCCCTGGCGGGGGTGGGCGCACTGCTGGCGAGCGCTTGCTCACCGCTGACTTTGTTCAACGCCCTGGCGCCGCGCGATCCGGCCCGGCGGGAGGGGCGCGATATCGCCTACGGCTCCGACCCTCGCCAGCAGTTGGACGTCTACGTCCCCGAGGCGGCGCCCGCCGCGCCCTTGCCGGTGCTGGTGTTCTTCTATGGCGGCGGCTGGAACAGCGGCCGGAGACAGGACTACGCCTGGGTCGGTCAGAATCTGGCGGCGCAGGGCTTTGTCGTGGTGATCCCCGACTATCGCCTGGTCCCCCAGGTCCGCTATCCGGCCTTCGTGCGGGACGGCGCCGCAGCCGTCCGTTGGGTCCAGGACAGCGTGGGCGCGTTCGGCGGCGATCCAGGGCGCATCCTTCTGTCCGGCCACTCGGCGGGCGCCTATATCGCCATGCAATTGGCCATGGATCAGGCTTTCCTGCGCGAGATCGGCGTTGAGCCGGCCCGCATCAAGGGCGTGGCGGGCCTGTCGGGCCCCTACGACTTCCTGCCCTTTGACGTGCCCTCCAGCCGCGACGCCTTCGGGCAATGGCCCGATCCGAAGGACACCCAGCCGATCGATCACGTCGGCCCAGGCCGGCCGCCCGCGTTCCTCGCGCACGGCGACAAAGACGACACGGTGCAGCTGTCCAACACCGTGAACATGGCCAAGGCCCTGCGCGAAGCGGGCGATCAGGTCGAGGTCAAGATCTACCCCGGCGTGGACCACCCCGGCGTCATCTTGGCGCTATCGCCTCTGTTCAGGGGCAAGGCGCCAGTTCTGGCGGACATGACGGCGTTTTTGCGAGGGACTTCGGCGGCGGCTTAAGACGGCCGGCTTTTCGACCGCATGCCTTAGACGTCCGTCGACCGACCCGGAGCGGAAATCGAGCAGGTCGGCCGGGCTAATTGAGGGGCTCACCCCCCGTTGCAATGGATGGTGTACTGCACTTCGTTGCTGCGGTTGCCGTCGGTGTCCATGAGCCAGGCGCGCAGAGTCACATAATAGGGATTGGTGTTGCAGTTCCAGTTGCCCGCGACGACCGCGCCCTGCTTCTGCGCCGCCGCTGGAATGTTGATCGCGATCGAGGCGGGAAACTGAATGTTACTGGCGCTGGTCGCCACCAATTCGCGGTGAATCAAGGCCGCGTTGCCGTTGGGCGCGACGAAATGAAATTCGGGGACGATCAGATTGGCGGTGAGCGCGCCCCTACTCGGGATTTGAGCGCTGATAGATTGGATGACCGGGCCGCCCGGTTTGGAAGCGGCGGGATTGATGGGCTGAACTGCAGTCATGGTGGGCGGGACGCTATTGGCGACCGGCACTTGCGATTCAGTCTGCGCCAGGGCGCCGGTTGAAAGTGATACGCCAACCAGAATGACAGAAAATGACTGACGCATTTGGCTATCTCCCGAGATTTGTTTTGCTTCAATATGCACAGCGGAAGCTCAGCCGGCAAATGTCCGCTGGCGCTCCAGGCGCTACGCTGCCCGCGACGACAATGGGTAGCATTTCCACCCTGGTCAGCGCGGCTGCGGCAACAAGGGATTTCACCATGGGAACGTCCTTGTCCTCATGTCTGCAACCCCAACCATCGCCACCCTTTTTGGCCACCCTTGCGCAGGCAACCTAACGCGACTTGATAGCATCTCCTACCATTGTAGTAATTATGGTTGCAATGACCCTGTCAAGGCTCACGAGAACCCGAGCTTCAAATTAATGGGTCGCCATAGATCAGAACGGGAATGCCTAGAAATTCAATGTGTGATGCCCGACCGGCTGTCCAAAATCGATCGCAGCGGGCCGCACGGGCATGAAGACATGCAAAAGCCGCCGCGTCCTAAATCACCCCCACGGTCTTCAACTTTGCTTTGGGGTGGATTTCGTTCTGGCTGAGCACGACGGTCTGGCCCCTGAACCGTTCGATGATCGATCGGACGTAGGGACGGATGGCGGGAGCCGTGAGCAGGACGGGTGAATCTCCGGCCTGGCCGGCGCGGTCGAAAGCCTCGCGCACGCCACGGATAAAGTCCTGCAGGCGCGACGGGGCCAGGGCCAACTGCTTGTCGTCGCCCGCGCCGACCAGGGCGTCGGCGAAGGCGTGCTCCCAGTCCGCGGACAGGGTGATGATGGCCAGGGCGCCGTCATCGCCTCGGTTGGCCCAGCACAGCTGGCGAGCCAGTCGGCCTCTGACATGCTCGACGATCTGGGTGGTGCTGGTGGTGTGCGGGACGATCTCGCCGATGCCCTCGATGATGGCCGCCAGGTCGCGGATCGACACCCGCTCGCGCAGCAGCGCGGACAGGACGCGCTGCAGGGTGGTGCCCGTGACCACCGAGGGGATCATGTCGTCCACCAGCTTTTTCTGCTCGCTTGGCAGGTCCTTCAGCAGCTTCTGCACTTCCGCGTAGGATAGCAGGTCCGGCATGGATTCCTTGAGAACTTCGGTCAGGTGCGTGGTCAGCACCGTGGCCGGATCTACAATGGTGTAGCCGCGGAAGGTGGCCTCTTCGCGCAGGCCCTCGTCGATCCAGGTGGCTGGCAGGCCGAAGGCCGGCTCGCGCACGTGTTCGCCCGGCAGCTCCACTTGGCCGCCGCGCGGGTCCATGGCGAGCAGCATGCCCAGGCGCACCTCGCCTTGGCCCGCGTCCATTTCCTTGATGCGCAGGGCGTAGCCCTGATTGGCCAGCCTCATGTTGTCCAGGATGCGCACGGGGGGCATGACGAAGCCGAATTCGGCCGCAAGGGTGCGGCGCAGGGCGCGGATCTGGTCAGTGAGGCGGCGGCCCTCAAGGTCGTTGATCAGGCTGAGCAGGCCATAACCCAGCTCCACCTTAACATCGTCAATGGCCAGTGCGCTGGCGATGGGTTCTTCCGCCGCGCTCGTGGCCGAGGGGATGACCTCCTGCGTGATGGGCTTGCCCTCGTCCTTGCCTCGTCGCCAGGCCAAGGCGCCCGCCGCGATGGAAATGGCGGCGAAAGGCAGGATCGGCATTCCAGGCACGAAAGCGATCACGCCCGCCGAGGCCGACACCATGCCCAGCGCCACCGGATTCATGGCCAGCTGCATGACCAGGGCCTTATCGGCGGAGCCTTCCACGCCGGACTTGGACACCAGAAAGCCCGCGGCGATGGAGATGATCAACGAGGGCACCTGGCTGACCAGGCCATCGCCGATGGTCATGATGGTGTAGCTGGACGCAGCTGTCGTGAAAGACAGGTGATGTTGCGCCATGCCGATGATCATGCCGCCGGCGATGTTGATGGCGGTGATGATCAAGGTTGCGACCGCGTCGCCGCGCACGAACTTCGAGGCGCCGTCCATGGCTCCGAAGAATGTGGATTCCTGCTCCAGCTCCTTGCGCCGACGCTTGGCCTCGGTCTCGTCGATCAGGCCTGAGGACAGATCAGCGTCGATGGCCATCTGCTTGCCAGGCATGGAGTCCAAGGTGAAGCGCGCCGCCACCTCGGCGATGCGGGTCGAGCCCTTGGTGATGACCACGAAATTGACGATGATCAGGATGGCGAAGACGATGACGCCGATCACGAAATCACCGCCCATCATCAGATGGCCGAAGGCCTGGATGATATGGCCCGCCGCGTCCGTGCCCTCATGGCCGTGGCCTAGGATCAAGCGGGTGGAGGCCAAGTTCAGGCCCAGTCTGTAAAGGGTTGTGACCAAAAGCACCGTGGGGAAGGCGGTGAACTCCAGCGGCTTCTTGATCAGCAGGGCCGTCATCAGGATCAGCACGGCGGTGGTGATCGAGATCGCCAGCAGCAGGTCCAGCAGCATCGGCGGCGCCGGCACGATAAGCAGGACGACGATGCCCACGACGCCCAGCGCCATGGCCACCTCGCCGCGCCCCACCCACGACCACACCTGCTTGCCGGTGGGCGTGTTGGACATCATCCCGCTGAAGGTCACGTCAGCCATTTAGTGCCTCCTTTGCCCTTGAGGGGAAGGGAGATGCGCTGTTTCAAGCCGCATTCAAACCGCCCTGCGGGGCGGGCACGGTCACGCCAGCCTCGGAATATTCCTTCAGCTTGTTACGCAGGGTGCGGATCGAGATTCCCAGGATGTTGGCTGCGTGTGTGCGGTTGCCCAGGCAGTGGACCAGGGTGCCCAGGATCAGGCTTTGCTCGACCTCGGCCACGGTCTGGCCAACGAAGGCGGCCACGTCCCCACCCACGGCCTGGGCCGCGCGGGTGGCGGCCTGGGCGGCCAGGTCGACCGGTTGGGCGGAAAAGCCCTGCGCCATGGGCTGTCCATCGGGCAGTCGGATGGCGGCTTCATCGATCTCGTCTCCGACCGAAAGCAGCACCGCACGGTGCATGGCGTTTTCCAGCTCGCGAACATTGCCTGGCCAGCGGTGACCCGTCAGGCGGCGTTTGGCCTCGGCGGACAGGGGCCGCACGGGCGCGCCGTTGGCGGCGGCGTATTTGCGCACGAAATGGTCGGCCAGGACGAGAATGTCGCCCGGCCGCTCGCGCAGGGGCGGCAGACGCAGATTGACCACGTTCAGGCGATAAAGCAGATCCTCACGGAAGGTGCCGGCCTTCACGCACTGGGCCAGGTCGCGGTTGGAAGTCGCCAGGATGCGGATGTCGACCCGCACTGGCCTAGCCCCTCCGACCCGGTCGATCTCGCGTTCCTGAATGGCGCGCAGCAGCTTGGCCTGCAGCCGTCCGTCCATCTCAGAGATTTCGTCCAGCAGCAGGGTCCCGCCGTTGGCCTCCTCGAACTTGCCGATGCGGCGGGCCAAGGCGCCTGTGAAGGCGCCCTTCTCATGGCCGAACAGCTCGCTTTCCAACAGGTTTTCGGGAATGGCCGCGCAGTTGACGCTGATGAACGGCTTATCGGCCCGGCGCGACTTCTGGTGCATGTAGCGGGCCATCACCTCCTTGCCGACCCCGCTTTCGCCGGTGATCAGGATCGAGGCGTCCGACGCGGCCACCTGATCCGCCAGGGCGATCACCGTCTTCATCGCCGCGTCGTGGGCGATCAGCGGCCGCTCGTCGTCCGACACCGCCGCCAGCACCGCCGCGATCAGTTCGGCGTCCGGCGGGAGGGGAATGAACTCCTTGGCCCCGGCGCGTATGGCGGCGGCGGCCTTGTCGGGATCGGCCCCCACACCGCAGGCGACCACCGGCACTCGGATGCGTTCGGCCTCGTTGGCCGCGATCAGGGCGGCGATGTCCAACTCGTAGTCAACCATGAGCAGATCCGCGCCCTGGCCCGCGCGCAAGGCGTGGGTCGCGGCCGCGCAGGTCTCCACGTGGGCGACCTTGGCCCCGGCCGACATGGCCATCTTCACCGCTGTCGTGATCTGGCCGTTAAGCCGTCCGACGATCAGGAGCCGCATGGGACTTCTCCTTTAAAGGACGCTTCGCCGTCAGGCGTTGGCGTCGCCGTCCTTGATGATTTCCGTCATGGTCACGCCCAGGCGGTCGTCCACGATGACGACCTCCCCGCGCGCCACCAGGCGGTTGTTGACGTAGATGTCGATGGCTTCGCCGACCTTGCGGTCCAGTTCCAGCACCGAGCCCTGGCTGAGCTGAAGCAGCTGGGACACCGACAGATGAGTCCGTCCGAGCACGGCCGAGATGTTGACCGGCACGTCGAACACCGGCGCCAGATCGGAGGCGATCTTTTCCTCGACCTCCACCGGGATGTCGCTGGCCAGCTGACCCTCGCCGAAATCGTCTAGGGACATGGTTTCGTCAGCCATGGTCAGGCCTCGCTGGACGGATGGGGTGAAGCGGGAAGAAGGGGTTCGGCGTGTAGGCCCTCGGCGGCCAGGGCCGTCTCTAGGGCCTGGGCGACACGGCCGGCGGCTTGAGCGGGATCGAAGGCGGCCGAACCGTCGCCCCAGTCCAGCACAAAGGCCGCGCCGCGCAGCCCGCTGTCGGCGCGAACCACGATCTGGCCAGGATATCCGGCGTCCGCGGCCGCTTGGGTGAGGGCGGCTTGGGCGGCTTCCACCTGATTGTCGGCGATGCGCGCCACCAGGCGCGGCACGGCGTCGATTTCGCGCGCAAGGGCGTCAATGGCGGCGGTGAGCGGCGCCTGCGGAAAGGCGGTGAGGGCGGCGTCGGCGATCTTGCCGGCGGCGGCCAGCGCCAATCGCGCGGCGCCGGTGCGGTGGTCGTGGGCGATGGCGGTGAGCGTGGACAAGGCGCTCGCCAAGGCGCGAATGGCCGCCGCCTGGGCTTCCTGTGCCCGGGCCACGGCGGAACGCTCGCCCTCCGCGAAGCGGTCGGCGCGGATCGCCTCCACCTCCTCGGCGGTGTAGCTGCGCTTGGGTCGGGGGGCGGCCGCGATCACCCGATCGCCGTCGAAAACGGTGTCGAATGTGAATTTGCGGGCGGCGGCGGTGTTGTCGGGGGGCTGCATCAGTAGATCAACTCATCGTCGCCGCCCTGGCCGGCGAGCATAATCTCGCCCTTGGCGGCGAGATCCTTGGCCACCTGCACCATCGACATCTGGGCCTGATCGACGTCCTTCAGACGGACCGGGCCCATGGACTCCATGTCCTCGCGCATGATCTTGGCGGCCCGTTCGCTCATGTTGGAGAAAAACAGTTCGCGCAGGCTGTCGGACGCGCCCTTCAGCGCGAGGCCCATCTGGTCCTTTTCCACCGACCGCAGCAGGGTCTGAACCCCGCCCGGGTCTAGCTTGCTGAGGTCCTCGAACACGAACATCAGGGCGCGGATGCGCTCGGCGGATTCGCGATTGCGCTCTTCCAGGGCGGCGATGAAGCGGCTCTCGGTCTGACGATCGAAGCTGTTGAAGATGTCGGCCATCATCTCGTGGCT
>Ga0302319_10011669_pt1 | contig 16652 bp, 24 predicted proteins | sample Bog_T0_2_FD_203319 | JGI IMG/M metagenome (GOLD analysis project Ga0302319, IMG submission 203319) | Peat permafrost microbial communities from Stordalen Mire near Abisko, Sweden - Bog_T0_2 | ecosystem: Environmental > Terrestrial > Soil > Wetlands > Peat | place: Sweden: Abisko, Stordalen Mire...
GCCCCCGTCAGCAAAGCTCACGGCGAAACGTCCGCACCCAGCCAACACCGGGGTCAATTTTCGACGCCGATGCGGGGTCAACTTTCGACGCCGATTGACACACAGGACGACGCTCAGCCCGTCGCGAAGGCGGGCGGGGGTCGGATCGGGCCGAGCGCCATGACCGATCGATCAAGCGCGTCGAGGTCGCCGGCGGCGGTCGAGGTCGACGTCGAGCCGGGGCGGGATCGCCCGTCGTCGCCAATTGACGACAACGGGGAAAGCGGGTGGACGAGCGGGGCGGCGTCGATCCCGTCAAGCGCTCGGTCGGCGGATCGGTCGGCGGGGCGCGGAACCCGCTCTCGAACTGTGCGCAGGGGTCTACCCTGTGGACCATAGGTCTCGAACAGCGCCGGGGTTGGTATCGGCAGTTCGAGCGTGTGACGATCGGGAAGTGCGCGCCGAGTTCGACTGGATCGCCGCCGTCTCGCCGACCGCCCAGCAGCAGGCGCTTCGCGATCTTGACCGGGCGTTCGGCAACTTCGTCGCCGGTCTACGTGGCGGCATGACCATCCCTGGCTTCCGCGCCGTATGCCACGCCGGGCGCGTCTCGACACGGCGTCCGCCGCAGGCCGAGCAGCGCGTCCGCCCGCTCCCGATAATGGAGCGGATGAGGACCATCTTGCAGCCAAAATCGGGTCGGATAGACTGAAAGGTGAGGCCGGGGCCGGAGTTGAACCGACTTGTGCCACCTTGCAGGGGAGCCGCATAAACCGTTCTGCCACCCGGCCTCAGCGAGCGCCCCGTCTGTAAAGACGGGGCGTTCTGCTTTTGGGCAGTGTGACATCAACCAAGGCGGAAGTTTGTCGAGCCCGATCAATTCCGTCCGGCTGTGGCGGGCCGTATCAGAGAATATCAAACGGTCGCTCACGAGGAAGTGAGCTCGCGGCGACTCACGCGAGCCGGAAACGTCATTGGTCCATGCCGGCCCGATACGCCGTATGCCACGCCGGCCGCGTCTCGACACGGCGACCACCACACGCTGAACAGACCATGCGCCGTCCGACATCGGGGACGAACACGCCGCCGTCGAGCCCGTCGACCATCACGTCGGCCTTGTGATGGCAGGCCAGACATTCCGCGATGACGGCGCGCACGCCGTTGGCGCGCATGTTCGCCAGCGACATGGGCGGGCCGGGGTAGCGCATCGCGGCGTTCTGGCGCGGGCCAAATCGAAATGCAAAACTCGCCGGAAAAGGGAGGAAGCCATGCCCGACGACGCCATCACCGACCCGGTGGAGATCGCCCGCTACGTCGCCACCGTGCGCAAGCTTTACCCCGACACTGCGATGGAGCTTGCACAGCCGCCGATAGTCGTCAGGACCGCGACCGGCGCGCGCGTCATGGCGTAGTTGCCCATCGAGGACGAGGATGTGGTGGAGTAGGTGAGGCATCTTGGAAGATAAGGCGACACGTCATGGCGCGCAGTGTCGCACCCCGTCACTTTAGCTTTGACAAGAGACTATACGAACGTTTAGGGTTCTGACAGTCAGTCAGGACGCCCCCCCCCAAATGGCCACCACCACCAAGACCCTTGTCGCCTACTACCGCGTTTCGACCGCGACGCAGGGCCGGTCCGGTCTCGGCCTTGAGGCTCAGCACCAGGCCGTCGCCCGCTTCGTGGAGGCCGAAGGCTTCACCATCGCCGCCAAGTTCGAGGAAGTCGAGACGGGCAAGGGCAGCGACGCCCTAGACCGCCGCCCTCAGCTTGCCGCCGCCCTTGCCGAGGCGCGCCGGCTCAAGGCTGCTGTTGTTGTCGCCAAGCTGGACCGGCTCAGCCGCGACGTGGCGTTCGTTGCGGGGCTTATGGCGCAGCGCGTCCCGTTCATCGTCGCCGAGCTTGGAGCCGACGCCGACCCGTTCATGCTGCACCTGTACGCCGCTCTTGCCGAGAAGGAACGCAGCATGATCTCCGCCCGCACGAAAGCCGCCCTTGCCGCCGCCAAGGACAGGGGAACGCAGCTAGGTAATCCCCGCATCGCCGAGGCTCAGGCCAAGGGCGCGGCCCGCAACAGAGCGAACGCCATCGAGGCCGACGCCAAGGTACTGCCGCTCATCACCACCATGCAGGCCGACGGCGCGAGCCTGCGCAAGATCGCCGTCGAATTGAACGCCAAGGGGATCGCCACGGCGCGCGGGGGCAAATGGGCCGCAGAGCAGGTCCGCGCCATCCTGAGCCGCGCCGCATAGGGCGGACGGGGTTTCGCGATCTCCACCGCCTCGCCGCCCTATTACCCAGCCGCCCCTACGTGCACATTGCCGCGAATTAGAATCCGGGGTCGAATTGGCCAAGTCGCCGCTCGGCCGCTCCGCATCGGGTGGTGCACAGGTGCGAGCGCAGCAATTCGCAACGGAACGCAGCAATTCGCGGCATTTTATAGGACGCTTCGGATCCGCCACCTCTCACTTCAGTGCGTGGGGTGTGGCTGACTCTCCTTGTGGGCTTTTGGTGGTACATTGCTGGTGAATGACTGGGCATTGGTAGTGCCGCCAGCCTCAAAGCGCGAGGCGTCGTCGGCTTTTCGATCACCTGCAACTTCCGTCCCTGCTACCAATCCGCCTATCTCAGCTTCGACGCGGTGGGTGTCATGGACGACGGTGAGTTAGGTGCGCTCGAAACGGCGCTCTGGGCGACTGTGCGTTCAATGATGCCGGGCGCGCACTAGGGAAAGGCAGTAGGCGAAGTCGGGTCCGGGGCGCTCGGCATTTGGATGAAGGGCTCGCCCAGCAGCAGATAAACTGACCATTGGCCATCGGAGATCGAAAAAATCAGCGGCATAGTACAAATTTTAACCATCAGGTATATGATGTAATATGTAAATGTGCGATAGGACATCATAATGCGTAGTTTCACAACATATTTGCTTAGCAAACGCGGTTTTAAGGCCGGCGAATATGCTATAATCGGTTGCGTAATTGCCGTAGCGGCTGCGAAGATCCTGACAATTTTAAGCATATAGAAGCGATGCGTTTTATGCATCCGGAGTCACGTTGTGTTAGCGGCGACAAACTACAGTGGTTTAAAACCTGGTTCCTAACGATAGTTGGATCCTGAATCGCCCCTATGTTTCGGATAAGACCTAAGTTCCCGCGTGCCTCCAACCTGAGCCGGGAGAAGCAGATCGCTTCCTGGCTCCGCGTCGCCGTCGGGGGAGGCGTCATCCTGGGCTTAAGCCTGCTGCACTCAGCCGCGCTGATGCGCTGTTATCCGGGAACGACCGTAGCCCCGCATTTGGAGACGCAGATCGGCACCTGTGTGCTCGCGGTCGCCGCCGCATTGTGCCTGGCCCTGTCGGCATTCGCTACCGTCTTCGACGTCGACTTTGAGCAGCAGGGCTATCGCCGGGTTCGCCGGATAGGGTTGAACTGAAAGTCACCCGCCTTGGCGCTGATCGGCTCGACCGACCGCCTCGACCAGCCCGCGAAACTCGACCGCGATCTCGGTTATCGCGGCCTCGCAGCGAGTCGCCATGCGCGTCAGCACGGCGAGCTGGCGCTCTATGGAGCCGAGACGCGATAGTTTCGAGCGAGACGCCTGCGGCCATCGATCTTCCCCGTAGTCGCCGGCCGTTCATACGGTTTCTTACCGGCCTCGTGTCGACTTCCTGACTTGAAATAAGGCGAGGCGGCGACGGCGGCGCTTGCCATGCCCCGCGCGTTGCGCTCACCGCGACGCCAGCCGACGCGGCGCGGGCGCTTCGATTACGCCGGCGACGATAGGCGCGAGGCGGCGCTGCAACGCCTCTTTCATGGCGGCCGAGCCGGATAGGACCAGCTTGCCCGGCTTGGCGGCCGTCGCTTCTGGCGGGGCAGGCGCGGGCGCCGGCGGCGGTTCGGGGGCGGGGGTTAGCGCGGGCACTGGCGGGGCGGGTACCGCGGCGGGTGCTTGCGCGAGTGTGGCGAGCGCGCGCTCCCGCTGACGTTCTTTCCTCGCAGCGATTTCGGCGAGTCGCTTCGCTGCGTCGGCGCGCGCGTGGTCGCCGGTTTCCTGTTCGGTTTCGATGCCGTCGAGATCGAAGCGTTTCGGATATGCCAGGACGGCCCGACAATAATCGGGGCGAAGTTTCCAGCATTGAATAATCGCACTGGCATAAGGCCACGACCAACCAAATTCGGTGCAGAGCAGTCGCGGAAAAACGCCCGTGACAATAGGCCGGACGGCATTCGGGTTTTCGGGGAATGTCTTAGGCCATTTGGCGCGCAACGCCGGAAGTTGCGTTGAGAATTCCTGAAAAGCGCGCTTGCGCTCTTGCTTGACTGTCATAAGGCGTCCGCCGACCCTGGGGGCTGGATAATCTCAAATCCGCCGAGCGAACGCAACGCAGCGAGGCGGCGCTTGCGATTTGCGCCGGTTCGCGCCAACCTGCCGCGACGCGACGCAACTGCTTCGCGGCGACTCAGGAGAAGCCTTAGAACGCAAAAACCCGCCAGAAAGGCGGGCCGTTGGCCGGCAAAGCCGGGAAGACGATTACTTGGCGGTGTCGATCTTCCCCGAAAATTTGCTTCGACGCAACCCCTCATTTTGAGGGAACGTCCCTCTTTTGCCTGGCACCGTGCGCGCCCCTCTGGCGGTCCCTCAGACCGATTGGAGAGGCCATGCCTAAAACCCTGCCCGCACACTTGCGCCCGCGCCGTCCCAAGCTTTTCACGGACGGCCGGCAAGTCCCGATAGACCGAACCGACCGCGCTCGCGTCATGGCGCTCGCCGACGCCGCCCGGCGGCGGGGCGATATTACTTACAGCGCCGTCGAAATCCTTCGCGCGCTCCTGCACAAGTTCGCCAACCTGAAGGACGGCCGATGCTTCCCGTCCTACGAACGCATTGCGGAGGCCGTGGAGTGCTGCGAGCGCACCGTGGGGCGCTGCATACATGCGCTCGAAGCCGTGGGCTTGCTGACGTGGGCTAACCGCATTGTGAGGGTGAGAGAGCGGGTTGAAGGATTGGCCGGCGTTTGGGCGACGACATGGCGCGTCACGCGCACGTCGAACGCCTACGACTTCCCGGCGATCGCGAAGGCCACCCGGCCGACCGGGGCCACTAAAGGACAAAACAGCCGAGGAACCCAGTTTCCAGATCTACCCTTTTTAAACCCAAGCCTTTTGGCCAGCCTTGAGAGACTGAAAAGCGGCGTTTTCGGCTCGAAGGTGGGAGCGACGATGGCATAAGGGGAACGCGGAGCGCCTACGGCGCGACTTTCCCTCTTCAAGGGCTGACGGACCGCTCAACGGATTGCAGTCGCGCGACCTTTTGCCCCTGACGCGTGACGACAAGAGCAGCAGGCGTCCGGTGCGATGCCATGACGGGTGACCCGGAGCTTAATCCGTTGACGGTCTGGACTTTTTAGCAGATGACGGCCGGTTAATAACGACCGCCAACAGCCAACAAGAAGCGGGTCACGGTTCGTAGAGGGGCAGCGTAGTGACTAAGTCGGAACTGGTTCAGCGATTGGCGGAACGAAATGCGCACCTCTATCGGCACGACGTCGAGAATATCGCCGACGCCATCCTCGGCAAGATCACCAGCGCGCTGTCTCGCGGCGATCGCGTGGAGTTGCGCTGCTTCGGCTCCTTCTCGACCAGGCGGCGTCGGGCGCGCACGGGTTGCAATCCCAACACGGGCGACAAGGTGTCGGTCGTCGAAAAGTTCGCGCCGTTCTTCAAGACCAGCAGGGAAATGCGCGCGCGGCTCAACAAATAGCGGCACGCCACGCTCGTTACTACCCGCCGCCGATCCGACCGAGCAGAAGGACGGGGCGAAAGAACCTAACTCGCGACGCTCACCCGTTTCGACTTGACCGGCTTTAGGCAGGTCACGATCCGACTTTCCTGCCATATTTCGATAGCGCGCTCGGCCAGAAGACCGGCGGCCACTTCGGCCGCCATGCCGTCATTGTCCGCATCAATCGATTTAGCCGGTTTGAAAACGCGGCTCTGCTCGTCGAGTTCGTAAAGCAGATATTGTCTCAAGACTGCGCTCCCACGCGAACGCGGCTTCGCTGACCGCACGGGCCTAACAGAGGCAGATTTTGGTGCGCTGCGATAGCCTCGGGAAATACTCATCCGTGCTGTAAGGCGCGGGTGCTTGGCGAAAGCCCCGCCGCCGCTGGTTGCGTGGTCAGCGACAGGGCTTATTACGCGGAAACGCCTGCCCCCTCTCGGGGCAACTTTGACGTAGCGCGAGGCAGTTAATTTTCCGATGTAAGCGACGGCGGCGCGCGACTCTCGACAGCGGCGGCAAGGCGGATAAGGTGGGCCGACCGGAGCGCGTATCATGGACAAATCGAGCGGGACTTGCGGCAGATACGCTGGATGCTAACGGCCATGATCGTGTTGGAACTCGCAACGCTTGTGGCGATGAGCCGATGACGCGCGATGCCCCATACTTTAGTTGAGTTGAAATGCGGCGGCTTGGCTTATTTGGGGTAGCCACGGCTGGATCGGGGGCGGAAGGCGACCCAGAACAGCAGCCCGGCCAGCGCCAAGATAACGCCCGCCGGCACCCACAGCTCTGCTGTGTCCATGATGGTCTCGAAAGTGGAGAGGCGCAGCCGGAAATCGGCCTTGGTGAAGGCGATCCCGGGGTCATCGTGGACTCTGTTCCAAATCCTACGCTAAGGACGGATGGCCAAAAACCCTCGCAAATCTGCGGTTCAGGCTCCTTGATTTTGCTGGTCTTTTCCGGGCATCGGTCGCATGGCCGGAAACTTTAGTTTTCGGCCATGCGAGTTTCAGGGTTTCCGTAAACCAATGAATAGTTGCTGTTTCTCGCTTGGAGTAGGTTCTAGAACAGAGTCCACGGTGACCCCAAAGGGCAGCGCGCGCGCAGCTAGAGGCAAGCTAGGCGAGCGCGACAATTTAGGATGCACAAAAATTAATACAACCAAAAGTAGTGCCTTTCACAACGTAAGCTAGAATGCTACGTGCGCGCTTGTTGCAAGCGTGACACTTAGGGGCTGAGCATGGACGAGCGACAAATCCTTACCACTGCAGCGATGGAAGTTGCACAACTGCGATATCAAGCATACGTCTTATATGAAGAAAACCGACGCCTTTCGTTCGAAATTGAATTCCGTATTAAAGCCGTATCGGACTTAATAAATGCGCGAATTGCGGAACTGACACATGTGATACACCATCACCAATGCAATGTAAAAGAAATCGTTGAAAACAAATTTTCGGCTCTACGGACGATGCCTAAGATTGATTACACGGCGTTGAGCACCATAAGGGCGAACGCCATTTCTCCTGCGGACAGTTGCAAAGTTGTACCGTTTTACCGCCATTAAAGGGCTGGTCGTCTTGGCTGATTGACTGGCCCCAAGCCGCGAGCCTCGCCGGCCCGTAGCGGACTTCGGCGATTTCGCGTGCTTACTTGGATGCTATTCGCCAATTTCATGCTCGAACTCGCAGTTCTCGTCCTGCTCGTCGATAGGTGCAGATAACCCGCGCCGACATCGACGCCTTTCGCCGAGACCTGACGATCCGCGTCGCCGTGATGCTCGCCGGCCTCGGCGTGGTTCTTGTAGCCGTCGATTTTTGGCGCTGATCGGCCGGCGAGGGCGCGAGTTGCCGGATTGATATACGGCGGTCTGCCAGACGGCCGCCCCGTGCGCGCGCGGGTCGCACTCACAAAAGGTCGCGACGTCACGCCCTTTCCTCGGCGGCCAGCGAGCGCGGATCGCGCCAGCGATCTACCCCAGCATTACCCCGCGCACCGGCGCCATGCCCGAACGCCACGGATTGCCGGCGTTTCCAGGCGGCGCTTCGCTGTGTGCAAAACAGCGGGAGGTCAAGAAAGCGACGCCCCGCCGCGCTGTATATCTTTCATTCGTTCTTTCGTGCTAGCCGTGCTTTCGTGCAATCTTGAAGGCGGGCTTTCGTGCAAACTGTCGTTCTTGCTAGCGCCAAAGGCGGATCGTCGAAAACGACGCTGACCGCTCATTTAGGCGTCGCCGCCGAGCAGGCAGGCACCGGCCCCGTCGTGTTGCTCGACTTGGACCCGCAAGGTTCGCTTGCTGCATGGTGGAACGCGCGAGAGGCTGAGACCCCCGCATTTTCGCCCGCAACGCTCGCCGAGCTGCCCGAAAGGCTCGCGGCGCTGGCGGCGGCCGGCTTCGCGCTCGCCGTTCTCGATACCCCGCCCGCCATGACCGCGGCGATACGCGCCGTCGTCGAGCGCGCCAGCTTCGTCCTGATACCCGTCAAGCCTTCGCCGCATGACCTGCGATCGGTCGGCGCTACCGTCGAAATCGTCCGTGAGGCGGAACGGCCATTTGCGTTCGCGGTGACGCAGGCGAAGCCGAATGCGGGCCTCACGGTGCAAGCCGTGGCGGCGCTTTCCGAACACGGCCGCGTTGCGCCGTGCCTCATGCACGATCGTGTCGGCTACGCGGCGTCAATGGTCGACGGGCGAACGGTGCTGGAAACCGACCCACGTGGGCCAGCGGCGGCGGAAATGAAAGCGCTCTGGCAATTCGTGAACGCACGATTGCAAGAAAGCACGAATGACGGAAAGGACGCCAAATGACGAAACCGACCGCGAAACTTACGCCGGGCCTTGTCGCCACAAAAGGCCAAGCCGCGCCGGCCGCTGATATTCCGACGCGAAGCCCAGCGCTCGCCGCGCCCGCGAAGCCGAAAAACAACGTCCCGCTCAATTTTAAAATGTCGGACGATTTCGTGCTTTCGTTCAAGGCGCGAGCGGTGCAGGACCGGCTGAAACTGAACGAATTGCTAGAGCGCGCTTTCGCCGCCTATTGCGGCAAGAACGTCTAAAGGCGTCGCCACCGTTATCCGCAACGCAGCTTTATCGCCACTTCGACGCCAGCGAGCGGTAAGTTCTGGCACGCGGAACAGCGCCGGCTGCTGACTTGGTATTCCGCGCGTGTCGCGGCAAGCAATGGCTTTCGCCGTCACTCGCACCAACAGCACGAGCGCGGAATTACACCGGCTGTTGAAGCGCCCTCTCGCCAACCCACTCGCAAGGTCGAAATCGTCTCTAACCTGCGCCGTCGCGGGAGATGGAATAACGGTCTCATCGAAACGTAAACCTGAAGTTTTAATTCCAGTAGTGATTAAACGGAGCAATAAATCACAAATGGAATACTGTCGATAAGTCCGACAAAGCGCTTGCGCCAGGAAATTGTTGTTACGACAAAGGGGCACATTTACGGAAGCGGAGTACTCCGAATGGACGCGCTGCTAGTAGCCAACAAAGCTGTTGCTGAGCGATACGGGTTAAGTACACGCGGGATCGAATTGTGGTTAGCCGACACCGATCTCGGCTTTCCACGTCCGATCAAAATTCGGCGGAGGCTGTTTTTCCTGGCGGAAGAACTCAACGCCTTCGACCGCGCTAAAATCGCGCCGCAGCGCCGCATGGCCGGCGAATAAAGAACCCGCGCGGGTCGCCCCGGCGCGGGTCTCAGTTCGATAGGTTCACGGAATTAGACAGACGTGGCTTAACCGAACAAGGCTTTAAGCGTCAATCGGCATCCGCGCTTCCGAATAGGAGCGCAACCCTATGACCGCCTTCGCCCTAGTCACCGGCACACTATTCCGCGAACCCAAGCGTAAGGTCTCGAAAGCCGGAAAGGCCTACGCCGCCGCGACGCTAAAGGTTGTCGCCGCTGCGGACGGCTCGGCGGATTTTTGGTCCGTCTTGGCCTTTGGGCAGATGCAGGACGAGATGCTGCGGCTCGGCGCTGGCGACAAGCTGAGCGCGCAAGGCGCGTTCAAGGTCGAGCCCTACGTCGCCCGCGACGGGGCAACGAAGATCAGCCGCACGCTGTTCGCCGACGCCCTCGTGGCCCTGCGTCCGCCGCCACGTGAGCGCCGGCCACGAGGCCCGCCCGACGCGCCTAACGCGCCGCCGCCGCCCGAGCATGGGGGGCGCGACTTCGATGACGAAATCCCCCTGTAATCCCACCCCGCCGCCCGCCCGCCGGGGGCGACTGCAATGAGCGCCGTGCGCGGTTTCGCCGTCGATCTTCGCCTCGAGCAGGCGCGCGGCAGGGACATTCTCGCCGTCGCCACCGACGCCGGGGCTCGCCTTAAGCGGGTCACGGCGACGGAATGGGCGGGGGCTTGCCCGAGCTGCGGCGGCCGGGATCGTTTTTCGGTCAACGTGGCGAAGAACGTTTTCAACTGCCGAGGCGGCGCTGGCGCCGGCGGCGACCAAATCGCAATGGTGCAGCACGCGCTCGGCCTCGACTTCGCCGGGGCGCTGGCCTTCGTCGCCGGTGATGAAGCCGTTCCAGCCCGCGCGCCTGCCACGCCCGCGCCTAAGCCCGCCGACGCCGCCGACGAACGAAGGCGTATCGGCCGCGCCCGCGAAATATGGATTGCGTCCGTCGAGCCGCGCGGGACAATCGCCGAAGCCTATCTGAACTCACGCGAGCTCGACCTCGACGCCGACCTCGCCAACAGAGTTTTGCGGTTCAATCCGCGTTGCCCTTGGCGTGACGAGGCGACCGGATTGACGATCTTCGTCCCCGCGCTGATCGCGGTCCTGCGCTCGATTACGACCGACGAAATTACCGCCATTCAGCGCACCAGGCTATCGCCGGAAGGTCTCAAGCTGGATCGGTGGATGCTCGGGAATGCCGCTGGCTCAGCAATCAAGCTCGACGCCGACGACGCAGTTTGTGGTGGCTTGCACGTCGGCGAAGGAACCGAAACGACAATGACAGGCCGTCAGATGGGGCTGAGGCCGGCATGGGCGCTCGGCAGTTCGGGCGCGATTGCGAGCTTCCCGGTTCTCGCCGGCGTCGAGTGCCTGACGATCCTTGCCGAGACGGGGCAGGCCAGCGCCGCCGCCGTCGAAGCCTGCGGGACACGATGGACCAAGGCCGGGCTCGAAGTTCTCGTCAACCGGCCGCGCTTTGGCTCAGACCTGAACGACGCCCTCACACTTCGGGAAACGCTATGAAGGACGCCGCAGACGTCTCAATCACCGAGCGGTATGAAGTGCCGCCCGACACGCCGAACGAGCGCAAGGTGAACGGGCGAGGCACAGAGCCCGCGTCTATCGTACTTCCTTTCGTTAGAGCGTCGTCGTTCGTCGGAAAGCCGGTTCCGCTTAGGCGCTGGTTTGTGCCGGGGATCATCCCCAGCGGCGTCGTCACTTTGTTTGGTGGCGATGGCGGCGTCGGAAAGAGCACGCTCATACAGCAACTCGCAGTCTGCGCTGTCGGCGGACGCGATTGGCTTGGCCTAACGCCTGAGGCGGGGCCGGTCATTTTCTTGACGGCGGAAGATGACATCGACGAGTTGCACCGCCGGCTTGTCGCTATGGCCTCGGGCTTAGGCGTTGACCTCGCCGCCCTCGAAGATCTTCATTTATGCTCAATTGCTGGGTGGGACGCGGTTATGGGCATCCCGGACAGGGCGGGCCAGATTGTCGCGACGCCGCTATGGCAAGCCGTGCTGAAACGTGTCGACGAAATCAAACCCCGCGCCGTCGTCTTAGAGACGTTGAGCGACATTTTTGGCGGCGAAGAAAATATCCGCCGACAAGTGCGGCAGTTCATGGGGATCGTACGCAAGCCGGCGATTGAGGGCCAATTCGCCGTCATCATACCGATGCACCCGTCGAACGATGGCCTACGATCAGGTTCCGGGGCTTCCGGCTCGACCGCGTGGAACGGATCGGCGCGCGCCCGCCTCTATCTCGAAACCGTCAAGGACGAGCAGGACCGCGAGATTGACGCCGACATTCGCGTGTTGCGCTTGAAGAAAGCTAACTATGGCCCAACCGACCTTGAGTTCCGGCTGCGGAGATTGGACGGGTTTTATAAGGTCGACGGCGCCGCCGGTGACAGCTTCCTCAACAAGGTAGCAGCCAACGCCAAGGCCGAAGACAAATTCCTCGACCTACTCGCCAAAATCACGGCGCAGGGGCGCAAGGTGACCGAGAAGGCGAGCCGCTCTGGCGCGTCCGTAGTCTTCGCGAAACATCCCGACGCTGCCGGAACGCGAAAGGAAGGCTTCGACGCCGCGATGGAGCGTCTGCTGGCCGCCGACCGTATCCACGTCGAGCCATTCGGGCCGCCGTCAAAAGATCAGTCGCACATTGTCGTCGGCCCGCGTCCAAAAGAGACGGCGTTATGACCTGCCGAACCCTGCCGAACCCCTGCTGAACCCTTTTTACCCCCTGCCGAAGCCCTGCCGAAGCCCTGCCGAACCCCCTGCCGAAGCCTGCCGAAGGGGTGCTGAAGGGGTGTGTGCTGAACCCCCCATACCCCCCTACCCTGCGGGGTGGCCTTGCCACCCGGCCGCTGGGGCGTCGGGTAGGCCACCGGCAGGGGTTTGCGGCAGCCTTTCGCTAGACGTTTCTTTGCCGGCCACCGAGCCGCAGCGCGCGCCCGCAGGCCGCCGAGCCCGCCCTCGCCGCTACGGACGCCGCCGCCAAGCCCTAAGCCCGCCAGCGAGGCGCGCTAGAGCCAGCGCAAGACCATCACTCTGCGGGCTCAAACGTCGCCGTCGCGTCGCCGGGCTTCAGGATCAGTTCAGCCGCCGGGATGTCGCTCACAGTCGGGTCGGCATAGACCCTCACCCGCAAGTCGCCCCGATCAATTTCGACGCGGACAATGCGTGTCGAGCCGTCAGGCGCCAAAAGCGACAGTTGCGCGCCGTCCTCAATCTTGGACCATTCCGCGCGCCACGGCTTGCGCTCGGCTTCGCTGACATCGGGATCGTCGCGCCCTCGAAAATCATGCAGGTCAAATTTCATCGGATTGTCTCGCGGTGACGCCTGGCCCGAGAAGTCGCGCGCTTGCATTGCGACGGTCAAGCCATCGCCGCCGCCTGCCGCGCCACCTTGACGCGCTTGAACGGCCCGTTGACGCGCCCCGTGCGGTTCATGTCCGCAAGCGCCTTGCCGTGCTTCTCCGGCTCGGCTTTCGCAGCGGCGCGAACGGCCTTCGCCTGGTCGTAGGTTTTGCGGTTATGAAACCCGGCTTCTTTTGCCGCAACGTCTTGAGTCCGCTTACCTTTAGGAGTGGGAAAATTTTCCCTGTCCTCTTTTATTTTGAACTGATTGTTTCCGTGCCTTCCGGCCAAAAGCTTTTCGATGGCCTCGCCAATGGAAACACGTTCTTCGGGGTTGAAATCCTTGCGATCGATATTCTCGGCGCGCTCGCCGAAGACCAGCTCTTCGAGATCGACGATCCTGCACGCGATCTTCGTTCGCCCCAGCGCCTTGCAGGATTTCCTTTTCGCCGGCCGCTACGATCTTCCGCTCGCGCTTGATCCTGTTGGCCGCCGCGAGAATTTGTTGTTCTGGCAGCTTTAGGATTTCCGCCTGTTCTTTAACGGGGACGGTTGCAACCTCGGCCGCCGCCGAGACGGACACCGCGCCGCTCTCGACGGCCTGCACCAGCTCGGGCGTGCCGTCCTTCAAAACCTTAACGGCATGGGAAACCGTTCGCTCGCTTACACCAAACTTCTCTGCCGCGATTTCGCGCGAACGTCCGTAGTCAACCGGCGTTTCGCCGGCCGGATCGGAACCTACTTCGGTGCAAATTTGCACCGAACCGAAGCGACCGGAACCGCCTTGCCTTTCCCTGGCCTCGCCCTCGCGCGCAACGGTGTACCGTCCGGCCGAAATCACGCGCTCGCCGGGCGTCTCTTCGCGCCGCTCGCCACGCGCCCAGACGAAATCCGCCAACAGGCCGTCCCACTCAAGCTGGACAAAGCGCGGCTCAACACCGGCGGCCTCGCAAGCCCGGTAGCGGTTCCGGCCGTCGAGGATCATGCCCTCGTAGAGCTTGATCGGTAGTGGTTCCGGCCGGAGCGTTTGCTTTCACGCCACTGCCGCAGCGTCGTAGAGGGCGTCCAGGGCGTGTTCGCCGTTCCGGCGGCCACACAGGGCCGGGAAGCCGAGAACGCTGCCAGCGAGGCGCGCAGGCCCGGCGCGGCCGTGTCTCAGATTTGAGCCCACCAGCCACGCGGGTATGGCGACGCCGTCGCCTTCGACGCCGCAGCCGACTGCAAGGCGCTAGAGTGGATGAAATCCGACATTTGGTCCCCTCCGGGCTGCATCGGCGACGTCTATGACTTCGCGGCCTGACGCCGATGCCATTCATCGACCGCCTCGCCCATCGTCCGACCGACAGCCGCCTTGAGCCAATCAATGAAAGACACGTCGAACCTGAACCCGTCGCCGCACTCCGCCTTGAAAAAGCGTCTGACTTTCTGTGTCTTACGAAATGATTTCGTAATTAGAGTGGCGCGTGTGATGTCTCCGCTATGCCAATCGAACGCTGTCATCGTTCTACCCTACAGACCCCCGCTCGGTGCGGAGTGATAAGGCACCAAGTGTCAGATTTTATCCACTAGCGCGGCGCGTCGAGGCGGAGCGTTGTGTTCTAAAGGTTGGGGCGCGAAGGAACCTTAGATGAACTTCGCCGCCGCGCCGCCGTCGAACAGTCTCACGACGACGCCTGTCTGCTCGCCGATCTCCACTCGTTCGCCGATCTCCAGTGCGAAACTGGTGCGAAAGGCAATGCCGCCGGTGGAGACGTCGATGATCGACACGACCTCGCTGCGGCCGTCGACGCGACGCACCGGGATCATGGCGCCCTCCAGCACCAGGCGGGGGAACAGTCGTCGCTCCGCGCCGCTCTCGGGTTTGAGCCACGCGATTTTCTGCGCCAGCCGATCGATCTTGCGTTCCGTAGCGGCGATAGTGATGACGAAACCGTCCTTCAGCCTCCGGACGACGGGTCCTTGAAGGCGACCCAGGTCGCGCACATAGGCGATGATGTCAGCGCCCGGGGGCGGCAGCGTCGATGCCGACGTCTGGAAGCGCACGCCTCCAGGCGATAAATCGACCGTCACGCAATCGTATTCTTCGCCTTCTGGCGTCAGATAGCGGCCCGGCAGCTCCATTTTGACCCTGGCGAACCGGCGGCGCTCTACTTGCTCGCCAGCTTGCTCGCCAGCTTGCGCGGTAGCCAGTGTTATGACGCGGCTAGGCGTCCACCCTCGGGTCCCATACGTCATTTTCCGACCCACACCGGATTTTCAACGTAAGGTTGCGCTCTGGCCCAAAGGTCTAAACAATCCGTTCAGATGATCAGGCCGCCTTGGAGACGCTGGCCCTCCAATGCCGCTGCGAGATCGGAACTATCCGCAGATGGTCGACGCACGCCGCACTGTTTGGCTGCAAGATGGATTACGGTCGGCCCCGAGTTCGTCCTGATTGTAGTCGCTGGCGCTCACTCCCAGAGCCGACGAAAAGGCTTTCCATGACAAACGCCGTTTTTCGCCCATCGGCCGCCCAGCGAACCCGCTCATGGCGCGCACGTCGACGCGCTGGCGTGACGATTGTGAGGCTTCTCGTCTCAGCAGAGGCGGTAAAAGCATTGCAGCGCCAAGGCCGGCTTTCCAACGATCAGACCCGAGACGCACCGGCCATCGCCAAGGCTGTCGCGGACCTTCTAAGCTCAACAGTCCACGTAAATGCTTGAGTTTGTTGCACTATCGTCCATTTTCGCGCGCGCGAGAGGGTCGGTATGTCGTCTCTCAACAGCCCCCTGAGCGATCTGGCTGGCCACAAACCTGACTGGTACCGACCGCGTGTGCCGCTGAAGGGCGGATTGCAGACATTGTGAGCCCGATTTCTGCACGAACTAACCCATTAATTTTCAATCACCGAATTGCGCCTCACGCTTGCTCTGGTTGGCTGGGGCGGGGCGCTTAGTTTTATTCAGTGCACTACGCAGGATTTCCAACTCGCACTTTAAGGCTTGGTTCTCGGCTTCCAGCATCGCAATGCGTTCCTCTAAACGAGGACGTCCGCGTCCCTGCCGCTCGCACCACCGATAGAGGGTCCGGACGCTTACGCCGAACTGAGCGCAAACGTCGCCCGCAGAAACGCCGCTCTCATATTGATTAATCGCGTTACTAATCGCGTCCGCATCCAATCGTCGGCCATATGGCATTGGGTCCTCTCGACGAAGACCCTTAAGCGATGTCACGTAACCCGAAAAGGATGCGCAATATTTGACTGAATATATTGGGTGTCGCCTAAGAGCCCGTTTGGCTCCGCAAAACGTTGGGATTTTGAGGAAAACGTTCGGCGGCGACTCGCATTGACCTCTACTGTAGGAACCGAATTCAAAGGGAATTCGACGCTGACGGTCATCGCCTGCGAATTTCTGCTCATGACACGTGTCGCAAAATCTTGAAATTCCCAATGATTTGCGGAGCCAAACAAGCTCTAAGGGCCGCGCCAGTTACGCCCGCGCGCCGTATCGTCGCGCTAATTTTTCCCAAAAAAAGTGAGAACCGGGGTGGGGGGTGTCCATATCGCGGGCGGGACGATGCCGGCGCGATGGAGCGGCGAACCGCGAATTGCAGCAGGAGCAGTGAGGCGGCAGCATGGTAAGCTCTGCTCCAGACGCGCCCGTTTTGAGGCCGAGGCCTTATAAAAATAGTCACCTGGAATTGCAATGGCGCATTCCGAAAGAAATTTCACCTATTCGATGAATTAGGTGCCGATATTCTCGTAATTCAAGAATGTGAAGACCCGTCTCAGTTTGATGACAATTACAAAAAATGGGCTAAAAACTATATATGGGCTGGCATCGGTAAACATAAAGGCATCG
>Ga0302319_10011672_pt1 | contig 16650 bp, 17 predicted proteins | sample Bog_T0_2_FD_203319 | JGI IMG/M metagenome (GOLD analysis project Ga0302319, IMG submission 203319) | Peat permafrost microbial communities from Stordalen Mire near Abisko, Sweden - Bog_T0_2 | ecosystem: Environmental > Terrestrial > Soil > Wetlands > Peat | place: Sweden: Abisko, Stordalen Mire...
AACTGCTTCCTCAGATCACCCCAGAGAATGCAGTGGCATGGTTCAAACACTGTGAATGCGGTCTATAGCAAAAGGGAAAACGCTCTAGAGCTACAATCCAACAGCCCTTTGCGAGCGATGCGCCGCCTGCCTCATCCTTCGCGAATTTTTCGAAGGGGAGGAACACGTCGAACTCGCATAGAATAAGAGCAACCGAAGCCGCGCACAACGGCCCGAGCACGATGCGACGTGGACAGCAGCCGCTCCAGCATAAACTGTGTATGCTATTGATTTTGTGCAATATGGAATGTTAAATGAAGAGTAAGTACTCAAATCTTGACCTGCTCAGATCGATGGCCGTGCTCTCGGTTGTCATGGCTCATCTCTGGCATTCTTGCGTCGCATTTAACATATGCGCAGACAATCCCTTTGTCTCGCAGTTTTTGCATAATTGCAGCATCACGGGAGTCTCCTTTTTCTTTGTGCATACCTGCTTGGTGCTGATGCTCTCCATGCATCGCGCGCCCGATGCGCATCGCGCCCGCAACTTTCTCATTCGCCGCGCCTTTCGCATCTATCCGCTGTGCTGGGCAGCTATCTTTCTGGCGCTGGCCACGGGGCTCACCGACCTCTCCGCCAGCAGACTTCACGAGCTTGGCTGGCGGGATATTCTGGCCAATCTGCTGCTCGTGCAGAACTTCGCCAAGACTCGCAATACCGCCTGTATTCTGGGGCCGCTGTGGAGTCTTCCCTGGGAGGTGCAAATGTATCTTGTATTGCCTCTCTTCTATGTTGTCTTGCGTCGCTTTCAATGGCTGGGAACTATTTTCCTGATATGGCTGGGAGCCTTCCTGCTCGCGGTGGTGGGAACTCTGCCGCAAGTTCCTCATATGGGCGGGACTATCTTTCTGCCGATGTTCATTGCCGGCATGGTCGCCTACCGGCTGTTGATCCAGCAGCAGTTGCACGAGAGGCGCTTCGCGCTTCCGGCGTGGGGCTGGCCGCTGTTTGTCATGAGCCTCTTCGTGCTGGCGCCGCTGCTGGTTGGCCCTCGAGAGATTTATGATCCTGTGAGTGCTGCCGTGAACGCCTGTACCTGCTTTCTCGTGGGGCTCGCCATTCCATCCTTTCGCGATCTGACCTCGGGATGGATCATTCGCCCGGCGGAGCAGATCGCCAAATACTCCTATGGCGTCTATTTGCTCCATGTGCCTGCGATTGTCTTTTGCTTCCGTTTCTTCCCAGACCTTCCGATTGCGCTGAAGGTCGCCGCATCTCTTGCCTTGACTGCCCTGTTATCCTTTGTCTCCTTTCACGTAATTGAAGACCCGCTGATCCGAATGGGAAAGCGTCTGACTCGGGCGGATGCCCCTGCGCGCAGGGCTGTTTAGGTTGCCTCCTTCGACCTGTGCCGCATGGATTTGCGCGCTTTTGCCCTGATTTGCAGCGGCCGATGAGTGTAAGGATTTATGCAGAAGATGCTGATTTCGCGTAGGATGAAGTTGGACCCGAAGCATGGACAGGTCGTAGTCTTATTGCGCGATGATCCTCATTGACACGGATTTAAACTTGGCGCTGACCTCCGCCTCTGACACGGCGATGGTAAGCGCCGCCCCCGCGGCACAGGGATTTCCAAGAACCCAGCGCCTGCCCTCCGTCCGCACCCTGGCCCGCTTTCTCACCCAGGCGCAATCCGCCGTCCGTCTCAAAGGCGAGGTCACCGTGCTGCTGACCACCGACGCGTACCTCCGAAAACTCAACCGCCAGTTTCGCGGTAAGAACCAGGCGACTGACGTTCTCTCTTTTCCCGCCGCAGGCATCGGCGCGGAAAAAATCTCTGGCGACCTGGCCATCAGCTCGCCTACCGCGCTAAAGCAAGCCGTCGAGCAAGGACACTCTCTTTCAACAGAGATCAAAATCCTCATCCTCCACGGCCTCCTCCATCTCGCCGGCCACGACCACGAATCCGACGCCGGCCAAATGGCCCGCCGCGAAGTGCTGCTTCGCGCCAAGCTCAACCTCCCGCAAGGCCTTATCGAACGCTCCGACGCAAAGGTGAAGCGGCTATGACCCCGCTCTTCATTTTCCTCCTCGGCTTTTTGGCCCTGGTCGAGACGCTGGCCTCTTACATCAGCCGCGTCTACTCCGAGTTCGGCAAGATCCTCACCCGCGAGATCGAGGAGAATCTCGACGCATGGGAGGAGTTGGTCGAGCCGCAACTTGGCCTCACCCGCGAGCACGCGTCGATCTGTGCGGCGGTCCTGCAGCAGCTCGCCCTGGGCCTGATCGCCCTCGGCCTAGGTGCCGTCCTCTTTGATCGCGCCCCGCTTCTGGCACGGCCCACCCCCGCAGAAATTATCCAGGCCGTTCTCGTTCTGGTGCTGGTAGTAGTCTTCTGCAACCAGCTTTTGCCCACTCTGCTCTTCAACCGCACGCGTGGCCGCTGGGTAGCGCGTCTCGTCTGGCCGATCCGTTTTCTGCTCTGGCTGATGACGCCCATCACCGTCTTCGTCCGCTTCTTCTTCTCTGTTGCATCGCTGGCTGAGGAGCAGACCACCCCAGCCGAGGAGACCGCCGACGATGTCGAGGCTCTGCTTGAAGCTGGCGAAGAGGAGGGCATCCTCGAAGAAAGCGATCGCGAACTGGTTCGCTCCGCCGTCGAGTTCGGCGACAAGCTCGTCCGCGAAGTCATGACTCCGCGCCCGGCAATTTTCGCCGTCCCTGTAAATCTCACTCTGGAAAAATTTCTTGAAGAGCTGCGAGAACACAACTTCTCTCGCGTGCCGGTTTACTCCGGCTCCATCGACAACATCACCGGCATCACCTTTGCCCACGACCTTCTTCAGATCTCCGACACCGAGGTCCGCGCCCGTACCGTCGCCAGCATCCAGCGCCCGGCGGTCTTCGTTCCAGAGACCAAGCGAGTCTACGAGTTGCTGCGTGAGATGCAACGTGAAAAGCAGCACATGCGCATCGTCATCGACGAGTATGGCGGCGTTTCCGGACTGGTCACTATCGAGGACTTGCTTGAAGAGATCGTCGGCGAAATCCGCGACGAGCACGAGGACGATGCCCATATCGAAGACCCGCAGCGCGAGCCCGGCGGCGTCTGGCTGGTTCCCGGCAACTTTCCCGTAGATCAATTGCCCGGCTTATTCGGCGAGCTGACCAGCTTGAGCGACCTTGGCGAGGTCTACGAAGCCACCACGCTCGGCGGTTTGGTCAGCGAGATCGAAGGCCGCATCCCACTACCCGGCGAGGTCGTACTCATCGAATCCGCCGGACTGCGCATCGAGGTCGTCGCCTCCACCGACCGCCGCGTCGAGCGCCTGCGCGTCTTCCCGCCGGTGGGAGAATCGGCTCCGTCGCTGCCGGTCTGAGCCGTCTGGCCAGCGTGGAATGCCGTAAACTCTATCAGGAGTACATCCCTTTGAAATCCGGATTTGTCGCCATTCTCGGCCGGCCCAACGCCGGTAAAAGCACGCTGCTCAACGCCCTCACCGGCGAAAAGGTGGCCATTGTCTCCGCCAAGCCGCAAACCACCCGCAACCGCATCGCCGGAGTGGTCGAGGTCCCGGCGCGGAAAGGCGAGCACCCAGCTGCGCAGATCGTCTTCGTCGATACTCCCGGCGTCCACAAGCCCGGCTCGCATCTCGACCGTCGCATGTTGCAGGAGGTCTACGAAGCTCTGGAAACCCGCGACCTGGTGCTGGTGCTCATGGACGCTACGCGTCGCGTGCAACTGGAAGAGGCGGCGGAGCCGTCAGCGGAACCAAAGCATGAGCGAACTAACTGGGCCAGCGAGGACGAGTTCCTCTTCGGCCTGATCCGCAAGCTCGACTGCCCGGTCTTCCTTGTCCTCACCAAAATCGATCTTGTCTCCAAGGACCATCTGCTGCCGCTGATCGACACCCTCACGCGGCAATTCAACTTTGCCCAAATCATTCCGGTCAGCGCCCGTAAGCGCGACGGACTTGATCTGTTGGTCCGCAAAATCATCGAAGTGCTGCCAGTGGGAGAGCGCTTCTACCCCAAAGAACAGTACACCGACCAGCCGCAGCGCTTCATGGTCGCCGAGCTGATTCGCGAGAGTATCCTGGTCGAGACTGGCGAAGAGGTTCCTTACGCCTCAGCAGTAGTGATCGAGCGCTATGAAGAGGCCGAACCGCCCGCTCCGGCACGCAAGAAGGGCCAAGCTCCGGCACGCCTGCCGCTGACCCGCATCGCGGCGGCAATTTATTGCGAGCGCGAAGGACAAAAAGCAATTCTGATTGGCAAAGGCGGATCGAAACTCAAGGAAATCGGCACCGGCGCTCGCCGCCAGATCGAATCGCTGCTCGGCACGCGCGTTTATCTGGAGCTGCACGTCATCGTCGAGCCCGGCTGGCGCGAGTCAAAATCCTTTGTAGAGTCGCTGGACTGGCGGAATCAATTGGAGCGGCTGGCCGAGGAACAGAACGTCGAGGCACCGCACCGGGGCAATGGCGAGTAGGATACGTAGATCAACGAGGTGCCGTTGTGCGCTTCTTGCTGTAACGTTCCCGATCAGTTACCAATCGTAGTTTCGCGTCGCAGAAATTCAAGTTTATAAAAGCGGTGGAGTGGGCGGGTCTGATACTATTGCGGGAAATAATCGACCGAATGTTGACAAGAGGAGCTGAGAAGGCGCCATGCCCAATCCGACGCTTGGCCAAACATTGTCCCGTGCTCCTTCTTCAGGTAGGCCGAGGCTTGACTATCTCGATGGGCTCAGGGCGCTGGCAGCACTCTATGTCGTGCTGCACCATGCATTCCTGCAATCCTGGCCTTATTTAGCGGATCCGAAGATCAAGCCTGGTGCGATCGGAGAAACGCTCTTTGTCTGGCTTAGATGTGGCCAGTTCGCAGTCACTGTCTTTATTGCTATTTCTGGTTTTTGCTTGATGCTTCCGGTACTGCGTGCGAAACAGCTACAAGGAGGCGTCAAAGGATTTGCATTAGGGCGCGTTCGACGTATCTTGCCGCCTTACTATGCAGCACTGGCGATTTCGCTGATTCTCGCCCTGTGCTTTATACGCCCGCACAGCAACACGCGCTACGACGTATCGCTTCCAGTTACTCATAGTGGAGTTCTCGCCCATTTGCTTCTTGTGCAGGATTTCCATTGGTCGGTCTATGAGATCAACGGTCCAATGTGGTCGATTGCTGTCGAGGTGCATATCTATTTGCTATTTCCCCTTTTTGTATGGTTATGGAAGCATTTAGGAATTCTGCCTGTCCTTGTCCTTTCTGGGATTTTGTCGCTCTCATTATCGCATCTTGTTTCTATAGGCGTTCTTCGGTCACCGGCTCCCGCTTATATCTTTGTCTTTGGGCTCGGAATGGCGGCAGCTTGCTTTTCGTATGGCGAAGCTGAGAGGTGGCTACCACGATTCTCGATTAGTCTTCTCGCGACAATAGCCGTCATCTCATTTGTACTTGGAACTTGGTTATTTCAGTCTGGCCGAGGAACCCGATCGGATTTCATGATAGGAATATCCGCCGCGTGTTTTCTTGCGATCTTATCTCGAAACGCCACGGGTTCGCTTCGCAGACGATTCAGTGCAAAATGGCTTGTGCTGATCGGTGGTTTTTCTTACAGCCTATATTTATTACATTTCCCTTTCCAGCAATTGTTCTGGCAATGGCTGGTTTTACCGTTTCACTTGAGCCGAATGGCTGGCTTCCTTATCGTGGCAGGACCTGGAACAGTTGTGATACTGCTTCTTTGTTATCTTTTCTACCGGGTTTTTGAGCGTCCATTCATGCGGCAGAAGCCTGTAGTGTGAGTCCTTCTGTCCACCATCTTCAGGAAAATCGACTAGTGCGGTTTATGGGAATCTTCGGGAGAACGCAGTACGCCCAGCGAAGAACGCTAACCTCCCTTTACCGCGCCCCGCCCATTGGATTTGACCCAGTACATGCGCTTATCGGCGGCGCCGATGACGGCGTGAACGGTTGAGCCGTCGTTGGGCGCGGTGGCCACGCCCACGCTCGCATTGACACGCAACTTCAGGCCGTTCTTCATCTGGAATTCGGTCTCCATCAGCGCGTTGAGCAGTGCGGTGGCTTGCGTCAGCGCGGCTGCGGCGCCGGTCTCCGGCATCAGAATCACGAACTCGTCGCCGCCGTAGCGGAAACACCAATCGTGCTTGCGGCTCAAATCCTGGAGACGCTCGCCAACACGCGCCAGCAGCTCGCTGCCCACCAGGTGGCCGTGCTCGTCGTTCACCAGCTTGAAATGGTCCAGGTCGACGAAAGCCAGGCTCACCTGCAGCTCCAGCCGTCCACATCGCTCCATCTCGCGGCCCAGCACCTCGTAAAGATGGCGGACGTTGTAGAGTTTGGTGCAGTCGTCGGTGATGGTCAGTTGCTGAATGCGGGCCACATCGTGCGCATTCTCGATGGCGATGGCCGCGTGGTCGGCCAGGATGTGCAGGAAGGCGATGGTGTAATCGGTGAGCTGGTCAGCGCGCGGGTTGAAGATTTCGATGGCGCCGTGCGTCCCTTTGCGCCCGCGCAAGGGCAGAGCGATCACCGAGCGGACTGTATTCGGCTTGGCGCCGTGCGCATCCTGAACCCGCGGATCGTTCTGGGCTTCGGGAACCAGTAGCGTCTCGCCGTGTTCCACCACCCAGCCGGCCACGCCCTCGCCCACCTTCACGCGCAGGCCGCGCAGTGATGCCTCTTCCCGGCCGGCGGCAATCGCATAGTAGAGCTCCTGGCGCGCTTCATCCAGCATCAGCAGCGTCCACAACTCCGCCTCGACGAATCGCTCCATGTGTTCCATGATGGTGCGCAGAATTGTGTCCAGGTCAAAGCTCGAAGTGAGCGAGCGCGCCACCTGGTGAAAAACGAGAAGGTCGTCGAGCGGGATGCGGTTTGCCGTCTTTTTGGTCATTCCAGGGCCCAGTGTCAAAAGTGTATTCGCAATTCTTACATGCAACAGTTTTCAAGCGGCGGTAAAAATGATGTTGCGCCCACGGCGCACATTACGACGGTCACGTTTTCTCGGGGGAGAGGACCATCCTCATTCTCTATAAGAACACCTCAGCCGCCAATGCACGCCATCAGGCGAGAGGGCTTCAGAAAAATCGGCCTGCCGAAGCAAGGCCGTGCTTGCTTGCCCTTTATTGTACGAATAATGGGTGCGGCTGGTTCCCATTGCAGATCTCGCCGCGCAGGACGACGAAATTCGCTTCGGGCTCCGGGTGCAACTCGCACTTAGTCGATTCGCGGCGTGCCCCGGCGGAGAATATAGCCGGCGATGCCGCAGACGGCGATGATGACCAGTGCAACGGCGAAGTAGTAGGCGATGGGATGCGCCCAACCTGGCGAATAGCTCAGATCCTGACCAACCCACAGCAGCAGAATAGCGGCGATAGCCGCAAACATGCCCGCGATGACCAGCAAAGTGTGGCCCAGTTCGCGCCGTTTGTCCAGCGCCTCCACTTGGTCGGGGGTCAAGTGGCGCTCTTCGGGGGGAAGCAGGGAATTTGCCATGCGGGTTGCTCCTGTTGATATTCCTAGCATCCGGGCAAGTTTGGATGACCTCTGTGCCCGGCTGCCCACTCTCTCGATTCAAACACAGACTGCTACTGCCGTGCCAGTGACAGCTCTCCATGGCTCCGGCGCGCAGGCCATTTTAGTTCACAAAGCGAAGCGGACTCGGCGTGTAACCGACCGACTGCCCATACGGCGGATTTTTCCCTTCATGCAGCTTCAAAGCTGCGCCCGCAGCTGTAGCATCCTGCAGCCCGTGAAGGGCCTGCATCAGGGGTAGTCCGCCGGTCACCTGCGGCTTGGGTAACTGGATGGGCTTGAGCTCCTGTGCTCCCGTAACGGGCGCGGTCCACAGCAAAACTGCAAGGGCCAACAAAGCCGCTGGTCGCCTGGAAGTGAAAAGTGCGGGAGTGTTCATAGTTCCTCCTCGAAGAAAGTCATGCACATCTGCCTAGGAGGTGAGCGAAACAGGGGGAGGGGTTAAGACGATTCCAATCTGTAAGACAAAAAGTAGAGCGTAAGACGCGGGTGTTGGATGTGTGTATGAGGAAGGTGCGGGGCGGCTCATCCTTGCATCTGCACTAACACGTGTAGGCAATCTCGCCGCAACCAAACTTAGTCGGTCAAAAAGGCCACCGACTGCAAAGAGCTGATTTCGAAGGCATTACGGCAGCGGAAGTTGGCGCAGGCCAGTTTTTCGTCGCGTCTTACCATGTAAGACTGAGCTTTGGCGAACTTGGCGCGGTCCCGCTCGTCGGCGCCACGAGGCAGCTGCGACCGCTTGCGCCGCACTACCCAGGTAACTTTGTACTCGCCTGACTGGCCACACTTGGGACAAGTCAGCGTGTGGCTGCGCTGTTCGGTCGTTTCGTTGAAAAAATCGCGCTCTTCCATCGTTTTCAGCTCCCCATCCCCAGCGGTAACAGCTTCCGGGCCTTCCACTCTGGCAGGACTTCCTTCATACTCATACTTGCCATGACGAAACGCAAGCCAGGAAAATTTTCAGCTACCAAAGCGGTGAAGGCCAACGCGCGTGAGCGCGTGGGCCAGCCCAAGCCCGCGCGGGTAATCGACACCGAGCCGCGCACCGGCCGCGCCACCAAGCACAAGCCCAAGCTCGAAGAGATCATTCAGCAAGCAGAATCCTGACCCGTGCTTTGGACGTGTGATTGACGGGAAGTTGGCGTAGGACGACTTTGTCTTACCGCTGTAAGACACATGTAAGACAGCCGCCGCCTCAGCGTTGGTGATCCTTATGACCGTGGCATACTATACGGTCCGGGCAGTATCGGCTCGGTAGGCTTGTCGGTGGGCTTGTCGGCGGGCGCGGGCGGGCCGGCTAATACAGTCCGTTTGGAGAAGATGCGGAACTGCACCATCAGGTCCAACAGCACCGCAACGGGCTTGCCGTCCTTGATCGCTGGCTGGAAGTTGGCCTTGCGGATGGCCGCTACGGCATTCTCGTCCAAACCGAAGCCGATGGGGCGGCCGATCGCGATCTCGGTCGCCTTACCGTCCGGGCCGACAACGGTGTGATAAAGGGCCATGCCTACCACGCCGTTGGCTTGGGCGAATTCATTTGAGTCCGGCTCGAAAGCGGTCAGCAAGCGCGCCTTCTGATCCACAGCATTCTGGCGGAGGACGGCCGGGTCCTGGGGCCGGTAGTCGGCCTTGGCAGCCACGGCCTGATAGTAGAGCTTCCAGGAGTCGGGCAGGCTGGCCATCATCCGCTCGTCCAGTCCCACAGCAAAAATGTTGTCGATGGCGTCCTTGAGCATCTTGGAGGCGTGCGCCGGCGAGGTAGTCGTGGTCACGTTTTTGGGGTCGGCCGGACGCTCTTCGACGGGCGTGGCGGCGATGGAGGCATTGAGCTGATCGGCCTCGCTCATCTCTTCAGGCTCGGACGCCGCATTAGGCGCGGGTGCCTGTGCCTGCTCGGCGGATGCAGTGTCGGCTCGCTTTACATGCCAGAATTTTCTCTCTTTTTCGGACTTTTCGTGGCCTGTCGCGGCTTCCTTGTCCTTCTTGGGCTTCACCACCATTTCCCGGTCGATGGTGATTTTGACCACTTTTTTGTTGGGAGTGATGCGGACCCGGTCAAAAGCGCTCGAGGTATCTTCGGAGGCCAGCTGGCCTAAAAAGTGCAGTCCATAGCGCGCGCCTTCCAATGTGACCTTGTGCTTGGCAATGCGCACCCTGTCAATCTGGATGGAGTTGAGCGTGTAGGAGCCCTGCGGGGAGTGCCCGATAAGGCGGCCGTGCTCATTGAAATTAAGTGAGTTGTCCAGGTAACCGTCGCGCAGGTAGAGAGATTTGCCTACCAGCATCTGCTTGAGTGTCGCTTCCGTAATGTCGCCGGCCTCCTGCGGCCCCTGCGGTGGTGCGGGCGTTTCCGAGGGAGACGCGGCTGCAGCAGGGGCCGTAGGCTGTTGAAATGCAGCGGGTTGCGTAAGCTGTTGCGCAGGTGAAGTAAAAGGCAGCGTGAGAACAACGCAGCAGGCAGCGGCAACAAAACGAGCGTTAGCCGCCAAATAAGCGAAATTTGGCCGCATGAGATGCATGAACATATATGAGTCTTATCGGCACCCTAACATATTCCGTTTAAAAAATGTGTTAACGCTCTAAGTGATTTATTCTCCATAGGATGCGGCGGAAGAGGCCGAGGATGCGGCGCGTGTCGTGCGCGGAGAGCGAGAGCCGGCGGAGCATCAGGCGGAGGTCATGGCGGTTGGCCGGGTGCATGGCGCGCGGGGAGTAGCCGACGGCCTGCATGGCCTCTTCGATGACCCCGGCCAGCAGATCGAGGCGGCCTGATAGGGGTGCGGAAGTGATTGATGAGATTGGGGTTGCCGGTGCGGATTCGGCGCGGCGGGTGAGCTCGTAGAGGCAGACGGCGACAGCCTGGCCCAGGTTCATCGAGGGCTGCTGGGGGTCGGTGGGGATCTCCACCAGGATGTGGCAATAGGAAAGGTCTTCGCGGGTAAGTCCATGCTTTTCAGAGCCGAAGACCAGGGCGATGCGGCCTCCACGGGTGAGTTCCCGGCTGACTATTGGGGCCAGCTCCGGCAGCGGGACGACCCTCTGCTCCGGCTTGCGATAGGTTTGGGTACCGGTACCAACGACCAGTGTGCAACTCGCCACGGCTTCGGCTAAGCACTCCGTGCTTTTAGCGTTTTGGAGGAGTTCTGGGGCTCCAATTGCCGAGCGGGCCTCGCGCCAGGTTGGATCAAAGGGGGCGACAACCGAGAGGCGGCGCAGGCCGAAGTTGGCCATGGCGCGCGCCGCCGCTCCTATATTGAGGGGATTGCGCGGGGAGACCAGAACCACGTTGAGCAAGTCGCGTTGGGATTCAGGGAGCACGAAATGATTGTAAAACAGCCGATTCTGAGGCATTTTTGCCCCAAAAAAGGCCAAAAAGGGGGCAAAATCGGGGGTTTGCAGTTACTGATTCGTTAACAGGCCTAAAATGCAAGTTATTGATTTATAGTAAGTTACAAGAAATAAAAGGGTCAAAAAAAGATTTCCACAGGGTGGGGGGGTGGGGGGTCGGGTAAATTTAGGGGAAGAAACGGTGAAAAGGAAGTACGGACCGGGCACATTCCTGACAAATTGGACCGGTTCCTCGCGACATCGTACGGCACTCGCCTGTAGTTCTCCATCATTGCCCTCACGGAGTTCCAAATGACATTGTGCGCCAGCGGAGGGAAATTATCTGCATACCGCTCTCAAGAGGATGTTGGCGTCCAGCACTAAACCTTTAGGCGCGTTCATTTGCGCCCTTCCCGTCTCCATCGCTTGAAATCTTCGATGATCTCATCCTCAGTGACGCCCGCGGCAATCATATCCTCATGCACGCGCGCGGCGGCCTCTTCGAGAGCCTTTTTCTGGGCTTCGGTGCGCTTGCGGCGCGTCGGCAGGTAGTAGCCGATGGTGTCGCCGTGGCGGGTAATGGCCAGCGGCCCCTCGGATTCGAGCAGGTAGGTGGCCAGATTGTCCCGAAATTCTCGGATACCGATGCTTTGTGCGCCCATGGAAGCCTCCATTGTGTACGCAAGTGTACCATATTTTCGGTGGGGCTGGGGCATTTGGCATTTTGAGCAGGGCAGCTGGTGACCAGAGTTCAGAGGTCAGAGATCAGGGATCAAAAAACGCTGGTTGGGGTTCGTGGTCTCCCAGGTGCCCAAATGCGAGGCACCTGGGCCACCCAGCTTCAGTGGTTGTATTCACTTCTCCCGATACCTGGGCCACCCGCCAAATCCACTCCTCCAAACCCGGTTCCAGCCAGAGTGAAACGCATCGCATAATATTTTCTCTACAGTCACAAATCTGGACTCATCGGGACTCGTGCACCCGCCGTCCAAAAAAACAATCGGAGTCTGTCTCATTTCCTCCCCGGTCCCCAAAAGCGAGGGATACCCTTCGGCAGGCTCAGGGCAGGCCTTAGACTTCGCTCAGTACAGGCTCTGGGGCACCCTGATTGTGGAGGGGATTGAACCCGGAGACCGGAGCCACCTGCATATTGTGATAAAGTATAGTCGCGAGGTTGTGCATGAGACCCAAAAGAACATTCACCGTCCTGATTGAGCAAGACGAAGAGGGCTATCTCGTTGCCACTGTCCCAGCCCTTCGCGGTTGCCATACGCAGGCGAAAAGCCTCGATACTCTGATGAAGCGCGTACGCGAGGTGATCGCCCTGTGCCTCGAAGATGAAAAGGATCTACCCGGAGCACTGGAACTGGTCGGTATCTAAAAAGTCACCGTAGGCCGCGACTTCCACGGATTACGGGAAGAGAACTGGTCCGTGCTCTCGAAAGTGCGGGCTTTATTGTGGACCGAACCCGTGGAAGTCATCACTTCCTCAAACATCCAGACGGCAGGGCCACTGCCGTCCCTGTCCATTCCGGCGAAACCATTGGCCCTGGCCTGCTGCGAGCCATCCTGCGCGACGTGGAGTTATCTGTCGGCCAACTGGCGCACTTGCTTTAAGTGGCGGGTGCCACGACAGTTCTCAGTGATTAGTTCTCAGTTGTCAGTTTTATGTGCTGCTATCAAGCTTGGGTGCCGCCTGGCCGGGGGCACCCTGATTGTGGTGGGATTGCACCCGGAGACCGGGGTCACCTGCCACCCAGCCGTTGATGCTAAAATTGCAATAATCAAGGAGTAAAATCGTGCACAAAGGATATGTAAAATCAATTGTTGCAGTGCAAGTCGGGGACAACTGGCGAGAAGACTTTACTTTCAATTCTAACCCGGAAAATGCTTGGTATTGGACTACATTTAGTGAAGCAGATGTTAAATGCATGGAGTTAAACAAGCGCGGTGTAGAGATTCCGTCGTCTGAGGGTGGTGCATACTTATTACGCAATTTCAATGTTGAAGAGACGGCACCCTGTCAGTTTTCAATCTACTGCGAAGGTCCGTTTATTGTGAAATAGTCGTATGGAACGTCTTTATGATTTCTCTTTTTCACCCTCAATTGTGAGGCTGGGTGTCAACGTCATTTCACCGCAATGCATCATAAGCAAATTTCATTAAGCGAAATAGTACGTCTCACTCGTCAGGCTACTGCATCTTCTTAAGCTCATCACACCCCTCTTTGCTGCCCATTGAACAAGACTTCTTGAGGAGTTCGCGAGCTTTGTCCAGGTTCTTGTCAACCCCATCCCCTTTCAAATAAAAGATTCCGAGGAAGTAGCAGCCGTCGGCGCTTTCGTCATCGCAGGCTATGGATAAAAATGTTGCCGCTTGGGCGTGGTTCTTCGTGACGCCTATTCCAAGAGAGTATAGTTCACCGAGAGACAAACAGGCCTCCGCGATGTCTGCATGGCACCCCTTGGTAAAAAGAGTCACCGCTCGCAAGTAGTCTTGCGGGACACCGTTGCCTTCGCAGTACAGAGTACCGAGATTAGTGCAGCCCTTGGGATCTCCGGCATCGCACGCCTTAGAATAGAGTGCAGCTGCTTTAGTGTAATCCTGAGCGACGCCATGTCCCTCGTGATACATGTTTGCCAGTGAACCGCACGCATTCGCGCTACCTGCTATGCATGCCTGATCGTAAAGTGGCACGGCTTCCACATAGTGATCCTGATTGTTGAGCGCAACAGCCCGTTTCTCAATCTCGGCAATGCTCGGCGGTTGAACGGAAGGCTTTAGAACCTCCACTTGCGAGGGCTTCTGATTCTGAGGGACAATTGGTACGGTATTGCTTGGCTTTATGTTCGCGATCTGTTCTTGTTGTGTATTTGCCGACTTGAGTTGGACCCCTGGCGTTTGCACTGCCGAGTTCGCTGGCTGTTTTGATCGTTGCGAGATAAACCAAGCGGCAAGCGCGGCAATGATGAGTCCGGTCGCCATTAATCCGAACCAGAGGCCCACGCGACGTGCCGGTTTTGAGGTTAGCGCGACTTGGTCATGGCTCACGTTTGAAGTTGCCCCATTAATTTCTGTTTTCTGGTGTGCCTCGGACGGAACCAACCGCACAGCGTCGAGTAGCCCAAGCAGTTCGGCAACGTCTTTGGGGCGGTCGTTGCGGTCTTTGGCGAGGAGGCGGAGGGTGAGCGCGTCGAGGCCTTGCCAGTTGGCCAGATCGGGGCGGAGGGTGCTGGGCGGCTGGGGCGGGGTGGTTTGGTGTTGGCGCGACCAGCCTTCGTAGTTTTCGGCCTGGAAGGGGGTCTGCCCGGTGAGCATCTCGTAGAGGAGGCCGCCGAGGGCGTAGAGATCGGTGCGTCCGTCGAGCGAGGCGGCGGGGGTTCCGCGCCACTGCTCGGGGGCGGCGTAGGCCATGGTCAGCAGAGTTCCGCCGGTGCGGGTGTAGGCGGTGCTGGACTCCTTGGTGGCCACGATGCCGAAGTCGGCGATCTTGGGAAGCCATGCGCCGGCGTCGCGGGCCATGAGAATGTTTTCCGGCTTGATGTCGCGGTGGACCATTCCTTTGGCGTGGGCCGCGCCGAGGCCTTCGGCGATTTGGCGGGCGATGGAGAGGGCTAGGGGGACGGGGAGACTTCCCTCAGGGCCTAAAGGCCCGGCTTCTTTTTGCTGCGTAATCGGCACGGCTGAAGCCGTGCCCTGATACATTGCCCCGGCGGCTAAAGCCGCAGTCTCATTTGGTTCGTTTACGGCACGACTAAAGTCGTGCCCTTTCAAAGCTACATGATCCTCAGCTGAGTGCGATTGCGCGTCGTTAAGGAAGGCTCTGAGGTCGGGGCCGTCTACGTACTCCATGGAAAAGAATAGGCTGTCATCCTCGGCGGCTTCGAGGTCTCCGCAATCGACGACGTTGCGGTTGCGAATCTGGCGCAGAGTGCGGACCTCGCGCAGGAAACGGCTGGTGAATGCCTGGTCGCGGCTCAGCTCTGGAGAGAGAAATTTGAGGGCGCGCGGTTCTCCCATGTGGATGTGCTGGGCGAGATAGACGGTTCCCATGCCGCCCTGGCCGAGCTTGCGGACGATGCGATAGGTCTTGTGAATCACCATTCCCGGCTTGAGTTCGCGGATCTCATTCAGCAGAAGGCCATGAGTTGGGCAGGTGATTTGGCTGTCGGGATAGCCGGTGTCGCATTGCGGGCAGGTCTTCATGGGTTCACGCTTCGATTTTGGGAAATTTTGCGGCGGAACCATTGTTCCACTCTGCGCCGGGAAGCGCAAAGGCGAGGCTGGCGGCTGGCGGGGAAATGTTCTAGCCTCTAGGAATGATGTGGACGAATCCTGCCGAGATGGCGCTGAACGAGTTGAGCACCGCGCCGCTGGTGCGCTTCAGCGTGCTGGCGCTGAGCTCGATCTTTTTTCTGGTGGACCCGTTTGCGGCGATTGGCTCGTTTTTGGCGATTACCGCGGGGGCGGACGCGGCGCGGCGCAAGAGGATGGCGCGCAAAGGCGCTCTGACCTGCTTCATCGTGCTGACCAGCTTTGCCGTGGGCGGGCAGATGGTCTTCCGGCTGCTGGGGATCACGTTGCCGGCGTTTGAGATTGCCGGAGGGCTGATTCTGCTGCTGATCGGACTGGATATGTTGCAGGCCAAGCGGTCGGCGACACAGGAGGCGACCGGGGACACCGAGGAGGCGGCGCACAAGGAGGATGCGGGGATTGTGCCGCTGGGGATTCCGATGCTCTCCGGGCCGGGGGCGATTTCGACGGTGATGGTGCTGGTGGGGCAGACGCCGAGCCTGTGGTGCTGGGAGGTGGGAGCGATTCTGGTGTCGATTGCGCTGACCAGCCTGATTTCTTACTGGGTGCTTGCCGGGGCGGGCCGGGTGCAGCAGGTGATGGGCGAAACGGGAATCCGAGTGCTGGTGCGGGTGATGGGATTGCTGCTGGTGGCCGTGGCGATGCAGTATTTTGTCAATGGATTGACGGACTTAAGGCTGATTGCAAAGCCTTGAGGGCGGGTTTCCCACAGAAACGGTGGTTTCCCACAGGCAGGCGCATTTGCAATTGAGCGGGCGTGTTGCTATTGTTAAAGAGTTGCAACAGAGCGGCAACATGAGTTGTGGTGTGCCGCTTGCAAACGGGAGTGGCGTGTGCTACTCTTGAAAAGTTGCAGAAAGAGCAGTAGAGCCTCCCGGTGGCTGATTAGCCTGCCCCATAGAGGGAAGTGGGAAGCAAGTTGTGATGCTGGTTCGTTGGGTCAGGTGAGGCAGAAGCCCCTGAAGCCCCTGTAGGGAAACCCTCAGAGAACAAGCCATTGCAAGACCCAGGAGGAAACTCCTGTGAGCCCGAGCGGCTCAGGCGCGGTTTGCGCTGGATGTTGTTTGATATTTTGCGCAGTGCGGACTTTTGAACGGGAGTTGCCAGGCTGGATTTGACGGCTGGTGCAATCTTTGATATGTTTGAAAGGTTCGCGCAAAAACGCTGACAGACGCAATCAAACGCGTGGTTGGCAAGCGCAACAAGTTCGAGGACAAGCTGGCCGCAAGGCTGGCCCTCGATCCCAAAAGGCGCCGCTCAGGCGGAATGCCTCAAGGATCTTTGACAATTAGGTTGAACATGCCAGTTATGAGAAAAGATCAGGTTTGGCTTGATCATTCTCACTGTAATTGCATCGCGCTTTTTCGAGGGTGCGATGCCGCTGAACCTCTCCGACCTCCGTCGGTAGAGGGGAAGCAAACCGGTTTCAAACGAGAGTTTGATCCTGGCTCAGAATCAACGCTGGCG
>Ga0302319_10011676_pt1 | contig 16647 bp, 13 predicted proteins | sample Bog_T0_2_FD_203319 | JGI IMG/M metagenome (GOLD analysis project Ga0302319, IMG submission 203319) | Peat permafrost microbial communities from Stordalen Mire near Abisko, Sweden - Bog_T0_2 | ecosystem: Environmental > Terrestrial > Soil > Wetlands > Peat | place: Sweden: Abisko, Stordalen Mire...
AAATTTGACAACGAAGCCTGCGCCGCGGGCGTGTTCAACGTGCCGACGTTCTTCATCAACGGCGAGCGTTATGCCGAACAACCCACCGTAGCCCTCCGCAACGCCGTCCTGGCCGCCAAGCAGACGAGCGCTCGGTAACCGAATGCCGTAGCTCGCCATTTCGGGCCAATTCCAGTGGAATCTTGACCGCAGCAGGTGATGGTTCATCGCCCGCCAAGCCCGGACGGGCTGACATACGTTAGCCTGGCCTGAATAGGGCCAGGACAACAGTCGCCAAACGCCCAAAGGCCCGGATGGGTCGTGATACCGAATTGCGTTCTACGATGATCGCGATAACCGCGGAGCGGACGATCACTTCGACCAGGGTTCGAGTAACCCACTTATCCGGGCTTTGCCACTCTGGCGGGGACAACCGGCGCCGGACGCTTCAACTCCCGGCGACGGTGGCCCGAAACGTTCCCGCCGCAATCGGCGTGCTCCCATCCATGAACGGGTCGCCGCTCAAGTTCGACACGATCCGCAGGTGGCCGTAGACCGCCTCCATCACTCCGTGATCGCCACTTCCCGCCAGATAGCGAAACGAACGTAGCGGCGCCCCCATGTAGAGCGGGCCCAGCTTCTTCTGCACGTCGGTCAGCCGCTCGATCCAGCCTAAATGCACGGGGTCGTTCAGGTTGCTTCCGTCGACCTCCGTACTCAAGCCATACCCAAGCGCCAAGGCCCAGGCGAGGTCGGCCTCGCGCTGGAGGCCTGGCTCCAAGTCGTGGTGAATGAAGAACGCCTTGTCATGGGCAGTGGCCTCGGCGATGGGATAGAACTCCCACTGATCGTCGTCGAAACGGTCCGCCATTCGAGGGATGCCTCGCTGCAGCGCGGTAGCGCCCAGGTTTTGGGCAAGGCCGCAGAACTCCGATTCGACATTGGCAAGGCGGTCGAAGCCGTCTTCGGTCGCAATGGGAATACGCTTGGCGCTGCGCGCGGCCAAGTTCATGAGGCCCTGAGTGTAAGCGTAGGCAGTGGGCGAGGCCGGATTGGTATCCACCTCCATGCCTCGAGCGCCGGTCTGGTCCTGGAAGAGAATGTCGGCCCGGTAGTCCTCGGTGAATCCCCGAGTGGACTCATCGGTCGCCGCGATCACCGCCGGATGGAACGACGAAATGATCCATCCGGGGTTGCGCCCATACTGCTCCCGAACGGGTTTGCCGTCCACGTCGTGCAGAAGGGGCCCCTCGCCGACGCGAAGGAACGTCGGTCCGCGCGGCTCGTCGCACCACCAAGTGTCATTGGTGTAGGGCATAAAGAGATCGCCCCGATCGTGGATCGCCTGAATGTAGGCGGTCAGTTGAGCAGGAGATCCCCACGCCGGATTGGGGGGAAGGAAATCCGGATACTGCTTGTCAAAGCCACCATGGAGGTAGTCGGCCGAGTGAATCAGCACGCCCGACGGCAAACGCATCACCGCCGCGAGATCACCGGCATATCCCAGCGTATCGACCTTCACGTGGACGGCTCGCTTCCAGGTTTCGAGCAACTGCGGCGTCATTTTGGATGCCAGAGGCCGCACGATGCCGTTCGCGGCGGCGTACCCATGGATGGCTTCAAGGGCGTCCGGGGCTGCGTCCAGCCGAACATGCGGCGTGATCCAATCTTGGTGCTGGGGCACAAACGTGCGCCAGGAGCGTTGCAAGTGCCCGAGGGTGTCGCCTCCTTCAGCCTGCCAGTGTGACGGCACGAAGATGTGGTGCTCGTCTTGCACCCCGTAGAAATCGATGAATCCCTTGGCGGTTTCGAGACGGGCGAAGTCGGAGAAACCCCGCGATGGGTAGTTCTCGGAAATCTCGGTCTTGTGGGTCGCTCGCAAGGTCGTGTAAAAGGGATAACCGCCGGTCGCCACCCAGATGCCGCCCCCGCGGAGGTAACGCGCCAGCGCGTCCAACGTCGGCTCGGGCGAAGCGGAGATCAAGGGGACGGCTTCGCCGTACGGATTCACAATCGCAAACGTCTGGGGATCGCTGAGCGCACTGCGCAAGCTCTCGGCACTACCTGCGAACACGACGTCAAGGCCGGCTTCGCCCAGCGATTCGGGAAGGGTCTGTCGCCAGGTGGCGAGAGATGTCGCCGACCAGCCGCCGTTCGAAGGGCCATGGGCCAGGGCGATCAGCACCACATGTTTGCGCCCCGCCCTCTCCTTGCCCAACGTGGCGAGAAGCCGACCGACGGTTTCGGCCGCAAGGTCAGATTCCTCGGGTTCCACCGCGCCGGCAAAACGGTAGAGCCACCCCTGGCCGACCGCATGCCCGGCCAGGTATTCGCCATCCGAGGTCGACAGCAGCACCTGCTCGGGCGGGGACTTCGCGGAGCGGCTGGCCACGACTTCGCGCACTTCCCAGCGTCTGGACAGGGATTCTCCCAACAACTTCCGTCCAACGTCGGTCACTTGCACAGCGGCATGAACGCCGTTCTGGGCCGCGATGCTGCACTCAAGACTCGCCACCCGGCGCAGCCCGTCGGGCCCTATCCCTTCGCCACCCTGCCAATTCGCGAAGTCGGGCGGAGGCGCAAAGAACCCCGGCTTCAGAGCGACGCCGAGGAATGATGGAAACAGCAATCGGCGTACGCCAACCGCGCTGAATTGCAGATCTGGCAGCAAGCCAAAATCGATGACATCCTTGGGCAGCCCGCTCAGTCGGGCCGAGAAATCGATCCCGGTTTTAAAGGGAGCGAGCGTCACCGAAACAACGCCGCCCTCCACTTCGTATCTCGCCGTGGTCGTGCCGTGTGATGCGCTCCATTGCGGTACGAAGTCCCGCGAATCGAGCACGCCCCCATCGCGGGTACGCAGCGCCCAGAGGTCCGGCGATACGGCGATCGCCGGCGCCTCCACATTTCCCACCGCCACCCCGCCAGAGCCAAATGAGATCACACAATGCCCCCCGACGATCGGCGTTGGTACCCACAGGAGGCAGGCGTTCAGGAATGCCAAGGAACCCATCCCAAAAGCCTACTCCAAGGAATTGCTGTGGACTTCAGAGGGTTCGGATATCCCCCCATACCGGGCCTCAATGGGAGGCCGTTTGGCTTCGGCTTTTCGACCCATGCGGGCCCAAGGGGCTCCCAAGCACTATTTCACAGCAGAGTTGGCTCTGAATCGGAGGCTGTCTGAGTCCATTCAAGACTCCTTGAGTGCTGGTTCGGTGTAGTCCACGGCCGAGGGAGAATTCCAGCGACGGAATGCCGGACTTCCGACCGCATTTTCGATGTAAGATGCAAGTACGAATACGGGCCGGGCGATCCATGCTCGAAATAGTCGAGCCCGAGTGGAAGGATGTATGCCCACCACCTACTTTGACACCGTAAACGGCCAGATCATCCTGGAGAGCGTCGATGGGGTGCAGAAAGTGTATATCCCCGATGCTTAAGGCTCCGTCACCGGCTACCGCAACGCGAGCGGCCAGATCGTGAACCAATACTGGTACAAGCCCTACGGCGCGCTCCTCGCCCAGGGTTCTGTTGGTTTACTGCGTAGTTGTTACCTGCGTTTGTAGTTCAGCAATCCGCTTCTCGAACATATTGAGCTTTATACCCATCGTTGCAGGATTGTCGGTGACCGCTATTGTTTGCGCATGGCTGCGTACTTGTAAGGTCCAGCCATATGATGACCAATCGATTGACTGGACAACCACCTTCGGGAAGAACTATTCGTTCATATTGCACTAAGAAGGGCCGCCACGATCAATCAGGAAAATCGGGGCGGAAAGGATATCGGTGAGACGTCGACATTGGATGGTCCATAGTGAGAGATGATGAACCACCCTTCTAGGCCGTCGCCTTCGCGACGGCCGGTCCCAGCCCCTGATGTTGCCTCGGTGTACGCGCATCTCGAATTTGGCGAACGGCCGGCTGGGCGGCCCCACTGCCTGATCGATATGGTGGCAACGATCGACGGAAAGATCCTCAGCGGGGAGCGGGACGAGCCGGTCAACGATCTCGGTTCGGCGAATGACCATGCGCTTCTCTGGCGCCTTCAGGCGCAGTGCGACGCCGTGCTCGTTGGCGCGCAGTCGCTTAGGGCGTCACCTGGTTGGCACTTCGACACCGATCTGCGCTTCACGGTGACCCGGTCAGGCAACCTCGACTTTAGCCAACCCTTTTTCACCGAAGGAAGGCCCGTCGTATGCGGGCCATCGAACGCGCGGCCGCCCGAGAGCATCGGGTTCATCGAAACTGGGGACGAGGTGGATTTGACTGCCTTGCTGAACAAAATGAGCGTCGAATATGGTGTGAGCAAGCTCCTGGTACTTGGAGGAAGTGAACTGAATGCCCAATTGCTTCACTTGGACGTCATCGACGAAATCTTTCTCACCGTTTCGCCGAAGATAAAACTTGGACGGGACGTCCCGACCATGGCGGGCGGTGAGGCGCTGAAACGTGACCAACTGCTTGGCTTCGATCGCATCGAAACCCACGCCGTCGGCAACGAAGTCTTCCTAAGGTATCGCAGAATCAAAGGATAAGATGGAGGTCCCGAAACAGATTTCCCGCCGCCAGGCCCGCCGCTTTGCCGCTTTGCGAACCGCTCGCAAGCCCCTTTCCACGTCCACCTACCTCTACCGAAACCTTGGGAAATCGGTCCCCTTTGTGGTGGTGATTACGTTGGCGGTGATGCTGGTGAGCGGCATCGTCGCCCTCATGGACTCGATTCCCGATTCCATCCGCCAGATCTACGCCTATTCCAAAGACGTCCTCGTGCTCGGGCCCCGCAGTGACCCCAGCTTGACTCCCGAGCTGCTGGCAACCGTGGTGAAGGAGACCCCGGTTCCCCTAGATCGCACGATGCTGATTCGCGGCGCTCCCACGATCGTGCACAGCATCGTTGGCAAGTGGCCTTTTACCTACATTGGGTTCAAACAGTCAGACATGGAGTACTTCATGAGACGCAACCATGTGTCCCAATTGAACGGGCGACTCCCGCACCCCGGCAAGCCGGAGGCGGTACTCAGCGAACCGGTGGCGCGCAATCTACGAGCCCACATTGGCAGCATCGTCATGAATCCGAAAGACATGGATTCTTATGCGCCGGATAACATCAAAGTCGTGGGGATTGCCCAAACCGATCGGTGGTTCATGTTCGGGGACATCGACTATCTGAAGGAGAGCTTCTTTCCCCCCATCGACATCGCGGTCGTCTTCGCGCGAAACGAGGCCGATCAACACACCCTCGGCAAGTGGGCGGAGAAACGGTTCAAGGGCACGCGCGCCTCGCTCTACACCTACGATACGCTTGAAAAGGACACCGATGATATGTTTAGCATTTTGTACCAAATCCTAGACGTTGTCATCGGTCTGCTGGTGGCGGTCATCACGTTTATGATGGCGATGCTCATGAACATCTATCTCTCCCAGCGACTGGTTGAGTTCGGGCTTTTGCAGGCGCTGGGCTACACCAAGCGCCGCATTCTCAACCGGGTTTGGCGTGAGACGCTGGTCGTCGTGGTGTTTGGCTGGATCGTGGGAGCGCTCTGCGCGTTTGGCGTGCTGAAGATCGTCTACAACCTTCTCATGTATCCCAAGGCATTCGCGCTGAACCCCGCCGACCCCATCGCCTTCCGCTACACCATTCCCATTCCGGTCGCCATTCTTACCGTCTCGATCTGCACCCTGCTGTTCCGATTCCGCCGATTCGATCCGGTCAGCATCGTCGAGCGGAGGCTGGTTTGATTCAGGCACGCAACGCCGCCCTCGTCTATAGGGAGGGCGACCGAGAGATCTATGCCTGTCGGGACATCGATATTTCCGTCTCCGACGGAGAGTTCCTGGGCATCCTCGGCCCTTCGGGGTCGGGCAAGTCCTCCCTCCTCTATCTGCTCAGTGGGCTCAAGGTGCCCACTTCCGGTTCGGTTTCCTATAACGGGGTCAACCTGGCGAGCCTGAACGACGAAGAGCGGAGCAATCTCCGTCTCAAATCCTTCGGCTTCGTATTCCAGCAGCCGTTTCTGCTCGGTTACCTAACCGCGATCGAAAACGCCCTGGTAGCCTGCGATGATCCCGGCGGCCATGACCAGGCCGAAGATCTGCTTGTCGCCCTCGGGCTCGGCACCAAGATGCAGCGGCTGCCCCACGAGCTAAGCGGCGGCGAGCGTCAGCGCGTTTGCGTGGCTCGCGCCCTGCTGGGCAACCCTCGGGTGACTTTTGCCGATGAGCCGACTGCATCGTTGGACCACGTGAATGGCTCACAGGTCGTCAACCTCCTCAATCGCCATCGGGGCGGGGGCGCGCTGGTGATGGTCACCCACGACCCGACCATGTTGGCGGAAGCCGACCGCATCTTGGAGATATCCGACGGCATCGTCGCCAAGGAAACTCTCGCCGAATCGTAGTCAACCGACACCCTCTCGGGCGCCCCACCGTCCTTTTGAATCGGAACTTAAAGCGGGGCGTCAGCGTAACCGCTAGAGTCCGGAGTCACTTATGCCATCTTCACTTCCCTTCCGCGTATTGGCCACCACCTGCACTTGCCTTTTGCTTAGCTCGTTTGTGGGTGCCCAAGCGCCGGGCACCCCCCCCAGAACGGGCCGAGCGGGCGGTTTCGGAGGACGTGGGTCAGCCAATGAGCTGAGGCCATACAAGGAAGTCGTGACGGCGGAAGCGAAGACCCAGCCCGGCGTTTTCAAAGTGCATCGCATCGGCGACCGGATTTTGTGGGAGATCCCCGCGAACTTGCTTGGGCGCCTCTTCCTTTGGTCGGCGCGAGTTGCCGCCGTGCCAGAGGCTAACGGCTTTCCCGGTCTCGACAGCACCGTCGAAGTCAAATTCACCCGGCATGACAACACGATCTTCGTGATTGAGCCAGACTTTGGCCTGAGATCGGGCTCGCCGGACATGCAACAGAGCGTGAGTGAGGCGGACCCAGAACCCATCGTGGCCGCCATCCCCATCGAGGCTGAGGGTCCCGACAAGAGCATGGTCATCGATGTCACCGGCTACTTTGTTTCCGATGGCGGAATCGTACCGATTGGCCCCGAAATCGGGGCTGCCAGTCCTGACCCAAGCCGGAGCTATCTGCTGCAAGTTAACGCCTTTCCCAACAACATCGAAACACGGTCGGTGCTCACCTTCGTGGGTTCAGGGGGTGGCTTCCCCGGACTGAGGGCGTTTGAGGCGCCCCAGCCGATGACGGTGACCGTTCACTGGAGCTTGAACCTGCTTGCCGAAACGCCCATGATGGGCCGCTATGGCGACTCGCGCGTGGGATTCTTCGAGGATTGGTACGAGTTCTATGGAGGACCCAAGAACCGAGAAGAGGACAAGCAATACATCTCAAGATTTCGGCTGGAAAAGAAGGACCCCACCAAGGATGTGAGTGATCCGGTGAAGCCGATTGTGTTCTACATCGGCCGCGACGTCCCGGCAAAGTGGCGCCCTGGAATCCGAAAGGGCATTCTGGCCTGGGTGCCAGTCTTCGCGCAGGCCGGATTCAGCAACGCGATCCAATGCAAGGATGCCCCATCGGAGAAGGAGGACCCCACCTGGAACGAGGAGGACTCCCGGTACAACGTCATCCGCTGGGCGGCTTCAACGGTGGAGAACGCCCAAGGTTCCCATGTGCTCGATCCCCGCAGCGGTGAGATTCTCTGCACTCAGGTCACGATCTGGAACGACATTCTTGCCCTGGTGGAAGATTGGTACTTCGCCGAGGCGGGAGCATGCGATCCGCGGTGCAAGAGCCTGCCCCTTCCCGATGACCTCATGAACCAACTGATCACCTACGTGGTCACTCACGAGGTCGGTCACACGTTTGGATTGCGGCACAATTTCAAGGCTCCGTCCGCCTATACGGTGGCGGATTTGCGGGATCCTTACTTCACCCGCAAAAATGGGCTGGCGGCCTCGGTCATGAGCTACGCTCGCTTTAACTATGTCGCCCAGCCAGGCGATGGCGCCGCCCTCATCGGGGGAGTCGGGCCCTACGACTATTTCGCGATCAACTGGGGCTACCGCCCGGTTCCCGGAGCCAAGACGCCTGACGATGAAAAGTCGACCTTGGATATCTGGGCGGCCAAGCAGCTCACCGATCGTCACCTCCTGTACGCGGACGACTTCCACGATGCGCTTGGCTACGATCCGTCGACATCGACCGAGAACCTGACCAACGATCCAGTGGAAGCGACGCGCCTTGGCTTCGAGAACATCAAGCGCATCGCCAAGTTGCTGCCCACCGCTTCGGAGCCCTACGGCGAGGATTTCTCCGACCTGGAGGATCGCTATATCGCCCTACTCTCCCAGCGCACGGAAGAGTTGGGGCAGGTGTTGAGATTGGTGGGCGGAGTGGTGGAGACCGACTACCATGCCGGCCGTGGCGCTACCGACTATGTACAGACTCCAGCCGCTCGCCAGCACGCAGCCGTCGAGTTTATGTTGGATAACGGCCAGCTCCCTAAGGAGATGCTCGATCCGAACATTGTGGGGCGGTTCCTTCCTTATGGGAACGTTCGCCTGGCCACTGAACTGGATGGCGGGATCCTCTCGGCTCTCTTGGCCGACACCCGGGTCGGCCGGCTAGTGGACGACGAGGCCGCAAATGGCGCCAAGGCCTACACTCCCACGGACTTGCTTAACGACGTGACCCGTTCGGTTTGGCGAGAGCTGGATGAGCCAAAGCCGGTGATCGATCTTTACCGCCGGGTCGAGCAGCGGGCGTACGTGACCACAATGGACGACAAGGTGAACGGGCCGCCGAACTCGGAAATGCCTTCTCTGGCGCTCGAAGCGGTGAAGGTGCTTGCCGGACGCATTGATAAAGCCTTGGCGAGGACCTCGGACCCCGAAACCTTTGCCCATTTGGCCGAGGTGCGGCGTCAGATCGGATTGATCGTGGATGGGAAGTCGGCGGCGGCCGGCATGAGTTCTCTTGAGCACATGATCATGAACGGGATGGAGGGCGCCGACATTAAGGACGACGAGTGCTGGGCCGACCCCCTTCACGATGCGTTCAAACAGTTCCTTTCGAAGCCATAGGCCAACGGTAGACTTCTCGGTGTGATATCGCGGTTTGAAGATCACCTCAGGAAGTCAGGACTCATTCCGCAGGGCGCTCGGCTATTGGTCGGTTACAGCGGGGGGGCAGACTCAACTTGTCTGCTCCACCTTTTGCATCGGCTTGGCTACGACATCACCGCCGCCCACCTCCATCATGGGCAGCGGTCAGAGGCCGATCAGGAAATGTCGCAGTGTGAGGCATTTTGCAACAAGCTTGGGGTTACGTTTGTGAGTGGCAAAGCCGACGTGCCCCTGATGGCCCGTGAACTCAAGATCGGCCTGGAGGAGGCGGGGCGGAACGCCAGATATGAGTTTTTTCGGAGGGCGGCGATGGCGGTAGAAGCGCCCCTGATCGCCACCGCCCACACCCGTACCGACCTCATCGAAACGGTACTGCTGAACTTGGCGCGGGGGTGCGGTCTCGCTGGCTTGGCTGGGATTCCCTCCGCGCGCGACAATATCGTGCGCCCACTGCTCCCCTTCGACCGCGAACAGACCAAGGCTTACTGCGCCGAGCAGGGCTTGTGGACTCATGAGGACCCCGCCAACAGTGACCTCTCCTTTGCCCGGGCCCGGGTTCGCCATCGCATCGTTGGGGAGTTTCAGTCAATCAACCCTCGATTCGTCGATGCGGTAGCCCGCCTTGCCGAGACGGCGAGTGAGGAGGATCGCTTCCTCAACGGAGTTGGAGCGGCTGCCTTGGAGAGCGCCGAACTCCCCTTGAACGGCGACCTTGGATTCCTCACCCAGGACATTGAAGTCGCCTTTACGCGCTCATCACTTACCTTACTGCCGCCGGCAGTGTTCAAACGTGGGCTTCGGCTTGCGGTGGGCGCAGTCGGAGGCGCCCTTGAGTTCGATCATTGCGAGCGTTTGCTCAAGGAAATGCCGACGAAAGAAAAGGGCTCGCTCACCTGCGAGGGCGGCGCCGTGGTCATTGAGTGGGATGGGGCGGAGGTGCATGTCCGGCAGGTCTCACCGGTGATTCCCTATCGGTTCAACCTGACCGTCCCGGGTGAGACCTCCAGCGACGAGTTCCATTGGCAGTTCACCGCTTTTCCCACCACCCCGGGTCCCCAGGAGCGGGCAAGCCTGGAGGCCTACTTGGAACCCTCACATATCAAAGGGGCGCTTTACTTCCGAACTTTCAAGGAGGGCGACACCCTGCAGCCGCTTGGCTTTCAAGGGCGTCGAAAGCTGAGCGATCTCCTCGGTGAACGCCATTTGACCCAGGCTGCCCGTTCGCGCCTGCCCCTGGTCTGCGACCTGTTGGGTCCGGTTTGGGCCCCCGGAGTCTGCCTCAGCGAGCGCATGCGGCTTCTGCCCCAGACCACGGAAGCCATCTATCTGCGATTCGGGCCCATCTGAGGGGAGGCTAAAGGCACCCCCAGGGGAGCGATCTTTGTCCCATTTCGCGCAGTTCAGACTGAAACGCGCCATAATGATAGAAACACGCCTGCCCGCATCTGCGTACCCTAAGAGAGGCAATCCGCCTCTTAACAATCTCCGGAGTTGATTTGAACAACAAACCTGCACGGACCCTGCTTTTAATCGCCATGATGATCATCGTCGCGATTGTCGCGATGACGTTCTTCCCCCAGACTTCAGGTGGAGCCGGTCGCGCCCTATTCCAGGGCCCAACCCAAAAGAAGCTCAGCCTTACCGAACTGAACCAGCGGCTTCAGCTTGCCACCACTGGCAACGTCGCGGATCGGATCACCGAAACCCACTGGCTGAACGACACGATTACCGGCAAATTCGGCGATGGGAGTGACTTTGAAGTCGACGCCGTAACCCCTGATTCCCCGCTGGGCAAAGAGATCACGGACCAGTTCTGGGCCAAGGGCATTCCGCTGAACATCGAGAAACCGAACATGGTCGCGGCCGTGATCGGCCAAATCGGGTTGTTCGTGGGCCCGATACTGCTCGTTGGCCTCCTGTGGTTCTTCTTCATGCGCTCCGCTCAGATGGGCGGCAATCAGGCGATGAATTTCGGTCGGAGCAAGGCTCGCCGGGTGAGTGAAAACACGCCCAAAGTCACGTTCGATGACGTAGCCGGCATCGACGAAGCCAAGGAGGAACTGTTCGAGATCGTCGACTTCCTTCGCAACACCAAAAAGTATTCCGCCTTGGGTGCGAAGGTTCCGAAGGGCATCCTTCTTACGGGCCCTCCCGGCGTTGGCAAGACGCACCTGGCCCGTGCCATTGCCGGCGAGGCCGGAGTGCCTTTCTTTCACATCAGCGGTTCCGACTTCGTTGAGATGTTTGTCGGTGTGGGCGCAGCCCGCGTCCGTGACCTGTTCGAAACCGCCAAGGCCCACCGGCCCAGCCTCATCTTCATTGACGAAATCGACGCCGTCGGCCGCCAGCGCGGCGCCGGTCTTGGCAACGGTCACGACGAGCGCGAGCAGACCCTAAACCAGATGCTGGTGGAGATGGACGGATTTGACCCGAACTCCGGCGTCATCATGATCGCGGCGACCAACCGACCGGACGTTCTAGATCCCGCGTTGCTGCGACCCGGTCGCTTCGACCGTCAGATCGTGGTGGACGTGCCCGACAGCAAGGGCCGCGAGTCGATCCTCAAGGTTCATTCCAAGGGCAAGCCGCTGGATAGCGGCATCGAAATGTCATCGCTTGCCAAGCGAACGCCCGGCTTCACCGGCGCTGATTTGGCAAACATGCTCAACGAAGGCGCCCTCCTCGCCGCGCGCCGAAATCACCTCCGGGTGACTCAGGGCGACCTTGACGAGGCTCTAGACCGCGTGATCGCCGGACCAGAGCGAAAGAGTCGCGTGATGGACTCCAAAGAGCGGGAGATCATCGCTTACCACGAAGCCGGTCATGCGATCGTGGGTGAGTCCTTGGAATTCTGCGACCCCGTTCATAAGGTCACGATTTTGCCCCGTGGCATGTCGCTGGGTTCAACCTGGCACATTCCCGAGCACGACAAGCATCTGACCAGCAAAGAAGAGCTGCTCGACGAAATCACCGATCTTTTGGGCGGACGGGTGGCGGAGGAGATCGTTTACCAGCGCGTATGGACGGGCGCAAGCAACGACTTGGAGCGCGTCACTCGCATCGCGCGGGCGATGGTCTGTCAATTCGGCATGAGTGAGAGGCTCGGAACGCTGGCGATTGGCCGCCGAGCCCACAATCCGTTCCTTGGCCGCGACTTTGGCGATGAACGAAACTACTCCGAGGAGATCGCTCGCCAGATTGACGAAGAGGTCCGCGCCATTGTTGACGCCTGCCATCAGCGAGCGCAGCAGTTACTGACTGAGCGGCGCCCACAGCTTGATGCGGTGGTGCAGGCCCTGCTTGAGCGTGAGACGCTGACTAGAGACGACTTCCTCGCCGTGCTTGAAGGTCGGACGTTGCCCCCATATGAGACCGGCTCACTTCCTCCTCCCGCAGGAGGAAGCCCGGCAGCCGCAGACCGCGACAAGGACAAGAAACAGCTTGGAGGCGTGACACCGCCGCGTTTGGAACCGGGCCCTGCTTAGGTAAATTTAGCCTTGCACGGTTCGGTTGTTGTGCTATATTGGTCGGAGGGATGATGGCAGCCACGGAAAACGTTGACGCAGCATATCAAAGGGCCTTTCAATTGCGGTGCGATGGCCGCTACCGAGAGGCCAAAACCGAACTCCTTGCTGTCTTGCAAGTTAACCCAAGGCACTGCGACGCGCGATGGCAAATGGGCCTGATTCAGGGGTTTGAGGGCGACTTTGAGGGTTCCGTTGAGACCCTCACCAAGGTATCTGCCGACTTCCCCGACAACATCCACATTTTGAATGACCTCGCCATGACCCAGATGATGCTGGGTTATGAGGACGACGCCGTTGCTAACTTCGAGCGAATTCTGCGAGTGGACCCGAGCCACGAGAACGCAAAGAAGCAGTTGGCGTACTACCGGTAAAGTCGGCCGTCTTCAAGCCTTCCACCGCGCGGATAAACGAGTCCGCAACATCCCTTAGGGTTTGATTGTCCGCGATGGCGTCGTTGATGATAAAGCTCGCGACCACCGGCCTTCCATCGGCTAACTGCAGGTAGCCACTGAGTGCGGCCACCCCTTCAAGTGTGCCAGTTTTGCCACGGAAGCTGCTCTTTTCCAATCGTCCAACCAACGTTCCTCCCCCGGGAACATCCAGACATCCCTTCCAGATATCGGCGGTTGGCTGGGCGCTTTCCCACACCAGCACCTGGGCTAGCGATCGAGCGGTCACCAGGTTATGGCGTGATAGGCCACTCCCATCGTAGGGATGCACGTCATCGGCGGCGATGCCCACTTTGGTGGCGAGGAAGTCTTTCAAGGCGGCGCGGGCCTGAGGATAGGGGTCGGGCTGGAGGGGTGCGCTCTTGGCGGCGCCAATGAGAAGGAGATTCTCCGCCATGATGTTATCGCTTATGGTGAAGCACTCTTTCAAGAGGTCCCGAAGCGGCGAGCCCTTCCACACGTAGGTGGGTGGATCGGATGGCGCCTGATCCAGCTCAAAGAGGTCGGTCCCAAGGATTTTTGCCGCCTGGCGGTCCGGCTCGCGCACCGCAAGCGCATCCAGTTTGGTTCTCACGTCGGGCAGAGTGCCGGTCACCTTGGCGGTGTCGGTCGCGAGGTCATAGCTGACATGGGGCGGACCCGACACCGAGACTTGGGTCACAGTGATGCCGAGAGGCGCGGGAAACAGGCTGAGCAGCCCCTTTTCTGCCCAGACCTCCACACCCCCACGGTTCACAGTGAAAGCGGTGACCGGGGCGGCATAGCGATTGTGCAGATCGTCCCATTCCCAGCTTGACGGCGTACCGGGCCGGTAGGCTTGGTGCACATAAACAGGCTTGCTTCCATCGAGTTGGAGCGTCTTCTTAATCGCGAGGAGCTGGTCATAGGTAAGCCCCGGGTCCCCTGGCGAATCGATCACCAGGCGATCTGGCTTGATCCAGAAGCGGGTCTGTTGCACGGAGTCGGGCCCGAGCGCGTCTAGGGCGAAGGCGCCGGTGAAGAGTTTCTGGTTGCTTGCAGGCAGCATCCGTTCTGTCTCGTTGTGTGCATAGAGGGGGGTTCCGTCCATTTCACAGACGTAGGCGCTCACGGTCGCGCCACGAAGCGCCGGGCCAGCGAGAATCGCTTCCAGGGATGCGGGAAGCGTCGGAGGCGCAAAGAGGATCACGGCTTCGGCTTCCCTACCTCTTCTACCCGCGCCAACAGGTCGCCCTCGGCGACCGAGTGCCCCATTGCGGCCGGAAGCAGGGCCACGATGCCATCGAACGGGGCGGAAAACGGAAGCTGGGTCTTCATCGCTTCAAGGATAAGAAGGCGCTGGCCCTTCTCCACGGTGTCGCCTTGGCTGACGAGCACGTCGACGATCTGGCCATGCATGGGAGCCCTGAGCTCACCGCCCGGCGCCATCGGCTGCCCCCCTGCGCCAAGCGCCGAACTGCGCTCTACCGAATATTGGCGACCCTTGAAGGAAACCAGGGTCTTGTCGCCCTTGCGCACCGCGACGGCGGAATACGACCCCTCCGGGGTTCGGACGTGGATGCGGACGGATTCGTGCATGGGCCTCCCTCCATTATGCCGAAACGAGGGATTTTGAGTCGCTCTTGGCGAGGCGGAGCCGACGCCCGATCGCATCAGCTTGCGCCGGCGTCCTTGAGCAGTTCCGCACAGTCGTCGTGACGACGTCCGATGGCAGTTCGTAGCGCTTTGCTTCCGAGGTTTTGCCACCGGGGCAGCCCGGTCTCGGCAGGAGGCGCTAAACCGAATCTTGCGCGTATCGGCGCGCGGCGTCCACAAACTCGCGGATCAGGCGGTCATTGGGATCCAGGGACCGGCTGCGCTCGGGGTGCCATTGGACTGCGATGAGCCAAGGGCGGTCGGTCGCCTCGATTGCCTCGATGACGCCGTCCTCGCTGCGGCCGGTGACCACCAAGTCGCTGCCCAGGCGGCCGATGGCCTGATGGTGATAACAGCGTCCCGAGATCTCGGGCCCGGTGAGCCGTCCCAGTTTGGAAGCTGGGTCAATATGGCTGCGCGTCCATTGCCCGTCGTGATGTTCATCGTGCCCCAGTTCATCGGGAAGGTGCTGGATAAGGTTCCCCCCTCGCAACACGTTCACGAGTTGACAGCCATAGCAAATGCCCAGAATGGGCATGGTGGGTGGCAGCAATGGATAGAAGGCCGCCTCAAAGTCGAACCGCCGCGAGTCTTGCAAATCAGCCTGGGGATGGTTCTCCTCGCCATAGACGGCAGCATCGATGTCATCTCCACCGGGAATCAACCAGCCGTGAACGAACGCGGCGATCTCCCCAGGATCGGCGCTTGGCGGCACGAGGATCGGCACACCGCCAGCATCGGCGATCGCCTGCGGATAGAGGCGGTCAACAATGAGGTTGCCCCCTTTGCCTTCTTTGGGTTGGGCCGTCTCCGCGTCCATCGTGAGGGCAATGATCGGCTTCATTGCGGGATCAGTTTCCCGATGTTCTCAACCATTTCCTTGAGGGTGTTGACGAAGTTCGCCGCTCCCACCCCGTTCAGAAGCCGGTGATCAAAGGTCAGGCCAACGTTCACACTCTTCTGAAGGCGGATTTCGTCGATGCCCTGCGCAAGACCGTTGTAGATTTCGCCGAGGAACAAAACGCCAACGGCGGGCGGCACGACCACGGGAACCGCATCTCGCAAACCAAAGCCTTGCATGTTGGTAAGGGTCATGGTGACCGCTTCACTTACTTGGTCCTTCCCTTCCCGCGCAAGGTTGATCGCGGCCCTGGCGCGTTCGGCAAATTCGGTCCAGTCAAGGGTGTCGGCGTCCTCGACCACCGCCGTCACCAGCTCATCGCCAGGAAGGGCAACGGCGATGCCGAGCGCGACATGACGATAAGTGCGGCCGGTGGAGTCTCCGATCAGCACCCGACGAAACTGGGGGTGCGCGGCAATCGCCCGTGCGGCCGCATAGGCGAACATCGTAAAGGCGCTGGGGGCATTATGCTCGCGCCTCGCTTTATGGGCGGCGCGAAGCGCCAAGATGGGTTCCCAGTTCACCTGCACGGTGAGCGAGCCCGGAACCGAAAGCTGATTGCCACGTACAAGGCGGGAGGCCAACAGTCTTTGTTTGGTGGTCAACGGAGCGTCATCGAAGGCTCTCTCTTTCTTGGGCGCGGGCGTTGGAGCGGCCAGATAGGCGTCGATGTCCTCGGGCATCAACTTGCCGGTCTTGGCGGGAATGCGCGCAAGCACCTCGTCGGCAACGCCGCGCTCCTTGGCATAGGCTCGCGTCCGCGGGGGCACAGAGGCGTTCCGCCCACTCGGCGATCCCTCGCCAGCGACCTCAAGCCGGGCCACCTCGCCGCCGATCGGCAGTACCGCGTCGATCCCGGCCAGCCATTCGACCAACTTGCCGTCAAACGGGCTCTCCACATCCATGACCGCCTTATCGGTCTCCATTTGGTAGAGGGGCTCATCGCGTCTCACGAAGTCGCCAGGGTTCTTGAGGACGGCGACCAAGCGAGCTTCTTGGAGTCCTTCGCCGATCTGAGGAATGCAGATGGATACGACGGGCATAAGCTAGGCAATTATGCCCGAACTGGCCGTGTGAGAGCTTTCGGGAGTCTCGCTCA
>Ga0302319_10011678_pt1 | contig 16645 bp, 12 predicted proteins | sample Bog_T0_2_FD_203319 | JGI IMG/M metagenome (GOLD analysis project Ga0302319, IMG submission 203319) | Peat permafrost microbial communities from Stordalen Mire near Abisko, Sweden - Bog_T0_2 | ecosystem: Environmental > Terrestrial > Soil > Wetlands > Peat | place: Sweden: Abisko, Stordalen Mire...
AACGCTCCGCCGCCATCGCCCGCAGCGCCTCGCGATAGGTCGGATAAATCCAGACGTAGCCCAGTTCCCTCGCCAGTTTCTGCGTCGAGACGCGGCGGTTATCGGCGTAAAAACTGCGCGCCATCGGGGACATTTCGGTGGTCTCGTAGGGTTCTTCGGGCGGCGGCGGGACGCCGAGGATTTCGGCGGCGAAGGCGATGACGTCCTGCGGCGGCGCCGGCTCACGGTCGGCGACGTTCCAGACGCCGCCGGGACCTTCGGCGTCGATGAGGCGGCCGAGCACGCCGGCGATGTCGGCGACGTGGATGCGGTTGAACACCTGGCCGGCCTTGACGATGCGCCGCGCCGTCCCTTCGCGCAATTTGTCGAGCGCGCTGCGTCCGGGTCCGTAAATGCCTGCGAGCCGCAACACGTCCACCGGCGTTTTCCGTGCCTCCCCGAGCGCCAGCCAACGCGCCTCGGCGTCGATCCGCCATTTTCCGCGCGGGCTCGCGGCTCGCACTGGCGCCTGTTCGTCGACCCAGTCGCCATCCGCGCCGCCATAGACACCGACGGTGGAGAGATAGAGCACGCGTTTCAGACGTGGCGAGGCGAGAATCTCGGCTTCATATTCATTGAGTACTGGATCGCCCGCCGCCGACGGCGGCGCCGAGATGAGTAGCAGGTCGGCCTGCCCCAGCGCCTCGGCGATGCCGGCGTCGCTGCGCGCGCCGTCGAAGGCGAAGGCCTCGATCCCTTCGCCGCGCAGGGCCGCGGCGGCGGCGGGCGAGCGCACCGTGCCGCTGGTGGTGAAACGCGGGTTTTCGCGAACGAAATGCAGCGCGCTGTAGCCGAGGCCAAACACGAACAGCTTCATGCCTGGGTCTCCGCGGCGGCCAGCGCGCGGCAATAGAGGATGAGCGCCGGGCCGCCGCCCGCGCTGACCGGCGCCGCATCGGCGATCCCGGCGAGCGGCGCGGCGATGCGGCGCGCGTCGGCGCGGCCGACGTTTTCCATGTAGACCGCCGGCGTTTGCGGATCAAACCCCTCGGCGACGAGACGTTCGACGAACGCCCGGAGTTTTCGCGCCCCCATGTAAATGGCGGTGGTGGCCGCCGGGTCCGCCAGGGCGGCCCAGGAAAGGGCGTCGGGAAACTCGCCGTCGCGATCGTTGACGCTGACGAACTGCAGGCGCGGCGCGAGGTCGCGATCGGTGAGCGACAGGCCGAGTTCGGCGGCGGCGGCGAGCGCCGTCGTCACGCCGGGCACGATCTCGAGATCGACGCCCGCGGCGCGCGCGGCAAAAATCTCCTCGTTGGCGCGTCCGAACACGCCGGGGTCGCCGCCCTTCAGGCGCACCACCCTTTTGCCCTGCAGCGCGAGCGCGATCATCTCGGCGGTGATTTCGCTCTGCCGCGGCGAGGCCGCGCCAGCGCGCTTGCCGACGTCGATGCGCCGGGCCTCGCGCCGCGCCAGTTCCAGCACGGCCGGCGAGATCCGGGCGTCGTGGAGAATGACGTCGGCGCTCTGCAACGCCTTGACCGCCTTGAGGGTGATGAGGTCGGGATCTCCCGGTCCGGCGCCGACCAGCGTGACGCGCCCCCGCGACGGCGCGACGTCCAGCGCCTGATGCTTCGCCAGAGCGTCGAAATCCTGGTCCGTCGGCGCCCGCTCGCCGGCGCTCACGGCGAGTTCGGCGAAGCGCTCCCAAAAATTTCGCCGCTGGCGGAAATCGAGCCCCAAGGGGGCGAGCTTTTGTCGCCACTCCTGCGCCGCGCCCGCCCAGGATTTCAGGGCGCGTGGTAAAAAGGTCTCCAGTCGGGTGCGCAAGGCCTGGCCGAACACCGGCGCGGCGCCTCCGGTGGAGATCGCCAGGATCAGCGGCGAACGATTGACGATCGCGCCGAAGGCGAAATCGCAGAATTCGGGGCGATCGACGACGTTGACCGGAATCCCTGCTGCCCGCCCCGCGGCGGCGAACGCCCTCGCCTCGGCCTCGTCGCCGGCGTCGAGAATCGCCAACGCCGCGCCTTCGAGGTCCTGGGGGCGCCAGGGGCGCGCTTCCAGACTGATGGAAGGGAACCGGGCAATTGCGGCCAGCAACTCCGGCCGCGGCGAAGTCGAAAACAGCCGGACATGCGCACCCGCGGCCGCGAGCAACTCCGCTTTCCACACCGTTCCACCGCCGTTTCCAGCGAGAAATACGCTCCGGTATTGAAGCTTGAAAAACACTGGCAACGCCGCGAGGGGCTCTATTGGGTCCATTTGCAAAAATACGCTCCGAGTTCGGCGACGCTTTTCTTCGCGTATACGAATTATGCCCCGTTCAGCTTCCCGGAGCGCAAACGCAGCGCCCCGTTTAACAGAGCGAAAAGGATTTGAGCACAAAATCGCTCGTGACAACGTCCCTCGCGTCGCGCGCGGCCCGGGGGGGCGCGATCAGATTTTAGAAGGAAACGTTTCGCGTGACCTCGCCCATGTTGAACCAATTGAAGCACGTCAGCCGCGACTCGGTCGCCATCGGCGTCATTTTGAGCGTTCGCGGCTCGGAAGCCAACGTTGGGCTGCCCAAGGTCGCCATGGCGGAGGACGCGCGCGCCACGGTCGGCTCGTTCGTCGGCGTTCATGCGGGGCCGCGCCGGCTGGTGGGCATCATCACCGAAGTCACCAGCGATCACGCCTTCGAAGGTTTTGGCGCGGTCGCCAAACTCGATCTGATGGGCGAAATCATTCCTGACGACGTGGGAGGCGCCCGTTTCTCGCGCGGCGTCTCCAATTATCCCGCGATCGGCGACGCCGTCGACGTCATCGGCCGCGACGAACTGCGCGTCACCTATTCGGACGCGACCAAGGGCGGCATCACCATTGGTTCGCTTCATCAAGACCAGGACATTCCCGCACGCGCGCTGCTCGAAGGTCTGATCACGCGGCATTTCGCTGTGCTCGGCTCCACCGGCGTCGGCAAGTCGAGCGGCGTCGCGATCCTCCTCAATGAGATTCTCGACGCCCGCCCCAGCCTGCGCATATTCCTGCTCGACGTCCATAACGAATACGCCCGCTGCTTCGGCCCCCGCGCCGCCGTCGTCAACGCCTCGAACCTGAAACTGCCGTTCTGGCTGTTCAATTTCGAGGAACTCGTCGATGTGCTGTTCGGCGGCAAGCCGGCGGTCGAAGACGAAATCGACATTCTCGCCGAGCATATCCCGACCGCCAAGGGCATGTACCTGATGCATCGCCTGGCCCAGGATCGCTCCTCGTTGCGCAAAGTCGACCCGAAGCGGACGGGTTACACCGTCGACACGCCGGTGCCCTATGTGATGCAGGATCTCGTCGGTCTGATCGACGAGCGCATGGGCCGCCTCGAGAACCGCGCCACGCGCATGCATTACCATCGCCTTCTGCAACGCATCGAGACTTTGCGCGGCGACGGCCGTTACGCGTTCATGTTCGAAAACGCCAATGTCGGCGGCGACACGATGAGCGACATCGTGACGAACCTGTTCCGTCTCGAGCCAAACGGGCAACAGATGACGGTCATGCAGGTCGCCGGCCTGCCGATAGAAGTCGTCGACGCGGTGGTCTGCGTCGTCGCCCGGCTGGCGTTCGACTTCGGCCTGTGGAGCGACGGCGCGATTCCGCTGCTGTTCGTCTGCGAGGAAGCCCACCGCTTCGCGCCGGCCGACCGCTCCGTCGGCTTCGCGCCGACGCGCCGGGCGCTGATGAAAATCGCCAAGGAAGGCCGCAAATACGGGGTCTATCTCGGCCTCGTCACCCAGCGTCCCGCCGAACTCGATCCGACGATCATCTCGCAGTGCAATACCTTGTTCGCCATGCGCCTCGCCAACGAACGCGATCAGGCGATCCTGCGCTCGGCGGTCACCGATTCGATGGCGAACCTGCTGGCCTTCGTGCCGTCGCTCGGCACCCGCGAGGTCGTCGCCGTCGGCGAGGCTTTCCCGCTACCGGCGCGCGTGAGCTTTCGCGCGCTGCCGCTGGAAAAGGTGCCGCGCAGCGAGACCTTCGAGCGTTCGGAGTTCGATCAGATCGACGGCCGCGAGCGCGCCTTCGTCAGACTCGTCGTCGATCGTTGGCGCAACGCCACCGGCGGCAACGCCAGCAGGGCCGCCGACGAAGTCGTCGCTCCGCCGCCGCCGATTCCGGCGGCGCCCGCCCCTGCCGCCGTGGTCGTCGCCCGCCCGCCCGAGCCCGAATACGAAGCTCCGCAGCGTCCGCGAGAGCCCGGCGGGGCCGCGAACCGGCTCGAGCAATTGCGTTCGCAGATCCTGAAACGGGGCGTGGGCGGCGGACTGAGGACGTGAACGAAGCACTTCCCGTCGTCCTGGAGGCGGCGCCCGCGTCCGAGACCCTTGACGCGCGACTCGTTTCCGCCGCGCTCGAAGCTTCCGGCCTGGCGATCGCCATTCGCGACGGCCAGGGGGAGATTGTCTACGCCAGCCCTCGGGCGCGCGTATTGTTCGGGCAGGATGCCGTCGACGCGCCGGATCGGGAAGAGCGCTCGCTCGACGGCCACGCTTTCTGGCTGGAGCGAAGCCGCTTCCTATACGACGGCGACGTTCTGCGGGTCAGCGCGGCCATCGACGTCGAAGCCCAGAGGCGACTCCAGGACGAACTCTATCAGCGCGCCTATTTCGATCCGCTGACCCAATTGCCCAATCGCGACCTCTGCGATCAGGCGGTCGTCGACCTGACGAGCGCCGGCGCGCCCGCTTTCGCGCTGGCGATCGTCGAGGTCGAGAAATTCTCGCAGATCAACGCCGTGCACGGAGACGCCGCCGGCGACGTGCTGTTGCAGCGCATCGCCGAGCGCATCGGCTATGCGCTCGGTAACGACGAATGGCTGGGCCGCTGCGGCGGCGACGAATTCTGTCTCATCCTTTCCGGTCCGCCGGAAGTCGAGGTCTATCGCGACCGCGTCGGCGCGCTCGTGGCGCGGCTGGCCGATCCCTATCTCGTCGACGGCGTGGAGATTTTCGCCTCGGCCAAGGCAGGTTTGAGCCTGTGGCCGAACGACGACGCCGCCTCTGACGGCCTGTGGCGCAAGGCGCGCGCGGCGCTCGCCGAAGCCAAGCGCGAGGTCGGCGCGCGGGTGCGCTCCTACGAACCGGAAATGGAGCAGGCGCAATTGCGCCGCGGCAAGCTGGAGTCGAACCTTCGCGCCGCGATCCGCGATCGGCGCATCGGTTGCGCGTTTCAGCCGAAGTTCGATTTCCGCGCCGGCGTCGTCGACAGCCTCGAAGTGCTGATGCGCTGGCGTGACGAGGACGGCCGCTGGAACTCGCCGGGCGATTTTCTCGACGTGGCCCATCGCGTCGGCCTGATGAACGACATCACCCAGCTGGTTTTCGAGTCGGTGCTGGAATCGTTCGACGAAATCGCCGAATATTTCAAACCGGGGCTGCATGTCGGCTTCAACATCGCCGCCCGTCAGGCCGGCGACGCGCGCTTCATGCGCCGCTTCGCCGAGCAGCTCCAGGCTTCGGGACATGCGCATCGCTTCATGCTCGAACTGACCGAGGAAGCCTTCCTGCCGGCCACCCAGTTCCAGACCCGCATCCTGCCGATGCTGCGCGAGATCGGCGCAAAAATTTCCATCGACGATTTCGGCTCGGGCTTTTCCTCGCTCGCCATGCTCGCCGACATCACCGCCGACGAATTGAAGGTCGACCGCTCGCTGATCACCGACATCGACAAGAAACCGCGCAACCAAACCCTTTTGCGCGCGACCGAGTCGATCGGGGCCGCGCTCGGCATGGAAGTGATGGTCGAGGGGATCGAGACCCAGGCCGAGATCGACTACATCCGCGAGCACACCAAGATCCGCGTCGCCCAGGGCTATTTCTTCGGCCGTCCCGTGGTGCTGGAGAGCACGAAGCGGTCGATGGGTTTCACCAGCCCGCGCAAATACAACGCCCAGCGCGAACGCCAGGAGACGCAATTGCGGGTCATCGAGCGCCGCGAGGCGTAAGGGGGTCGCGTTCCGCGTCGCGTTTTGCAAGGGCTTTGTCGCCCCAAGCTTTTCCAAGCTTTTTGCCGAGTTTCGCCAAATCCAACCCTTTTTTTCTCCAAGCTTTTCCAAGGATTCCTTTGGCGGATTTGTGCGATTTCAAGGGCTTGCAAGTCCGCCAAGGCCAATGTCGATTTTTCCGAATTTCTTGTCGCCCAACGGGACCGCGCGGGCTTTGTGCTTCGCAATCGCCTGCTACACCATCGCGCCCCGCTCCTGGCGCCGCAGGGCGGGAGGGCTGGCGACTTGAAGTATGTCAGGCGGAAGTCGAACTTTTAATGTAGCACAACTTCTATAAATCGGACAGTCAAATTGAACTCGGCGGTCCCGACGCCGCCAATAATTTCGCTCACGCCGTTGCGCGACTGTCAATTTATTCCTACGCTGCGAAACTGATGTTCCGAAGTGGCGGGCGCAAACGTGGCGAGCGCAATTCACAAGGTCATGATCTCCAGCACCTATAAGGAGCTGGAGAAGCACCGCGACGCCGTCAGTGAGGCGGCCCTCGGGCAGTGGCTGTTTCCGATCGATATGGGGAACGACTCGGCCGACCCCCGCCACGACCTGATCTCGGCATCTCTGGCGAAAGTCGAAGCGGCCGATGCCTATGTCGGGCTGATCAGTTATCGCTATGGGCAAGTGGTGGTGGACACGGCGCGCAACCCCGGCGGGTTTTCGCTGACCGAACTCGAATACCGGCGCGCGCTCGAGCGCGACCTGCCACGCTGCATGTTCATCATGCACGCGGATCATCCAGTGCCGAGCGGCGTAGTTGGCGGCGAAGACGATGCCGCCCGTAAGAAACTGGCGGCCTTCAAGGCGTTGGTCATGAAGGACCGCATCTACGCCGAGTTTGAATCGGTCGCTGACCTAAAGGCCAAAGCCGTGCAGAGCTTGGCTCTGTTGCGCGACTTGCTCGACAAGGGGCTGCCGGCGATACCGCCGGCGGCGGCGCCCTCCTCCGACGACATTCCCGCGCCGCCCGCGTTCTACGCCAAACCGCCCTACATTCCCGGTTACGCCTTCCAGGGCCGCGTCAAGGAATTGGCGGCGCTTTCGGATTGGGCGGGGTCGGCGGACAATCTGATGCTGCTCGAGGCGATCGGCGGCATGGGCAAGAGCATGGTCACCTGGGAATGGGTCAACAAATATGCCGCCAGGGACCGGACCGATTGGGCGGGCCGGTTCTGGTATAGTTTCTACGAGGGCGGCGCGAGCATGCGCGACTTCTGCGTCACCGCCCTCGCTTACATGACCCGGCGCCCGCGCGAGACTTTGCAGACCCAGCCGACGCATGCCCTCGCCGAGCAATTGCTCCGCCCTTTGCGGGTAAAACCCTGGCTGCTGGTGCTGGACGGGCTGGAGCGCGTGCTCGTCGCCTATTATCGCTCCGACGCCGCGCAAATCCCCGATGAAAAAGTGGCCGCCGATGGCGATGTGTCCGGCGCGCAGACCGCTTGCATCCGGCCTGACGACGAAGACCTGCTGCGCCAACTCTGCGCCGCCGCGCCGTCGAAAATCCTCGCGACGTCGCGACTGACGCCGCGCGCGCTGCTCAACGCCGCCGGTCAACCGTTGCCTGGCGCGCGCCGATTGCAGCTCGTCGGGCTGGACCCGCGCGACGCCGAGGCGATGATGCGCGCTCTCGGCGTGAGCGGCGACGGCGAGCGGATGCGCCTCTATTTGGAACAGAAGTTTGGCTGCCACCCGCTGATCGTCGGCGTCGCCGCCGGGCTGGCGCTCAAACATTTCAAGGCGCTGGGCAATTTTGATCACTGGGTGGATGATCCCGACGGCGGGGCGGCGGTCGATCTGACCGATTCGGACATCCGGCAACGCAAGACCCACATTCTGAAACAGGCCTTTGATGGACTGGATCCGTTTGGGCGCGAGCTGATGGCGCGGTTGGCAATGATCAGCGCTGCCGTGGACCGCGAGGTGCTGGAGGCGCTGAATCCCGCTAGCCCGGCTCCGCCGGAGAAGGTGGTGGAGCCGTCGGCGCCGGATTTTGCGGTCGACTTTTGGATAGAGCATCTGCGTGAGCAGCTTGCCGCCGCCGCGACTGGCGAGGAACGCGCCGGTCTCGAACAGCAAATCCTTGATTACGAAGGCATGCGCCGAGAGGCGTTCGAGACTGAAAAGCAAGCCTATGCGCAATATCGAACCGATCTCGACGCGTGGCGAACTTCCGAAGCCTTGCGCTCAGCGCAGCGCAAGCTGAAAGCAGGAGTCGTCGATCTCGAACAGCGCGGCCTTCTGCAATGCGACCGACGAAGCGGGCAATTCGATCTGCATCCCGTGGTTCGCGGCTACGCCGTCCAATCGCTCGATGCCGGCGCGCGGGCGGAAACCGGCCAGCGCGTCGCCGACTATTTTTCCTCCCGCGCCCGCACGCCTTACGAGCACGCGACGTCGCTGACGGATCTGCAGAACGGCATCCATGTCGTCCAGGCGCTCAATCTGGCCGGCAAGACACAGGAGGCATGGGACGTGTTCACCGACGGCTTTCGTGCCGCTTTGAACCGACTGGAACTCCACCACGAGGCGCTTGCTTTGATGCGCGCGTTTTTCCCGGCAGGCTGGTTGGCTCTGCCTACCGGGGTGCGTGACGCTGCAATAGTGGCAGACGAAGCCGCGATCCACCTGTACGGGACCGGACTCATCGAGGAGTCTATCTTTCAAGCCACATTCTCGATCCAGGAAGGAGCTCGTCAGCGGCTGAGCGAGAATTTGAGCATATCACTTCACAACGTTAGCGAGTGCTTTATCAGGAACGGCAGATGGGCAGCGAGGCAACGGCTGACGCATTTGTCCCGGAAGGTTGCCCAGGCCGTCGGGCACAAGGACCACGTTCTGTGGCGGTTCATCGACGACGTCTCGGACCTCACGAATCGTGGACAATTAACGGATGCGCTCGGAGCCTGGAACGCGATCGAGGAACCCTTGCAAATGGCGACCTTTAGCCGAAAGGGGCAATTCGAGGTTGACGCGCTCCTGGCGCGAGTCGGACTGCTGTTCAGGACCGGCGCATTGACCGACGCCGTCCTGAGTTCGGCGATTGCGCGGACGCGTTCCCTCGGCTGGGGGTTCCATGAACGTGCGTTGTGGTCCCTGCGCGGGCAATGGCTACAGGCGACCGGGGATGACGCCGCAGGCGCCGACTCTTTCGCCCAAGTGATCGCAATAGCCCGCACGGTCGGTCTTCGGGACGCTGACGCCGAAGCGCGCCGCGGCTTTTCACTCGCCCGGTTGGGGCGGCGCTCCGAGGCCGACGCCGCCGCCGCTTCCGCCGAGCGAGACCCGCCTCATGACGCCTTGGCCGAACTCTATTGGCAGCTCGGCGAGCGCGACAAGGCGCGGCATTACGCCGTCGAGGGCTACAAGCGCTACTGGGGCGACGGCCCGCCCTATGCGTCGCACTGGCACTTACAGGCCTGCCGCGCCGTGCTCGAAAAGCTCTGCGAGCCGGAGCCTTCGATGGCGCCGTTCGACCCCGCGAAGATCGAGCCGTTCCCGTTCGAGGCCGATATCAGGCGGCTGTTGGCGGAACATGCGGAGAAGAAGGGGAAGAAATAGGGTGAAGCGGGCGTCTACGAATTGAGCTCATCAAACCAACATCAGCCCCAGATGGCGCTGCATCGGATCGAAATCCTTGTCGTCGTGCAGCAGAGCGTAGCCATTCACGATGCAAAACGTGGCGATGATCATGTCGACCGTTTTCCTCACCGTGACGCCGCGATCCCTCAAAAGGCGATAGAAGCGGGCGGCCTCGACTGCGAGCGCGCCGCTCGCCATCGCGACGATTGGGAACCGCCGCATTTGCCTCGCCAGGCGGGCCGCGTGGGCGTCGTCGCGGGCGCCCTGCAAAATCTCCAGCAACACGATGTCGCCGACCAAAATATAAATTTCATGCGTCTCGAAAATCGTATCCAGCTGAACTACCGCCGCGGTTCGCACGCCGCGAATCTCAGCGATCCACACCGAACTGTCGACGACGATCATTTCTCGCCAACGAAGACCCGGCCCTCGCGCACCGCGTCGAGGTCTCCCTCCCAGCCCATGCCCTTCAACTCCACCCAGGCTTGTTTCTGTTCACGCTGGCGGACGAGCAGGCGCAAACCGGCTTCGACGGTCGCCTTCCTGGTAGCGAGCCCCGTCGCCGCCATCGCGGCCATCAGCAATTCGTCATCCAGGCCGATGTTCGTGCGCATAGCCGACCCCCGTGTACCGTTGACTGATTCTCTGTACATTGCGCCGGCGAAGGCAATCCGCTTGCCCCAAGGAATGACGAGATGCCGCTGCATGACGTTCGCGCGCTGTTGTTCGACGTCTTCGGAACCGTCGTCGACTGGCGAAGCGGAGTGGCGCGCGAGGTCGCCGCGTTCCTTCGTCGTCACGGCGCCGGCGCGATCGATCCCTTGGCTTTCGCCGATGCTTGGCGCGCCGCGTATCAGCCGTCGATGGAGGAAGTCAGAAGCGGGCGGCGGCCGTTCGTGCGGCTGGACGCTTTGCATCGAGAGAATTTGGCCTCCGTCATGCAGGCCTTCGGACTCGACGCCGGCGCGGCGCCGGCCTCGGAATGGGACGAATTGAACCTCGCTTGGCATCGCCTGGATCCCTGGCCGGACGTAACGGCGGGCCTCGCCCGATTGAAGGCCGGCTTCATCATCGCGCCGCTGTCCAACGGAAACATCTCGCTGATGCTCGATATCGCCAAGCGCGCCGGCCTTCCCTGGGATGCGATCCTCGGGGCCGAAGTCGTGCGCGCCTACAAGCCGATGCCGGAAGTCTACCTCCGCACGGCGGAGATATTGGCGCTGCGGCCGGAGCAGATCTGCCTCGTGGCCGCCCATAATGGCGACCTCGCGGCGGCCCGCGCCTGCGGCTTTCGAACCGCTTTCGTATTGCGCGCGCGGGAACATGGCCCGCGCCAGACCACCGATCTACGGCCCGAACAGGCCTGGGACGTGACCGCGGCCGATTTTTTCGCGCTGGCGGACGCGCTCGGTCTGTAGAAAATGGCTGTGCGGCCGCGATCCCTCAAGCCTTCGGCTTCTTCGCCGCTTTCGACTTGCCCGAACCGTTGAGGGCGATGGCTTCGCGAACCAGCGCCTTGAAGGCGGACGCGTCCACTTCCCCTCCCTCGTGGATATCGATCGCGCGGCGCACGGCGCCCTCAAGGCTGGAATTGAACAGGCCGGCGGGATCCTTCAGGGCCGCGCCCTTGGCGAAGGTGAGTTTTACGACCTTCTTGTAGGATTCGCCGGTGCAGAGGATGCCGTCGTGCGACCAGACCGGCGTGCCCATCCACTTCCATTCCTCGACGACATCGGGGTCTTCGTCCCTGATGAGCTGGCGCATTCGGCGCAGCGTTTCGCCGCGCCAGTCGCCGAGTTCGAGTATTTTTTGCGAAATCCGCTCCGAAGCCGACGGGCCCGGAGTCTCGCGCGCGTCTTTCATGGTCCGATCCCGAAACAAAGGTTCGCGATTTAGCCGGGCGAACCGTTCCTCGCAACCCCGGCCCGCGTTAAGGTCGCCCGGTGCGCAGCGCCCGCAACACGATCGAAATGACGGTTTCGAAACGCGCCGCCAGCGGCGCGGCAGGGGTCGCCTTGTCGAGCTTCAGCGCCACCGGGTGAATGAAGCGATGCGCGGCGTCGAACACCAGCGACAAGGCGCGCCGCCGGTCGGCGAGCGCGAAGGCGCCGGACGAAATCCCCTCTTCCACGACGCGCTGCAACTCGCTTTGCACGCGCGAGCGGTGCCGGCGCACCGAGGGGCGCTCATGTCCGAGCGCGTCGATCAGCAGATCGAACAATTCCGGATCGGTCTCCAGCTTCTGTCGATACACCCGGTGCACCGCCAGCAGCATGCGCTCCAATTTGTCGTAAGCCGGGTCGGCGCCCTCGGCGGCCTCGCGCAATCGCGCCTCCAGCGGCCTCAGCCAGGACGCGGTCAATTCCTCGAACAATTCGAGTTTGGAGGGAAAATAGCGGTAGATGTTGGCGTGCGTCATCCCCGCCTCGGCGGCGATGCCGACGATCGTGGTGCGCGACGCGCCGAATCGGCGCACATGGGCGCGCGCGATGTCCGCGATGCGGCTTTCGGCGGATTCGGGCGGGTTGGCGAAGGACACTGAGCTTCCGGCTGATGATGCGACGCGTCCGACGTTAGCCGTCCCGCACGCCCGAGTCAGTAGAAACTGAGGCGGGCCCTATCCGACCGTCCCGTCCGGGTTGGCCTCGCAGACCTCGACCCAATAATTGTCGGGATCCTGAAAATAGGTCTGCCGGACCCCGTCGCCGCGCAGCGAATATTGGCCGGGCTCGCGGGCGAGATTCATGTATTTCACCCCCTGTTCGGCGAGATATTTCAAGGTCGCGTCGAAAGCGGGAGTGGAGAGGCAGAAATGCGAACTCATCGGCCGCTCCGGCGCCGGCGCATCGCTGCCGGTGATGACATGAAGGGCGCGATTGGCGTCGAAGGCGAACCATCTGATCGTCGGTATCCGGGTCTTGTTCTCGATTTCGGTCAGCCCGAGCGTTTCGCCGTAAAAACGGCAGCTCGCGGCGAGATCGCGCACGCTGATCGAGATGTGGTCGATACGGAACTGCGCATTCATGCCGGCGTCCTCCCCTCCCGTTATGAAGCGAGGTTATTCGATTTTTGCGTCTGGCGGAAGCGGGCGCCCGGGCTCGAACATTTGCCGGTCCTCGAAGCCGCGCGGCCGTCAGTTGGCCGCCAGGCACTTGATCGGCCCGATCGTCGGCCGCGTCGCGCCCTTCGCCGATTGGTAGTCGAATTCGGCGGAGCAATCCTTGCCCGCCGCGTGAACCGTCAAGACATTGTGCCGGGCGAGGCCGACGAGATAGGCCCGGCCGTCATAAGCGACGATCGCCGGCGGACCTCCCGCATATTCCACCCGCGCGCCCAAAGCCAGCGGCGCGCCGGTCGCATCGGTTAGTATGACTTCCGCGTCATGGGCTTCCGTGACGACCTTGAAGTCGGCGACCACGCCCGTGTGCGCTATCGGCCGCGCGTCGGTTTCCGTGAGGCTCGCCTGGGCGCTCAGCGGCAGGGTCATCGGATCGATGGCGATTTTGTTGTCCTCGAAGCCGCGCAAATTCGGCACGAGCAACTGGCCCCAGGGATCGGTCTTGCCGACGACCCGATTGTCCTCCAGCACGGTGACGCCGGGCGCGCCGGCGTCGACCAGGGTGAACGCGTCCGGTATCACGGGGGCCAGCTTGACCGCGCCGCCAAGGGCGGCGACGGAGCCGGTGAATTCGGCCGAGCCCAGCGCGCCCGCGTTGGCTCCGCCGCCGAACTGGCTCACCGTCGCGCTCGCCTTGCCGACCGGCGAGAGATAGGAGGCGTCGGCTTCCGTGAAGCGATTGGCGCCCTCGTTGTCGTTTATCCGCCAGCCCGCGGACCCGACGTCCAGGCCGGCCGTCTTGGTGATCTGCGTATTGACGGAAGCCCTGCCGGCCTCCCAGCCGCCCTGGCTGGAGGCGGTGATCTGATTGTCGAAAGTCCAGGAAAAGCCGAAGAACACGCCCGCGTCGCGATGATTGGCGAGATCGGCGTAGGCGGTCGCGAACGCCGAGGCGCCGTTGGAGAAACTGTGCGAGAGCCCCAGGCTGGCGATACGTGATCGCTGCGAATTCGTCTGCACTTCATTGACGAAGGTGAGATTGACGGAGGCCCAGTCGATGAGATTGGCCATGCCAAAGGTGATCCGGTCCAGTTCCTTCGGCGGCGCGAGGGAAGTCGAAAGCAGCAGCGGCGAGAGGAATACGGCGCCGCTGGAAAGCTGCTGCGAGAGGATGGAGGCGGCGTTCGGACCGCCGACCGGCGTCGTCACTTCGGCGAGATCGCCGTAGGGGCCGAAGGTGCGTTGCGAACTGGCGTCGATCGATACCGGACCGATGGCGGTGGCGCCGCCCAGGGACACTTGCAGCCCCTTGCCGCCCTGAAATCCGCTGCCCGCCACTGCGCCCTGAACCACGCCGCGGTTGAACGCGTTCAACGCCAGGCCGCCGCCGCCGTTGACCATTCCGGCGCCGTCCTCGGTATGCGCTTCCACTGTCGCCCAGTTGTTCAGGCCGGCGCGCAGGCTGGCGCTGCCGACGAGTTTCGGGTCGTAGCTGAACGAATCCACCCCGTAATAGGTGCGGGCGTAACCCGCTTCGACGGAATAGTCGAAGATTCCCGGCGACAGCATGCGCGCCGAGCTGAAGAACGGCACGCTCTGCGTTGTCTCGGCGCCGTTTATGTCGTGCAGGACCAGAGTCGCGTCGCCGTTGCCGCCGACGATGGGCAGATTGTCGATGCGGTAGGGACCGGGATCGACGTCCTGCGTAAAAACCTTGAAGTTGTTGAGATAGACATCAACGCTCGAAGGCACCGCCGCCGTGCCGGAAACACTCGGCAGCGGCGTGGTCACGAGATCGGGGCGCGTGGAATAGTCGTGCGATATTTGCACGCCGCCCATCCGGATCGGCCGCGTCCACGCCAGACTCGAACTGACGTAATCTCCGACTCGATAGCTCATGAGCCGGCCCTCGTCGTAGTAATTGAACCCCGAATCCAGACGCAGGGCGGTCGCCGGGCTGGTGATCGTGGTTCCCAGGACCGCCGACGTGGACAACATCCCGAACGGCGAAAACGCCCGGCCGTCCACCGACAAGGACCCGCCCCCGAACCCGATCGGATGGCCTCGCGACCATTCCGAGGTGCTGGCGAAGGCGTCGTAATTCAGCAAAACGCCATAGGCGCTGGTCGCCTTCTGGCGCGGCCCTTCGGGCTTTTCCGCGGAGTAGACATGCGTGGCCAGCAGCGAATCGGGCGCTTCGAAATAGATCGACTGCGTGGCCTCGTCGTAGCGATACGACAATCCCGGAATCGTGTCGAAACGCACCCGTTCGTCGGCGAGACCCGCGGGCGGGTTGAGACCGGACTGAACGAGCTCGCTTCGCCTGGCCGAAAAGGCGCCGTCGGCGCCGCGAAACACCTCCGCGACGGCCTTGACGTCTCGCCCGTTGAGGAAAACCTCGAGATGCAATGCGCCGGGCGCCGCCGCGGAGGTATTCGCCTCGGCGGGCAGATCCGGCACGAGGGCGTTGTCCGCCCGGGCGGGCGAACCGGCGAATGCGAGCCACAAGCCGATGACGCGCGCCGCCGTTCCCCCCTTATTCGCCAGCGGAGACGGTCGCGGTCGCATGTAGCGCCCCCACATCGCTGTCGCCGCCAAGGCTCAGGTGCGCCCCGGCCGAGAAATGCGCCTGGCGCGCGGGAAGCGTCCAACTCATATCGGAATGCGCGAGCGCGTAGCCCAGCAGACCGCCGCCCATCGCGATCGGCGCCCCGCCGCCGGACAAGACAACTTTGGCGATCCGCAGGCGGCGATCGCCCGAATTTCGCGCTCGCAGCGCCCAACCGCGACCGGTTCGCGCGACGCTCCAGGCGACATCGGCGGAGGCTCGCTCCGCGGGCTCGAAAAACACCGGAAGCACCTGGCGAACCAGCATCGAGACGATCGATCGGCCGGCGGCGTCGCCCTGTGGCAATTGGTCTATGACCAGCCGATAGGCTTCCTCAGCCACGACCTCGGTCCCGGCGACCCGTATGACGCGCACGTTCAAACTCGTGCGCGGCTCGATCGTCGCGATCGGCGGGCTGGCGACGACGTCCTCCGTCGGCGTCAGCGTCTCCTCGCCGTCAGCCTGCGTCCAGCGGAACAGGCGAACCTGGATCGCCGCTGGCCGTGAATCCTGATTGGCGATTGTGACGCCGGTAACGGAACCGCCCGCGGCAACCTCGAGCAGGACGGGGGAAATCTGCAGGGCGGCGCTCGCGAACGCCGCGGGGGAGGACGACGTCGCCAAGCCCAACATCAGCGCTCCGAGCGCCGCCCGCGTTACGCCGCCAAGCCGCGCCCTACCGGTCACATCCCTAGCGAGCCAATGGTCCATGGCTTATCCACTCTACTTTACCGATTACACACGATATATTGCAACTTAAAGCTGCATCGTTAAGATAAGGCTAAGGTCCGGGAACGACCGGCGCGAGGAACAGGAATGCCTGCTTATCGAAGGTCTGATCGCGACGGGCGCCACGGCATCGTCAGGCCTACGCTGTGGCCCGCCTCGCGCCACGGGCGCTGGCTCAAGGCGTTTTTGGCGTTTCGCCACCACGCCGCTTCATCCTGAGGCGCCGCGTCGTTCGACGAGTTCACGATGAGGGGGGCCTCGAAGGATGTGGCGCCGAACCGGGGCGTGTCTCCACTGTCGCGCGGGCGCCCGTCCCCTCATCGTGTCCTTCGACAAGTTCAGGACGTCGAACGACGAGGCCGCTGCGCGGCGCCTCAGGGCGAAGGGGATGGTTTGGCTGACATAATCGGAGAAGCCTCCGATGGCTTAAGCTAGCTCATATGCCTGCCTCGCGCCTCGCGCCTCGCGTCACGGGCTCGGCGGGGCCGGCAGGGTCTTCGATCCGCACGCAGTAAGTGAATATCCGTCGGGCGAAAGCTAAAGTTTCAGTAAACAGGGCTCATGCAAAACGTTTGAAGGGAGCGGGTTGTGTGAACATCATAAATCGCGTACAGGTTGATTTGCGAGCGCCCCTTCCGTCTTTGGGGTC
>Ga0302319_10011679_pt1 | contig 16645 bp, 9 predicted proteins | sample Bog_T0_2_FD_203319 | JGI IMG/M metagenome (GOLD analysis project Ga0302319, IMG submission 203319) | Peat permafrost microbial communities from Stordalen Mire near Abisko, Sweden - Bog_T0_2 | ecosystem: Environmental > Terrestrial > Soil > Wetlands > Peat | place: Sweden: Abisko, Stordalen Mire...
GCCGGAGCGATTGCGCCGGGTGCAAAGATCGCTGTCTACTTTTCGGCGAACACCGACCAAGGTTTCTACGATTGCATTGCCGCCGCCGTTCACGATAAAGTGCGCAAACCATCAGTGGTCTCTATTAGCTGGGGCATGGCGGAAGATCATTGGACAACCCAGAGCATTAACGCGTTTAACGCGCTGTTTCATGACGCTGCGCTGCTGGGGATTTCGGTGTGCGCCGCTTCCGGCGACAACGGATCGTCCGATGGCGACACAGACGGCGCAGATCATGTCGACTTCCCGGCCTCGAGCCCATGGGTGTTGGCATGCGGCGGCACAAAGCTCGAGTTATCTTCCGATGGCAAGATCGTCTCGGAAACCGTTTGGAACGATGGCGACGATGGCGGCGCTACAGGAGGTGGCGTGAGCCAGCATTTCTCTAAGCCGTCGTATCAGACGAATGTCAATGTGCCGACCCCGGTCGCAGCGAATTCCACCGGACGCGGTGTGCCCGATGTCGCGGGCAATGCCGATCCGGCCTCGGGCTACGTGGTCATTGTCGGTGGACAGGAAATGGTGGTGGGTGGCACCAGTGCCGTGGCTCCGCTTTGGGCCGGGCTCATTTCTCTGTTGAACGAAAAGATTGGCAAGCCCGTGGGCTGGCTGCATCCGAAGTTGTACACCAAGCTAGCGCCCGGCAAAGCACTGCGCGATATCACGGTTGGCAACAACGGTGATTTTTATGCGCATGTCGGTTGGGATCCGTGTACGGGTTTGGGCACGCCCATCGGGTCCACCATTCTCAAATTGTTGAAGCCGTAAAAATGCGCGACGCCGCTCTCCGCCAGATTTATTTTGCGGAGAGCGGCGTCGCAATCTCGGAAAGAATTTGTTCACACGCGTGGCGCGGGTCGGCCGCCCGGGTCACTTGGCGGCCAATCACTAAATAGTCAGCGCCATCTTGCATTGCCTCAGTTGGAGTGGCCACGCGCTTCTGGTCACCTTTATCCGCGCCTGCCGAACGGACACCCGGAATGACCAATTTCATGTCTGGCCCCGCTAACGCACGGACGCGCTTCACTTCGAGCGGGGAACACACAATTCCGTTAATGCCATTAGCACGGGCGTTTTTCACACGCAGGTCCACTAAATCGGCAATCGGCGTGGCGTACCCCAGATCGGCCAAATCGTCTTGGTCAAAGCTGGTGAGAACGGTAACGGCCAAAAGTTTTGTGGCAGAATCGCCGCGGCCCTCCACCGCAGCCTGCATCACGGATCGGCTGCCGTGCACAGTGAGGAAAGCCGGAGCGGCGCTGGTACAGATTTGCCGGGTCGCGCGTTTAACCGTTTCGCCAATGTCATAAAGCTTCAGATCAAGAAACACCTTGCGGCCAGTGGCGATGATCTGTTTGACCAGACTCATTCCTCCTACCGCGTAAAGCTCCATGCCCACTTTGTAGAAGTCGGCTGCGGGACCAATTTTGTCAATCAAGCGCAGGGCTTCTTCGGCGCTATCAATATCCAACGCGATGATCAGGGGATTGTAGATTCGACTCACAGTGTAATCTCCAGCGGTTTGATCTGGCGGACGGTCACTTTTCCAATTATGTAGGATTCACTTCGCGCTTGGAGAAATGTCTCGGCGTCAGCCGGAGGTAGCGAAATGAGCAGACCGCCGGAAGTTTGCGGATCATAGAGCAAGGCCTGAATTTCGGGAGGAATGGCCGCATCCATATGTACGCAGCTTTCCACGAAGTCGCGGTTGTTATTTAGTCCGCCTGAATGCGCACCGGCTTTTGAGTATTCAATCGCACCGGGCAAATAACGCAGAGCGCTGGCGGAAATTTCAAGCGTGACATTACTGGCCAGTGCCATCTCGCGCCCGTGGCCCAGCAGACCGAAACCTGTCACATCGGTGCAGCCGTGAACGTCTAATGGCAGCATTGCTTCGGCAACGCCTCGATTGAGGGTTAGCATCTGTTCAATCGATGCATCCATGTCTTCTTGCTTGACGATTCCTTTTTTTAGGGCGGTCGAAATAACGCCGGTACCCAGCCGTTTGGTGAAGACCAGAACGTCGCCCGGCTTGGCCCCAGCGTTAGTAAGTATCCGCCGCGGATCAATTAGGCCAGTAACGGAATAACCGAATTTGATTTCGTCTTCGGAAATGCTGTGGCCACCAAGAATGACGCAGCCCGCTTCGTGAATCTTGTCCGCGCCGCCTTTCAGGATTTGTTCGAGATCGGCAACGTCGCCCTTGCCGGGGAAAACCACTAACGACAATGCAGTTACCGGGCGGCCACCCATGGCGTAAACATCGCTCAATGCGTTGGCGGCAGCGATGCCCCCGAACGTGTATGGATCATCTACAATCGGCGTGAAAAAATCCACCGTCTGCACCATCGCCAGCGGCGCTCCACCGGGCAGCGTCAGGTCGTAGACGCCGGCATCATCGGCGGTATCGTAGCCAACCAGCACGTGATCGTTGGTCATATGCGGAACAGAGCGCAGCGCGTGATCAAGAATTTTCGGACTTAGCTTGGAAGCGCAGCCTCCAGCTTTCACGTTGGCGGTTAACTTGGCAGACATCTCCTACTAGTTTAATGACCAGCCGCGACGCCAGCCGCGAACGTCCACTCGCGCCATTCGTTCATCAGTGGAAAATACAAGCCCAACATGATGGGACCTGCAACGACACGTTGCAAGAGCGTGCCGTAGGCTTCCAATTGCGGAGTATAGCGGCGTTGTTCTTCATCTAAGAACTGAGCACGGTTGCCACCTTTGTGGTCGCTATTTTTGAAATCGACAATCCAAAAGCGGCCTTCTTCGTCTCGGAAGACGCGATCAACAGAGCCAGTAATGAGTCTGTCCTGAATTTTGCCGCCGATCGCATATTCCGAGCGGGCTTCGGGATGCGCGGCGAGAAGCCACCGTCCCCGCTCACTTTTCAAGGCAGTGGTTACGGCTCGAAGCACCTTATCCGTCGCTTGCGCTTCTTCGCTGCCTGGAACGCCCATGCGCAACAACTCACTCCGAATTAGGGCGTGGCTTGCAGATACGCGCGCGTCGGTCCACATGTCAAGACCTTGGATAGCGATGCGCTTGAGCAAGTCGTGTACCACCGTGCCCACGTGACGGCTGGTGTCGCCCACCCATTCATAAGTAATTTTTCGAACCGCTGCCGGAGCGTGTTGTAATTCGGGCTGCCAAGCCACAGACATTTCAAATTTCGGCATGCGCCACGTTGCGGGCAACCTCCTTAACAGCGTATCGCTTTCGCCAAGCGGCGAGACGTAAACGAAGTTCTGCTGCTGCGGTGGGCGCGCACGGAGTTCGCTTTCAAACTGAGGTAAAACCGCTTCCCAAATCAGACCCAGAAACGTACGGCTGCTCGCCTTCTTCACTCCACCATCACTCTTGCGCACGCTGCTACCGAAAAGGTGGAGCGCGTTTTTCGCCCGCGTGCAAGCTACGTAGAACAGCCGCTTGTTCTCTTCCTCGTCTTTGCGCTTATTCTCTTCTTCAATCGCGTCATACTCAAGCTCGGGCTCGCCCTTCTTAGGTTGTGCCGCAATTCGCAAATAGCTGGTGCCTTCTGCGGTAATCTCTTCAGTCCAAACCAACATCGGTTTATCAGTTTGCGGTGTGCCTCGACCCATTTGCGGAATTACCACAACGTCGAATTCAAGCCCCTTCGCTTGATGAATAGTCATAACATCCACATTGCATTTCGCCGCTGTTGGGCGCGCAAAAAACAAGTCGAGGCGTGCGTTCAGCAAACTGAAATCGCGAATCACACCGCCCTCTTCCAGGCTTTGCAAGAGATCGAGAAACGTCGCTACATCGTCGCGCAAATTCTTCTCTTTGAGAAGAGCCGGGCCGCCCAGAGACAGCCAAGTGCGCTCAATCAATTCCCTCAAAGGCAGACGGCCCACACTCTCCACTGCCCGCGCCATGATCTCTTGCACCCGCGCTACCCTGTCCCGCCCATCCGTTGAGAGCGCTTCCGCTTTAGCAGGATCAGAGATCAAATCTAAAATCGTGCTATCGGGTTCGTTCTCTGCCAGGACGGAAAGATCGGCGAGCGTTAAGCCACACCAAGGAGCACGCAAGCAAGCCAACCACGACACGCGGTCACCTAAATGGAGAATCGCGCGGGTAAGAGACAGCACGTCCATCACGTGTTGCTGCTCCTTCAGTGCTTCAATCTCAATGGCGCGGTAAGCGATACCCGCTTTGCGAAGAGCAGGCAGAATGTCCACCACATGCGATCGGGCGCGAACCAGAATTCCGACTGACGAATCGCCAGCGGCTTTAATCACCTTGACGATCTCTTCCGCCTCGCGAGCGCCCTTGTCATCGATGAGCGGCACCACTCGCACGCCCGGTCCTGCAGGCTCGCGAGCGAAGGCAGATTCGCGAAATTTCACCGCACCGAGTTTTGGATCTTCCAATGGCATGATGGGGCCAATCGTTTCTTGGACCCATTGAATGAGTTGCGGAGTGCTGCGGAAATTTGTCTCGAGCTTCACTTGCTCAAGCGGAAGGTCGCCGAGCTTCTTGTCGTGCCAGCAGCGGAGAAACAGAGAAACTTCCGCCTCGCGAAACCGATAGATGCTCTGCATGGGATCGCCCACTAAAAACAGACTGCGAGAATCCCCGCCCGACCATTGTTCCGTGAGAGCCTTCACCAGTTCGTATTGAGCGCGTGACGTGTCTTGAAACTCATCCACCAATAAATGCTGGATGCGGTAATCCAGGGCGTACAGCAAATCGGTAGGGCTTTCAGGCGTGCCTAAGGCTTTGCGGGCGGCGCGTGTGACTTCCGTGAAATCGACAGTGGCGGCGCGGCGGAACACATCACGAAGAGCAACGCGCGCCTTATCCAATAGCTCGGCAAAATCGTTTACCAAATAACTGTCCGAATGCTTCGGCAGACCGCCCCACTGTTCGCGCTTTTGAAGCATATCGGCCACTTGCTGCTCTAACCGCGACATCTCATTATCGAAATGCAGAGCAATCCTACGAAACAGGTTCTGCTCTGGTTCGCTACCCTCTGTCAAAGCGCGCACCGTATCGCGCGCAGCTAATTTGTAGAGATCGCGCGCATCTTCAACCACCTCACCTAAGCCACCGAATTCTGAGATCACCGGCATTTGCCGGGTTAGCATTGCACAGAGAGAATCGATGGTCTGAATTTGCAGTTGGCTCGGATCTTCTAACAAGTTCCAGCCGCGTTGCTTGCTATTGGCTAGCGCCGCAAGCGCCAGTTGTCGCGTGCGGAGCTTGTGCTCATCAATCGCTGCGATCGTGGTTTCTTCTTCGGCTTCTTTTAGTGCCTTGTGAATTCGCTCGCGCATCTCAACAGCGGCTTTGCGAGTAAATGTCATAGCGACGACTGACTCGCAGCGCTCCACGCCACCCAGCAAGCGCAGGAATCGTTGAGTCAGTAAACCCGTTTTTCCGGACCCGGCAGGCGCTTCGACGATGAAAGACCGTTCCGGATCAAGCGCGCGCTCGCGTTCGGCTGCGTCCGAAATCATTCGTCATCCTCCGCCGTCACACCCTTTTCGTTCACACGGCAGAAAGGCTTCATGCCGCAAAATTCACAGGGCGAGCCGGTGGGCCTGACTTCCGCCACCCCGCGCACGAATTCGCTGGCCAGCTTGTGTACCGTGTCATGGCTGTCCTTGATGTACCTTTCCCACTCCTTCTTGACTTCGACAGCCCTGCCGCCAAATTGTTTTGTGCGTGAGTAGCCGACGGCCTTCACGTCGCGCTGCTTCAATTGTCCGAAGAACATCCCATCAACATCAGAATTAGCGGCGGCTGCGTAGACCAGTAGCTGCGGCTCGGCGGGACGTTCCCCCGCAAGCTTTGGTCTACTTTGCGCGCCGCTCTTATAGTCGATCAATACAAGGTTGCCGTTGTCTAAACGGTCAATCCGATCAACACGTAAAGCTAGACTCAACCCTGGCACTTCAAATTTCTGCTTTTCTTCGATCGTCTCCACCGTGAAATTTTGTTGCCGGCAGCGTTCTACCTCCAGCCAATCGAGAATAAGTTCTTGCAGACGTTCGCGCTCTGTGGCGACGCTGAGTTGATGCAGCGGCCCCGAATCCTTTGTTGTGACAGCCTCAGAAATGGAATTTCTGACCAACTCTTCAAGTTCAGCCTTAGGCATGTGCAGAAGGTTCTGCAATGACCGTAGGCGCCCCCACACAAGCTCCAACGATTTGTGAACAAAGGTGCCACGGTTGAGCGCATCGAAACCGAACGATGCGTCTTCGGGCCGGCTGGCATGCAGGCGATATTTGGCAAATGCCTGAAACGGGCACTGTGATTGCGCTTTGATGACGCCAGTGCCACCGCGCAATTCGCCCGCTGCAATAAATGGCGGCGCTTGCCCATCGCGCTGCTGTTCAAGCTCCGCCGGTTCGAAGGAGTCGGTTGGTAGGTCACCCTCCCAAAGGGAGACGTCCTTACTTTTCTTCGCGACCAAACCCACGGCAAGGGAGGTAATTTGGCCGCTGAATGTGACCAGCAAATCAGGCGAGGTCTCGAACAACGCCTGTGTTTGCCGCACACGGTCTTCGCGAAGATTGCCGGGAACGTTGTACTTGCGCTGCAGCTTGGGTGGAATCAGGGGCGAGGCACGTAACGCGGGCGGCCAAGTCTCTTCGGAAAGTCCAACGATGAGAGCCGAATCACATTCAACGCCATGGGCTTGACTCGAATCAAGCACTTGAATAGGGGATGACCACTCACCGCGCTCCGCCCGAACGGAGAGCAAGCGGCGGAGTTGCCCTAGCGCGGATTCAAACGTGAGGGACGGCATGACCAAACCCAAACTCGAAAGCTCAGAGAGCTGATCCTTCCAACGATCGGTGATGCGCTCTTCGCGCGCAGTCAATGCCTTATCGCCTGGCCAACCGAGTGCAGCTAACATGTCGGAGATGAACTCACTCCACTCTGAGAACGTGCGCCGCTGCAAAGTTTTCGGGAGAAGCTTGCCAACCTTCTGCCAGCAAGCCGTCAATAGCGGGCACGAGTGTGAAGCGATTTCGATATCACGAAAACTAACATCCAACTCACGTTGCTTGCGAAGCTTGATGTCTGCCAACGCCCTCACACTCTGTTCCGCGTGCGCACCTTTAATAAAAGGACAGCGGAGAATCGCGCCAGCGTCAGAGTGGTCTATTCGTGACCCGGTGATGCTCAATAACAAAAGCGCAGCGGCAACAAGCGGCTCATCGATCAACAAGCCTGCCGCAGAAAAACGGAAAAGCGTCTCGCTGATGTCCGCTAACTTAGTAGCAGCGGAGGGATAGAACACAGCTTTTAGCGTCCGCTCGACCAAGGAAGAGTTCTTGGCCAGTTCCGGCACAAAGAGAGCTAGCGACCGGTTCTGATTCTCTTCGAATAGACTTCGCAGGCGCCGCGCAGCGTATTCAATCTCTTCGGGCAAAGCGTCGAAGCCTTTGGCTGGAACTTTCTTCGCGGGCTTAGCGTGATCAAGAGGCAACCGCACGCCCTTTGCGCCCAAAGCACTTAGAACATTCTCAAGCGCGGGCGAATTGTTTTCGAAGCCGACAAACGCCGTCGCTTGTGGGGCAAGTTGGCCTGAAGTGAACAAGCCGCTGACCAGACGTGGCAGATCCGCGCGCGTGATCCATTTGTTCTCACGGCATCTCTGACGGAAGGTACGAAACCAGCGTTGGAATTGCTGCGCATCTGCGTGGTCGCTCCACGCCTCACCATCAGTCGCGATATGCCACTCTGCGATGAGACGGGCAGCCGCTTGCGCCAACCGAACTGTGGCTGACACATCAAACAATTGAGGATGCTCTTGTTCGATGGTGTCATGCCACAACGCTCGTTCTTGCGAGGGGGACAGGAGTGTATGAGGGTCGTTCAGCGAATAGCGCGCCTCTTGCCAGCAGGACACAAGCCACGCTTCAAGGCCATGAATAGGAGGCCGCTCCCAGCTTTCCAGATTTTTTTTGAGCCGCTCATTGGAGAACTGCTCGCGCGCTACTCCGGCAAGAAAAGCACTGGGAGTAACAATGGTAGCGGTTTGAGCAAACCAGCCCGGTAACTCGCGGCAAGCAAGTCGCATCAAAAAAAGATCTAGTCCCCAGCTACTTTGATAACCAGCTTGCCTTCGTTCTGGCCTTTGAACAACATGAGCAGAGTTTCAGGAAAGGTATCGAGGCCGTCAACGATGTGTTCGCGGGTCTTGAGCTTACCTTCTTTAATCCATTGCGCCATCACCGGTCGGGCTTCAGCTGCGCGTGGCAGATAGTCAGTGACAACCATGCCAGTCATACTGGCGCGATTGACGAGCAACGATAGATAGTTTGATGGACCTTTGATGCCCGTGGTGCTGTTGTACTGAGAAATGGCGCCGCAAATGACCACGCGCGCTCTAGGCGCGAGATTGGCCAAGGCCGCATCGAGGATATCGCCGCCCACGTTGTCAAAGTAAATATCAATGCCCTTCGGGCAATGCTCACGAAGCGCTTTGAAGACATCCTCACTCTTGTAATCTATGGCCGTATCGAACCCGATCTCTTTCAAGTACGTACACTTCTCGGCGCCGCCGGCGATGCCGACAACCGTACAGCCCTTGATTTTGGCGATCTGTCCCACAATCGACCCAACCGCTCCCGCCGCGCCCGAAACAACCACAGTGTTCCCGGCTTCCGGCTTGCCTACTTCGAGCAAGCCAAAATATGCGGTCATTCCGGGCATTCCAAGAGCACCGATATACACAGGCAACTGACTCGCTGGCGCGTCGATCTTGTTCACAGCTTTGCCTGGAACCACGGCGTACTCTTGCACGCCAAACACGCCGCCGACAAAATCGCCGGGCGCAAGCCCAGGAAACTTGGAGGCCATCACCTCCCCCGCCCCCAGCGCACGCATCACGTCGCCGATCCCAACCGGCGGGACGTAAGACCGGCCTTCGTTCATCCAGCCGCGCATGGCCGGATCGAGCGAAATGTAAAGTACTTTAACGAGCACCTCACCGTCGTTCGGCTCACCAACCGGCTCTTCAGTTTCCTTCCAAACACTGCGATCCGGAACACCTACGGGGCGGGACGCAAGGCGGAATTGATGATTGACTGTGGACATATCCCTTGTTGGATTCTATCTTGTCCGGGAAGTGACAATAATCGAAAGTCCGACTGCGAGAATCAGAGTGATGGCTGAATCCAGAATCACACCGCGCGCCCAAGATTTCGCTGCGTGGTATCAAGACGTTGTTCTTCAGGGCGACATGGCCGAACCGGCCGAAATAGTCAAAGGCTGCATGGTGATTAAACCAAACGGCTACGCGGTTTGGGAAGCGCTGCAACGCGCCTTTGACGAACGCTTTAAGGCGACTGGTCATCAGAATGTCTACTTCCCATTGCTGATTCCGCAAAGCTTCCTGAAGAAAGAAGCCGAACACGTGGAAGGCTTCGCACCGGAGTTAGCGGTGGTGACCATCGCGGGCGGCAAAGAGTTGGAGGAGCCGTATGTGATCCGTCCGACATCGGAGACGATCGTCGGACATTTCTTTGCGCGCTGGATTCAGAGCTATCGCGACCTTCCGATCTTAATGAATCAATGGGCTAACGTGGTGCGCTGGGAACTGCGGACGCGTATGTTCTTGCGCACGACCGAGTTCCTTTGGCAAGAGGGGCACACGGCACACGCGTCCCATGACGAAGCAAGAGAAGAAGTGTTCCGCATATTGGACATCTACGCCGAAGTGGCGGAAGACTTGATGGCGATGCCTGTGATCAAAGGCATCAAGACGAAAGCGGAGAAATTTGCCGGCGCGGTACAAAGCGTATCAATGGAAGCGATGATGCAGAACGGCTTGGCGCTGCAGGCGGGAACCAGTCACGATCTGGGCCAGAATTTCGGCAAGGCATTTGATGTTAAGTTCCAGACCAACGAGGGCAAACTGGAATACGTTTGGCAAACGAGTTGGGGTGTGAGCACGCGCTTGATTGGCGGTTTGATCATGACTCACTCGGACGACAAGGGCTTGATTCTGCCACCGAAGGTCGCGCCAGTGCCGCTTGTGCTAGTGCCCATCTATCGCAAGGATGAAGAGCGGTCGTCGGTGATGGAGGCGGCGCACAAGATCGCGGCTGATCTAAAGATCAAGGTGGATACACGCGAGGGGCAAACACCAGGCGCGAAGTTCTTTCACTGGGAGCGGCGCGGCGTGCCGATCGTTTTGGAACTGGGGCCGCGCGATTTGGCTGCGGGCAATGTCGTTCTCAAACGGCGCGATACGGGTGCTAAGGAAATTGTTCCGCAGAAAGAGCTTCGGACGAAGATCGATACCACTTTAGTAGCGATGCAGACAGATCTATACGATGCCGCTAAGAAGCGTCTGAAGGACAACTGCGTGACTGCTGATTCGCTGTCGCAAGTGGAAGAGATCTTGCGCGACGTGACCGCAGAAAAAGGTGGTGGCAAGTTCGTCTTCGCACATATAAAGGATGATCCGCAATGTGATGCCCGTCTCAAAGAGTTCAAAGCAACCGTGCGCTGCATTCCGCTGGCAGATGAGCATGACGGTCCTGGCAAGTGCATCATCACAGGCGAACCAGTTGAGAAACGCGCAGTAATCGCCAAAGCATACTAAAGCCCACCGATGATTGGGCCGATCACTCCTTATGGCCGCCAAGTATAAGGTTGCGCTAGCGTTCACCATCGTGGTGTTTCTAACGCTTGCGACGGCTCTGGCTCGCACTAAGGCTCCCTGGTGCGACGAAGGCTGGTTCGCGAATCCTGCCTACAACTTGGCATTTCACGGTCAGATGGGCACCAACGTTTTGGAGCCCTCCGGACACTTCCTGAATGCTTATCTCAGCGGCATCCAGGAGAGGACCTATCTTATGGTTCCCAACCACATGGTCGCCCTCGCCGGGTGGTTTCGGATTTTTGGCTTCAGCCTGTTTATCATGCGAGCGTATTCAATCGCGTGGGGAGCCGTTGGGCTCCTGATCTTCTTTTATATTCTGGCCAAGCTTTTTCCTGACCCGCGCGTAGCGGTATGGGGCACGCTATTCACGGCGATAGATTTCGTGTATTTATGGAGTTCCGCTGATGGCCGTATGGACGCTTCTTCAAACGCCATGGCCTTGGCATCGGTGGCCATCTATCTCCACTTCCGCGAGCGTGATTTCACCAAGGCTGTTTCCCTGAGCCAGATCGTCGGCGCGGTTGCGGTATTCACCCATCCGAATGCATTGCTGATACTGCTGGCTGTGCCGGTGCTCGCCTGGCGTTTTGACAGAGGCAAAATTCGGCTGATGCATGTGGCCCTAGCGGTGGCTCCTTACGTTGTCTTCGGCATGCTGTGGACGGTCTATATTTTGCAGAGCCCAGGAGACTTTGCGGCTCAGTTCTTGGCGAATGCGGCTGGACGCAAATCGGAACGTTGGAAAGTTATCATTCAACCCTGGATTGCTGTCTGGCTTGAAATAGCGCGTCATCTGGCGACGTACTCGGTAAGCAGTCTGTGGTCGGGCGACGCAAAGGGCAGAAGTATTTTCCTTCCACTTGCTTACATCGGAGCAGCGGTCTCGTTCATTAAGAGTGGACGGAGCTACGGCGGCTCTGAGCGGATGTTCCTGACTCTGATGCTGAGCGTGGTGTTGTCCATGACCTTCCTGAATGGCTTCAAAGCTTCGAACTATCTGATTTACTTGATTCCGTTTTATTGCGCGGCTCTCGCATTCAGCTTGCTCCGGTTAAGCAACCGCGGACTTTCGGGAACGATGATCGCTATCTTCATCGGCGCGGGATTGGCATGGCTGCAGTTGGCCGATTCAGTCGATCACATCCGGGCAGATGAATACCATCGCCAGTATGAGCCAACGATCGCCTTGTTGCGTGCGGAGCAGGCATCCGGAAAAACTATCATCGGAACGGCAGCCCTGGGATTTGGCTTAGGATTCCACGGTTTCTCTGACGATTGGCGGCTCGGCCTTTACAGCGGCCTCAAGCCTGACATTTTAGTGCTGGATCGGTCGTATCGCTATTTTACCCAGCGGTTCGAGACTGATGAGCCACCCGTTTTCTCTCACTTGGTGACTACGCTGACCCAGAACTACCGTCTTTCCGAACAATTTGGCGAGTACTGGATTTTTTCGGACAATGGACGGCGATCCTCGGTCGATATGAAAGGGATGGCTCTCAAGAAAAACGGGGAAAAGGCCGAATACTTATTCAAGGAGCTTTCCAAGGCGGGCAGCTATTCACCAAATGTATCAGTGTCAAGCGCAAAAATCAAGTTCTGAAAAGCCAATCGCGGTGTCCATCATCATGCCGGTGATGGATGAGACGGTCTCTTTGCGGGAGACGGTCAAGGTCGTCATGGATGAAAATCCGCGTGAGGACATTCACGAGATCATCTGCGTGGTGAGCAAGTTCACGCTGCCAGAATCGCTGACGATTTGCCGGGAACTAGAAGATACCTATCCGGGTGTTGTCTGGACACGCGAGCAGAGCCGTCCATATCTAGGGGGCGCGTTGCAAGATGCGTTTACCTGGGCGACGGGCACACATACGATGCTCATGGCGAGCGATCTGGAAACTGATCCACATGTGGCGAAGGATCTGATTGCACGCGCACGGGGTGGCTGGGATATTGTGGCTACAACCCGCTGGACCAGCGGCGGAGGTTTCGAGGGCTACAATCCTGTGAAGCTGATTGCCAACTGGTTGTTCCAAAAATCTATTGGCTTGCTCTATCGCACTAACCTTACAGATTTGACGTTTGGTTACCGGATTTGGCGGACCGAACTGCTTAGAGGCCATGCGTGGGAGGAACTACGGCATCCATTCTTGCTTGAATGCCTGCTACGTCCGCTATTGCACGGCGCGACTGCAACCGAGATCCCCGTGCGATGGGAGGCCCGAAAAGAGGGCGAGTCTCATAATCCATTCTGGAGAAACTTCTTGTATTTCCGGATTGCGTTCAAGCTCTGGGTACACGGACGCAACAAACTGCCATTCAAATCACCTGCCGAGGTTAGCCAATGAACACGACCATCGTCACCACGACAATCAATGTACCGAGCGCGCTGGAAAAGTACGCGCAGAACGCACGCTTCTACGGGCATTCAGACTTGAGCTTCGTTGTCATCGGGGACAAGAAAACGCCGGCGGAAACGCGGACATTTTGCAACAGTCTTTCGGCTAGGCATTTTCCATGCACGTATCTTGGGATTGAAGATCAGCGGAGTTACCTCGAACGCTACCCTGCTCTTTGGACGCATCTGCCCTTCCATTCGATTCAACGCCGCAACATCGGCTTCTTGAAAGCATGGGAAGATGGCGCCCAAACCATCATCACGATTGACGACGATAACTGGATGTTGAACCATGATTTTGTCCGTTTGCACGGGCTTGTTGGAGAGACTCCGGAGTTGCCGGCATTTGAGACCTCGAGTGGCTGGTTCAATGTCTGTTCGACGCTGGACGAAGCAAGTAACACACCGTTCTATCATCGCGGTTTTCCGCGCGGCGAGCGTTGGAAGGAAAGCGAGACCTTCACGAGCGTCGCTCCCATCAAGCGGCGAGTGGCGGTGAACGCGGGGCTTTGGCTTGACGATCCCGATATCGACGCGATGACGCGGATGGAGCGGCCGATCTCAGTACGGGGCATGCGGGCATCAGCGCCAGCACGCTTTGCCTTGCAGCCGGGAACTTGGTCGCCATTTAATTCGCAGAACACAGCGCTGATGCGTGATGTGATTCCGGCGTACTTCCTAAGCCCCTATGTGGGGCGTTATGACGACATCTGGCCGAGCTATATCGTGGTTCGGATCGCCGAACATTTAGGGGATGTGATCGCCTATGGCGAGCCGTTGCTTCGTCAGAAGCGGAATGAACATAACCTTTGGCAAGACTTGGATAACGAGCGGACAGGAATGTTGCTGACTGATGAGTTCTGCGCCGCGCTCCGAGGCATCACGCTCAATGGCACAAGCTATCACGAGTGCTACGGCGAGATCGCCAAGAAATTGCCGACGGCATGGCAGCCCGGGAGTAAGTGGAGTGATGCAATGCGGATCTCGCGAGAACGTCTCTTGGAAGGTATTGAGATCTGGCACTCCACATTCACCACTATGGTGCGACCTGCGGAAAACGACTTGGCCAAGCTTGCTTTCGAGGTTGGCAGCCCGAAGCAGGCGGTTGTGGCCTGACCTAAGTTTGCGGCCGTTTCGGACTTACGCCTTTGGCAAGCCCGCGCGGACAGGAATGCTATTGACCGGGGGGCATCACGTGGCGGCCCGGGAGTAAGGAGAGTAAAAATGCGGATCTCACGAGAACGCTTCGGCGCGCATCGATAAACCGCTCCGTTACCGTCGCGGCTCGTTGGCTTGACCGCGAAGGAGAATCGGCGTAATGCTGGTTTGACGTTACCGCTTGCTCGCGTGCGCGGCTCAGAGCGAAGCAACAAACCAAAAGGGCGGTCCACTGCTGGGCCGCCCTTTTTGTTACTGCAACTTTAGCGTTGATTACTCTTCGGGGGCGACCGGAGTCGCGCCGAGCGCTTCTTCGGCGGCGAGATCTTCGGAAAGACCACCGGTGTAAATGCCCGGGGTGTCTTCCGAGTAATCGCCCAAACCGTCGCTCAAGGAAACTTCTTCCTCGGGGATCGCCTCTTCTTCGACGATGTCCTCGCCCGCGATCTTCACCTTGCGGTAGAACTCCATACCGGTACCGGCGGGAATGAGCCGGCCCATGATGACGTTCTCCTTCAAGCCGCGGAGGTAATCCACCTTGCCGTTGATCGCCGCTTCGGTGAGAACCCTGGTGGTTTCCTGGAAACTGGCGGCCGAGATAAACGAATCGGTCGAGAGAGAGGCCTTGGTGATACCGAGCAGAATCGGCTTACCCATGGCTGGGCGGCCGCCGGCTTCGATCACGCGGTTGTTCTCTTCGCGGAATTTGAACTTATCAACCACTTCTTCGGGGAGGAACTCGGTGTCGCCGATGTCCTCAATGCGGACCCAGCGCATCATCTGACGCGAGATCACTTCCAAGTGCTTGTCGTTGATGTTCACGCCCTGCAGACGGTAGACTTCCTGGATTTCGTTCACCAGGTACTTCTGCAGTTCTTTTTCGCCGAGCACAGCTAGAATGTCGTGCGGATTTTTCGGGCCTTCCATCAGCTGATCACCCGATTTCACACGCTCGCCCTCTTGGACGCTGATGTGAACACCGCGCGGGATCGAGTATTCTTTCTGCACGCCGTCGTCGCCGACAACGTACAACTTACGCATACCCTTGCTGACTTCACCGTATTTCACAGCACCGTTGATTTCCGCAATCACCGCCGTTTCGCGGGGCTTGCGGGCTTCGAACAGTTCCACCACGCGGGGCAAACCACCGGTGATGTCTTTGGTCTTGGTAGTAGCGCGCGGGATCTTCGCGATCACGTCGCCGGCGTGTAATTCTTCGCCATCGCTCACCATCAAGTGAGCGTGGGTCGGCATCAGGTAACGCTTCTCTTCCGATTTCGATCCGCCGTGGGGGCGCATGATCACAGTCGGGAAACGTTTCTCGTCGGTGGTCTCCGTCACAACCACCTGCATGTTACCGGTGATTTCGTCCACTTGATCCGTGGTGGTCACACCATCGATCAAATCCTTGAAATGAACCGCACCCGTGACTTCGGTCAAGATCGAGAACGTGTAAGGATCCCATTCCAACAGGACCTGATTCGCCTTGACCTTGGCGCCGTCGCCAACGTTGATCTTCGCGCCGTAGACAACCTGATAGCGTTCGCGCTCGCGCTGCTTTTCGTCAAGGATGATCAGGTGACCATTGCGATTCATGGCGATCAACTCGCCCTTGTTGTTCTTAACGGCATTGACGTTGCTGAAGCGAACGTACCCGTCGCTCTTGGCGTCCTGCGTTGTCTGCTCGCTCACTCGAGTGGCCGCGCCACCGATGTGGAAGGTACGCATAGTGAGCTGAGTGCCAGGCTCACCAATCGATTGCGCCGAGATGATACCCACCGCTTCACCGCGCTCCACCATCCGGCCCGTTGCCAGATTGCGGCCGTAGCAAAGACGGCAAACACCGCGCTTGGATTCGCACGTCAACACCGAACGGATCTTCACCCGCTCGATACCGGCCGATTGAATCTGGCTCGCCAGTTCTTCGTTGATCTCCTGATTGACGCGAACAATCACGGTATTCTCGTAATCGCGTTGATCTTCGAGCGCCACGCGGCCGACAATACGGTCACGCAGCGGTTCAATAGTTTCACCCGCTTCGACGATTGGTTCGACATAAATACCGTCGGTTGTGCCGCAATCGTCTTCGGTGATGATGACGTCTTGCGCTACGTCGCAAAGCCGGCGTGTGAGGTAACCAGAGTCGGCCGTCTTCAGAGCCGTATCGGCCAGACCCTTACGGGCGCCGTGGGTAGAGATGAAGTACTGCAAGACGTCCAGCCCTTCGCGGAAGTTCGCGGTGATAGGCTGTTCAATGATTTCGCCGGAGGGCTTCGCCATCAAGCCGCGCATACCGGAGAGCTGGCGGATCTGCTGTTTCGAACCGCGAGCGCCGGAATCGGCCATGATGTAAATCGGGTTGAGGACACGGCCCGTACGGTCGTCCTCTTCCAGAT
>Ga0302319_10011680_pt1 | contig 16642 bp, 9 predicted proteins | sample Bog_T0_2_FD_203319 | JGI IMG/M metagenome (GOLD analysis project Ga0302319, IMG submission 203319) | Peat permafrost microbial communities from Stordalen Mire near Abisko, Sweden - Bog_T0_2 | ecosystem: Environmental > Terrestrial > Soil > Wetlands > Peat | place: Sweden: Abisko, Stordalen Mire...
CCCAGCAACCGGCGTCGCCGGCCGCGCCCGCTCCGCAGCCCGGCGCGCAAGCTCAGCCGCCGGAGAGCGGCAAGGGCAGGGCCGACGCTCATATCACCCCCGAGCAGGCGCAGCAGCTCTTCGCCCTGGTGGATGAGTTGATCAAGTTCTCCTCCGATGAGACCGGCCTGCCGATCAAAAGCACGGTGAAGCGTGAGATGACCTCCCGCGCCGCGGTTGAAATCTACCTGAAAGAGAAGTTCGAGGAGGATCAAAGCGCCCGGCGCTTGCAGCGCGACGAGATCGTGCTCAAGAAGTTCGGCCTGCTTGACCGCGACTTTGCCCTCAAGCCATTTCTGCTTCAGTTGCTCAAGGAGCAGATCGAGGCCTACTACGACTCCAAGACCAAGACCGTTTATATGATGGACTGGGTCGGTGTGGAGGAGCAGAAGCCGGTTCTGGCCCACGAGCTGACCCACGCCCTCCAGGACCAGCACTCCGACCTCGAAAAATGGGGCGACCAGACCCCCGCCGATGTCTCGCTCGACGCGCGCGGAGACTCCGACCACCTCGCCAGGGACGAGATGGACACGGCGCGCGAGGCCGTCGTCGAGGGTCAGGCCACGGCAGTCATGATGGACTACATGCTCAAGCCCAAGGGCCTGAGCCTGGTGAAGGATCCGGAGATCCTGGACTTCATCGAGCAGCAGATGTCCGCGACGGAGGATTCACCCGTCATGGCGCGCGCCCCGCTGCTGCTCTCCGAGTCGATGCTCTTTCCCTATCGAGAAGGACTCGGCTTCGAGCAGGATGTGTGGATGGACGAGGGCCAGGCTGCCGCCTTTACCGGAACCCTCGACCGCCCGCCCACCTCGAGCTGGGAAATTATCAATCCGCGCGAATACGAGAAGAAGCACATACCCTCCGTGCCTCTTCTGCCTGATATTCATCCTCTCGTGGACCCGCTCTACAAGCCCTACGACATCGGCCAGGTCGGCCAGCTCGACGTGCGCATTCTCACCGAACTCTTTGGCGGCGAGCAGGAGGCACGCGACCTGACCTCGGCCTGGGACGGCGGCCTCTATTGGGCTGGCCAGCGGCTGAGCGCCAAGACCCCGGTCGAGCAGGCCGGCACCAACTCCATCGCGATTCTCTATCTCTCTGTTTGGAAGAGCTCTGCCTCGGCGCAGGCCTTCGCACGCCTCTATGCGGATGAGCTGGGCCGCAAATACTCCCACGTGCAGCAGGATATGGCCGCCGAACACGCCGCGCCCGCCGCCGGCTCCTCCGCATCGCCCGAACCCATCTCGCAGGAGCAGGTCTACTCCACCAGCGAGGGACCGGTGGTGATCACCACCCGCGGCAAGATGGTCTTCGTCGCCGAGAGCTTCCCGCTCGACCTGGCCCGCAAGCTCGCCGCGCGCATCCTTGACGTGCAGGGAACCGGCGAGACGCTGACAGCGCAGGCCGGGCGGCCAAACTCTCAGCCTCCCGATTCTGAAGCCCTGAAGCCGCTGACCGGCGATCTGATTCGCTTCTTCTCCAACTGCGGCGTGATGAAAGCCGCGGTCGAGGCAGGAATCAAAGGTACCGCAAAATGACTCCCGGGCTTTCGCAACTTTCCCAAAGATTCCGGTTCTAACCAAACGGGGAATTCGATCCGGCATTGGGGAATGATGATGAAAACTGCCCTTCTCGTATTGGCTCTCGGTGCTGTATCCGCGTTCGGACAAGACACCGCCGCGATGATGGCCGCTCAGCAGGCCACGCAGCAGGCTATGCAGGATATGCAAATGGCCAACCAGGCGGCACAACAGGCCACGCAACAGGCGATGGAGGTCAACCAGCAATTCACTCAACAAATGATGGAAGAAGCGGCTGCTGCCTCCAGGCCAAGCTCCTCGCCGGAGGCCGGCTTCCCCAGCCAGCCAGCCTTTTCCGTCAATTCGGGCGAGGTTAAGCCGGGGACTAAAGTGCGCATCAGATGGCGCGTCGCCGACAACTACGCGGCGGTCTATTACACAACTGGCGGGTGGACTCCAACAACCGCCTCGGATCGCTATACCGGCCCAATCCCCATCGACACAACCACCCGGTTGCAGGCCATCGCCGTGTCGCCCGACTGGTTGCTTAGCCCGATCGCTCACACCGAATACACGGTAAAAGGTCCCGTAACTCCAACCCCGCCGGTAATTCTATCATCCGATGGAGTGCTCCATGCCGGAACGCCGCTTCATCTGGTCACCAGCTCGACGGTCAACTCGAAGACCGCTCGAGTGGGAGACAAGCTAAGCATCCTTCTCGATCAGGACGTGAAAATGGGCGATACCACCTTGATTTCCAAAGGAACTCCGGTTTCCGCCGTCCTCATTAGTGCCAATCCGGCAGATGGGTACAACGGACTGGGCGACCTTGTTTTTGAAGTCCATGCGGTCAATGCGCAGGGGAAGTCAATTCCTGTCAGCGGAGGCGAAACCCTGGAAGGAGAAGGTGAGTGGGAGCCGGAAGAAGCGGTGATTGAGCCCGGCATGACCCTGACCGTAGCCGTAGCGGAAGATACGGCACTGAAGCCGTAAAACTCATAAAAGCCTGCCCTGGGCGGTTCGCCGAGCCTGGACTTCGAGGCTAAGCACCGCTTATCTGTAGCCTTCCTCGCTTCTTCTCCAATTGCGGCGTAGTGAAAGCCGCGGTGGAAGGCGCCATGCTGGCGGCAAAAAAAAGCAATCTCTCCCCATAGAATACAGTGTGTTTCAAAAAATGGCCCAGCGGATTTGGGTTGTCATCCCGCAGGGTCTGAAGCCCTCTGCTTTCCGGCTCCTTTCGGCACGACTAAACAGGCTTCGGAAAAACGCGATGCGGAGGGAGACGGGGGTTTTAACCCCCGTGCAAGGCCAATAGAATCAGCGATGGCTTTAGCCACGGAGGAACGCGTTCCGTCAGTTTCACCTGAAATTCCGAGTTTTTCCCCAGCCTCTATTCATCCGGCAACTAAATACTGTGTGGGTGCCCCATCCATTCCCGCGTTTTTTGCGGGAATGGGTGGGACGGAATGTCACTCTTTTCTTGTCGGATCAATAAAGTCGCGCCCAGGCGCAAAGCTGATTTTTCAAGCACGCTCTACCGTTGTTCATCTTTGCTGACGAGATATTCATCGAGGAGCACGGCCACGAGCACAGCGGTGGGGACCGAGACCATGGCCCCGAGAACGCCCGCTAGCGTGGAGCCGAGGATCAGGGCCACAAGGATGGCCAGGCCCGGCAGGCCCACTCTGTTCTTCATGATGCGCGGTGTGAGGTAGGAGTTCTCGATCTGAAGATAGATCAAGTAGAAGATAGCAATACCGAGCACGCGGCCCCAGGAGTCAATGGCGGCCACAAGCAGCGCCAGCGCGATGCAGACGGCGCCCCCCAGCACGGGGATGATGTTGAGCAACCCCGTCAGCACGCCGAGCGCATACGCGTAGCGAACGTGAAGAGAAAGAAAAACGATGGTGCTGGCAACTCCCAGAATGAGCATCAGGCTGCCTTGGCCAAGCAGCCATTTGCCCATTCGGACCTCCGCCCGCCGGAGGGTCGCGTCAAGCCGTTCGCGGTGTCCGTGCGGAAAGAAGGAGAGAAACCAGAGGTAGGCTTGGTCGCCTTCCAGAATGAAATAAATGGTGAGAATGAAGCCCATGATGACGTCGAGTACCGTGTCCGCCCAGCCGCCAATCGAGAACACGAGATAGGTGGCTGCCTGGCTCACGAAACCCTGAAGCCGGGAACTGAGATCCGCGGTATCCAGGTGTTGAGCCAGGGGAAGATTTCCGAGTCTCTCCAAAAGCGCGGGCAAACGCGCCGGCATCTCCCGGGAGAGGCCCTGCATGTCGCTGATGACCGGTGGCAGAGCCAGGAACCCGAAGGCGGTGAGCGCGCCGGCCACAACGAGCAGCAGAATAAAAACGGCTGAGCCCTTGAACGGTTGCCAGCGGCGAATACGAAGTTGGGAGGTAAAGCGCACTGCGGGGGTAAGCACCACCGCAAACAAGGCGCTCACATAGAGCAGCACGAGCACCTCGCGGATCTGCCACGCCAGATAGCAGGCCAGGGCAAGGGCAAAAGCAAAGACAATGTCGCGGCGAAGAGTGCGGGGGCTACCGGAGATATTGGTCATGCGCGGAATTCCTGCAAGCCGGGGTGAACGGCGCCGGCAATGCGTTCGGCGAATTGGGGAGCCATCCGGCTGCCGATGAGGAAAATGAGTTGTCCGGCACAGCCTGCTCGCCTTCACTTAGAATAGACCCTGCAATCCCGGTCGCGCTCTCGTCGCGGGCCGGCGCGCGCGGATAGAATTTGAATATGCATCCGCCTGCGCGCGGACAAGAAAGGCTTCCCATAATGAACAGTTTTTCCAGCCGGGCGACGCTCATCTCCGGCAACCGCAATTACACAATCTATCGGCTGCCGGCGCTCGCCGCGCGCGGCTTCAACCTCAGCCGGCTTCCCTTCAGCCTGAAGATTCTGATCGAGAACCTGCTGCGCCGCGAGGATGGCGTGAATGTCACTGCCGGCGATATCGAGTTTCTCGCAAATTGGGAGGCAAAGGCCGAGCCCAGCCGTGAGATCGCCTACATGCCGGCCCGGGTGCTGATGCAGGACTTTACCGGTGTGCCCGCGGTGGTCGATCTTGCCGCGATGCGAGACGCCATCAAGACGCTGGGCGGCGATCCGGAGCGGGTGAATCCGCTGGTTCCGGCCGAGCTGGTCATCGACCACTCCGTGCAGGTGGACGAGTTCGGCGCCGTGGGCGCTCTTGCGGCCAACACTCTTCTGGAATTTCAGAGAAACCGCGAGCGCTACGCGTTTTTGAAGTGGGGCCAGACAGCCTTTCGCAACTTCTCCGCCGTGCCGCCGGGGATGGGCATCTGCCACCAGGTGAATCTCGAATACCTGGCCCGTGTGGTCTTCACCACGGAGATCGACAGTGAGATCGTCGCGTACCCAGACACGCTGGTCGGCACCGACTCGCACACCACCATGATCAATGGCCTGGGCGTTCTCGGTTGGGGCGTGGGCGGCATCGAAGCCGAGGCGGCGATGCTTGGACAGGCTGTCTCCATGCTCGTTCCGCAGGTGGTGGGTTATAAGCTCACCGGCAAACTGCGCGAGGGCGCGACAGCCACCGACCTGGTGCTTACCGTAACTCAGGCGTTGCGCAAGTTAGGCGTGGTAGGCAAGTTCGTCGAGTTCTTTGGGCCCGGTGTGGCTGAGCTGGCTCTGGCCGACCGCGCGACGATCAGCAATATGGCTCCCGAGTACGGCGCAACCTGCGGCATCTTTCCGGTGGACGCCGAAACGCTGCGCTACCTGCGCCTGACCGGCCGAAGCGAGGAGCAGATTGCCCTGGTCGAGGCCTACTACAAGGAGCAGGGATTGTTCCACACGGCTGGCTCGCCGGAGGCCGAATACACGCAGACGCTGGAGCTGGACCTGGCAACCGTTGAGCCCAGCGTGGCCGGGCCGAAGCGCCCGCAGGATCGCGTGCTGCTTCGGGACGCGGCGGCCAGCTTCGCGCAGCAACTTCCCAGCTTGCTCGCGCCCACGGCCAAGCCTCTGGGCACGCGCACGGCAACTGCCTGGCAGCGGAGCACGGTCACCGACGCCGCGCTTGCCGAAGCGCATCCGGCCACAACGGTGCAAGCCCGCTTCGGCGTCGATCCGGACAAGTATCTCGATCACGGCTCGGTGGTGATTGCGGCCATCACCAGTTGCACCAACACCTCCAACCCTTCGGTCATGATGGCCGCGGGGATTCTGGCCAAAAAGGCGGTCGAGAAAGGCCTCACAGTTCCGCCGTGGGTGAAGACCTCGCTTGCTCCCGGTTCGCGCGTCGTCACCGATTACTACGCCAAGGCCGGCCTGCTGCCTTATCTCGAAAAGCTGCGCTTCAATGTGGTGGGCTACGGCTGCACCACCTGCATCGGCAACTCCGGCCCGCTGCCCGCCGACGTTTCAAAGAGCATTGACGAGCACGGGCTGGTTGCAGTCAGCGTGCTCAGCGGCAACCGCAACTTCGAGGGCCGCGTGAACGTGGATGTGCGGGCAAATTACTTAATGAGTCCGCCGCTCGTCGTCGCCTACGCGCTTGCGGGCAGGATCGGTCATAACTTCGAAACCGATTCGCTGGGCGCGGACTCTGCGGGCCAGCCCGTCTATCTCAAAGACATCTGGCCAACGCAAGCCGAAGTGGCCGAGGCCATTGAAAAAGGTTTGTCCAGCGAGGGCTTCCGCAAGGAGTATGCGACGGTCAGCCTGGGCGATGCGAACTGGCAGGGCCTCAAGTTCCCCACCGGCGAAGTCTACCAGTGGGAGCCGGATTCGACTTATATCCGCAAGGCTCCTTACTTTGACGGCATAACTCCGACTCCCGCGCCAGTTACAGACATCATGGGTGCGCGAGTTTTGGCCGTGTTAGGTGACTCTGTAACTACTGACCATATCTCCCCGGCCGGCAACATCAAGGCCAACGGACCGGCGGGCAAGTATCTCGCCGGGCATGGCGTGAAGCCTGCGGACTTCAACAGCTACGGCTCGCGGCGCGGCAATCATGAAGTGATGGTGCGCGGCACCTTCGCCAATGTCCGCCTGCGCAACAAGCTTGCTCCCGGCACCGAGGGGGGCGTCACGCGGCTGCTTCCTGAAGGCGAGCAGATGTCGATCTTCGACGCCAGCGTGCGGTATGCCGAGCGCGGCATGCCGCTGATTATTCTCGCCGGCAAGGAGTACGGCTCCGGCAGCTCGCGCGACTGGGCGGCCAAGGGACCCAAGCTGCTGGGCGTACGCGCAGTCATCGCCGAGAGCTTCGAGCGCATTCATCGCTCGAACCTCGTGGGCATGGGGATTTTGCCCTTGCAATTCGAGGAGGGACAAAACGTGGAATCGCTTGGCCTGACCGGCGAAGAGGTCTTCTCGTTTAGCCACTTACAAATGCGATTGAGCGCAATGAAAAGTGGCCAGATAATTGAAGAAACTTCTTTTGAAGATTTTTCCAAAACTGTGCGAACCTCCAATCCAAGGTTCTTATTTGTGACTGCGATTGCGCCCGATGGAAGTTCAAGAGAATTTGGTGTTCACATCCGTATCGACACGCCCCAGGAGATCGAGTACTTCGAGCACGGCGGGATCCTGCAGTATGTGCTGCGGCAGTTAGCGGCGAGGTAGGCCATTTGCTCCTGAACTGCGATTGTGAAGAGACGCCACTCCCAACAAGGAGTGGCGTCTCTTTTTGTCCTGCGCCGTCAGCTACTTCCGCTTTGCAACCCCGCGCTTTGCCTTCGCTCCCAGCCCATCAGAAGCTTCCGGCGCTTCGGATTCCTCGGAGAGATCCTCCAGAACCGGCTCCTCTTCATGGGGCACATAAAAGCGCGCTCCGCCCAGGTTGTTCTCGCCCATCGCGTGCAGGCGAAGGAAGTTGGTCGAGCCGGACTTGGTGCGGGTGCCGGCGACGATGGCGATGACCTCGCGGGGCTTCACGTAGCCGCCTTTTTCCAGTAGGCCTTCGGCGCACTCCACCAGCGCCTCGGTGGTGTGGAGCTTGGGGCAGCGGATCGGCGTGGTGCCCCACAGCAGGCTGAGACGGTTGATGGTGATCTCGACCGGGCTGAGAGCGAAGATGGGCGCCGAGGGGTGATACTTCGAGAGCTGGCGGGCGGTCTGCCCCGACTCGGTGAAGACGGCAATGCCGCGCAGATCAAGGTCGTCGGCGGCGTGCGCCGTGGCCTCGCAGATGGTCTCGGCGATGGAGAGGCGGCTTCTGCGCTGCTGGCGCCGGTCGGCTCTCTGCTCCTTGATGTGGCGCTCGGCATCGCTCACGATGCGGGCCATCATGGAGACGGCCTCGACCGGGTATTTGCCGATGGCCGACTCGCCCGAGAGCATCACGGCATCGCTGCCGTCGTAGACCGCGTTGGCCACGTCGGAGACCTCGGCACGCGTGGGCCGCGGGTTTTCGATCATCGACTCCAGCATCTGCGTGGCCGTGATCACCGGCTTGCGGAACTCGGCGGCGCGACGGATGATGTGCTTCTGAATGGCGGGAACCTGCTCGGGCGGCAGCTCGACGCCCAGGTCGCCGCGCGCCACCATGATGGCGTCGGCGGCGGTGAGGATGGCGTCCAGGTCTTCGATGGCCTGGGGTTTTTCCAGCTTGGCGATGATCCAGGTTTCATAGCCCAGGGCCGCGACGCGGTTGCGCACCAAGCGGACGTCCTCAGCGGTACGCACGAACGAGACGGCGATGGCGTCAACACCGATCTTCAGCGCGAATTCAAGATCCTCGGCGTCTTTTTCGGTCAGAGAGGGGACGCGGACTGGAATTCCGGGCAGGTTGATGCCCTTGTGTTCCCCCAGCAGGCCGCCGTTGACGATCTCGCAGACCACATCTTCGCCGGCCACCTCGTGGACGTGAAGCTCGATCAGGCCGTCAGAGAGCAGAATCCGCGAGCCCTGTTCGACGTTTTCGGCCAGGGTCTTGAAGGTGGTGCCCACCAGCGACACCGTGCCCGGAACCTCGCGCGGAGTAATGGTCAGCCGCTGGCCCGCATTGAGCAGCACCGGCTGGTGGTCTATCAGAACAGAGGTGCGGATCTTGGGCCCTTGCAGGTCGCCCAGGATGCAAAGCGGCTTGTGCTCCTCGCGGCTGATCTTGCGGATCATCTGCAGGACCGCCTGCTTCCCCTCGTGAGAGCCGTGGGAAAAGTTCAGGCGAACCACATCGATGCCCGCACGGACCAGACTCCGAAGGACCGGTTCGGTGTTGGTTGCCGGCCCGAGGGTGGCGACAATCTTCGCGCGGCGTTGCGGGTCGAAATCGGTCAGGTTCAATGGTGCAAAGGACATGGGCTTGCTCCAGGGGAAGGCTCAGTGGGCCAGTTGGCCATATCTGTGCCGGATCTGCCGCGATACGCGCGACGGACAGGCCGGATCGCTCCTCTATTTATTATGCTGGAACGCCCCTCAGTAAGCTGTAAAGACGGTCAAAGACTGGAGGAGTCCATATCGGGACTTGAGGAGGCGGAGGCGCGTTCCAGCCGCTCCCGAAAGAGCACGCCGTTCAGCTCCGCGCCGATGAGGGCGCTGAATGAGGTGATGTAGAGCCAGACCAGCGTGGCGATGCCGGCGCCGAAGGAGCCGTAAAACATTGAGTAATCGGCAACCCTCGTGACGTACCAGCCGAAGGCCAGCGTGGCCGGGAACCAGAGCAGCGTGGCGGCCAGCGCGCCGGGCCCCACCAGGCTCCAGTGCTCCTTGCGCCGGGTGCCGAAGTGGTAGAGAGCGCCCAGAACCGCAACGCCGGTCGCAAGCGCGATGGCCCAGCGGACCATCCGCCAGGAGAAGAGCACGAAGTGCCGCAACTCGTGACCGGCATTGTCGACCATCCATCCCTCGATCTGGCGGCCGAAGACCAGCACCAAAGTAGCCGCCGAGAGAGGAACCAGCACAATGGGCACCAGGAGCAGGGCCCTCAGCCGGCGCTGCCAGAAGCCCCAGTTGTCGAGCGGCAACTGGTAGGCGCGGCGAAACCCCTCCATCAGCGAGAGCATCAGTCCCAGTCCGGCAAAGACCGACAGTGCTGCGGCGGAAAAAATCAACTGCGCGGAGTGAAGACGGCGGGTTTCCAGCGCCGATTGCAGCAGGGACATCGAGTCAGCCGGCAGAAACTGCTCGAAGGAGAAGCGAACCTCGCCCACCAGCGAGGTTCCCTCGGGCACCTGGGCCAGCAGCGCGGTGAGGACGACCAGCGCCGGAAACAGCATCAGCATCCCGGAGTAGGCGGCCGCCTTGGCCGTGTTGAGCAGGTCATGCTCAAGAGCCAGCCACAGTGCTTTCCGGACAGGTCGAAGAAAAGAGCCCATAGACGCTACAGGCAAGAGTAGAGCATTTTGGTGGGCTCCGGCGAGTCGTCTCTGTGAACAACGCGCGAAAGCATGAAGCTATGTCCGGCATTCTCTAGCGAATCGCGCTACTTCGCCTCTTTCGGCACCACTGAGTTAGTTTCCTCCCCTTGCAAAACCGTCGGGGGCAGCGAGCTGTACCAATTGATCTTGCGCGTGAAATACATCACTGCGGCAACCGCAAGGAAGCTGGCGATGGCTCCCACCATCAGGGCATTGTCTTCCAGGCGCAGGAGCAGGTAAATCAGCGCGTAGAGCAAGCTGAAGCAAACCAGCGCGCGGAATCCCTGCACGCGGCTCACGAATATCCACCCGGCGTTGGCCGAAAGCAGAATCACCGTGGCCGCGCCAGCCGCCAGGAAGCCCAAGTCGAAGCCAATTCGCTCGGCAAAGGAGAGCAGCAACAGATAGAAGATGATCTGCGCCACGCCGACCAGAACGTACTGCGCCGGATGAACGCGCTTGCCGGTCGTCACCTCAAAGACAAAGTAGGAGAGGAAGAGCAGGCCCAAAAACAGGAGCGCGTATTTCAACGAACGATTCACGGATTGGTAAGGGTCGGCCAGCTCGACGAAGGAAACGCCCATGGCGGTCGCTTGGAGACCGGTGATTGCATTGCCCCGCCCCTCGGCGCGTACGCCTCGCGCGATGAAGGGCACGGACCACTCGCCGGAGAAGCCCTGCCTGGTGACGGTTCGGGTCACAGGCAAAAAGCCGCCGTCAAAGCTGGGGTTGGGCCAATCTCCCTCGACGGTGAGCTGCGTGGTCTTGCCGTAGGCCAGAAGGGCAATCCGTTGGGCGCCGGAAAAGCGAAAGGCCGCTGTTGCGTGAAACTTGAAGTTCGGCTGCGCGCCAGCAGGCTTGGCTCCGGCTGGAGGCGGCGGCAACGCGGGGCCGACATTAAACGCAGCAGTCTTCACGCCGAATAACGTGAGCGGGAGACGCTGCTCCGAGTCCGATTCCAGCGTGATTTCCCCTACGTTCTCCGCGGGAACGAAGGTCTCCGTCTTTCCATTGATGGTCAATGTGCCATCGGCCCGCGCCCCACGGGAGTCGCTTGCGCCAACGATGATTTCCGCGCGGCTCCAGTCGAAGACAGCGCCACTCGGGGCCGCTGACGGCACCCCCGTCAGGTCGAAGGTCGCGTCAAAGTTCAACTCCGCCTCAAAGACCGGGACCTTGAAGAGTGAACGATGGCGCTCCTCGGTGTGGGTCTTGACCGCCGTTCCAGCCTGCGCGGGAAAGACAACATAAATGCCGTGTTCCGGAGCAACGTTGGAAAGCGATGCCGGCATTGTGTAGGGAATCGCGAGCGTGGGGCCGAGGAATGTTTGCTGGCCGCCCACAAGCTTGCTGATCTCGTCCGTCACTTCTTTGGCCCGCTGCGTCCGTTCTTCGACCAGGCTGTAGACGAACAGTGCTGGAATCATCATCAACAGCGCCAGTCCGCAGACCACGATCAGCTTCAGGCCCATGGACCGGGAATTCACCTTGGATTTAAGACTGGCTTGCAACTCCGGAAGACTGCTCACATGGCTCCTTGCTTTTACTCCAAGCTAATCATCATAAGTGCTGCGCCGCGATCAGGGAACAGCAATTTTCCAATCCTCGACGATCTACTCTTCCCGGCTGTAGACCGTCCGGTTCTTCTCCTGCTGGCGCTCGAGGGCCAGCTCGATGAGCCGGGTGATCAGATCTTTGTAACTGAGCCCCGTGGCCTCCCACAGCTTGGGGTACATGCTGATGCTGGTGAATCCGGGCAAGGTGTTCACCTCGTTCAGGTAGATGCGCCGCTTGCCGCCCGGCTCCATCAGGAAATCCACCCGTGCCAAACCGGAGAGATCGCAGGCCCTGAAGGCCGCGATGGCCAGATCGCGGATCAGCTTGATCTCGGCTTTGCTCAGCCTGGCCGGAATCACCGCCGTCGAGCCTTCCGAGAGATACTTCGCCTCGTAGTCGTAGAACTCCTTGCCGGGGATGATTTCGCCCACCACGCTTGCCTTGGGATCATCGTTACCCAGCACGGCAACCTCCAGCTCGCGTGCCTTGGCCTTATTCCCGCCCACGCCCTGCTCCACCACCAGCTTGCGGTCGTACTTGGCCGCCAGGTCCAACGCGGGCGCGAGTTCCTTGCGGTCGTGCACTTTGCTGATGCCCACCGACGAGCCCAGATTCGCCGGCTTCACGAATACCGGATACTTGAGCGCCGCCTCGACCTGCGCGATGGCCTTGCGCGGCGCGCGCTCCCACTCGGCGCGGAGCAGCGTCACATGCTTCACGATGGGCAGCCCGACCTGGGCGAAGAGCCGCTTCATCACGTCCTTGTCCATCCCCGCGGCCGAGCCCAGCACGCCCGAGCCGACATAGGCGATGCCCGCCAGCTCGAAGAGTCCCTGGATCGTCCCATCCTCGCCAAAGGTCCCATGCAGCACCGGAAAGACAACGTCGAGCGACTGCCCGCCCAGCGCCGCATGGCTGTCCAAAGCCGCCGCCTCGGATAGAGATTCCTCCGGCTCGGGAGCCAGCAGCGCGGGCTGCCCCTCGGCCAGCACCCGCGCCCCCGGCGTAGCCGCCGGATCGCCCGCCCGCAGCTTCTTTTCCGGCTTTGGGCCGGACTCGCCGCCGCCTTCCAGCAGCCCCTGCGCCGCCCCGGCGATCAGCCAGTGACCAGCCTTGTTGATGCCGATCGGCGCCACGTCGTACTTCTTGCGGTCAATCGCCTGCAAGATCGAAGCCGCCGAGAGCAGCGAGACCTCATGCTCCCCGCTCCGCCCGCCAAAAACAATCCCAACCCGTAGTTTTTTTGCCATTTTTTGTTTGATCGCCATTCTCAGAGCAATGAATTCATCACTGCTTCAGTGTAGAACCCCTCACAATATCTTCTTCCCAAATGCCGAGCAGGCCAGTTCGACCGCGAGATCCGCTGTCCGGTTGTGCTCGTCGATCACCGGGTTGACCTCGACGATCTCGAAGCTCAGCAACCGGCCGTGGTCGGCGACAATCTCCATGGCCAGGTGGGCCTCGCGGTAGGTTGCGCCGCCGCGCACCGGAGTGCCCACTCCGGGCGCATCCTCGGGGTCGATCCAATCCATGTCCAGCGAGACGTGGTAGCCGGCGGTCCCGCGTCCGGCCGCGCGCAGAGCCTCTTCCATCACGGTTCTCATGCCGCGCTCGTCGATGTCGCGCATGGTATAGACCTCGGTCACTCCGGCCCGGCGCAGGTTTTCGCGCTCGCCGGCGTCAATGTCGCGCAGCCCGATCAGCACGGTGTTTTCGGCGGCGATCTTGGGCGAGTAGCCGAAGATCTTCTTGAGCGGCTCCGGCCCCAGGCCGAGCAGCGCGGCCAGCGGCATGCCATGCACGTTGCCGGAGGGCGAGGTCTCGGGTGTGTTGATGTCGGAGTGGGCATCGATCCACAAGACGCCGATCTTCTCTCCCCGGCGGCGGTAGAACTCGGCCACGCCGGAGATCGAGCCGGCGGCCAGCGAATGGTCGCCGCCCAGCAGCAGGGGAGTCATCCCCTCTTCCAGCGTCTTTACCACGGCTTCGGCGGTCCGGGTGCAAGTCCCGGCAATCTCTTCTAGATAGCGCGCGTTTTCGTTCCCCGAGGCCTGGGTCTCGGCAATCTCTACCCGGATGTTCCCCCCGTCGGTCACCTGGTGGCCCAGGGCTTCAAGGCGCGCCTCCAATCCGGCCACCCGCACGGCGGAGGGCCCCATGTCTACCCCGCGGCGGCTTGCGCCCAGGTCAAGGGGAACGCCCAGGACGCGAATCCGGCGCGTGGGCTGGCCTTGAGAGCCCCGGCGCGGGTAGGAAGCGGGGAGAGGAGAAACCTCAGCGGAATTCGACATGGAAAAGCCTCTTTCTGGCGGAAATCGGCCGGCTGCTCCTGCCGGACTGGCCCGGAGCGAATGCATGAAAAGGTCCAATCCGCGGTCTGCCGGCAGCCCGCGATTGGGACGATGCAGCCACAATGGCCCAAAATAGCTATTACACCAGATTTGCATGAGAGTAAGATCGTTAGTAATGATTTCCGGCGGATCCCCCCTTGCGCTCAGGCGCCCCGACGGTCTCTGATGTCGAGGTGACCAATGGGCTAAGTCCGTCGGCGGGAGTGGCCGGCAACCGAATGAAACCACGCGAATGCCTCCGGATTTCCTTGTGGAAAAGAGCATTTCCATCGCTCGCCATCCTTCTTGGCTTCGCCCTTTCTGCATGGGCGGCGGCGCCTGCCCCGCTCACGACCCTGCGCGCCATTCACGCCTTGACCAATGTCGAGGCCAGGCAGGCGCTGCCCGTTGATTTCGAAGCCACGGCCATCTATTCGCGCGGGTATGAGAATATTCTGTTTGTCCAGGATGGCGACTCTGCCATCTTTGTGCGGCCTGCCACGACCGCGCAGTTGGCTCCGGGGGATCGCGTTCATGTGCTCGGGACGATGCAGGCGAGCTTCCACCCGATTGTGGTTGCCAGCAGCGTGACCGTGCTCCACCACGGCGTCCCGCCCACGCCCGTGCCCGCCACCTTCGAAGATTTAATCCGCGCCCAGTACGACTCCATGCTGGTAACTGTTCGCGCCGTCGTCCGTGCCGCGGACGTGGTCGGGAGTCCCTTGGCGCCTGTGCGCAGCGCCCGTCTCCAGTTGCTTGCAGAGGGCGGCCACTTCGAGGCGAACCTGGACTGCGACGATGCAAACGCACTCAATGACCTGATGGACGACGAGGTGCAGGTGACCGGCGTCGCCGCAGGAAAATTCGACGACAAGATGCAGCAGACCGGGGTCGTGCTCTACGTTTCCTCCCTTGCGGACATAAAGACCGTCAAGGCCGTCGACTTCAACATGTCGTCCATCCCGGTTACCCCCATGGACCGGGTTCTTGTCGACTATCATATGCGCGACCTCACCCCGAGGGTCCGCGTTCAGGGAACCATCACCTACTACCAGCCCGGCTCAGCCATTGTGATGCAGGAGGGCTCGAAGAGCCTGTGGATTGAAACCAATACCCGCGAACCGTTGCGGATCGGCGATCGAGCGGATGTAACCGGCTTTCCTGATGCGCACAACCGTCTGCTGACCCTGACCGACGGAGAAATCCAGGATAGCCAAGTCTTCCAGCCCATCACGCCGCAATTGGCGACCTGGCGTCAACTGGGCTTCTGGAGCAACAACCGGCCCGACGGTCACCAGAACGATCTGGTTTCCATCGAAGGCCAGGTGGTCACGGAGATTCGGGAGGCCTCGCAGGACGAATATGTTCTGGCCGCCGACGACCGCTTGTTCACTGCGATCTACCGCCACCCGCCCGCCCCCGATGCGCTTCCGCCCATGATGCAGATTCCGCTGGGCTCCAGGGTCCGCGTCACCGGCATCTGCGCTGTCGTGTACGCCAATTCGGTGAACCCCGGCTTTGAAGTGCCCTTCGATATCCTGCTGCGTTCCTTCGACGATATTACCGTCGTCGCCCGGCCTTCGTGGCTGAGCACGCGCAATCTCATTCGCATTGTAAGTCTGCTGCTGCTGCTGGTGCTTGCGGTCGGCGCATGGGGCGTAACCCTGAACAGGAAAGTGCGCAGCCAGACCGCCGCGTTGGCCAAACGCATCGAGGCCGAGGCCGCCCTGGAGCGGCACATGGCCCAACTCGAACAGAAGCGCAGCCGCATTCTGGAGGACATCAACGGCGCGCGCCCCCTGGCCGAGATCATCGAGGAGATCACGGAACTGGTCTCCTTCATGCTCGACGGCACTCCCTGCTGGTGCGATGTCACCGATGGGGCAAGGCTTGGAAATTATCAACCGCGGGCAGAGACCCGGCCCACCACGCGAGCGGCAATTCCCGCCCGCTCCGGGCCCCCGCTGGGCACCCTCTTTGCCAGCGCTGATCCCGCGGCTGCGCCGGCCGCCGATCCGACATTTGCCCGTGAAAAGGAGGCCCTCTCCGTCGGGGCAAAGCTGGCCACGCTGGCCATCGAGACCCGCCGCCTCTACTCTGACCTGCTGCACCGCTCCGAGTTCGACCTGCTCACAGACAGCCACAACCGCTTTTCGCTGGAAAAGCAACTGGACGCCCGGATTGAGGAGGCCCGCCAGAATGCCGGCGTCTTCGGGCTGATTTACATCGACCTGGATGAATTCAAGCAGGTAAACGATCTCTACGGCCATCACATTGGAGATCTTTATCTGCAGGAGGTGGCCCTGCGCATGAAGCGGCAGCTCCGCCCCAATGACCTCCTGGCCCGGCTGGGCGGCGATGAGTTTGCCGTGCTGCTTCCAAGTGTGCGCAACCGCGCCGGCGTCGAGGAGATTGCCCAGCGCCTGGAGAACTCCTTCAGCGTGCCGGTGACTCTGGAAGGCCACACCATTCAGGGCACGGCCAGCTTCGGCATTGCCCTCTACCCTGAGAATGGCGCCACCAGGGACGAACTGCTGAGCGTCGCCGATGCCGCCATGTACGCGGTCAAGAACAGCATGCGGCGAGCCGAAACAAGCCCGGCTCAGCAGCCTGCCTCCGAACCTGTCTCCAAAAACCGTGCATGAGCATTCTCTCAGGCATCTCCTGACACGCCGCGCGTTCCTGAAAGCAAAGGCGTATCCTTGAGGCCGGGGTGGGCAGATTCAAACTCCAAGTGCAACGGAATTGGAAACCGCAGACCAGTATTGCACGAAGTCGAATGCGCCTGCTGGCAGGAACAGTTCCGCGGGCGCTTTCCAGCCGAGCGATTTCCTTGGCCGGG